>JAAUYK010207560.1_pt1 | contig 16400 bp, 16 predicted proteins | sample 7278021 | NCBI WGS metagenome assembly JAAUYK01 (sample SAMN14350223, study PRJNA611818) | marine sediment metagenome | isolation source: surface marine sediment (1.8m) | place: French Polynesia: Moorea | collected 2018-08
CCTCGACGAGCACTTCCAACACCCTGCCGGTCATCTCCGAGGACACGGTGGCCTGCCGTCGCGCAACCACGTAACCGGAGGCGTCCAGAACGCTGCTCGCCGCCGCAATACTCGGCGGACGTCGCGCCGTGTCGGTTTCCACGAGCACGGCACCCGCACCGGGACGGAACAGGAACCACCAGCCGAGCGCGATGACGATGATCACGGACGGCACGATCAGCCACCACTGGGTAGGCCCCTTTGGCGCAGCCGCCTCGCGGTCGATCTTGAGCGCGTTTATTCTTTCTGACTTATCGTTCACAGCGGCATCGTAGCAAATGTCATGTACATTAGGCCCCGGTCCCGGACATTGCGGAGTTTGTCCATGCGCGTAGTTTTTCTCTTAGCCTCATTTGTTCTTCTTTCGGCCTGCGAACCGGCCGCTCCGCCTGCCGAGCAAGCGCCCGAAACGCCCACGCGGCCCAGCTTCAGCCTTGCCACCGAAGAAGCCTACGATTTCGGGAAGATCCCGGTCTACCTCGAGAATCACCAGGAGGTTTACGACTACATCGATGCCAACCTGGATGACCATCTCGCCGCCATCCAGCGTTGGTTGCGGCAGCCATCGATATCCGCGCAGAACGTCGGCATCCAGGAGATGGCGGAGATGGTGCGCCAGGACCTCGAGGACATGGGTTTTGCCGAAGCCGAAATCGTGCCCACCGACGGGCATCCGGGTGTCTGGGGTTATTACGATGCCGGCGCCGACAAGACGCTCGTTGTCTACCTGATGTATGACGTCCAACCGGTCAACCCCGAGGACTGGCGAAGCCCGCCCTTCGACGCCGAGGTGGTCAACCACCCGCTCGGCAAGGTGATCATGGCCCGCGGCGCTACCAACCAGAAGGGCCCACAGCGCGCGTTCCTGAATGCGCTCGAGTCGATCATCGCCGTCGACGGCACGCTGCCCATCAACGTCATGGTGACAGCCGAGGGCGAAGAAGAGCTGGGTTCGCCGAACTACCCGCAGATCGTCGACGCCTACGAGGATCGATTGAAGACGGCAGATGCCGCGCTGTTCCCGTTCAACTCGCAACGACCAGACGGCACGGTCAGCGTCATCCTCGGCGTCAAAGGTATTCTCTATTTTGAAGTCATCGCGAAAGGCGGTGCATGGGGCGGCCCGGCCAGGGCCGAAATTCACGGCTCGTTCAAAGCCATCGTCGACTCGCCCGTATGGCGACTTGTACAGGGTCTGTCGACGCTCGTTTCCGAGGACGGCAACACGATCCTCGTGCCGAATTACTACGACGACATACGGCCACCGAATGTCGAGGAGTCGCAGCTCATCAACGCCGGCATCGAGCAGTGGTCTGACCAACAAATGCAGGCCATGCTCGGCGTCAGCCAGTGGCTCGACGGCAAGACGGGCAAAGACGCCACGATTGAGTACCTGTTCTCGACGACGTTGAATATCGACGGCATCTGGGGCGGTTATACCGGCGAGGGCGTCAAGACGATCCTGCCGCACCGCGCCGCGGCCAAGGTCGACTCGCGCCTGCCGCCTGACATCGATCCCGACGAGGCGCTTGCGAAGATCCGCCAGCACCTCGACAACAAGGGTTTCGACGATCTCGAGATCGTTCAGCTGAGCGGTTACCCGGCCGCCCAGACATCGGTCGACGACCCGGCCGTGCAGGCCGCGCTGTCCGTCTTCAAGAAATACACGGGCAATCTCGCGGTCCAGCCGCGCATCGCGGGCAGTGCACCGTTTTACCAGTTTACCGACCGGCTCGGACTACCATTGGTGCCGTCAGGCATGGGCTTCGGCACCGGTGCGCATGCGCCGAACGAAATTATGCTCGTTGAACCTGCCAGGGGGACCGCGGCGGTCGGGCTCGCGGACATCGAGAAAGCCTATGTCGACTTTGTTTATGCGCTGGCGAACTAGGTCATTGCGAGCGTAGCGAAGTAACCTCCGGGCAGGTCGCAATGTTCAACCGAAGCCAGTTAGATTCTGCGTTGGACCTGGTCCATGCAAACATGTTGCCGACACCGGCACTCAACTGGCCGTTGCTCTCTGCAACACTGGGCGGCGACGTCTGGGTCAAGCACGAGAACCACACGCCGACGGGCGCGTTCAAGGTCCGCGGCGGCATCGTCTACATCGAGGAACTGGTCAGCAGCGGCTCGCCCGCAGGTGGCCTGATTACGGCGACCCGCGGCAACCATGGCCAGAGCATTCCGTACGCGGCGCGCCCGCACGGCATCCCAGTGCGCGTGCTCGTGCCGGAGGGAAACAGCGCCGAGAAAAACGCGGCGATGGCCGGCTGGGGCGCGACCGTCGAGGTCTTCGGCAAAGACTTCGACGAAGCGCGCGTCGAAGCCGAGCGACTTGCCGCCGACCAGGGCCTCGTCTTCGTGAAGTCTTTTCACAGACACCTCGTCACGGGCGTTGCGACATATGCACTCGAACTGTTCGAATCGGTTGCAGACCTCGATACTGTCTACGTCCCGATCGGCATGGGCTCGGGAATCTGCGGCGTAATTCTCGTTCGCGACCTGCTTGGCCTGGACACCGAGGTCGTCGGCGTTGTGTCGGACCGTGCCGACGCCGTGGCCCGTTCGTTCGAGGCAGGCGACATCGTCGAGACAGACAGTGCGAGCACGTTTGCCGACGGCATGGCCTGTCGGGTGCCCGCGCCGGATGCGATGGCCATTATTAACCGGGGCGCCGCGCGTATCGTTCGCGTCAGTGACGACGAAATCGCGGAAAGCGTGCGACTGCTTTATTCGACCACTCACAACGTGGCCGAGGGTGCCGGGGCGGCCGCCTGCGCCGCGGCGCGCAAGGAGGACATTAGCGGCAGGAATACGGCCGTCGTCCTCACCGGGGGCAATATCGACCGCGACTGGTTCGCGGCAATCATCTCGGGACAAACGCCGGCGCCCGCCGTTTAGGTAGTACCCAGAATTGACCCTCTGCGCGGCCCGGCGCTATCGTCGATGTGCCAGGTCAGGAACGATGTATACGCTCAAGATCGAATACGATGGCGCGCAGCACGCTACGGCCCTGAACGAGCCACACCACAACACTGTCGCGATTGATTGCCCGTTCACTGGCAAGGGGGTCGAGTTCTCACCTGCGAGCCTGTTCGGCATCAGTCTCGCCAGCTGCATGCTGCTGTCAATGGGGGCTATCGCGCAGCGTGACCGAATCGACCTCAAGGGCACGACGGTCGACATCCGTTTCTCGGGGCTCGACAAGACCTTCCCGCACGTCGACACGATCACGCTCACATTCCGGGTGCCGCAGGCTCTCCCGGAGTCCGAGCAGGAAAAACTCGAGCGCGCGGCGGCGCTGTGCCCGATCCGCCAGAGTATCGACGCGGACACCGTCGTCGACACCACGTTTCTTTACGGCGCCGTGCAGGCGGCCTGAGCCAACTTTTACTCGGATTGCTCAGTCGGCTCGTCGGACTGCTTCAAGGGCTTGAAGCTGAACTTCTGGCCGCCGATTGCTGCTTCGAACATCAGACCGCCCTTGGCAAACGTAAACACGGCCATGCCCTTATAGTAGTCACCGCCTGCCTTGCCGGATTCACCGCCGTGCGAACTGATTCCTGCACCCGTACCCGTGGTCCCGGCGGTGGCCGACGCGCCGGCCGTTATTGCAACGCCTGTCGCCTGCGCGCCAAACTCGAAATTGCCGCTTGTAAACTCTTCATACGCGCGGTCGTCCTCGAAGAAGATGATCTGGCTAAAAGCCTGCCCGCCCAGCTGCAGGCCCACCGTTAACTGCGTCATGGTCGTGTCGCCGACATGCTCGCCGCCCCTGTACACCTGTCCCTTGCCTCGGGCGCCACCGATGCCGATACCGCCTTTGCCAATGTTCGGAAAGACGGCAAAGCCATAGCTGTCGTCAAAGAACACGTCATTGATCGACCCACGAAACATCTCGATGGTCGCTTCGAACTCATCGGCCGAAGCAGTGACCGTTATGAACAAACCGGTCAGCAAGGCAATGGCCTTAAGTGGTGCGCGCATAGTGAAATCCTCTCTAAGGGGCCGGCCGACTTTGGCCGCGCAATCGAAACCTACAGACAGCGAAAGTCGCCGTAAAGTTCTAAATCGGCAGCACGTTCGTGTGCTTGATGTCCGAGAGCACGATTGACGAATTCACTTCCTGGATACCGGGAAGCTGCGACAGTTTCTCGAAGAAAAACTGTTCGTACGCCTTGATGTCCTCGGTCACGATACGCAACAGGAAGTCGACGTTGCCCAGCATCACGTAGCAGTCCAGCACTTCCGGGAACTCCTGAACGGCCTCGGAGAATTCCGCCAGCTTACTGCGACCGTGTGACGTCAGTTTGACGTGGGCGAATACCATCGTGTTGAGGCCGACCTTCTCGCGGTCGATCTTGACGGGCTGGTCCACGATAACTCCCTGCTCGCGCAGCGTCTGCATCCGACGCCAGACGGCCGACTGCGACAGGCCGATTTTTTCGCCGAGCTCGGCCGCATTGATGCCCGGCTCTTTCTGTAACAGCTCGAGGATGCGGCGATCCGTGTGATCGAGGCTAAGAATCTGCATAATTCATGCAAAAGTGATTGTTCATTCGCATAAATTATGCCCCTTTCAAACGATTAGCAAATGATTTTGCAATGAATGTGCGGTTTGAAGGGTATATATTGGTGCACCCGCTTGTGCCCGTGGAGGCCCCCTTATGCCCGTATTCGACCACCGCGAATTCGATCAGCACGAGTCAATGCACTTTGTGCAGGACGTCGAGACCGGGCTCCAGGCAATCATCGCGATTCACTCGACGGCGCTCGGCCCGGCGGCCGGTGGTTGCCGGCGCTGGCAGTACGCATCGGACCTCGATGCGCTGACCGACGCGCTGCGCCTGTCGCGCGGCATGACTTACAAGAACGCCATCGCCGGCCTCAAGTTCGGCGGCGGCAAGTCCGTCATCCTGGCCAGCGACAAGGCGCCCAAGTCGCCGGAACTGTTCCATGCATTCGGCCGCGCCGTGGACGGCCTTGGCGGTACGTACATCACGGCCGAAGACGTCGGCTGCAGTGTCGAGGATATGCGTTTCGTCAAGGAGCAGACCGATTTCGTTTCGGGCCTGCCTCGCTGCGGTGACGAGGCCTGTGGCGACCCCTCACCGATGACGGCGATCGGTGTGTTCCAGGGCATTGAAGCCGCCGTCGCGTTCCGCCTCGGCAAGGACTCACTCAACGGTATCCGCGTCGCGGTCCAGGGCGTGGGCCACGTGGGCCTGCATCTGTGCCGCCTGTTGCACGAGGCCGGCGCCGAACTCGTGGTCGCGGACGTCAATCGCGAGAATCTCAAGATGGCGAGCGACGAGTTGCCCGTGACGGTCGTGCCACCAGCCAAGTTGCTGTTCGCCGACGTCGACGTACTGGCGCCCTGCGCGCTGGGCAACGTACTCACGTCTCAGACCATTCCGAAGATCAAGGCGAAAATCGTGGCCGGCGCCGCCAACAACCAGCTGTCGACCGAGGCCGACGGCGCCAGGCTCGCCGACCGCGACATCCTGTACGCCCCCGACTACGTCATCAATGCCGGTGGTATTATCAATGTCGCGCACGAGTATTACGGCGGCAGCTCAGAAGAAGAAGTGCGCAACGAGATTGCTCGCATTCCGGGGCGGCTCGAGAAAATATTCAACGAAGCGAAGGCGAGCAAGCAGCCGACTAACGTCATTGCCGACGAGGTCGCGCGCCGCATCGTAGCGAGCGCCGGCGACAATCCGCCGGTGGCTGCGTGACCCGAAGGAAGCAATCCATGGCAGACACGAAGTCGCGACTGCATATCCCCCAACCCACGGCGCGGCCGGGCGACAAGCCCGACTTTAGCTATCTCGACCTGTCGCCGGCCGGTGCGGTCGACAAGCCCTCCATCGATTCGCGGACCCGCGACATCGAGTACCTGAGCTCGGGGCTGGTCCGTGTCCTCGATGACGACCACCAGGCCGTTGGACCGTGGGACCCGGACCTCGGCTCGGACAAGCTGCAGATCGCACTGCGCTGGATGGTGCTGAATCGCGTGTTCGACAAGCGCATGTGGCAGATTCAGCGCCAGGGCCGCATCTCGTTCTATATGGAGGCGCTCGGCGAAGAAGCCGTATCCGTTGGCCAGGGCATGGCGCTGCGACCGGGAGACATGTGCTTCCCGTCGTATCGCAACCAGGCGTTGTACATGTACCGCGGTATGAGCCTCGTCGACATGATGTGCCAGTGCCTGTCGAACACGCGCGACATGTGCAAGGGTCGGCAGCTGCCGATCATGTACCACAGCGCCAAGGCCAACATGTTCTCGATCTCGGGCAACCTGGCCACGCAGTACCCGCACGCGGTCGGCTGGGCGATGGCGTCGGCGATCAAGGGCGAAGACCATATCGCCGCTTCCTGGCTCGGCGACGGGGCGACGGCCGAAGCCGACTTCCACCATGCGATTACGTTCGCGGCGGTTTACCAGGCGCCTGTCATTCTGAATATCGTCAACAACCAGTGGGCTATCTCGACGTTCCAGGGCGTTGCCGGCGGCGAGCGCCGGCCGTTCGCGGCCCGGGGTCTGGGCCTCGGTATCCCGGGCATCCGCGTCGACGGCAACGACTTCCTCGCGATTTACGCGACCACGCTGTGGGCGGCTGATCGCGCACGGCGCGGCGGCGGCCCGACCATGATCGAACTGGTGACGTATCGCGGTGGCGCCCATTCAACCAGCGACGATCCCACGAAGTACCGGCCCAAGGACGAGTGGCAGGATTTCCCGCTGGGCGATCCTGTCGAACGCCTGAAGCAGCACATGATCTCTCTCGGGCACTGGTCCGAAGAACAGCACGAGAAGCTCGAAGCGGAGCTCACCGAAGAAGTCACGGCTGCGTGGAAGGAGGCCCAGCAGTACGGCACGATGACCGAGGGGCCGTTCCTCGATCCGTCGACGATGTTCGATGACGTTCTCGCCGAGGTGCCGCATCATCTCGAGTCGCAGCGGCGACGCATGATGAAAGTCGAGGGCGTCAACGGCGGAGACTCGAAGTCATGAGCCAGATGAACATGATCGAGTCCATCCGGTCGGCGCTCGATGTCATGATGGACAGGGACCCGACCGTGGTGATGATGGGCGAGGACATCGGTCACTTCGGCGGCGTGTTTCGCTGCACCGACGGGCTGCAGCGCAAGTACGGCGACCACCGCGTCATCGACGCGCCGATCGCCGAAGGCGGCATTATCGGCGCAGCCATCGGCATGGGTCTCAACGGCCTGCGGCCCGTACCCGAGATCCAGTTCGCGGACTACATCTATCCCGGTTTCGACCAGATCGTCAGCGAGCTTGCGCGCATTCGCTACCGTTCATGCGGCGAGTTCTTCTCACCGGTCACCATCCGCACGCCCTGCGGGGGCGGCATTCGCGGCGGCCAGACGCACTCGCAGAGCCCCGAGGCTATCTTCGCCCACGTCAGCGGGATCGTTACGGTCATGCCGTCGAACCCTTACGATGCCAAGGGCCTGCTCATCAGCGCGATCGAGTCCGACGACCCCGTGGTGTTTTTTGAGCCGAAACGTATTTACAACGGGCCGTTCGATGGCGACCCGGACAAGCCGGCCAAATCGTGGGCCGCGCACCCTAAAGGCGAGGTACCCGAGGGCCACTTCACGGTGCCGCTCGGCAAGGCCGAAGTCGTTCGTGAGGGCGCAGAGCTGACAATCATCACCTACGGCACGCTCGTCCACGTTGCGGCAGCCGCGGTTGAGGAGACCGGTGTGGATTGCGAGATCATCGACATTCGCACGATTGCGCCGCTGGACGTCGACACGATCACGGCGTCAGTTAACAAGACCGGCCGTTGCGTTATTGCCCACGAGGCGACGCGCTTCGGCGGCTTTGGCGCGGAGATCGCGGCGCGCATTCAGAAAGACTGCTTCTACAACCTCGAGGCGCCGATTCGGCGCATCGCCGGTTGGGATACGCCGTATCCGCACGCGTTCGAGTGGCAGTATTTCCCTGGCAAGAAACGCCTCGTGGCCGGCATCCGCAACATGATGGAGATCGAATGAGCGAGTACGTTTTCAAGCTGCCGGACCTCGGAGAAGGCACGGTCGAATCGGAGATCGGTGAGTGGTTCATCAAGGTTGGCGATGACGTCAAGGAAGAAGATGTCGTCGGCACGATGATGACCGACAAGGCCGCTGTCGAACTCTCTTCTCCTATCTCGGGCAAGGTCATCAAGCTTGCCGGCGAACCCGGCGACGTAGTTCCTGTCGGCGCCGCACTCGTCGTGTTCGAGACCGATACGGCCGCGGCAGCGGCCGCCGAAGAACAGGCCGAAGAGCCGGCTCCGGCTGCAGAAGCCGCGGCGGAACCGCCAGCGGCGCCCGCGCCGGTGGCCGAACCGGTGCCCGTGGCCGCAGCGGCGGCGAAACGCGGGCGCGTCATGACGTCGCCGGCCGTCCGGCACGCCGCCAAACAGGCAGGCATCGACCTGCACGCGATCCAGGGCACGGGTCCGGGTGGCCGGGTTACACGCAAGGACTTCGACGCCTACGTCGCCGGCGCCCCGCGCGCGCCCGCTCCGGCCGCAGCTTCCCCGGCGGCGCCCGTGACACGTCCTGACACGCAGGAGATCAAGGTCATTGGTCTGCGTCGCATCATCGCCGAGCGCATGTCCCAGGCAACGCAGGAAATCCCTCACTTCACGTATGTCGAAGAAATCGACATCACCGAACTCGAAGCGCTGCGCAAGCACCTCAATAGCAAGAACACCGACCCGGCGCAGCGACTGACGCTGCTACCGTTCCTCGGGATGGCGCTGATTCGTGCGTTGCGGGAGTTCCCGCAGTGCAATTCGACCTATGACAAGGAACGCAATGTGCTGGTCCAGCACGGCCCGGTGCACCTCGGCGTCGCAACGCAGACCAACGACGGGCTGAAAGTGCCCGTTGTCAGGGATGCCGATACCCGCTCACTTGACGGCCTCGCAGCAGAGATCAAACGCGTGTCCGAAGCGGCGCGCAACAACACGATCACCCGGGGTGAGCTTTCGGGATCAACGATTACGATCACGAGCCTCGGCAAGCTTGGCGGCATCGTATCGACCCCGGTCATCAATCAGCCCGAGGTCGGCATCATCGGCGTCAATCGCGCCGTCGAGCGACCGGTTGTTATGAACGGCCAGGTCGACGTGCGACTGATGATGAACCTGTCATCGTCGTTCGATCATCGCTTCGTCGACGGTTACGATGCGGCCGCGATGATCCAGCGGATCAGGGAGATGCTGGAGCATCCGGCGCTGATCTTCCTGCCGCACTAGCGAACTTACTCATGTCGCCTTCGAGAAAGGCCTGAACCGGGCAGAGTGAATCCAGCCTGAGCTCTGACGTGTCGCGCAATTGCAGGTGCGCGTATTTCTGCTGCAGTGCCTCTTCGTTGACGATCGTATAGAGGTCCGGGCGTTCCCAGTATTTCGGACACATGGCGACAAAGGTGTCGTGCATGTGCCGGTAAAGCGCGGCGTCGTAGTGATTGATGTTCAGCGCCTCGTCCCAGTATTCGTTGACGTGGTCGGCCCAGTCGAAATCTCGCTGAATCACCCAGCGGTCCGTTTCCCAGCGCAGGATAGCCGGCTTGCCCGGCACGATGTCGTCCTCGAACAGGCTGCGGTAGAAACGATGACCCTCGTAGTTGGCGACAAGGTCGGCGTTGGAATAGATGCCGTTGGAAAGCTGCCCGAAGATCGCGCGCTCCGTAAACGCCGACTGCTCAGCCGCCTCCTCCTCCGAACCGTATCGCAGGTAACGCTTGTAGTACTTGCGGCCCTGGGAAATGAAGTGACCGATCTTGTCCGAACCAATTAGCTGGTCGTTAACGCGAATGGTTGGCCCTGTACCAAAAAACTTCGCGACGCGGGTCGCCCACAGAGGGTGTCCGGCAAATATGCTTTCGTAGCGTCCCACGTCCAGCCGCTCGACGTCAGGCGACTTCATCGCCCATCGTTCGAGTCGATCGACCCAGTGCCGCCCACCGAGCTTGCGGTAGAACTGGTTGACCACGTGCATCTCGTCGCGGCCTCTGTCCCAGTCGCGGACGATCTCCGCGATAGTGTCGTTGACCTTGTCGTTGAGGATATGCGTGGAGTCGGCGATATCGCTGCTGCGCTTGGTGTGCTGATCCGTCTCGTACGCCTGGGCCTGCGCGAGCCACAGCCCGCACATCATCGTCATTAACAGGCTGCGGCCGATGCTGAGCATTGCCTGCTCAAATATACCACCCCGGAACTAGCTCAGGCCGCTGACCAGGATTCCGAGGATGGCGGCCGGCGCGATAACGCGGACGGTCCACAGCCACAACTTGTAGAGCGCCGGGCGGTAGAAACTCAGGTCACCCTCTGGCATCTCGGGCTTCATGCGCCAGCCGACGAACAACGCAATCAGGATGGCGCCGAGCGGCATCATGATGTTGGCCGTGAAATAATCGATCAGGTCGAAGATGGTCTTGCCGGCGAACACGTCGAACATGCCGAGCAGGTGAACGTCCTGCCAGCGATTGAATGACAGCACGCTGAGCACGCCGAGGCCCCAGCCCAGCGTGCCGAACACCACGCAGCCGAGCTTGCGGCTCATCTGCCAGCGGTCCTCGGCATACGCCACGATCGGCTCGATGATCGCGATGATCGAGGTCACCGCGGCGAACGCCAGCAACAGGAAAAACAGCGCGCCGAAGACGGCGCCGCCGGGCATGTTGACGAAGGCCGTTGGCAGGGTCTTGAAAATCAGGCCTGGCCCTTCGGCCGGGTCGAGCCCGTTAGCGAAGACGATCGGAAAGATCATCAGCCCGGCCAGCAGCGCGATCAGCGTGTCCGCGCCGGCGATGATGACCGCGGACCGCGTCAGCGAGACGTCTTTCGGCACGTAGGCGCCGTAGACCATCATCAGCCCCATCGCGACCGAGATGGAAAAGAACGCCTGGCCGATGGCATTGAGCACGGCCGCGCCCGTGATCTTGGTGAAGTCGAAGCGGAACAGGAATTCGAGGCCGGCGCCGAAGTCGCCTGCGACCGCCGCGTAGCCGATCATGACGACCAGCATGACGAAAAGCGCAGGCATCAGCAGCTTGACGACGCGCTCGATGCCGCGGCGCAGTCCCCGCCCGACGATGAGCAGCGCGACGCACATGAAGATCGTGTGCCAGATCGTCATCGTGACGGGATCGGCCAGCAGCTGGTCGAACTGAGCGGCAACCTCCGCCGCGCCCGCGCCACCGAAGTCGCTGGCTGCCTTGTAGATATAGACCAGGGTCCAGCCGGCAATGACGCTGTAATACGTTGCTATCAGGTAGCCGACCAACATCCCTATGACACCGACGATCGACCAGGCCGGCGAACGGCCCGACACCTCGGCAACCCGGCGCATTGCGACCGGCGGGCTGCCGTTGCCACAACGGCCGATCAGCAGCTCAGCGATCAGGATCGGGATCGCGACCACCACGACGCACAGCAGGTAGACGAGCACGAACGCCCCGCCACCGCTGACACCCGCCACGTACGGGAATTTCCAGATATTGCCGAGCCCGACGGCCGCGCCCACGGCCGCGAGGATGAAGGTCAGGCCGGAAGACCAGGATCTGTTGGCAACCATAGCGCTTTCCCGTTGCCCGTCGTAGCGGGCTTCTTGTTATGCGACGAGTGTGCCATGACGGGCACTCGATTAGAATTGGCACCACTATGAAACGACGCGTTGTAAACCACATCGAGGCCTGGGAAAGCAAAATCCCGTTCCGCATTTCCAACTACGTCTGGAACGACTACCCGGCCGTCGTCTGCGAGATTGAGCAGGACGGCGTGATCGGCCAGGGCGAGGCTCTCGGCGTCTATTACCTCGACGAGACCGAGAAGACCATGCTCAGGCAACTCGAGGACGTGGTCGACGACCTGGCCGCCGGGGCCACCCGGGAGGACCTGCTCGAGCTGTTGCCGCCCGGCGGAGCGCGCAACGCGGCTGATGCGGCGCTCTGGGACCTCGAAGCCCAGCTGGCCGGCCGCTCGGCCTGGGAACTGGCGGGCCTGAACGCCGACCCGGTGCACACGGTATTCACCATCGGGCTCGAGGACGAGCCGGAGCAGATGGCCGCCGGTGCAGCGGCCGCAACCAACATCTCTTTGTTGAAAATCAAGCTCAATAACGACCGCCCGGTCGAGCGCATTGGCGCGATTCGCGAGGCGCGGCCCGACGTCCGGCTCGTGGTCGACGTCAACCAGGGCTGGAGCTTTGCCGAGCTCAGGGAGTACGGCCCGGCGATTGGCGACCTCGGCGTCGAGTTTATCGAACAGCCGCTGGCGCGCGGCGGGGACGAGGAGCTCGAAGGCTATGACTCCCCGGTGCCTCTGTGCGCCGACGAGTCCTGCCTGCACCTCGGCGAACTCGACCAGGCGGCGAACCGGTACCAGATGATCAACATCAAGCTGGACAAGACCGGCGGCCTCACGCACGGGCTCGAACTCGCGCATGCCATTCGAGAGCGAGGGCTCGGCATCATGGTGGGCTGCATGTGTGGCACGTCGCTGGCGATGGCCCCGCACCACGTGATCTGCCAGCTCGCTGATTACGCCGACATCGACGGGCCGCTGTTGCTCACGAGGGACCGTTTCGGCGGCCTCGTCTACGAAAACGGCATCGTTACGTTGCCGCCACAGCGCTTTTGGGGGATGCCTGCCTGACGGTCGGCCCGGCGGACATCGGATGAGAGCCGCAATCTTCGACATGGACGGACTGCTGATCGACTCCGAGCCGTTATGGCAGGAGGCCGAGGTCGCCGTTTTTCGCCAGCTTGGCGTTCCGCTGACCCGCGAACTGTGTCGCCAGACGATCGGCATCCGTATCGACGGCGTCGTGCGTCACTGGCACGAGCGGTTTCCCTGGCAGGGCCCGTCGCTCGAGGCCGTCGCGGCGCAGATCGTTGAGACCGTGGCACGGCTCATCGGTGAGCGCGGCACGCTGATGCCCGGTGTTCGTGAGTCGATCGAGGTATTACGCAACGCCGACTATGTGCTAGCCGTTGCGTCCTCGTCGCCGCTGCTGCTCATTCGCGCCGCGCTGGAGCAACTCGAGGTGCTTGACGAGTTTGCCGTCGTTCACTCGGCCGAAGACGAAGCAGAGGGCAAGCCGCATCCCGCCGTCTACATGACGACGATGGCGCGCCTCGATGTCGACCCTGCGTATTGCATCGCGTTCGAGGACTCGATAGCCGGCATTCGATCAGCAAAGCGCGCCGGCGCGTGGGTAATAGCCGTACCTGACGAGGTCGACCGGTCAAACCCGGACATCGACGAAGCCGATCTCGTGCTCGATTCGATGACCGGGTTTTCCCTCGATTTAGTCGAAGGTCGTTGCGTGAACCGATGACGATGAACTGACGGCAGCGCGCTTCATTCCATCGGAGTTGTACGCCATCTCGATTTGCCCGTCTCGCGTGACGACGATAACTCCCGCGTCGCCGCCGAGCCGCTCGATTTCCGCGAGCACTTCGTCGATGGCGACCTGCGCGCTGGCCCCGGCGGCAACCTTGTGGGCAATCGAGATCGCCCCGCCCGAGCGGATAATGTGCTCGCCGGTGCCAGTGAATGAGACCGCGATGTCGTCATCCGCCCACGTGCCCGGGCCGATCAGTGGCGAATCCCCGATGCGGCCCTCCAGCTTGCCGAGCGTACCGCCGGTTGATGTCGCGGCCGCCAGCCCTCCTCTCGTATCGAGCGCCACGGCCCCGACCGTGCCGTGCTTCTGCTCATAGAGCTCGTGCTCGTAGACCCCAACGGGTAGCACGTAGTAGTCATCGGGATCCTCGACAACCTCGAACCCTTCAAGCTTCGCGAATGCGAGGGCGCCCTGCCCGGCCAGCATCACATGCGGCGTAGCCCGCAGCACTCCTCGCGCCACGCAAATCGGGTTGACGACGCCGACGATCGCAGCGACGGCGCCTGCCTCGCGGCTAGCGCCATCCATGATGGATGCGTCGAGCTCGACGTAACCGGCCGTGTTCGGTGCAGACCCTTTGCCGGCGACGTACATGCCACACGACTCCATTGCCGCAACGGTGTATTCGACGACGTCCAGCGCCGATGCGCCTGCCTTCAAACGAGATTCGCCCTCGGTCGCGAGTTCGCGCAGGTGATCTTCGACCACCGAGTAGTCGCGCCCGGCCACGGGGCCGGCGCCTCCGTGCAGCGCGAGAGCATAGTTTTGCGAGGAAATGGTCGGTCTCCGGCGGTCAGCGGGAGACGTATCTTATCAGTATCTGCCGTCAGTATCGGATACTGTCCACCCGGGCATCGGGGCGCATCATCAGCATGTGCACATCACCGATCGCGCGCTCGATGAACGCGGATTCGCAATAGGCCAGGTAGAACTGCCACATGCGGATGAACGTGTCCGGATAGCCGAGCTCGCTAACTTCATCGAGGCGCGCCATGAAGCGGTCAGTCCAGTGGCGCAGCGTTAGCGCGTAGTGCGGCCCGATGTCCTCGATGTGAATCACGCGCATGTCGGTGTGTTCGGTCATGGTTCGCGTCATGTCGGTGACCGACGTCAGGCATCCGCCCGGGAATATGTACTTGTTGATGAAGTCGACACTGGTCTTGTAATCGTCATACTGCTGGTCAGCGATCGTGATGGCCTGCAACAGCATCTGGCCGTCGGGCTTCAGCAGCTCGCAGCATTTCTTGAAATAGGTGTCGTGGAACTGGTGGCCAACGGCCTCGATCATCTCGATGGACACGAGCTTATCGTACTGGCCCTCCAGGTCGCGGTAATCCTCGAACAACAGCGTGATGCGGTCCTCCAGTCCCTCGTCCCGAATGGCCTGCTCGGCCCACTCGAATTGCTGGCGCGATATGGTCGTCGTCGTGACGTGACAACCGTAGTGCTTGGCGGCGTGAATCGCGAAGCCGCCCCAGCCTGTGCCGATTTCGATCACACGATCATCGGCCGACAGGTCGAGTTTGCGGCAGATACGGTCGAGCTTCTCGATCGATGCGTCCTCGAGGGACGTGTCCGAGGTCTCGAAGTACGCCGCGGAGTACATCATCTTCGGGTCCAGCCAGAGCCGATAGAAATCGTTGCCAAGATCGTAATGCGCGGAAATGTTCTTGCGGCTGCCCTTGCGGGTGTTGCGGTTCAACCAGTGCAGGGTCTTCTGCACGGGCACACCCAGGCGCGCCAGCCCCTTGTCCATGTTGTCGAGCACATGCCGGTTGCGAATGATGATGCGTAGCAGGTCGGTCAGCTCGCCGCTGGCCCAGTACCCGTTCATGAAGGCCTCGCCGGCGCCAATGGTTCCGCCGAACGCCATGTCGCTGAAGAACTTCGGGTTCCGGATATGCACATGCGCGGTCAGCGGGAATTCGGCAGTGAGCTTACCGAAAGTCGTGTGCGTGCCGTTCTCGGTAACGACGATCTGGCCCATCTCGAGCTCTTCGAGTTTCGACATCACGAGCCGGCGCGCGAGCCGGTCGATCCAGGACGGTTCTTCCGCTTCGGCGCGATAGTCGCTCGAGTCGATTGGAATCAGTCGCGTATTCATTGTGCAGTCACCTCTTCTTGTTTTTCTTGTTTCGCCGGGTGCTCATGGAACGGGACGCGCTTGGCCCAAAGCCGCAGCGCCTCCCAGTGGATGCCGAGGATAACCTTGAGCGTCATCAGCGGAAAGCGCAGCAGGACACTCGCCAGCGACCGTGCACCGATAGGCCGCCGCTCCAGCGCCATCGTGGCGTCGAAAATCTTCTGGTCATCCTTCGAATTGGCCATGTACACGGACAGCTTCTCGCCCGGCGTCGACAAGGCCCAGCGATAGTCGATATCCATCGGCATGAACGGCGACACGTGCATTTTCTTTTCGGGCGCAAAGCGCCAGCTGCGCTGGGATGTGTCGCAATCCAGTACGTAGGTGTCCGTCTCACCCCAGGGCGTGTTGTTGACCTCCGCCACGATCACCTCGACGTTTTCGCCCGTCCTGTCAAAACAATAGTAGAAACTGACAGGATTGAAGCAGTAGCCGAAGTACGAGAGGTTGGTCAGCAGCCGGATAGGGCCCTGCGGGCGGCGTCCAGTCTCGGTTTCAACGAGATCACGTACCGACTGGGCCAGCGGCTCGGAAGGGTCGCCGATATGGTCGGAGCGCCGGAAGCGGGCCAGCGCGGGCCTGGATGCCGACCAGAACCAGCGCTTCTCGAACAGGCGCGGCAACTCGTCGAGGTCGAGGTACATCAGGAACAGGCGGTAGTCGAACGAGTGCTGCGCCGGCGTCCGGCGCGTATGCCTAACTCGCCCTTCGTAGATGCAGCTGTCCATCGGCAAGCCTTTCTTCGAAGTGAGTGACCGCGTTGATCGCGCTAACCACG
>JAAUYK010004433.1_pt1 | contig 16399 bp, 20 predicted proteins | sample 7278021 | NCBI WGS metagenome assembly JAAUYK01 (sample SAMN14350223, study PRJNA611818) | marine sediment metagenome | isolation source: surface marine sediment (1.8m) | place: French Polynesia: Moorea | collected 2018-08
ATTGTTGAGACATCCTTACGCCAGTTACGGATGTCGTCGTACTCCAGTCCCGCGTCCATGGCGGCCTCACGGGCGTCCGCTTCCAGTCGCATTTGCGCCTCAAGGATATTGGCATCAATCTTGTCGTAGTCCAGTTGCAGCGCGTCTGCCGCCTGCTGCACGTCCTGCCGGAACTCGGCGTAACGAAGATCAAGCTCGGCGTCGTCAAGTTCAGCACGCCGCTCAAGCAGGCCCGTACGCAGGGCGCGATCCTTCGCCTCCATATCACGGTACTTCCGCTCCATGTTCATCTGTGCGAAGTTCTCAGGGTTCCCTGCCATCATCGCCATATCGTTGATGGTGTCCCGGGTCATCACAAACTTATCCGGCATCGACTCGCCGGTGAACTCATCGGAAGGCTTGGCGATTAGCTGCCCCTCAGGAGTAGCCATAAACTGCATCTGCACGCCGTTGGAGATGTACTGATTGGCAATGTTCAGCAGCTTCGCTGCCTTCGCCGGGTCGCGGTCCATCATCATGCCAGCTTGGTTCATATAGCTTACAGCGCGCTGGCGCTTCATTTCGTCCACTTCGGCGTCAACTTGTGCTGCCTTCTCAGGCATACCTGCTTTTGCATACGCCTCAGCACGATGCTTGCGATAGGCTTCCCAATCGACCAGCTTCACCTGCGGTACGTCATATTGAGCGCGAAGCACGTCGTCAAACGTTGTGGCGTATGTCTGCGGGGGCTTAACTTCCGTATCGTCTGCGATAGCGCCGGCGGCTTTCTTTGCAAACCCCTCAATGGCATCGACGTTGGCAGGGTCACCGCCTTCGCCATATGCAGTAGAGGATGCGCCCCCGCCGTCAGAATCCACTGACGCTGCGGTGGTAGGGGTCCCGACAGAAGAATCTGCGGCGGGGGGCGCAACTTGGTCCGACTGACCTAAATCAGTCGGAATTCCTGCGGCAGTGCCCTTGGCACCTTCGCTGTATGAGAAATCATCGATGCCCTTCGCAAGCATCTCCTCGCCCTCACGGCGGCGACGGTTGCGTTGCATTTGCTGCCCACGCTCAAAAGATCGGGCGATAGACTCCGCGTAGGCGATTGTTCTGGCTGTCATGCTGGAATCCCCTGTTTCGCTTCCGCTGACTTCTCACGAGCCTGAGATACCTGTTTGTGGAAGTACTCCTCACCCTTCCAACGAACGACCTCCTCAGGGATAACAAACTCCCCGGGGGTCAGTTTCATAGGCATCGTATCTGTCGGCTTGCCGGGAGGAGGTACGGCTGCAGGAATACCCGCTTCGGCGGGCTCTGGCACTACACCACCTTCGGCTGCGCCGGGAGCGGAACCGGCGGGGATATAGTTGCCAGCGATCTGGGCACCCGTATTGGCTAGCAGCAGCATGGGGTCAACCGTAGCGTTGAACTGCGCCAGTCGACTGCTGTAGTTCCGGTTCAGCGCCGTGTTGGCGTTGCCGTATGTCTGCCCTGCAGCACCCAGCATACCGACACCAGCCTGATACCCTTGCATCCCTGCGCCCATCGTTTGGTTGGCTGCGCCAATCGCCTGACCACCGATACCCGCCGCACCCTGACCGCCGGCCAATGACTGTCCGTAAGAGGCGGCTACCTGTGACGGGAGGCCCCGACCAATGTTGATAGCGTCTGCCCGTAGCGCACGGCCCATGTCGTCCACGCGGTCAGCAGCCTGTGTTCCTGCTGCCGCCTTAGCAGCAGCTTCCTGAATCTGCATGTTGCGATCCAGCGCCCGCGCCCGGGTCTGCGACGGATCGATGCCGTACGACTCCAGTCGGCGCTGCTCGTTCTGGCGAGCCGCATTAAACGCGGAGGCGACATCAGCCTGCGCACTGGCAGCCTCCTTCTGCTTACGCTCTGCAGTGGCGTAGGTCGCCGCTTCCTCACGCAGCGACTGTTCAAACGGCAGGTAGTCGGCCTCGTACCGTGCCCGATCATCCTTCGCTATCGACCACAGTTCGTCAGACTGCTCCATCTGCTGGGACATCTGCTCCAGCTGACGGGCAACCACAGTGTCTTGAAGCTCACGGTTTTGCTCAAGGAACCCGCGAGTCCAGTCCATGAACTCTGACTGTAGGTCCATCTGCTTGTTGGCAATCCGCTCCATCGCAGCGGTCTGCTCGCGAGCCACATCGGAAGGGAACTTAGGTGGCTTTTGGAAGCACATATCAGTCCTCCAGATGTTTGAGGTAGGTTACAGAGAACGGTTGGAACCCCTTGGCTTTTGCCAGCTTGCCGAGGTCTTGGCCGCCAATGGGGCTCTTGTCGTCAATGACCATGTAGCTCACGCCCATTTCTTTTAACACGTCAGCAGCATAGTCAACGAACGCACCGGAAATCCCGTTGCCCTGATCCTCAGGACGGACGTACAACAGGCCAAATCCTGCCATCAGCTTGTTCGGCTGGAGGAAGTGGGGGCCGATGAACACGCCGAAATAGCCCACCAATGCGCAGTCGGTGCGTCGGGCGGTTACTGCCAGTAGCCGACCCTCGTTGTCAGCGTCCAGTATCTCCGCCATGTTGACGTTGATATCGCCTTTCAGCAGGTTCTCGTCGTTGACCACTTGGTGGTGTTTGATCAAGGGCAGGAGATCACCGTAAATGCGCTTGAACGGCTCCGCCCCAATGACGTAGTTCTCATACGGCAGTGGGCGCTTGAACAGGTACTGCGGCAGCTGCATTTCTTGGGCAGCACTCATACCGCGTCTCTCCCGTTAGCGAACCCCTGCGGATACTCCCAGATGTTCTGTGCGTGTGAGTCACCACGGATCGCCTGACCCCGCGCCCGGGCCATGCCCGCGCGGAACCGCCCGAGGTGGTACGCGGCTTTCTGCATGTCCATGTATGGCTTGGCCGCATGACCCATCAACCTTCCTAACATCCCATCAAGAATCACATCGAACCACTGCCCAGACAGCGGCGTAGTGAACTCGTAGGTGATGTCTGTAGAAGACAGGCTCACCTTGATCTGCAATTCCTTGCCATCGGCCTCAGCGTTCGGCACAGGCCACACCTCAATCGTATTCTCAGCAACTTGTGAGAACTGTGTCGGACGGTTGCCGGTGGCCGATGACCTCATCAGTGGCGTGTCGGCACTCGGCGCAAGCGATCCTTCTTCCAGAATACGGACGTGGTGTACCAGCACAACCTCCGTACTTGCCGGAGGGACAAGGGTGTATTGGTTCTGCCCGTCCACCAGTGCCACAGGAGCAAGCCACTCTCGCCAGCTGGTGCTACGATTAAAAAACTCTCGCACGGTGTTCTGCCACTCGAAGCGAATGGTCTGCAGAGGACAGCCCGTCAGACGGGGTGCGGCGGCTTCTACCCAAGCATCTGAATTCATAGCGTCGGACTCAGCAATCGTTGCGAGAATCGTTGTAGCAGCGCGGGCGCACGACCATTTTGTATGAACTCGTCATCACGAAGTTCGACATGCGCTGCCAGAAATTCAACCACGGGGTTGTAAAACATATCATCCACAGGCCACGGATCACTGAGGTTCAGTGCAGTGACTTCCACAATCGCGGCGAGGAAAGTTCCTGCCCATGCGTCGGGACGAAGACGACGAACTTCGCTGATCGCCATGTTGAGCGCAGCGATGAATTGCTCGTCTGTGTAGCGGTAATCGTCGGAGTCTAAGTCCTGCACGATGCTTCGTGCAGCGGTGATAGCCGACTGGTAGGTGTAACCCGGCATAAGACCCCCAGAAAGATAAGGGCAGCCCCCGAGGGGGCCACCCTCTCAGGCTTACACCCGATCTACGATAGCTTCTACCAGAGCCGTACCGTCAGTTACCTGACGACCGTACACCTGCAGACCACGCATGATGGTACCGAAGGTGGACTCTGCACGCAGAGTTTCCATCTTCGTCATCTGAGAGGCGAAGGTGAAGCCATGGCTGTGGCCAGCGTATATAGCGTACTCGCCCGCTGCCAGACCGCCGCCAACGCCTGCGGGAAGCAGGTTGCTGCAGTACAGCGTGAAGCGGTCGATCATGCCAACACGGCCATTACGCATCATCGTCGTGCCGTCACCCGTCAAGGAAGCGTCACGCAGTTCAGAGCGCTTGAGCATCGCACAAGCCCATGCCGGCAGAATCAGCCAGCGGCCTGACTCGGGGATGTTCTGCTCGTCCAGAACCTGACCCATGCCAACGATGAGATCAAGAATCTCAGTGTTGGTTCCGTCGGGTCGAGCGACCACAGTAACCGGAGTCGTGGTTACGCCAAGGTTCACAGAACTGGAGATGCGACCAGCCGTTGCGCCACGGTTGTCTGCGTCGGCGGTACCCAGCAGGTACGCCAGAACGTCCGTGTCGATGGTAATCTTCATCTGCTCGGAGGCATCATCTGCCCACATGCCGAGTTGATTCAGATCAGACTGGACCTCCATCACGTCGTCAAGGATCGTAGCGAAGTACTTACCCTGATCGATGTTCAGTTCAACAACGTTGCTGGACGGACGCTCAGTCGTGATCGCCCCATCGGCGCTGTAGTTGTTGATGGTGATGGTGGGCTTGGTACGGATAACCACCTTGTCGCCCTGATTGCTGATCTCGCCCTCGTAATCGGAGTTTGCGATAGCAGACAGAACGGTTGCGTCGTAGAACTTCTCAATGAGCTTGCCGCTCCAGAGAGTCGGAATAAAGGTCCCCGAGTACGCTACGTTTGGTGCTACCGCACCAGTACCCGGAGACCCGGCGGAAGTTGGAAATGGCATGACGTTATACCCTCAAGTTAAATTACCGAATACGGCCCTCGTTGGCCGCCTTTACGATGGACTTCTCCATCGCTAACTTCTCATCGTCACGACCCTTGTAGCGTCCTTTCTGCACATCGGCGTAAAACTTCGCTACGTCGGCATTCGTGAAGATTGTCTCGGCTTCATTCCCTTGAGCGCTTACTGTGGGTTGGGCCTCTTGGGCTCCCCCCGGTGACACCATGCTTTCTAGGTCAACGCCGCCGGCCTTCGCGTTAGGTGTCGGCGGCGCTACGTTAGTGCTGGCGCTATCCGTTTGGACAGCAGTCTGCTCTTTCAAATAGCCCTCAAAAAACGCAACAACGCGCTGGGCGTTATTGCTTTGGTAAGCCTCGGTCAGCATCTCCTGCCGGTACCTACCTGCAAATGGATCAACCTGTTTGAGCCAATCCAAATATCCATCGGAGACGTTGATCTCCTTCCAGTTCGGGACTTGCTCCGTCAATGTCGCGAGCATCCGATCCCGTTCTGTGTCAGCGGCGACTTTTTGTACGCCCCCAACGCTTGTGGTCAATTCTTCAACACGTTGTGTCAACTTGTCAATAAGAGGTTTCACTGCTGCCACAGACTGACGAGATACCACGTCAAGCATGTCCGCACCATACTCATCGATTTCTTCTGACGTGATGGCAGGACTTTGCTCGGCAGGAGCGTCCTCTTTGGGCGCGGACATTGCCTCCATGGCAGTCTGCATACTCTCCATCTGCGTACTCATCGACGCCAGTTGGGCGCGCATGTTCGCAGTCTCGGAGTCGTACTTGCCCTGCAGCGTGTTGTACCGCTGCTCCCAGTTGGGGTCTTCTGATGCAGGCGGAGCGGGTGGCTCCTCAGCGGGCGGGTCTTCCGCAGGCGGCTCCTCAGCAGGCGGAGTATCTTCTACCAGTGATACTGGTGACTCCTCAGGAGGGGTTTCCTCGTCGGGCGTTTGCTCCTGCGCTTTCTCAATCTCAGCAGCAATGCGCTCCGCTTCGTCTACCTGCTTCTGTACCTGCTTCGGTAATGCCATGTTATCCCCTACCCTGTTTAGTTAATCGCTTCTTGTACTGCTCCGGCGCTGTCTCCAGCGTTTCGACCAGTAGCTGGGCCTCTTGCGCTCGGCCCCTTAGTAACTCAGCTTCATCCCCCGCAGCGAAGATTGCAGCATGAGTCAGTTCATCCCGATGTTTCTTCAACATGCTGAGGAGTTCGTGGAAATCGTTTGATAAACGTAACCGCTGAACTGCCTCAGCAAGTCTTTCCGTTGGCCTCAATATAGTCCGAACGGATCACTGCTGCGACGTGACGGCACTCCCTTCTTGGTGTAGTCGTTCATGTCGCGCTGACCAAACGGTTCTGCCCCGCCGCCAACGCCGAAGCGCTCACGACCGGACAGCCGTTGGATACTACCCTTGTCTTCGGAGAACGGGCGCTTGCCCTTATGTCCCTTCTCGACGGTCTTATCCTGATTCATGCTTTCACCGCTTTGTTGCCGGGCATGTCGGTATTGAACTTCTTACCGTGGCCGCCCGGATACGTAGCAGAGACCTGCTTATTACCGCCGCCGCTAAGGAACGGCTTGCGTGACTTCTGCATGGACTCATTAGTTTGGACGTTCGCCAGCTTCTTCGGGTACCGAGTCTGCGACGCGTTGCCTTTGGGGAGAGACATGGATTCATGCTTCTCCATCTTGTGAGTGGTCTTGCCACCCTTAGGATAAGTCTCGTACATGTGTACTCTCCTTACTTGGACTTTCGAGGCGGACCGTAGCCACGCCCCTTCCCGTATTTGGACTTGGCGGGACTCTTACCGTCCTTCCGCGTCCGATCCCAACCGCCGCCCTTGGGCGGTGACTTTTTAAGCACTTTGACAATCTTATCGCCACCGCGCTTCTTTTTCTTTCGGGCCTCTGCCGCACTGGATGCGTAGATGCCGGTGTTCCGCCCTTCAAAAAAGTAAAGTGGCATCATTCTCCCTGCTTATCCCGTAGGAACTATGCCCTGAACAGAATCATCGGGGTTGCCCGGTCCCGGTCCCGGTTGTTGATTACTACCTCCAGCGGCTCGCATTTGCTCTGCGATCTGCTGTTGCTTCGCAGCAAGCTCATCGGCCTCTGGAACAATCGAAGCATGGTCCATACCCAGCGCGTCTGCAACTTCTCTCAACACCTCAGCACGCCCCTCAGGGCCAATGATGTTCATGTCGATGGGGTTGCCGGTCATTTGCAGGAACTCAAGGCTCCTGACACGCTCGGTCTCTTTCTGGATCGTAAAGTTCACACCGCGTACGCGTACTGACTCATCGCCACGGTATTTGTTCTCTACGTCGGTCTTGAGTAAGAACTGATGCAACTGATTCAGAGCGGGGCCGATGATATCTTTATCGACGTTCGATGCCACAGACTGCAGGACTTTAGATGCTGCACCCATCAGCATAGACAGGCCAGATGCAGTTCGCCCTGCACCGCCCACCCGCTCATTACCGGTCATGTATTTGGGGATTGTCGATATCTCGTCAGCGATATTCGACATGACCTGATACACCTGCATAAGCTCCTGCGAGTTGGAGTTCGGCTGCCAGAACTCGACCGGGGGCTTGTTGTCGTTCTGCAGGGGGTCGCTATCTACAAACCAGCGCTTCCATGGATACAGCTGATTCGGGTCAGTGTCAGCGGCGATACGGTCTAGGTTGACTACCACCTGTGGGCCGCTGGAGATTGATAAGTTGTTGACCAAAGACCGCAGCGTAGCGTTCATCACTGACTGGATGTCACTGATGATCTCGGGGATGCCGTGACCGAGGATGGCACCGGGCACCTTCTCAAAGCTGCTCATGTAGTACGGGTGCCGCTGCTGTGCGTTCTGGTTCTGGGTCGCCTTAATGACTTCCCCACCGACAAGCCATACGACCACGCTATAGAACTTGGTCTCATCCTTCACGCCCGGCAGTTCCCACTCTTTAAGGAGCTTGCCCTGTATCTTGCCGTGCCAGAGTAAGGCGTCGATCATATTGGATTCGTTGTTCTGAGGAGACTCACGGCTCTCAAGATGTGCTTCTTCGGTATCGGTGTAGTCGAACCAATCATTGAAGCCTTCGGTGCCGTACTGCTCTAGCACACGCTTGATGGCGTCATCTTTGTACCCCTTCACGCCGATCATGCCTTGAAGTTCAGAAGGCGACAGGCGGATATGTTCAATCACGTCAGCCAGTTCGAAGCGGGAAACACCGGAAGCCCAGTAAATGTCGAAGGGGTTGGTGCGCCGCCAGAACGGCTTGGGCTTCGTGGTCTCTACGGGCTGCCCGTTCTGCCACTCCATGCTGGTGTGCATCTCCCAGACCGGCCCTTTGATGCAGCCGTAAGGGAACACGGTCAGGTCGAGGAAGAACGCGGCCAGAGCGTCGTAGAATCCGCCCTCTACGAGAAGGTCATCCATCTCCCGGGTATGGGATTTGGCCTCCTCTTTGGCCTTCTTGATCGACGCCCGTTCTGCTTCTCTGCGCAGCTGAGCAATCCGATCCTCAATCATCTGCGGGTCAACTTCCTGCCCGCCATCGGCAAGGTGCTGAACTTCCATCTGCACCATAGCCATAATCGACTGCATGATCTCGCCCGGGACCTCAGGCTTAGGTGTCGGCTCAAGCTCCCACGGACGCTCGCCGGCGAGGTAGATGTCCCGCAGCATGGCAGCAGCGCCGCGACACTTGGTCGCTGTCATTCGACTGTAAACCTCGGAACCGCCGAACGAACGAATTTCTGTTAACTTCTTAGGAGAATACTGTCCTCGAAACGCGCGTAGAGATTCGAGCAGCCGCGTACTGATATCGCGGGTCTCACGGATTTTTCGAAAGTAGTAGAACTGATCACGGATGTAGCCGGCCAGCGGCTCAAGGGTCTTGTCGGGGATGTCCTTCCCCTCAGCAATAGCAGCGTCCCGCTCTGCCTCCATTTGAGTCAGTTCGGTGTTGGATACTACGCCTAAAAGTCCGCCTGCCATAACTCGGCCTTATATCATCAAGTCAGTATTAAGTCCATCCAGCGGCGCTGGCGACAGGGTTAATCGGGCGCTTACGCTGCTTGCGCATGAGCCGCCCCACAACGTTCTGAGCAGTACCCAAACACAGGTACTGCAAGGCGTCTGCCAAGTCTGCCCACGGCCTGATCTTATCGGGCTTATCCTCCAGCTGCTTGTTCTTCTTGATCTTGTACCGATATTCATACTGCATGGCACGGATAAGCAGAGGGCACCCCTCGGGGTCGATCAGCATGGCGGGCTCACCGGCCCGGCTCTGGATCAGGTATTTTTCAACGGAGCGCAGACGCGGCTCAATATTGTTGGTGCTGGCCGGAACCGCGTTGTACCCCAGCCTCCGCAGCGCATGAAATACTGACTCCTCACCAATCTCCCCTCGGGCCACGCCGGCGGGGTCCCCTACGATATAAACTGGATTGGACTGAAACCTTGGCTCTGCCAGTGCAGGAGCGAGGTAGGTGGTGACAAACTTCTCTACACCGCAGTTCTCCTGCTCGACCTCTTTGAACAGGAGGAGCCGGCCCCGGTGGTCAAGCTGGCCGATGATCGCCGCCGGATGCCGCCCGAAGTCCATGCCTACGATGAGAGAGTGCCCGGGCACCGGTGTGAGCGGCCCCTTGGCTATGTGCGTGTTGTGGTCGAAGGAACTACGGAACACTGATTGTCCTGACAAGCTAGGACCAATCTGGTTATGGATGTACTGGTCAACCCACTCATCCGTGTTAGCTTCCATCAGGTTCTCGTAATACCCATCAGGAAGGTTCTCCCTGTTCTCTGCCCCATCATCGAAGGCACCGGGCTGAACGAAGTAATCCCAGTTGCCCGGGCGGTCTAGCTCCAATCGCTCATACCAGCCGGAATCCTGCGTGAAGGAGTTGGTCTCCATGACCACCCCATGCCATGTGCAACCACCGACAGCACGGGAGGGATAACGACCAACACGACCCAAAAGCGATTCCAGAATCTGTGGGTCGATCTCCCGAAATTCGCTAATCCATGCATATGTCAATTCAAGCGACAGGAGACGGTCAATATTATCTGGGGAGTCAAGAGGAAGTAGAAGCCAATCAGCCTCAATGTCGTTGACCCGCACCTCAATGGTCTGGTCGCTGACCTTGTACTTGATGATGGGCCGGAGCAGTTGCTGCACCGAGACAAGGCACGTGGTCTTAGTCTGGGGCAGCGTATTACGAATGATGACACCCCGGGACCGGCGCTTACCGTCGTCCCCGGGCTGCTGTTGCGCTGCGCGGCGTAGCATCTCCATGATCATGGCGGTGGTCTTCGCGCTACCCACCGGCCCCCGCACTGCACGTACGAGCGCGTCCGACGACATAAAGCTGTTGAGCGTCGGCGGTGGGGTGTAATCGAAGTTAAAGCCTGACATTAATGCTCCGGTCCAATTGCTGTAACCCAACCCAGATCAGTGACATCGTACCCCGGGCACTCCGTATGCCCCTCTTCTGCCACGTCCCGGTGCCCTACGACTTTGGCCTCTGGATATCGCTGTGCTAAAGCAAACAGCAGGTCATGCAAAGTGGCTTCTTGCGCACCATTGGGCAGCCCAGTACCAACAACACAGATGCCGATAGACTCTGTGTTCACTTCCTTGGCATGGGCACCTACCCAATACTCCGGCCTGCCGTGTTGTAACTGGCCGTTCAGCAAAACGACATAGTTGTACCCTATGCCATCAAAACCTCTCTCCATATGCCACGCGTGTATCTCCGTTGCGTCGATGTCATGCGCAGGCGGAGTCGCGGAATGATGCAGCACGAAGTACTTAATTCGCCTATTAGCTTTTGGTGACAGCATAGCTTTGTCCCATTTACGGCGACCCACAATCGTTCCAAAGGGAGTTTTCATTTTTCTGCATAGGTCCTTGCTTTGATTAGCCCCCTACGTGTGTCCGCGCTTTCCCCTGTATTTTCTCATATGTACGAGCGGCCCCTAGACCCAACAAGCCAATCAGCAAAGGCATAAGCTCACCGGTGTCTAATGTGGGAATCTGTACCAATATGGTCTTGGATACAACTTCCCCAGTTTCCATCGTAACTTGCTCCTGATACGTCGCGCCGAGGTAACGAAACAGCAGGTTTACGTAAGGAGCCATGACGTAGTTATTAAACAGCGCGATAACACACACCCAGATGGCTGCCGGACGTGCGCCCGCTACGAACTTGGACCCACTCTTGGCGGACTCCTTGTTAACCTCAATCTGGGCCATCGCGTTGTCATGTGCTTGGCGGGTAGCCAGCGTGGCGATTTCGTGAGCGAGCTTGGCGCGCTCATCGGCGTCAGGAATGAACTTGTCGAGCAGACGCTCAACAGGGCCAATGATTAACTGGAGTGGGTTTAAATCCATGCCTTCGCTACTCCAGTCAAGGCACCAAAAACGCCGCCGCGTATGTGTTCCATTATCGCCCAGCGATCAGTTACCGCTGGCACGAACTTACGAGCGAGGTAAGGGGCTGCTGTAAAAGCTAGTGGCATAGTCACTGCCGGCACGAACCATTGCAGCGCCCCGGGCTGTAGGAACCACATGAGAGCTACCGGGGCTCCCCAAATTAGCCCCCGCACAAGCAATGCAGCAGTCACATTGGTCTGTACCAATTTGAACTTTTGCCATCCTTGGTAGGTATTCGCAGGCATCTCTGTGCGAGTCAGCACCGCGCCTATGGGGTTGCCCCACCCGGGGGCTGACCCTGCAGCAAACAAAGCGCCGGCAGCGTAAGTGTGCCAGTTTTGGTAGTCCCAGCCGGAGAGGCACAGCGCCACGAAAACGCCGTAAGCTACCTTTGATACCCCAGCGGCCACGGCGGTCTCCCTACCACGGAACCGGTCCAGAGCAGAGCATCCAACAATAAAAACAGCAAGGCTTACCCAATCCATATCACAGTCCTATTGCTTGCACGGCCCACCGCAGGGCAACTGAACCTACCACCGCCGCAACACTGGCGATGGTAAACAGCTTGGCGTTGCTGACTTTGTTTTCTGTGGCTAACATTCTGAGTTCGTGTATCTCATCTTCTATATTTCCGATACGCCGGTTCTGCTCATCAAGGCGTTGGCCCACAACCGGGAAGGCTGAGAGTTTGTCCTTGATGTCATCCAACTTGTCCTCAAACCGCTCGAACCTTTTTTGGTCGCTCGGGTCCACTATTTCTCCTTGAGTGTTTCACCTATGCGCTCCTGCTGGCGCTTAACCAACTGCTGTCGTATTTTCTCAGCTTTGTCTAACTCCATACCGGCAAGTTCTTTGTCGTCATAGAACTTCTGGACCTCTGCGTAGCGGGTTGATTCTGACATCAGTATCCGCTCACGGAGCGCCGCTTCCATGGCTATGCGTTCGGCATTTGCCTTGGCGTCCGCTTGCGCACGTTCTTGCTTCTCACGAGACATATCCTCGTAATGCGCATGACGCTCATCTAAAAAAAGAAATGTAGAGAACACGACCCCAGAGGCCGCGACTACAGCGACGGCAAAATCCTTGGGGTCGCGTAAGTTCATTACAAAGTAACCCGTAGGGTGTTGTCGTTTGCTTTGTAGAACGTGGTGTAGGCTGGGTCTGCCGTACCTACCAATGACCCTTGGTCAATGGTCACGTCGTCCCCAAGAGCCTCTTTCAGATTGGCAACATCTGCATCAGTGGCAGGTTCCTGCCCGTGCCATACAATACCCCCGGACTGATACCGCCCGTCCAAGTAAACCGGTGAGGGGTACCCCCAAGGTTCAGGGATGCTGCCGCCGCCTAAACTAAGTTCGTCACTCATTTCGTTTCTCCTTTTTACTCCGTGATTCCAGCGCGCAGTTCGTCAATGCGAGTCTGCCCACCGGGGATATTATTGGCTAACAGCCAATTGTAAAAACCGTCCATGCTGGCTGAGGACACATCCACTGAATTTGTCCAGCGGATAGCATCCATCAACTGATCTAGCTGGTCGCTGGTCTGCCGTTGTGTCTTGAGCCACGCCCACTCCGTCTCTGTGAATGTCCCAACCCACTCCCAACCGTCGAGAATATAACGAGTAGTGTTGTCGTTCGGGTCCTCGTAAGGCCCTAAGAGAATGTAGTCGCCCGCATGGAATGTATCTACAAACGCTTGCTCAGCAATAATAATCTGGCTAGTTGAAATAATCTCATAGCGGTTAGTCATTACACTGTTACCCCCGCATACTCAATGACGATAATAACGCCCCCGCCGCCGTCGCCACCTGTCGTAACTGGGTCATCATCGTTGGACGATTCTCCATCGCTTGCGCCACCGCCACCGCCACCGACACCGCCATCGCCACCGGTCTTGGTGTCACCGGGGCTGTTGTAAGTTCTCCCTGCTGCGCCGCCGCCCGTTAGGGGGCCGCCCGATCCCGCCGTAGTACTAGTGTTAGTGACAACACTACGCGCGCCGGCGGTACCTACATAATTTAAAATAATAGCTAAAGGACTGGCGCTATCTTCAAAAAGTAGCGCCGCACCAGCCGCTGCAGTAGCGCCATCACTAAAGGAGGAAGTTGCTGTTCCTGATGTCCTTGCAGAAGAACTTGCATCGGAAACACTGCCGCCTAAATTTGGAGCGCCGCCGCCGCTGGCACCAGCGGTGCCGTAAGAAGAACTAGAAGGCGTAGTAACAGTGCCTCCAGAGCCTCCTGTGTAATTAGCGACCGTGCCTCCACTGGCGGACCCTCCGGTACCCGTAACACCGGTACTAGCGGAATTGGTCGCTTGTCCCGCGCCGCCGCCGTTGCCGGTCATTGTGGTTATACCCGTGCCAGAAAACGAAGAATTGCTCCCGGCAGTGCCGTTATCCGCTTGGTTACCACCGGATTCTGTTGTAGCGCCGCCGGTGCCGCCGCCGCCAATAGTCACGGTGTAGGTAGTAGCAGAGGCCAAAGAAAGCCAACTCATAGCCACACCACCTGCGCCACCGCCGGAAGATGCAGCAGAATTACTAGAGTTGTTATCGGTTTTAACTGACGCTGCTCCACCGCCCCCGCCGCCAATTACTACAACAAAACACGGTATGTCCGAAGGCGGGCTATACGTTGTGGATGAAGTAAACGTCCTTACTCGCGTTGGTGCATAGACTACGGAACTACCGCTACCACCACCCCAAATTTCCGAAAGCGTCGTCAAGCGAATACCCACCCACGAGAAGCGTCTGTGTAGACTAAGATGATTGACACATAGTTAATGTTGCAAATTAAATCTTCTGCAACGGCTAGAATGTTACTGCCATTACGCGCAATTGTTAGATTGTTAGTAGCGAAAGTGCCGTTGGTATCAGAAACCCCTACTTTATCGCCGATAGAAGGAGAAGCGGGCAGGGTAACGGTAAAAGCATTGCCGCTCGTTCTACACGGATAAAATCTACCAGCGACAGCGCTAGTAGCCGCTGCCCTAACGCCGCTGCATTCTAAAATGTTAGGCGCACGAACGCGGGCATCAAACTCAGTTTCTAGCGTAGGCCCGTCGATACGCATAGCTTCTGTAGCGCCGCTAAAGCCCGTGGTTCCATTGACCGATACAACAAAGTCTCCACCGACACATTCAATGTCTACGGAGCCATTGTTGTCACCAATTTCGATACCGCCGGTAGTGTCTCCACTTTCAAACCGCGCAACCTTGTTGGTACCGGCATCATAAACATGAAGCGGTCTTGGGGTAGACGTTGCCCCAATACCTAAACGGCCATCATTAGAAAGCCGCATTTTCTCCGAACCACCAGTATGCCACGCATGAGTACTTGCGCCGGAACCGTTATAAGAGACCTGATAAAACACACCCGTGAGCGCACTGGCATCTGTCAGGCCCTGCAAGGTCCATGTATTACTGTTGCTAGTAATCGCTGTGTACCGCTGATCAGCCGTCCCATCGAGGTCGTACTGCCCGATGAACGTCGCATTGGCAGCACACAGGAACCCGGCAGCGGTCATAACCCCCGCGTCAGATAGCGTCGCGAGACTCGTAGACTCTAAGGTTGTGCCGTTGTAGCGAAGGGTCTGCAGGTCAGTACCCGCAGGTATACTAGCGCCGATTTCTTTGACGGTGCCGCCATCACGGACATAGAGTTTCTGGGCAGCCAGATCGACCGCCATCTCTTTGTCTACGAGGTTACCGGTTGTCGGAGTGGTAGTCCCCGTCTTCGGTTTTATGACCTGCGCCATGCTTAATAGGTGCCACCGTCAATCGTGCCGACTTCCAGATCGAAGTTGGCTGCGCCAGAACTTGCCGTACCTGTACCTGTAATAGAGCCATCAGTGCTGGAGATTTGAATAGAGGTGATGTCTCCAGCGTTTGCAGTCCAGCCCTGATCGTTGTTGAACTGACCCAGATTGACCTCATTGATCGCCTTACGGGACTCAGTGCCGGCGTCATTAAGGATAAGCTCCGTAGTGCCGGCCACGCCGCCCGTCATGTCCGTCAGTTCGGTGAAGTCCAGCGCAAGAGACACGGAACCAGAACCGCCGCCGCCGGAAAGACCAACACCTGCTGTGACGTTAGTAATATCACCGGTATTACTCGTCCAACCAGCGTCATTATTAAATGCGGTCAGCGCAATCTCGTTCAGCTGCTTGCGACGCTGGTTACCGTTGTCGAGCAGGATCATCTCGTCCTGCGCGCCGTTAACCGCTGCGGTCATATCGGTCAGTTCACTAAGGTTTAGTGAGAGCGTAACCGTCGCGCTACCAGAGTTATCCAAACCGGCATTTGTGATAATCGTATCCACGCCGGTGGATGCGCCAATGGCGCTGTAGCTCGTACCGTCGTTAGTAAATTCCCACTCGTCGTTGGTCTCATTGAAGCGGATCGACACGTTGTCAGACGTGCCCCGCTCAATTTCAATGCCGGCATTTTCCGTGGGCGCGCCAGAGACGTTGTTGTTGAGGACGATGATATTGTCGTCAATCGTCAGCGTCTCGGAGTTGACCGTAGTGGTCGTGCCGTTGACGGTGAGATTACCGTCAACGATGACATCCTCAACCTCGACGTTGTCAGACGTGGCGAGGCCCAACAGGGTCCGCACCTCGCCTGCAGTGATGCCGGCGTTGAATGTCGGCGTACCTGCAGAGTCGATGATGGCGGGCTGGTCGGTAACCGTTCCTGACCCAAAGCCCGCGTCGTTGTTGAAAGCAGACAGGTCGATCTCATTCAGCGCCTTACGCCGCTGGTTGCCTGCGTCCAGCAGCACCATCTCATCAGAGCCGGTGACAGCAGCGGTCATATCCGTTAATTCGGACAGGTCCACGTTCACCGTAATGTTAGTGGTACCTGATACGTCAATTAGAGAGCCAGCAGTGATACCGGTCAGCGTTCCAGTATTGTTCGTCCAGCCTTGGTCGTTGTTGAACTGGCCGAGGTTGATCTCATTAATGGCCTTGCGGGACTCGGTACCAGCGTCATTCAGAATGATCTCGGTGCTGCCCGCGACGCCACCAGTCATGTCCGTCAGTTCAGTGAAATCGAGATTCAGCGTAACAGTCGTAGTACCAGAACCGGTCAGCCCGGTACCCGCCGTAATAGCATCAACCTGACCGGTGCCCGCACCGATCAGTGAACGCACCTCAGCGCCCGTAACCCCGGACACCAACGATGCTGGGACGGCCTCGCTGGTG
>JAAUYK010107742.1_pt1 | contig 16388 bp, 12 predicted proteins | sample 7278021 | NCBI WGS metagenome assembly JAAUYK01 (sample SAMN14350223, study PRJNA611818) | marine sediment metagenome | isolation source: surface marine sediment (1.8m) | place: French Polynesia: Moorea | collected 2018-08
AGGTGGTCCCCTGATCATGCGCGATCTTCACGCGGATCGAGCCGCCGTGCGCGCGAACGATCCCGTGCACGGCGGCCATCCCCAGGCCGCGTCCGGTGTAGGTGCGCGTGAAGACCGGCTCGACGATGCGGCGACGCTGCTCCACTTCCATCCCGCAGCCGACGGCGGAGACCCGGAGCTCCGCGTAGCGCCCGGGCTCGAGCCTGGGGCCGGGATCTCCGGCGTCGAGATCGTATTCGATGGAATCGACGGGCCGGGTGCAGACGTCGATGTGGCCGCGGCGGTCGCCGATGGCCTCGGAGGCGTTGGTGACGAGGTTCATCGCGACCTGGCGAAGCTGGCTCGGATCGCCCTGCACGGGGGGCGTCCGCTCGACGAACGCGTAGCGCAGGTCGATCTTCTTGGAGATGGAGGCACCGAGCAGCTCGCCGATGTCCTCCAGCAGGTGGGGGAGCTCCACCGCCTCGGTCATCAGCGAACCCCGGCCCGCGTAGGCGAGCATCTGACGGCACAGGTCCGACGCGGCCCGTGCGGCCCGCTCGATCCGCCGGATGAGGGGCCGCGCGGGCGAATCCTCGGGGACGTCGTCGAGCGCGAGATGGGCGCCACCGAGGACGCCGACCAGCAGGTTGTTGAAGTCGTGCGCGATGCCGCCGGCCAGCACTCCGAGGCTCTCGAGCTTCTGCGCCTCGCGCAGGCTCGCTTCCAGACCGATGCGCTCCTCCTCGGCGCGCTTCATGTCGGTGATGTCCGTGATCACCCCGTCGAGCCGCAGGAAGCCCTCCTGGGGAGTGACCGTCACCCGATCGCGGACCCAGCGGATCTCCCCGTCCGGCCGCACGATCCGGTACTCGAGCGAGGTCTTGTCCGCGACGCCATCGACGCACGATCCGTAGGCCTCGACCACGCGGGGCCGATCCGCGTCGTGCACGAGCTGGATCCACTCCATCGGGTCCCGGCGGAAGACCGACGGCTCCACGCCCGAGATATCTCTCACGACCGGCGAGTAGTAGCGAGCGAGGAATTCCCGGCCGGGATGGACGTGGGCGCTCCAGACGTGATCGGGCAGCGCGCGCAGCACGGCCAACAGCTCGCCCTTCGTCTCCCGCTCCGACTGCTCCGCCTGCGCGCGCTGGCTCATCTCGGCCTCGAGCCGCTCGTTGGCGGCAGACAGTCGGCGCGCGCGCCAGCGGCTCATCCGACCCAGGTAGACCGCCGCCGCGAAGAAGGCCGCGTTGGCCGCGCCTCCCAGGGCCACCAGCGCCGGTAGCAAGGTGATGTGGGTGCGCACGACGTCGGACCCCGCCGTCACGGCCACGGTCCAGCGCAGGTCGTGGGCGCGGACGTTGGCCGCCATCTCCGTCGCCTGCTCGCAGGGGAGCTCCGCGTTGCGGTAGATCTCCTCGTCGCCGTCGAGGATCCGGATCCGGTATCCCGGCACCGCGTTGCGGAGCACCTCGTCGAGCAGGCGCTTCACTTCGTAGACCGCCAGCAGGTGTCCGTCGAAGCCGTCGTGGGAGTGGAGGGGCACGACGAACAGGAAGCCCTTGCCGCCCCGCACGAGGTCGATCGGTCGGGTCGCCACGGAGGTGCCGCGGACCCGGGCCTCCGAGAGCGCACCGTGGCGTCTCTCTTCGAGATCGTCGGCGAAGCCGATGGCCGGCTCGAACCCTTCGAGCGGAACCGCCCAACGGGTCTGGTGCGCCTCGTCGAGCCACTGGAGGACCTGGACGTGGCGGAAGTCCGCGAGCAGGAGCTTCGCGTCCGCCTCGAACCCCTCGGGCTCGGGACGCGGCCCGCGAGCCCAGCGCCGACCGAAGCGCACGAAGGCCCGGAACTCCTCGTCGATCTGCCCCTGGACCTCGCCGGCGATGTTCTGGAGCGCGACGCGGCTGGCCTCGGCCAGCGAACGCTGCTCGCTCGCCCGCACCAGCTCTGCGACCTTGAGGGAGCCCGCGGAGACGAAGAGCGCCACCAGGATCGCGCGACGCGCAGCGGCGCGCGAGGGCCCGCGGTGCCGTGCCGCGGCGCGGCGCTCCTCGACAGCAGACGGCTCTTGCTTGCGCACCGATGGCTCTCTCGACGCCATCATACTGCGCGTCGACCGGCCGGCGAAGGCCGGAGTGGCCCGGCCTCCGGCCCGCCCGGGCTCAGCCCCCCGCGTTCGCGGCCGCGAATCGCCCGGCTCGGCGCCCGAAGAAGGTGGACTCGCCGATGCAGGTCCCGCTCGAGTAGCCGACGCTGTCCTGCGCGATGTTCGACGCACAGGCTCCGGCCGCGTACAGGCCCGGGATGGGTCGACCCGTCTCGTCGAGCACCTCGGCATCGATGGAGACCTCGAGCCCGCCCAGGGTGAAGCCCACGTAGAAGCACTTGCCGAGCGAGTTCTCGATGGCCGCGAAGGGAGGCGTGTCCAGGGGCCGCAGCCACTTCTTCGCCTTGTGGAAGTCCGGATCCTCGCCGCGGGCGGCGTACTCGTTGTAGCGGCGCACCGTCTCCTGGAGCGAGCCCTCGGGCATCCCCAGGTCGCGCTCCATGTCCTTCCAGCTCTCCCAGGCGTCGATCACCTCGTGTCCGGGCATCTCCGGGCGGCCGAAGATCGGGTCGTCGCAGATGAGATAGGCCACCCCGTCCGGCTGCTCGCAGCACAGCGCGCTGCTGCGGCCGTGGTAGGAGTCCTCGTTGACGAAGCGCTTCCCCTCCTTGTTGACCAGGATGCCCTTGAGGAGGCTCTCGGGCGGATAGAAGGGCGAGGTGATGAGCGCGCCGTCCATGTGGATCGGCACGCCTCCGGCGGCGAGCCCGAGCTGGATGCCCGCGCCGTCGCAGTAGGTGGCGGCCTGCTTGAAGATGCGCCGGTCCCGGAGCCGGGGACAGTACTCGCGCACCATGTCCTTGTTGGCCGTGAAGTGCCCGGCCGCGAGGACGACGCCGCCCCGCGCGCGCACGTTCTTCGTCTCGTCGAAGACCCGGTAGCGCACGCCGACGATGCGCCCCGTGCCGTCCCGGAACAGCGCCTGCGCGGCGGCGTCGTAGACGACGCGAACCCCGAGCGCCTTGCCGCGTTCGACGAGCTTCTCGATCAGCAGCGAGCCACCCTGCTCACCCTCGCGCTGCACCTTGTGACCGCGGGGCGCGGGACGGGCCTTCTCGGAGTAGGGCCAGACCTGCTCGTTGCCGGACCAGATCAGGCAGTCGTCGGTGGGCTGCACGGCGGCCTTGTGATCGTACATGCTGTCCTTGAACGGGACGCCCTGCTCGACCAGCCAGTCGAAGTGCGCGACGCTCTCCTCACAGTAGAGGCGGATCTTGGCCTCGTCGGGATCCGGTGTGACGGAGAGCAGGTACGCGACCATGTCCTCGACGCGGTCCTCGTAGCCGCAGGCCTTCTGGACCCGCGTGCCCCCGCCGAGGTAGAGGTGCCCCGCCGCCGAGGCCGTGAGGCCGCCCGCGCCGCTGGCCCGCTCCAGCACGACCACGTCCGCGCCAGCCAGCCGCGCCTCCACGGCCGCGCAGGTGCCCGCGGCCCCGTAGCCCACCACCACCACGTCCGCCGTGTCGTCGAAGCACTCGATCGAGTCGGCGTCGAGGACCGCGTATCCGTCTTCGCTCATCGGCTTCCCCTGGGCAGATCCAGTGTCTCGACGTCCTCGGCGATCTCGCGCGAGAGCCGGTGCAGCGCCCGATTCATGGCAGCGACCAGCTCGGGGAACCCGCCCCCCTGCGTGGGCTCCGTGATCTGGATGAGGTTTTCGAGCAGCAGCTTCGGCTTTCCCACCGAGAGCACGCGCACCACCGCTGCCAGCTGGACATCGCCATCGAGGGCTCCGTCGAAGCGGAGGATCTGGACCCGAAGCTCCGACATGATGCCGGGCCCGCCCCGCCACGGGAACAGCACGAGGCGCGTGTCGGGCATCAGCATGGCCAGATCCACCGCCATCACGCGCAGCAGCATCGCGTCGAGCGGCTCGGCCCAATGGTGGAGCTGCGAGACGATGACCCGGTTCCCCTCGCCCCGCGCGACGATGCTGTCGCGCTCGAGGTAGGCCGCCATCCGGACGGGGACGATGGCCACGATGGGAGCGTCGAGGGGTCGGTTGGGAATCTCTCCCGGCATCGGCTCGAGCAGATAGCTCTGGATGGGAACGCTGGGAGCCGGCCCGAGGCAGCCTCCCAGCAGCAGAAGGCCGGCACACAGCGCGCCCATCGCGGGTTGGAGCGGGGATCGCATCATTGTTCTCCCGGAGGCTGGCGGCCGAAGATGAGGGCGTTGGGATTGCGTTCCAGCGATTCCGACAGGGTGCGGATCGCGCGCGCGGCGGCGGCGAGATCGCGGAGCGCCTGGACGAGCGTGAAGCGCACGTCCGAGTCCTCGCCGACCGCGCCCTCCACGGACACCAGGGTCCGGCTGGCGTCCGCGAGCGTCGTCTCGGCCTGGACCAGCGTGCTCTCGGCCTGGGCGAGCGCGCTGCGCAGGTCCCCGCTCACCGGATCCACCTGGTCCGAGAGCTTCCGCACGAGCAGCCGCGCCTCGACCAGGGTCAGCTCGGCTTCCTTCAGGGCCCGCTCCACCTCGTCGGAGTTGATCAGGCGGTTGGCCGCCGCCACGGCCTCGAGGACGTTCTGCCCGAGCTCTTCGATCGGGAACTTCTGGATCTCCTTCATGGTCTCCACGAGGGCGATCCGGATCTGCTGCATCTCGGAGGGCACCGACGGAAGCTCGTTGAGCTCGGGCAGCAGCCCCTGATAGCGGATCGCGGTGTCCGGGAAGAAGTCGAGGTTCACGAAGAGCTGTCCGGTGACGAGGCTCTCGACCTCGAGCTGGGCGCGCATCCCACGCTCGTTGACGAGGAAGTTCACCACTTCCGCCTCGGCGGCCGCGTCCGACTGGTACCAGGCCTGCTCGAGCTCGGTCTCGTACGTGCCTTCCTCGGGCTCGCGCAGGGTGTCGACCCGTCCGTCCTCGAACTCGACCAGCACCGCGATCTGGATGTCGCCGGTCTCGGGTACCGCATAGGCCCGGATCCAGCGCACCTGCCCGATACGCACGCCGCGGAACTTGACCGGCGAGCCCGGGTTCAGGCCGTTGACCGAGCCCTCGAAGAACACGACCCACTCGGTGGTCCGGGTGAAGAGCCGTCCCGAGCCGAAGACCAGGATGCCCACGATCACGAGCACGAGAGACCCGATCACGAAGGTGCCGATCGCGGTGGGGCTGGCGCCGCGGCTCATGCCGCCACCTCGCCGCGGGTCAGGAAGCTGCGGATCTTGGGCACGGGGCTCTCCTCGCGAAGCTGTTTCGGGTCACCCGTCGCGAGCTGCGTCTTGGTGTCGGGGTCGAGGAACACGGAGTTGTTCCCGATGGTGAAGATGCTCGCGAGCTCGTGGGTGACGACGACCATCGTGGTCTTGAGGCTGTCGGCCAGCTCGAGAATGAGGTCGTCGAGCAGACGCGCGCTCAGCGGATCGAGGCCGGCCGAGGGCTCGTCGAAGAACAGGATCTCGGGATCGAGCGCCATCGCCCGGGCGACGCCGGCCCGCTTCTGCATGCCGCCGCTGATCTCGGAAGGGTAGTAGTCCTCGAATCCCGCGAGCCCCACCAGCGCCAGCTTGAGCGACGCCAGCTCCCGGATGGACGCCGGCGAGAGATCCGTGTACTCGCCGAGCGGCAGTCCGATGTTCTCGGCCAGGGTCATCGAGCTCCACAGCGCCCCGCTCTGGTACATCACGCCGAACTTCCGCATCAGCTTCTCGCGCTCGGCCAGCCCGCACTCCCAGAAGCTCTCCCCGTCGTAGAACACGTCGCCCTTCGCGGGCGACTTGAGCCCCACCATGACCTTGAGGAGGGTGCTCTTCCCGCAGCCACTGCCGCCCATGATGATGAAGATGTCGCCGCGGCGCACCTGGAAGTTCAGATCCTTCTGGATCACGAAGCTCCCGTAGGCCATGGTCAGGTCCCGGACGTCGATGTGGACGTCGCTCTCGCTCATGGTGCGCTCCGTCAGATGCCCAGCACGTCGTAGATGACCTGGAGCAGGCCCGCGGCGACCACGATGCCCACGATGGCGGTCACCACGGCGGAGGTGGCCGCCGCTCCCACCGCCGACGCGCTGCGGCCGGACTGGATGCCCCGAAGGCAGCCGGAGACCGCGACGATGGCGCCGTAGATCGAGGCCTTCACCAGCCCGCCCGCGAAGTCGCCCAGCGTGACCGCCGCCTGGGTCTGGTTGAAGTAGGAGGTCGCGGTGATGTCCAGCATCGAGACGCCGACGAAGAACCCGCCCAGGATGCCGAGCAGGTTCGCGTAGAGGCACAGCAGCGGCATCATGAGCATCAGCGCGACCATGCGCGGCAGCACCAGGAACTCCATTGGCGAGATGCCGAGGGCGGTGAGGGCGTCCACCTCCTCGTTCACCGTCATGGTGCCGAGCTGGGCCGCGAAGGCCGCCCCGGTCCGGCCCGCCATGATGATGGCCGTCATCATCGCGCCCATGTCGCGCGCCATCCCGAGCCCCACCAGGTCCGCCACGAAGATCTGGGCGCCGAACTGCCGGAGCTGGACCGCGCCCATGAAGGCCAGGATGAGACCGACCAGGAAGCTGATGAGCGAGACGATTCCGAAGGCGTTGGCGCCGCACTCCTGGATGATCTCGACGAAGTCCGAGCGGCGGTACTGGGCCTTGCCGCGCAGGAAGCGGCCGAAGGCGACGGTGACCGAGCCGAGGAAGGCGACCATCTCCCGCGACCCGTCGAGTGCGCTCTGCGTCGACTTGCCCAAGCGCACCAGGAAGGCATCGCGCGTGGCCTCGCGGCGCGCGCCCTTGCGCTCCGGGACCGCGAAGGCGAGATCGAGGAGCCGCCGGACGCCCTCCGGCAAGCCGCTGCGATCGGCCTCCAGGTCGGCGCCCGAGCACTGGTCCACCACCTTGACGAGGAAGGTGAGCAGACCGCTGTCCCACTCCCCGAGACCCTGCGCGTCGAAGCTGACGCGGCGCAGCCCGGAGGCGCCCTCGATCTCGCGCCGGAGTGCGTCGATGGTGGGGAGGTCGTCGCGAAGCGTCCAGCTTCCCGTCAGTCGCAACAGCAGGGTGTCGTCGGCTGGGCGGTCGAAGCCGAGCTCGCACGCGGTGGCCATGGCGCGACCATTCTAACGGGTCGCGAGCGCTTTCGGGATAGCGGCTGCGGGCGCTCGGCCGCGCACGGCGGGCCAGCGCCGGATCGGCGAAATCGATAGGCTCGGCGCCGCAGCATGTCGACGTCGGGTCTTGCGCTGCTCGTCGCGCTGATCGGGGGCCTCGAGCTCGCCGTGCGCGGTCACCTCGGCGATCGCCCGGGCTGGCTCCACGCCGGCGTGTGGCTGCTGATCGCGCTGTCGCTGGCCGCAGGCTGGGTCGCGCGGAGACGCGGAAGCGCGTGGGCCGCGGGCGCGGCGGCCACGCTGGCGGGATCGCTCGGCGCGCTCTCGATCCTGGAGCTCGGTCTGGCGCGCTGGTCGGATGCGGAAGCCACGCTGCCGCCGATCGAACGGGCCGTCGGGCTCCGCGCGCCCGAACCGCTGGCGGACGTCGCGGGCAGCGCACCGGACGCAGGCCGCTTCCGGATCTTCACGCTGGGTGGATCGGCCAGCTTTGCCCGGACCGACCGCAGCGACCCGTCCTGGCCCGCGCGGCTCGAGCGGCGCATCCGCGAAGCGCTCGTGTGCGCGGTCCCGGTCGAGGTGCTGGATGCCGGAAGGCCCGGCGACGATCTGCCGCGCAGCATCGCGACCCTCGAGAGCGAGGTCCTGCCCCGCACCCCCGAGCTGCTGCTGATCCAGGTCGGCGCTCCGGACCTGGCGCGGCTCGCGCAGGAGCTCGACGTGCCCGACGTCGGACCAGCGCCGCGGGTTCCCAATCGGGCGTCGCGGATCGGACGCGCCCTCGAGACCGCGCTGCGCAGTCGCGCCCACGCCCGCCGTTGGGAGGCCGCTCGCCGCTTCGACGTCGAAGCCTCCGCGCTGGCCGAGACCCGCAGCCTCGCGCTCTACCGGCGCCTGCTGGTGCAGGCGCGCTCCCGGGCCATCGAGGTACGGCTTCTCTCCGCCGTGTTGGCGGTGAACGAGCGCTCGGGCGAGGACAGGCTCCGGCGCCACGAGGCCGCCTTCCCCGGCACCCGACGCGCCGTGCTCGCGAACGTCTTCCACGGGCGGCTGCTGCACGCCGTCGCCGCCCGCACCGGATCGCGCGCGCTCGACACGCGGGAGGCACTCGGCGCGGTCTCCGACGAGGCCTTCGTCGATCTGGTGCACCTCTCCGCGCTGGGGCGCGAGCGCCTGGCGGAGCGCGTCCTGGCAGGGCTGCGCGATCTGCTGGGCCGCCCGCGGCCCGGCTGTCGGGAGCGTCTCGCGCGGCGCACCGGGCGCGGAGGTCAGGAGGCCGGGCCGTCCTCCACCCGCACCTCGACCTCCGCCCGCCAAGCCTGGAGCGTGTCGCGCAGCACCGCCCGACGGCGCTCCGCCCGCAGCGCGTGATGCACGGCTTCGCGCACCTCGTCGAGCGCGGCGGGACGCGACGCGGTCCGCTCGTGCACCCAGACCAGATGGACGCCGTAGGGGGATGCGATCGGCCCGGACCACACCCGGGTCTCGAGGTCCAGGACCGCGCGCGAGAACGAGGCGCCGAAGCGTGCCGCGAGCTGGGACTGCGACTGGGCAGGCTGGCGGGCCGAGTACAGGAAGGCGTCGCCGTAGCGGTCGGCCACCTCCGGCCCCTTCCCCTCGGCCCGCAGTCGCCCGAGAAGGCGCCGGACCTCTTCGCGCCGTTCGGGCTCGAAGTAGATCTGGGTGATCCGTACCCGCGCGGGCTGCGCGAAGCGCTCGGCGTGGGCCCGCAGGTAGGCGCGCAGCGCGTCCTCGCTGGGCTCCCGTGCGTCGGCGCTCGCCTCGATCAGCCGTCGCATGCGCTGCAGCAGGCGTCGACGCACCACGACGTCCGTGCGGTCCATGCCGAGCGCGAGCGCCTCCTCGAAGAGCGCGTCGTCGTCGCGCGCCGGGTCGGCACCGGCGAAGCGCAGGTTCGCCACCAGTCGTCGGCGGATCACGGGATCGTCGCGGTCCAGTCCCAGCGCGCGGGCGCGGCGCAGCAGCAGCTCGTCGTCGACCTCGGAGCGGATCAGCGCCTCGAGCGCCTCGAGCCCCTCGAGCCCCTCGAGCCCCTCGAGCCCCGGTTGGCCGGCCGCAGTGCCGACGAGGTCGACGCTGCGCCGGCGCAGCGCCTCCATGCGCTCGGCGGAGATCGCAATCGGGACGGGCGATCCCTCGGAGGCTCTCGCCGACAGGCCGCGCTCCAGAGCGAAGAGGAAGCTGCCCAGCAGCGCGAAGTGGAGCAGGGGGTGTCGCAGCGTCCGCCCGAGCCTCGCCCGCACCTCAGTTCGCTTCGAAGAGCACCGGCAGCCGATCGGGGCCGCGGAAGGCCATGCCCACGACGCTGCACGCCTGGGACGGATCGAGCCTCAGGTCGGGCAGCCGGTCCAGCAGGGCTTCGATCGCCACCTGCGCCTCCAGGTAGGCCAGCCGCGATCCCGCGCAGTAGTGCTTGCCGAGCCCGAAGGCGAGGTGCTCGTTGGGCTCGCGATGGACGTCGAAGCGGTCCGGCTGGTCGAACTGGCGCTCGTCGCGGTTCGCCGAGCCGATTGCCAGGAGCACGTCGGCGCCGGCGGGCACCTCCTGGCCCGAGATCTCCACGGCCTGGGTCGTCTCCCGGCTGACGGTCTGGACCGGGGACTCCCAGCGCAGCGCCTCGTCGAGAAGGCGCTGGATCAGGCTGCGGTCCGCGCGCACCGCCTCGAGCTGCTCGGGGTGGGTGAGCAGTCCGAACATCGCGCTCCCGATCAGGTGGTAGGTGGTCTCGGCGCCGGCGATGACGAGCAGCCGCAGGAAGCTCACCACCTCCACGTCGCTGAGCCGGTTGCCCTCCACCTCGGCGTGGACCAGGCGGCTGATCAGGTCGTCCGTGGGCTCGTGGCGCCGCTTCTCCACGACCGGACGCAGGTAGTCGGCCAGCATCCGCGCTCCCTCGAGCCCGCGGGCGGGATCGGTGGCGACGTGGGTCAGATCGATGGCCCAGTTGTGGACCCGCTCGTAGTCCTCGACGGGCAGCCCGAGGATGCGCGTGAACACCCGGAGCGGATAGGTGAAGGTCAGCTCGCTCACCAGGTCGGCGCGGCCGCGCCCCGCGAACGCATCGATGTGATCGTGGGCGATGGACGCCACCAGCTCCGGGAAGTCGCCCTTGAGCGCGCGCGGCGCCAGCGCGGGGGTGACGATGCCCCGGTGTCGGAGGTGCTCGCGTCCGTCCATCTCGACGATGGTGCGTCCCATCACCAGGCTGATTCCCCGCGCGTTCGAGCGATTGGAGAAGACCCGATCGTCGCGCAGCGCGTTGCGGACGTCCTCGTAGCGGGTGAGGACGTAGAGGCGCACGTCTCCCAAGCCGAGGACGGGGGTCACGGCCGAGGTGTCGCGCAGCTTCCGGTAGACGGGATATGGATCGGGCACCGGATCGACCATCAGGCCCCCGAACAGCTCCTTCATCGAGGGGACGGTCGCTTCGGCAGGCGCTCCGGCGTGCGAGTTCGAAGTCGATGCGGACACGGGGTCACCTCCGTGGCGGGTCGCGATTCAGTCGCGGGGCGGCGTGCCCCGCGCAGGGGAAGCGAGCAGGCGATACACGGCGCGCAGCCCCGCCGCCGTGTCTTCGGGCCGCTCGTCCGGGAACAGGAAGGTCGAGACCATCAGCCGGGTGAGCCAGTCGACGAGCTGGTCGGCGCCGAGGAGGCCCTGGCGCACGAGCTCGGTGTCGGCGAGGAGTGCCGAGAAGAGCCGCCCGAACGACTCCCGGATGCCGGGGAAGCGCTCGCGCAGGGTGGCGAGCACGAACGCCGGGTCGGTCTCCGGCAGCCGCTGCAGAACCGGGTGCTCCCGGGCCATGCGCGCTGCGAAGTCCAGCGCGACCTCGAGGCGCTGCTCGCCCTCCGGCGCCGACGCCATCGCGTCCCAGACCTGCCGCTCGAAGCGGTCCGCCTCGCGACGCACGACCTCGGTGAGCAGGGCGTCGAGATCGGGGAAGTAGCGGTAGGCGGTGCCGCGAGACACCCGCGCGCAGGCGCTGACGTCGGACATGGAGGCCTTGCCGAGTCCGTGACGGGCCAGGGCCTCCAGGGCTCCGTCGAGCAGGCGCTCCCGGGTCCGCGCACGGACCGCCTCCCGCGAGCCGGCAGCGCGGCCGCGACCCGACGCCGCGGGCCCGCGCGCTCGGGACGGGCGCACACCGTGGGTCGACGGCTGGGCCATTGGGCCAGGGTAGCGGAAATCGAGGAACAAATCGGACGATTTCGCTAAATCTGTACGATCAGTCGGTCATGCGAGTCGGCCGGAAATCGGCCGGGGCGGGCTGCGGCCCGCGGAGCGGGCTCGAGTGGGATCGCGGAGTGGGATCGGAGTGGGATCGGCTCGGGGCGACCGCCCGCCAGCCCGAAGAGGGAGACCGAAGACGAATACGCGTGCAGAGAACGAAGGGCGGACGGCCCGAGGCCGCCCGCCCTTCTCGAAGCACCGAAGCAGAGTGCAGCGCAGACCGGTGCCGGCCGGGCCGGCACCCGCCGATTGCGCGCTGGCTACGGCACCGGGACGAAGTCCTCCACGATGTCCTTCCAGCGGAGCGGCTTCTTCAGGAAGTCCGAAGTCCAGTCCCTGAGCACCGTCCCGTTGGCCGTCTGGTTGTAGAAGAGGTTGCTCTGCAGCGCGGTGTGGGAGTCGTCGCCGCTCACGATGAACCGCTTGTAGCGGAAGGGGTACTTCATGTTGAGCGCCCCGTGCTCCGTCAGGATCAGGTCCCGGAAATCGGCCACCGGCAGGCCGAAGGGCGGCTCCAGGAAGAAGCGGTTCGTCGCGTCCGCGTCGGTCTCGTAGAAGGCCTCGCGGATCGTCATGTCGTTGTCGAGGCGCCAGTCGATGACGGCCGTGTTCTGGCCCATATCGTCGCACTCGGTGCAGCTCGCCGGGAAGAACTTGCCGAAGTCCCAGTCCGCCGCCCGCGCCGCGATGTCGCCGGCGGCGTCCAGGTTGACCGTCACCGGGCCCGCATCGTTGAAGTTGGTGAGCTGGACGAAGTTCCCGTAGAGGTAGCGCACCAGGAAGGGCGTGAAGCCCGCGATGCCGACGCCGCCCGCGCTGGAGCCGGCCGTCGTGATCTTCTTCGCGTGCGGGAAGGTGGCGGCCGCCACGTCCATGCCCGCCGACTGGTTGCGCAGACCGCGGTGGAAGCGGACCGGGCCGAAGGGGAAGCTGGCGTCCACGACGTCGTTGTCGCCAGTGTGGACCGAGCCGTCACAGTACGGCATGTAGACCACAGAGTGGTCCTTGAAGGGATTGTCGGGATTGTCGAAGTCGAAGATGCCCTCCGGCGGGTTCGGGCCGGGGGGCGCCTGGTCGCTGGCGAGGACGTTGCAGAAGTAGAAGTCCTGCCAGCAGGCGCCGCCGCCCTGCAGGAAGATCAGGAGCTTGTGCGGGTTTCCCTGGCGCGTGTACACCGAGTAGGGCGTGCCCGCGATGCAGATCGGGCCGTCGCCGCCGTCGGTGTCGAAGACGTGCTCGGTCCAGCCGTCGCCCACGTCGTTCGTGGCCACGGGTTGGAATTGGCCGATGTAGTCGAACACCCCGGCGTCTTCGAGCTCTTGTAACGCCTGGGGGGTCAGTCCGATGAAGCACTGGGTGCCGAGGAGCAGCGCGGTGAGCGCCGCGAGGCCGAGGACCGAGAGCCGTTTCGTGTGGACGCGCAGGGAACCCATAGATATCTCCTTGGCGAAATGCCGTAGCTGGTTGGGATGGGGCACATTGCCACGTGTGCAACGATTGAGTCAAACCCTTAGGGGTTTCTGTGGGTTTTCCCACACGAACGTCTGCGGGCCGGGTCGCATGCTGGCGGGGCGACCCTCGTCCCCGTTCTCGTGCCGATTCCCGGGTGCGGCCCTCGCCGCCCTCGCGCTACTGCTCTGCGGAGCGAGCGCCTGCAGTCGAGAGCCGGGGGACATCCTGCTGGTCAGCGTGGATACGCTCCGGACGGACCACGTGGGCGCCTACGGCTACCCCCTGGCCACGACGCCGCAGATCGACCGCTTCTTTCGCGACGGTGCGATCTTCGAGAACGCCTACGCGACCACGTCTTTCACGACGGCCAGCATGGTGAGCGTGCTGAGCGGACTGCTCCCGCAGGACCACGGCGTCCGCCTCTTCGATCAACGCCTTCCCGACGAGGTCGTGCTGATCACCGAGCGGCTCCCCGACGCCTACCGGACGGCGGCCTACGTCTCGAACGGCGTGCTCTCGGACCTCGGTCTCGGCATCGGGAGGCGCTTCGACCACTTCGACGACGACGTGGCGCGGGGCAGCGGCTCGCATGTGTTGGAACGCGACGCGGCAGCGACCACCGATGCCGTCGTGCGCTGGCTCGAGACCGAACGCGACCCGGAGCGTCCGCTCTTCCTCTGGGTCCACTACATGGACCCGCACGCGCCCTACGAGCCGCCGCCTCGCTGGGCCTCTGCACCCGAGGCGGGCGCAAGGGCGCCTGCGCCGGAGCCGGTCGTCCGCTTCGCGAAGCGCCGCCCGAAGCTGGATCCGCGCCCGCGCATCCGTGACTACGACGGCGAGATCGCCTACACGGATCACGAGATCGGGAGGCTGCTGGCCCGCTACGCAGAGCTCGCCGACGTCGATGAGGCGCTCGTGATCCTGACCGCGGACCACGGCGAGACGCTGGCGGAGCGCCCGCTCTGGTTCCAGCACACCTATCACGTGTTCGAGGAGCTGGTGCGCGTGCCCCTCCTGCTGCGCGGACCGGGCGTCGCGCCAGGACGCCCCGACGCGCTCGCCTCCGGACTCGACCTGCTCCCCACCATGCTCGCCTTCGCGGGCGCTCCGACCGACGGCCTGCCCGGTGCCGACCTGCGCGACGCGTCGCTCGACGCGCGGGATCCGATGCTCTTCGTCGAGTCCATCCACAACTTCGACGGCAGCCAGTGGCGCGCCGTCGTGACGCAGCGCGGGAAGTGGCTGGTCCGCGTGGGCCGGAAAGAGGCGCAGGGTCGGACCGAGGCCCGCATCCTCGAGCGCGGCTACTGGGATCTGGAGCGGGATCCGGGCGAGACCCGCCGGGGTGACTGGCCGCAGCAATCCGCTCCGGGAGAACGACTGCTCGAGCTCGTCGAGCGCGACCCGGCTCCCGCCGGCAAGACGCCCGGCTACCGGCCCGGTGCGCTCACCGAGCAGAACTTCGAGATCCTGCGGGAGCTGGGCTACCTACAGTGAGGGCACGCCTCCGCATCGCGTCCCTGGCGTTCGCGCTCTGGGGCGGGCTCGGCTGCGCGGCGGACGCGCCGCCGGATCTCATCCTCATCGTGCTCGACACCACCCGAGCGGATCACCTCTCCGTGTACGGGTACGGACGGGAGACCACGCCGCACCTCCGCGCCTTCGCCGAGAGCGCGGTGCGGTTCGAGCGCGCCTACGCGACGTCGAGCTGGACGTTGGCATCCCACGCCTCGCTCTTCACGGGGCTGCTGCCCGTGACCCACGGCGCCACCCAGGAGAACCTCCGCCTCGACGACGAGCTCGCCACCCTGGCGGAGCGGCTCGCCGAGGCGGGGTACGAGACGGTGGGCTTCACGAACAACTCGTGGATCTCGGAGTTCACCGGCCTGTCCCGCGGCTTCGAGCGCATGGAGGCGATGTGGCGGCGACGCGGCGAGCCCCCGCCGGACGGCGCGCCGCACCCGACGAACCAGGCGGTGCTGGACTGGCTGGAGACCCGGGACACGGAGCGCCCGTTCTTCCTGTTCGTGAACTACATGGAGCCCCACTGGCCCTACGCACCGCCCGAGGTGTTCCGCGCGCGCTTCCTGCCCGACGACGTCGATCCGGCGGCAGTGCAGCGCAGCGGCTTCCCCGCGGTGCGTTGGTATCTGCGGAGCCGGCCCACCGGACGCGACGTTCTGCGGGCGCGCACCGCGCTGTACGACGCCGAGATCGCGAGCCTCGACGCGGCTCTGGGAGCGCTCTTCGCGGAGCTGCGCGCCCGCGGCGCATTGGACACCGCCCTGGTCGTGGTCACGAGCGATCACGGAGAGCACCTGGGCGAGCACGGACACCAGGGGCACTCCTTCTCGCTCTACGATGCGACGCTGCGCATCCCGCTGCTGATTCGCGAGCCCGGCGGTGCGCGGGGCGGTCGCGTGCGGCGCGATCCGGTGCAGCTCACCGACGTCTTCGTGACCCTCGCCGCCGCCGCGGGAGTTCGGGACGTGGACGCGCGGGTCACGGGCCTCGACCTGCGCGACGAGCGCGCGCCCGAAGATCGCCCCCTCGTGGCGGAGTACTACCACCCCGCCACGTTCCTGGGACGCTTCCCCGACACGCCCGCAGCGCGGCGCGCGACGGCCCCCTACGCGCGGCGCCTGAGGGCGATCCGGATCGGGGACGAGAAGCTGATCTGGGCCTCCGACGGCCGGCACGAGCTGTATCGAACGGCCCGCGACCCCGACGAGCGCGTGGACCTCGCCGCCCGGGAGCCGGAGCGCGCGCGGGCCCTCGAGGCGCGCCTGACCGAGATCGTCGCTTCGCTGGCGCGCGAGGTCACGCAGCCCCAGCCGCCGCTCTCGGAGATGGACGCCGAGACCCTCTCGAACCTGCGCGCGCTGGGCTACCTGCCCTGATCGGGCCGGCCTGCGCTCCACCCGCCCAGCACCACCAGCACCTCGTCCGGACGGGGCCGCGTGTCGCCGCGGCCCGCGACGACGAAGCGGATGCGCTTCGCCGGGAAAGCGAGTCGGGCCCAGGCTTCCACGCTGTAGGGCGCCAGGAGCGTCACACCGTCGAGTCGCGGCGTCCGCCTCCCGGGCAGGCGCGGCGGCGGGCGGCTCCCGCGAACCTGCGATCCCGGCCTCGCCGCCTCGATGTCCCGCGCCAGCGCTCCGAGGTAGCGGTCCACGATCTCCCTCCCCATTCTCCATTCGTCGTAGCGGCGCACCAGGGGGGAGTACGCGGCGAGCTGCGCGAGCAGCAGCACCCCACAGCCGAGGCCCGCCAGCGCGGGCCCGAGCGGTCGCCGGCTCGAGCCCCGCGGTCGACACAGCGTGCCCAGTCCAGCGACGAGCCCGCACACCAGGAGTGCCGTGGCGACGACGGGAATCAGCGCGTACCAGGGCTGCCAGAGGATGCCGAGGGTGTAGGTGAGCGTGACGCCGCCGAGCCACGCGAGACCGACGACCAGGGACGGAAGGGCCGCCGCGGCGGCGGCTCTGCGGGCCGCGCGCGGAGCCAGCGCGAACGCAGCCAGCACGAACGCGCTCAGCAG
>JAAUYK010004693.1_pt1 | contig 16385 bp, 5 predicted proteins | sample 7278021 | NCBI WGS metagenome assembly JAAUYK01 (sample SAMN14350223, study PRJNA611818) | marine sediment metagenome | isolation source: surface marine sediment (1.8m) | place: French Polynesia: Moorea | collected 2018-08
AGCCAGCCAGCCAGCCAGCCAGCCAGCCAGCCAGCCAGCGATGCAGTAGCGCTGCCATTTCTCGCAGTCATTCGCTGCCATGGCACTCCTGCCTGATTGCCTGCTCACCTCTATCAGTCGGTCTATTGAAGCCTGTATGGAGCTTCTCAGCCTCGACGTAGACCCGGGGCAGAAAAAGAATTGTCGTCTGGCAGCAACGCACCTGTCTGGCTTTATCTATCAGCCCAGCTCCCCTTAGCACCCGGCAACGGAGGAAACGATGGGCGAGGGGAGTTAACGAGCGTTTTCACAATCCATAACGTCTTCCCTGAACATCCGTTGCCTTCAAGCAATTATAAGTGCCACCGGCGGCTTCTCGCTAATTAAGAGCATCATAGCCATAATATGGGAGGCAGGCAGTTGTCAGCGAATGATTAAGGGGGTTTTCTCCGCCGGCCCACACCTCCCTCACAGACAGGAAGAACAGGTGCCTTTTCCAGCAGGCCGGCCGACTGGCCAGCTCCCACTAATCTGATCGGCAAACGAAGAACGAACTCAGGAGCCGTGCCGGCTATCTTCGACCTTCTCACTGCGTATAATTAATTCCTTACCGTTTTCGTCCTCGTTCGGCGAGGACTCGTCCTCCTCGGCGCTCGCGGACTTCATCAGATCGTCAAGATTGGACATCATGGGCGCGACGCCGCCGTTGGCGGATGCAAGGAGCTTGGAAACGGCTGCCGCCTCCTCTTCCTCGTCCTCCTCATCTTCCTCACCCTTGTTCGACTTGATGCCTCCGTCCGCCTCTGGGGACTGCTCGCGGTCGGCGTGGTTCTCGGCCGAGTCCTCGGAGGAGGCGCTGTGGTTGTTGGACGCGCTGCACGCCGGAGAGATGAAGCCGGAATCTCCGACCTTGCCTTCCCCGAGAAGCAGGAACGGATTGTGCGGAGCGCCACCGGCAGGCGGAACGGCAGACTGATCAGCGTTCTGAATCCAGGAGTGCGCCTAGAAACAAGAGGTAAGTTAATTATACAAGGCATTTTCAGTTGCATTTACTTTCTTTACCTGGTTGGCCATGAAGTCGACCTCATCCGAGTCGCGCTGCTCCTCCTTCATCCCGATCGCGCTCGGCTCCTGGAACATGGAGGGCGACGCCGTCTGGAACTGGTCGGCGTCAAGGCCCATCATGGCGGCGCTGGCGGGGGACGCCTTGGAGAACGGGTCGTCGCTGGCGCCGCCGACGCCACCGGCGGTGAGGCCGCCCTCCTCGACGACGCCCGCGTTGGAAGACGTGTCGGCGAAGACCATGCCGCCGCCCATGGGCGAGTCGAAGGAGGGCACGGCGGGCGCGCCGCCGTTCGAGTTGTTCATCGCCTCCTCGTGGTGGCTGCTGTTGCTGTCGGTCGCCGCGTCGCCGTTCATCGCTTTGGGCGGGATGAACTTGCTGGTGGACGTTATTCCCTGGTAGAGTAACTCGGGGCTGAAATGAATGGAGTGAGCATTTGTCAATCCGTACATCATGAATCGTGTGCCTCACCTGACTTCCTCCTCTGAGTTCCTCTTCTCCGCGATCTCCTTGATTTCCGCAACGGGCCTCAGGAAGACCACGACAATGGTGATGTTGTCCGTGGAGCCGTTCTCCTTGGCCGCAGTCACCAGTCGCTGGGCCACGTGGTCGAGACACTCTGAAAGAAACAAAGAAAGAGGAATTTCAGACTTGAGGGAAAATCCCACGGAATTATGGATGGATCGATATTGCGTGGAAAGTACGCAGCGCGCACGTACGTATTACCCGATCGAGTTAAAGGTAGAGACAGATACGTTGCAGACTCGAACACGACTAAAACCATGATATACCACTCGTTAGACAGAGACGCGCATTTCAATTCCAGTTCCACGAACATTATTGCCCGGCAAGTCGGCATCCAGCCAGTTCCAAAAAGCCAAACGCAAACCGCTACACAACCGCGTGCTAGCTATACCTTCTGGCTTCTGGTGCTTTACCTACGAGGTAGATACCTCCCCTCCAGCCAATGAAGCGTAGGCAATGGATCCATGGCTTAGCGCGATCCTGTTTGCACATTCAATTTTTTTGTCGCTTTGTGTCTCCCTCGAGATTATACTCGGAACTGAGCAGACAAGGAATTTTTAGCTACCCCACCTTTGGGATTAGCACTAGAAAGGAAAGTTTAGTTCCGACTTGAACGAAGACTGAAGAGGAAACTTTGCTTTAAGGTTGGACTGTCTGTCCAAAAAGCCACGATTACTGCTTTTTTGTCGCGCAATTTTTCAAGACCAACCGAGCCGGCATTCTCTTCGTATGAGTCACCTCACTTGTCCAGGTAGCCGGCAGGCTCGTTGCCAAAGCCGGAGGCGGGTCGAGCGAGGCAGCTGCTGCCACTGGCTGCATGGTTTCAGCCACCGCGGGAAAAAGAGTTGCCACTTCTGGCATGCATGACTCTCAACAATGCGTAATGGCCCTACTAGAAATAAAGGTTCGATGGTACATTAGACTTATAATAAGATCTATCCTATGAGTGTGTTAGGAATGGACTGCACCTCTGAATCGAAAAGCTAGCCGGCAACAGCAAGAACCGCAAATAATTCGCCGGTTGGCGGCGCAATGCACGGCGTCTTTCAGCGGCGAGTAAGGCGGCCGGACGTTTGTGGCCTTACTAATGAAACAATACAAAAGCAGCTTTGCCGTTCCGATATGATGCGTAAGCGTCCCCTCGTGTTGCGGCCAACCCTTTAGCGGCTGAGGAATTGCCATTTGCACGGAATAATGGGGACGCATCAGCCGCAATTGCAGATATTCGACACGCCGCCAACTGTATACACCCGCTGCATGACTGCTGACAAAATTAAATGCCACAGCGCGGCATTTTAATTTTGGCTTAAAAGCGGCAGCGGAATCTTGCTCGGTCTGCTAAAACCACCGAAAACGACATGGGCGGGCATGCAACAACTACCGGACTACGACGACAGTACTTGAAAAATGCCACCTACCTACCTACCTACGAGCGAGCGAGCGAACGGCCGCGCCGGCAGAAGGCGGCAATTTAGCCGTCGCGGAAGGAAGGAACGAACGAAATGTGCACCACCGCAATGAGTGAGTGAACGACTGGCTCCTGTTTTTTGCGCGACTCTCGTCAGACTGAAAGCCCGCAGAGACTCAAATTAGAGCTCGCAAAAATACATGTAGTAACCTAAGGAAAACGGCGACCCCACAGAGAGTTATTTGGAACCGTTGGCCAGACTCATCCATCGTTCAACGGTCAATAGTTTTTTGCTATTGTTTTTCACGCGTATCAGATTTGGACTCGACTATGGCTCAACGGCCGCCGGCTCCTAATGAAGCGATGCAAACTCGTGTGGGCGAGCGAGCGAGCGACGGTTAAAGACGTTGTGAGATGGCGGACGGCGGCGGCGAGGAAAAATCCAAATTATGTCATAATTAAACGTGGCCACTATGTAGGAGCGGCATCTACGTAATTGGCTCTCTCCATTACAGCAGCGAGACGTCGCGAAAGTAAAGGGTGATAAATCGAGATAGTGCACCGCTTACCTGACAGCTACAACAAAGAGAGAGGGGGCTCTTAACTTTTAACCACTGGCGGGGAGGAGAGGAGCTGGGGAACTTTCCCCTCCCTCACTTCACTAGCTCGCCGAACGAACGAACGAACGAACGAACGGACGAACTCTCACACACGTAATGAGCAATATCACTTCTGCTGCCGCCGCAGCCGCCGCTGACTGTCCGTCTATCCGTCGCTCCTCCTGCCTTTCACTCGATGATCAAGCCGCAGTGAGAGCTTCGAAGTTCGGACTGACTGGCGAGCGAGTGAAGCGGGTGCGGAGGGAAAGACGAACGCGGCGTGATTGCCGGCAGCGAGAGCGACAGCAGCGGCGGAGGCAAAAGCCGGCCGGCAGCGTTGGACGTTCGTTCGATCCCTCGCTCGCTCCCTCGATCTGCCGACAGACAGGCCGATCTGCCGACCGCTAGCTGGCTGACTGATGACTCGTCTTGCAAATGCACGATGACACGGTGATTGCACAAAGGAACATTAGCAACATTAAACGCAGTCAATCAAACGGCGCTTCCGTAGACCACCGTGATTTTCGGCCGGGATCGAGGCCAGGCCGTCGATCGCGCGTCTGGCCCATGCAGGCGCAAGGCGACAGGCCGTCCATCGCACGCTGTCGATCGTCAGACAAATACGGATCGCCGTAGACAGATCGAGAAAGGGGCACAGAGGTTTTGCAGGGGAAAAACGTTCGATAAAAGGTATGTAGGTGCCTATCGCGGACCACAGTGAGGGAGGATCGCTTGTTTGGGTGGCGGCGTTTGCTGCACGCACGCACGCTCGCTCTCGCAGACTTTGCAGACAGACGGAGAGGAAGAGCAAATTTGCGGATCTGGCACACGCTGCTGGAGGCGAGGGAGGCGCGAAAAGCGGGCCGCGCGCGCACTGTTTGCCACGACAATACTGAAGACGAAGAAGAGACCTCTTTTAAAGTCCCTCCAGGCTACATACGCGTTCTCTCTCCACCATCGCCGCGTTGCATTTCTCCTCATTCTCGAAATTCATCCAGCTTTGAAGCCATTGCAACAGTGCATGCAGCAGTCAGCCAGTCGCTCGCTCGCAGTGGCCTCGATCGCTCAATTCAAGCATGAACGCGACTGAATTCTGCGGCTGTGTGTAGCTAGTAGCTGCACAAGCGAATGTCGATCTGATACCATCTGTACTGCGGCGTACAAATAAACGTACCGTGCACAGTTAGAGCGTGTTGCAAAAATGCACTTTCTGCGCGTGTTGATTAGTAGTACAAGGTGATTACTTATTCTGTGTAGTAATTGCATGACACTCAACGCACACCCTAACATTTCTCTCTCGAACGCAGCTCTCTCTTTGTGAGGGAGCAAAAAATGTGTACGTGTTCCCGCCCCCAATTCACTCGAGGCTAGCTACAGACAAATCGTCAATAAAAAGGTAGTTCAGTCAAATCGGCGACGCGACGCCAGACGTACAAAACTGCGGCTGCACCATTTGACACAGTGGTTTGATTCACGGTCTGAACTAGCCATGTATAGATTGACGTCAACCTTAACCATGCATGTAATTGACTACATGGCAAGGTACCTGCCCGCTTTTCTAATGTGTCAATGTTTATAATTTGGATCCAATCTCCGCTAAGCGAATCAAGCGAAATCGAGCATCGCCATTCGTGCGTAAAAAAGCGACACAAGGACACTGGGAAGCAATAAAGCGTGAAAGATATTCAGATGAGAGTCACACGTGCAAGGCTAAATCCTGTTCCATTCATCCGAAAGACTCACAGGCTCTATTTGGCATTAATAGGGACATGCGATCCTCCGCCGCTCCGGCCTGTGTTTGTTTAAGATCGCGGCAAGAAATTGGGTGAACATTACTCCGAACAACTCTACCTAGCTCCTTTCCAGCCCTCCCGTGTTTAGTCTGTTGTAGCTCTGTGTAAACATCCGACTGCATTGCACGTTACAATTATACTATCACGTACATGCGGAATATTTTCAACCGAGTTGTACAGGTCTCTCGTTTCCGAGAAGCAATCGGAATGCTAGAAATGCAACCGTGACATCTAGGATTTTTCCCTCCCCGGCTGCTGAGTGTAACTTACCGCCAGGCAGCAGCGGGAGAAGATTTGTGTTTTGTAGACGACTTACAAATTAAGAGTGTAAACAGGCCATCAATCGTCTGTCTGACCTTACCTTACGCAGTCAAAGTCTCGATCGTTTCGAGCTACGAAGAAAAGGAACGCTCTTGTTGCGACACTGTTTCTGCCGGCTTCGGACTTTCGCTCTCAACCCGTCTGTCACCCGTTCAAGACTGAGGAAGGAAGGCGCAGAAATTCATCGCGCTCCAGCCGGCCTCGCCCCTCCTTCCCAAGAAGTGGCGATCGGGTTTCTTGGTGCAGTTGGAGTCCGTAGAATGCAGTTCCCTCAGTCATTGAGGCAGTTAGATCATCCAAGAAACCGATCGAGTATGCAGCCGCCTGCTTCTTCTTCTGGTAAAGGTTAGCCAGCAAGAGAGCTCGTGATCTCGACTCGAGCAAGCAACAGGCCGGCCGGGAGGGAAGTGTGGACCTGCCACTCCCACGAGAGCGTTGCTCAATAACATGACCGCACTAGGAAACCCAAACTTGTAGTACTATGTCCATGGAGTGTTCGAGCGCATATTGCAGAACTAATCAATCGACCAATCGCCTTAATCATCAACTCTTAATGAACACAGACCCCATTTCTGGGGCGAACGGCAAAAAAAAATTGGGCGGCGGCGGGCGCAGACAGGTCCCAAGAGCGGGGAGCAGACTTATTGCCGGTGAGCACATAAAAAAGTCCGCTCTCCCGGCATTCGGGTCACGAGCGACATGCATGTCAGCAGTCGGCGGCGACCGTTCGAACTGGTCCGGCAATATCATGGATGAGTCACATTAAGGAGGTGTAAAGCACGCGCACACGCGATGAGGAGGAGGCCATGCAGCAGCACTGAGGTCATAAAGGCGAGAAGAGCTAGATGCGGAAAGAAAGTCGTGGAAAGCGGAGGAAAAGGAGGAGAAGGAGGAGTTGGCGATACGCGAAACGATAGCGACCCCGCCAACTGGGGCGCGGATGCGTTCGCGGAGGCCGTGGAATGTAGGAGGAGCGGCTCTATCTCTGCTCGAAAAAGAAGTTTAAAACAGAACGAGATTTTTTGCAGCAAAATCTTTTGCCCATGAAAAAATCAATCTAGCCGAGTCGACAGACTTCTGCACAAGTTGGAGCTGAGCACTGCCCAAACTGTAGGAGGGGCTTATTACGCCACTTCCTCCCCCTCTTTGATGTGTGTGTCTCCCCTCCTTTCCTTTCAGAGAAGACACCTTATCTTTCCCCTTTGAAGACAGGAGCGAACAGACATCGCCGGCAAAGGGAAGGAAAGAGCGAAAATGAGCTACTGCCGAACACGTAAAATGCAAAGCGTGATGCAACCCCTTGCTGGCGAGAGGATATCTCTCTCGTGGCCATCTTTGACGAATCGCAGACAGAGCGATGACAGATCGAAGCCAGACGAAAAACTGTATTGAGAGCTTATCGAATTTCGTCCGAGTGATTATCGGAAAAAAGCTTTGTTATTCCGAGCCGCCGGACCGGAATGAAAATGTCAGCGATTGTTTTCCTCCGACTCCAGCTAGCTCTAAAGATCACCAACGGCCGGACGTTTGACAAAAAGCGAACGAGACATGCCGTGTTGGGGGGAGGAAATAGAATGAAATCGAAGCACCGGCTATAAAGCGCGGAATCCGTATTGACAATAAAACAATATTCGACCTGGGGGAGGATCGAGTCAGGCGGGAGAGAGAGCTAGAAGAGAAATGCATTTGTGGCGTGATCGCGATCGAGTTGGATCGATAATTGGGACGACGGAGGCAAAACCAATCGCATGTCACGAATGAGAAAAAGTGGGAGGAGGAGAAAGAGAAGGGTTGGGTTCTGATCGGCGGTCGGGTCGAGGTCGCAGACAAACAAATCACTAATGGATACGACGTGAGGGATTACCCAAGGTCCTTTCTTCAATGGCAATAGAGAGGAGACACAATGACAAAAGCGCAGGTGAATGCACATGATTTGTGACCCAAGTCAATGACCGGCATACACGATCGGCCTTAATTGAGTTGTGGTCTCTGAATTGTAAGCCTGCATACCCACAGCACGACCTAAAACGTACTCCGGTCTCCAGAGGTGCCTGCTCCTCTACAACTTGTTTTTCAAGCCGGTCAATTTGCACTTTCCCTGCTAATGATCGGTGTGCGCTCGTCGAAGGCAACAGACCTTCGAGTGCGTGTGTTTCCTCTCGTCTTGGTCAATCATTAGACGCCGACGTCGATTACTTTGCAGGTGGACGGACGAAACTAGGATAGTTCCACTTGTTTCATTGCCTTTAATATGTGAGGGGAGCCAAACGGTGTTAGGACTATTATTCAGAGCTCCAAGACCACGTTATGATAACGCATCTACGAGTATACGTGCTGCATGATTCGGCTTGGTTTGGTTTGGTGGAGAATGGTTTGGTTACTGGCCGGCAATTAACAAGGTGCTAAGCATGCCATAAACGCGCGCAATCACAATAAAAGTGATTGGCCGAGTGAAATTATCCCGTAAAAGCAGACTGTCTAGACATATTCATTCCACTATCCACGCATCATACGCAGAAAGTGGGACGCAAGCTGAGTATTTGCTCGCCCGGCCGCGTTTTGCGAAATTTATTGGACGCTTGCATGGCGCTCGCGCGCCGTTTTGCAAGTTTACAACGTTGGCATAGCCTCGCGACATCGCCTCGGTCGGCCGACTGAGTGCATTGGACAAACAAAGGACGAATTGGATTGCCATTTGGAATTATACCCCTTAAGGGCTTAGGACCAATCCAATGAGGGTATATATACTACGTACAAACGGTACGAACACCTCCAGGCAACCAGTCCAGTCAGTAAGTGATATTAATCGACTCGACTAGCTGCTTGAGCAAACACTATGGCTAATAAAGCTCGCCGGCTTGGAACCGATTCTGGGAAACTGATCGAGAAGTAAGCATGCAGCTGCTGCTGTTGCAATGTCTGGCTTCGGAGATGGATTACCGGCACGACGGACGCGGAGACCGCGGCCCGCAGGTTTACTCATCAAAATCGCTCGTCTCCCTTTTGCCCAGGGCGATTCGTGTCCTTTTCCGGCTGCCAGGATTGTCAAAAAAGTTCGTCATGTAATAAGTACATGTGCAGAAAGACTCCACATCGTGGCATTCGAATCTACGTACTGCTAGCATACAATATTGAAGAGAGACAATTGATGGAAACTCCTCGAATTCGAAAAGTCGTGTTAGCCCAGGGCGATCATTACAGTTCGGCATTTTATATTCCGAGTTCGGTCTTCCACCGCAGCTCGAAACCTCCAGCGAGTCGAATCCCATGCCCAAAAGTCGGGCGACCCATCTATCCTGTCGAGGTGAGCCCAAATCGACGGAGCGGCGAAGCAAGCTAGCAAAATGCGGAGACGGAGCGGACGGGCGGGGAAATTGGCGGCCGCCGCCGAGGCAGGAAACCCGAAATTATTTATCCACGGCGGCTGACTGACTGCGTTCGTTCGTTCGAGTTTTGAAATGATACAGCAGGCAGACAGAGTCAACCATTACTGCCAAACAGCATGCGCGCCGCTATAATTGAGCCTCTAGCTCTCTGCACTTTAAGGCCAGTCAATAAGCCTGATTACTCGGGTCCGCAAAGCAAAGCAGAGCAAAGTGCCCTTTGCATTTTTCGTCGCATGGATATAAAGAGGAGGACTGTATGGACCCGCGGTCATAAAACTAACGTTGTGAGGGAGGGTTGAAAATCCGTGGCATTTTTGCACACTCACACACACATGAGCTGGCGAATGAGGGCACGTTGAGCAGCAGCAGCTTGAGGTCGGAAAGGGCGGACGGCAACCACACGCGCATGGCGGATGAGTCATAGCAGCTTCGAAGGAAGGAAGAGCGAGGGAGGGCTTGCAGCAAGCTATTGCAAATGTAGATTGCCAGCAGCGATCGATAGAAAGCATAATTTAGCTTGGACATAGCTAGCTGTGCAATTGAATGGATCGAGTCTATTTTCGAGCCATATACTAGCCGACTGCTTCATGCAAGAAATTCCACCGCCGCGCGTACGTGTCTACCTGTCTGAGTCTGTCGGTGTGCGGGAACCGCTTAGCTGCCTGCCGCCGGAGATACGTAGACTTGATAGAGCGGAGGGAAAACTCCCGACCGACCGAGCAGCGGCGGCGGCGGTGGCTGCTGCATGAGAGCGAGAGAGATTGAAGGTAAGGTAGGTAGAGACCATCGCCATGCACCCGTCCGTCGCGCCGCTTGGATGACTCATGTGGGGAGCAAGGGGTGCCTGCCATACTGGCCTAATTTGCGTTAAAATAAGGCCCATAACCTCAAGTCGTCCGAACTATTTCGGAGTAAATTCGTAGTCACGGAAATCAGAAATCGGATCGCCCTGGTACGATCGTCTACCGGTTAAGCTAGAACAGCTGATCTTCATAGGTAGCGGTTCTCTCCTTCTTTCTCTTCTCTTCCCTGAGGAGAAACTGCATTTGCAGGCAAAGGTTAACAGAACAACGAACGAACGGGGCTTGGAATCTTCACAGCCAGGTTTAGGTTCGGATGCACGTACCAACTTCAGAGCAACACCTTGCGCGATCGACGCCGCCGCGCTGGCTTACACCAACATCAAATTAAAGTAGCGGTGCCCACTGATTGCACTTCGCAGGTCGTGTTAGCCATATTCCTTCCCGGCGGCGCACTTAGCATGCAGATCAGATCAGAGCAGAAGGGGATGGATGGATCGACCGCAAGCAAGGGGTTAAGTGATGCATCACTCATAGCCGACGGCGACGCAGCAGGACACCGACACCCGATCGCAAACTGCCATGAACGCTTACATGCATCGAACGAACGAACGAACACAACTTCATCGGACCTTTTACACGTGCTGTTAGAATATTACAACCCCTCGATCCCCCGGCCGCCACCCACGCTCATCGGGCACAGGTGCAATTTGGCGCACGCACACGTGCCGCTCATTAAACATGCAAAACGCTTTTTGTCTCCCCTCGACTCGCAGCTTCCCTGAAATGGATCCGTGGGCGTCGGGAGGATACTGCACATACTACATCGTGCAAGGTTTTTGGAGCAGCAAAAATCGAAGTACGAGGATGAAGCCGCCAATTGAAGCATTGCAGCGGCCGCCGCAGCTTGGCTATTGTCGGCCGGGAAGTAGGCCAGATAGGTACAACTAAAGACGGAGGGTTGCCACGATAGAAATCTATGAAGTGCAGGAACTAGAGATAAGGTTTATTGGCAAGTTTTCGCACGATGATGCGGACTCCAGAATGGACACATAGTGCGAAATAAAAGGCCTACTTGTACCTCATTCGTTCATCAGACAGGCATCCAAAGTCAGTCCGACAACTTCCTGCCCGGCCCGATCCGAGTTTCCTTTCCTTACTTGACTTCCCATGACGATCGAGTGAGAAGACGAATGGTGCGCACACTTGGTAGAATGAAATTAGATAGAAGCACAGACGTGTATGCATGCACCTACTATCAAATAATAGCCAACGCATTTACGGACGCACTATAAAATTCAAAACTGACGCAACCCTAAGCATCGATTGAATGGACGGACGCGGACGCCTTACAAAAGAGCGGAAATATTTCCCGCCAAGTAGATTGAGAGGGAAGGAGGAAAAACTTACGAAATCTCGGCCAGTGTGAGGCTAAAATTGCGGAGCAGTTTCATGACGGCGACTCTCTGAATGCAGTTTTCTCTCTCATCAGCCAGGTACAGAGCTAGGGTGAGAGCTCCAGCCAGACGCGCGATTCGTGCAGCGGATAATTGGACACATCCGAGAAAGCGACCGTTTAAAAGCTGTCGGTTTTCACAGCTACGTAGTTTAGTTTCGAGGCAGAATTCTATTGGTCAGTAGGTCCTAAAAATGAAGCAAGGCTACTTTGCACAAAGGGCGGACCACGCCCCGCTTCGTTGTGTAGTAGTAGCTGCTGCTACGAGGAACCGTACGCGTACGTGACCCGACTTACCAAAACTAATGGAGACTGCGGCAATAACACACGCAGGATGGACGACCTCGTCTTCTTCGTCGTGTTCACAAAACTCACTCTTCCCCGTTCCTTTTAAGACACACACACCGTATTGTATATGATGTAGTTTTGGCTGGCTGGCTATCGGAGAGGAGAGAGACGGGGGAATAACTGGGCCCGGCGAATCTGGAAGGTGCTTCGCCCGGGGGAAAAAGAAGGAGGAAAGAGGGAGGGAGCGAGATAGCGCGGCGTGGCGATGGCGTGGTGGCGCCGGCAAAGCTCGCCCGCCCGCCCTCCCGCTCGCCGGCCGGCTTCTTCCTCAGTCGGCGATGACGAAAGGTATGAATGGACAGGGGGAGGATAAAATATGCTGGAGTTGATAAACCATGCATCGATTAAACTAAACAAAGAATCTACGTACCCTCCCTACAATTCCAACTGTCTCCAGTTGTGTCACATGCAACCGCAAAGCGCGCACCCTCGCTCGATCGCTCCCCTAGCTCCTCCGTCTATGTCCAAGTCAGTCGCCGGCATTGCTCGCCTCGAACCGGCATCATGCACTCGGCTCGCCTCCCATTGGCCGACAGCCGAGACACACCCGATTTGGAACGAGCGCGCTCGCCCGCTCGATCCCCACAGCCAGCAGCTAGAACTAGGCGGCAGATCGAAAGACCGGCATGAGATAGACAGCCTGCTCGCTCGATCCTCTTCCCTCTCCTGCTTTTTTGCATGGCATAGAAACAGGGCAATTGCAGAAAGAAAGACAATACGGGAAATTTTACCAGAACTTTAGGGTTTAGGGTGGCATCAAACTCAAGCATGGCATAAAGGTTTGAAGAATATCATTCCCCCATCGGCACCCTGACAGCTGAAGACCATAAAAAAAGCAGCTTGAGCTTGCAATCCTATACAGCCTACTTTATATGAAGTCCGCCATTCGTTAGGGCGGCGGCGCGGCGGTGGCCCTAGGAGGGAGCGGAATGGAGAGGATGCAGATTGAATTCCCCGGAAAGTGGAAATCCATCTCGCCAAATCCCTATAGCTACTTAGTCATCTTCCAGCGTAGCGTACGTACAGAACGTTGCCGTGGAATTTTAATACGTACTACCTCACTTTGTCTTGTCATCAGTTCTGGCAACATTGATCGCTGGTGCGGCGGCGGCTGCCGGCGTTAATGCCTCTTCCTTCACCGCGATTACTCGAACCCGTTGAAGCGAGCGAGCGAGCGCGCAAGTGACGCGTTCCCGTTGCTTGTTCGTTCGTTCGCTCGCTTACTCGCCAGACAAGACAGAAAAGACAGCAGCGCGGTTACGGTTCCGAACTGGCGATCAGCAGCGGCTCAGAGGAGGAAGGTAGCGAAGGAAGACGGGCAACAGAGCCAGCAGCTCTGGAGACGGTGGCATTTTTCCTATTATTTTACGGCGTCACAAAAAAATTTGCAAGCATGTCGATAGGCCGGCCGAGGAAGCTCACTAATTTGTAGTATCTCTGCCATAAGTGGTCACTGTCCGACGTGCTATTAAGACTTAATGTTGTCTGAAATAGACACCCTTCTTGATGCCCCTTCGCTCCAAGCTGCTCGTCTTGCAATGCATCCGTCTCAGCGGCGGTGGCGGCTTTAATGGCAGAGTGTGGAGCAGAAGCAAATGCCTTCTTCTCCTCCGACGCGACGTCGGCCGGATGGCAACGACGAGAGAGAGAAAAGAAAAGAGGAGGGGAACGAACCGCCGCCGCCGCCGTCAGACTTTCGACGAAGAAGATTACTGGAGAGGAAGAGTTGATGATTACTGATCATGGAAAGGAGAGGAGGATGATCTCCCATGCTTAAATATTGGAAAACCTTGCATTGCGAAACGAGGAGACGGATGAATACTACTGTGTAGCTAGCTGTCCTTTTCATCCCTTGCTTTCGGCCGAATCGATGACTCGTTCTGCCGTCCGGCAAGCAAGTCAGAAGTCAAGATAATAAAGGGCGTTTGCCAAGAGTTATTGGCAAAAATTCCGGCCGGCGCTCGGAAGTGGAAGAGAAGGAGGGAGAGGAGAGGAGAGGAAGGGGGCTAGTCAGTTAGTAGGGAGGAAGGAAGGAAAAAGAGCGAGCAGCCAACCATTGAATGGCTTGAGCTGAAGCTCTGGCCGACAGAACACCAGCGGCGAACTTAATGTTATTATGGATTAATATGTACAACAAATCCTTTCGGGCTTCAACCGCACCAATTCCAGCATTTTTCCCAACATCTTCCTGGCTATGTATCTTTCCGCCAACATTACACCAGAACCGCGAGCAGCTGCCTTGCTGCCACCGCCAGTCAGCCAACGTTAAAGTGCATCAAGCAGCGAGCCATGGAGGGCCGCGTTGCAGAAACCGGTGCAAAATTAATATTTAACACAAATCCGTACTGTGCGTACAAGGAAAGTACAATGCCGAGTGCAGGCCAAACGGAACAAATCTCATTTCCCCACAGCAGCCACCCCGCTAAGACACTCAAATGGACAGTTTGTATCCGCAAAACACGCCAACAGCGTGAAAAAAAGAGGGAGAGAAGGGAGGGGAGAGAAGAGTTTTGCAAATTGAAACTGAGCTCACCGATGCGTCTGCGATGAGCAAATTGTTATTATACTCCCTCAGACAGACAGAGCCATGAGTCAGCACTGCGTAGCCATAAAACCATGATTGCTAGTAATGATTGCGCGAGCTCGTATAAAGAAAGAAACAGTCGGGACAGAAATGGGCAGACGGGGGTGAACGCCCATCATTACGCCCCAAATTATTAAACCCGTTTCGGTGACGCCCCCCCCTGCCCCAAGATTCTCCAGACGTACACGTGGGAAGCGCGCATGACTCTTTCAAATAATGCCGGCAGCGTCTCGGAATCCCTGGCGCCACGTACATGCCCACTGATATGCAATGAGATGCGCTTATTAGCGTTACAAACCAATCGCCGGCGCGAGTCCTCGCATGTGGGCGCACCATGCAGACAAGACGAGAGGGAGTAGGAGTGGTGGTAATGTATGAGGAGCAGAAACACGAACGGCGCCGGCCGCCATCTGTCTACATGCATATGGAGGAGAACAAAGACAAAGTGAACATACCGCGACTACCGAAGGGGTGGTATTGTGCCAAGAAGCAGGGTTGTAAGTGGCATGTCCTGCGTTCGCGGATGCAGCCGACGCGACGTTGCAAGACGTCGGAATACGGTCCGCATACACGTTGGTCCACGCATTCAATAATGAAGCCAGCAGCGGAGGCAGAGTTGACCGCCAAAGCTCCCCCTCTTCAGATCGCCGGCGCTGACCCTCGAATCTCAATTGGACACAGAGACGGCCGGCTCAAATTTGGAAGATATACGGTCCGCACAAAAAGAGACGTTTGAATCCGACTTTCCCATAAAGAGCCGCTGAACGCAAAAGGCCTTGATTCATGACGTCGAAGACGAGCCGAGCCGCACAATTTATCAATTAGCCAAACTAGGAAGGAAGCAGACCTCGCACTGCTGGTGATTGTCAAAGAAGACATCAAGGTTGCCGAACAAAACTACAAGTCCACGGCATCAGACAGGCCACAATCGCGACCACGTCTGGAGGTGTGCACTTATTCGATGCAAAACCGAGCAACGCGATACAGTTCGGCAGGCAGGCAAGCAATTTTTGGCACAATAAGGCATCGCAGCGACAGTTACAAGTGCGGCCGGCCCGGCGTCGGGACAAATTTGAATTATAGCATCTCGCCGCTGGAGTGGCCGATATGCAGACAAAGCAGCTAGACGAGGAAGTCTAGTCCCGATCCGTTTAGGCAAAAGGTCCTTGGCCCGCGATAAAAAAAGTGCAAAAAAGGCGTCGTCGGGCCGACTAGTAACCGCTCTAATTGCGAGGTACCCCGAGCTGGGGGAAGAATTAACGGGACGCGGCGAATCCGAATTTGGTCGGCAATTAGCCCGTCGAGTATTACGCGAATGCGAAAATCACTCCGCGTACTACGTGCTGTCCGCACTGCATGATAATAATTATCCTGGCCGTTCTTCGAAATTAACGCCCCTTTTGCGTAAACGTACGCAATGAAATGCAAACTCGATCCTGTGGTTAAATAAGCATGGTAATATAGTAGATCTCTAAATCCCTACCTTCTCCGCTTTGTTCCTTTGCCTCTTCCTCCGTTGCTGGCTTCTTTGGTCCTGTTTTGACTGAGTCGAACACGATGTCCGTGGCCTCCTCGGGGCTGACTGTGTCCCACAGCCCGTCGCACGCGACGATCACAAAGTCCTCTGTGCCGTCCAGGTCGGCCGTCGTGATGTCGGGCTCGGAACTCACCAGAGGCTTGTAATCACCGTCGCCTAAAAAAATGAAATGTTGCCTTACTGCGACTAGGAGAGGTTGGGTTGATTTGCGCCAAAATTATTCCGTCATACAAAAAGGCGGCGATCTTCCGAAGTGCCGATATACGTAAAAAAGATAAAGCCATAAATTTTAAAGTGCTCATTATATTGTTTAATTACCGATGGCTCTGGAAACGGCCAGCTGCCCGTTGACTCGCCACGTGCCCCAGTGGATCACGGACCCGCCAAGTTTCTCGATGCGCTCCTTCTCGTCCTAATTGATTGAAACAACGTTTAGCTTACATTCGCATTGACATATCCAGCAACTCACGGGTCTGTTCGGCTTATGCGGCTCCACCACGACCACGGGTCTCCCCCTCTTGACTAGCAACGCTTGCGAGTCCCCCAGCCACGCTGTGTAGAGCTTGGGTCCTCGGATCAGGCAGCA
>JAAUYK010099591.1_pt1 | contig 16350 bp, 11 predicted proteins | sample 7278021 | NCBI WGS metagenome assembly JAAUYK01 (sample SAMN14350223, study PRJNA611818) | marine sediment metagenome | isolation source: surface marine sediment (1.8m) | place: French Polynesia: Moorea | collected 2018-08
CGGAAGCATTTTCGCCCTGAATTTTTGAACCGTATTGATGATTTAATTATCTTCCATACCCTCAAGAAACAGCAATTAAGAAGTATTGTTACTTTGCAACTTAAACGCATTGAAAGGTTATTAGAAGAGCAAAATATTGCCATAGAATTGAGTGATGCTGCCCTTGATTATATCGTTAATTCTGGTTATGATCCTGTGTATGGTGCGAGACCTTTAAAAAGGGCGATTCAACGAGAGTTAGAAAACCCTATTGCTACTAAAATATTAGAAATGACTTTTGATTCTGGGGATACTATTTTTGTTGATTGTAAAGACAATAATTTGCTTTTTAATAAAGAAAAGAAAGATGAAGAAGTTCCCAATGTTGAGGTTGAAGTAGTTTCTTAATAGTAGGGTGGGCAATGTCAACCCTACGATTTATTGTTCTTATTTTTAATATCTTCTTTTAATTGTTTAAGCTGTGTACATTCAGGTTGATCTGTAAACATTTCTCTAGCCCAATGTTCACAATATAATTTCCTAGATATTATTATATCTCAATCACTCTACTGTACGCAAAGTGGTGTAATTACATAAAAATTTTTAAATTTGTTAGTAGCTTATGAGTATAATTTCGTAAATTTCTCAAGATTCAATAAAACCATTAAATAAGTAAACTTCCAAACTTCATCAATTTTTCAGCTTCTGAAGATGTTATTTTTCGTTTACCTTGTAACACATCTAAAACGACTTTCTCACTATCAAATATCTCTAAAAAATCTTGAGGAGATAGATTATCTTCTTCTATTAAAGCTTTAAGTAACTCAAACCCTTCTAATTTTGGAATAGGTTCAGAATTGTCTTCATATTCATAAATTAACATTCCTAATACTCTTACATATTCTCGATCTTCTGGTTGTAATATTCCTTGATCTAAAATAAAATTAACTCTATTTTGAGTTGCCATTAATTCCTCATCATTTTTAATGGGACGAGGGGGAAACTCCATTACTAACTGTAAATAATAATTATTAGCTTCTTTTAAACCAGTCGTCATTTTTCCAAGACTCCTTACTATAGTTTGCGTGAGTTAAAACTGCCCGAATAAAAACTAATTGTGCGTCATAATCAATATAAGTGATTAAACGGTAATTATTACCACTAATATTGAAAACTGTAAAATTTCCAACAACATCTGCTGAAGGAAAGACTTGACGTAGTTCAACAAAATTAAAGAAGTTATACTTAGATATCCTCTCATACCATAGTAGCAACCCTGGCTTGGCTGTAGCGTGTTTTTCCCAAAATTCTCGCAAGGTTCTTCGACTAATAACACGCATTTTAGTTTTATTGCTTCGATTTTCTTAAATAATTATATAATAAAAAGAAAGTCAGACAACGAAACCAATGGTTAAAACACCATCTAAACCTTTAACCCTAGAAGAATTTTTAAACCTCCCTGAAACAAAACCAGGGACGGAATTTATTCAAGGAAAAATTAGACAAAAATCTATACCACAAGCAGAACATAGTTTATTACAAGGTGAACTTTGTTCTGTTATCAATAATATAACAGAAGAGGAAAAAATTGCTTATGCTTTTCCAGAATTACGTTGTACCTTTGGGGGAAATTCTATTATTCCTGATGTCTCTGTGTTTCGTTGGTCAAGAATTCCTATAAATTCATCAGGAAAAATTGCCAACCGTTTTGAAACATATCCTGATTTGTCAATTGAAATTTTATCCCCTCGTCAAAGTTTAACGAGAGTATTAGAAAATCTGTTATATTGTTCTCAATATGGAACAGAATTGGGTTGGTTAATTGATCCCGGAGAAAAAAGGATTTTAGGTGTTTTTCCTGAACAAAAAGTACAATTATTTCGAGGTGATCAAGAATTACCAATTTTAACAGGAATCGATTTACAGTTAACCGTTGAACAGATATTTAATTGGTTAAAATTTTCTTGAAGTTTACCTAAGAATTACTATCTGCTATAATAAAAATAGTTGAAACTTAAACTAAAACATTATGGATTAGTGAACCGATGAAAAATTTAGAAAGTCTTACTATTCATCAGTTCCGAGGTTTAAAAGATGTCAAACTTGAAAACCTGGGTCAAATTAATGTCTTGGTTGGGTTTAATAATTCAGGTAAAACAAGTGTACTTGAAGCGATTCAAATTTATTGTAATCCTTTAAATATTAGAGTTTGGTTAAATGTTGCTAATCAAAGAAAACAAGATATAACTCTGCTAAAAAGATTATCAATAGAAGCTTTACAATGGTTATTTCCTGGTAGTAAAAAACCTATCATGATAACAACTCAAGGGATGTTTATCATAAAAAAAATTTATGTAAATTATAAAGCTGTAGAAGAAATAGGATTTTTTGATCGCAGAAGTGATCACCAATTAATGCTCGAAAATATTGAAGATATTGAAGATGATGATCTAAGAGAATCTAGAAATGTTGTTAAATTAAGTATAGAAGTGGGTTTCAATAATGATCAAAATGATCCTCAATTATTTACTATGACCAAAGAACTTGAAATACGTGATAAACATCCTATTTCTATTGATAGTAAATTTTATAGTTTATCCAGTATTTTCATTTCTGCCTATTCTCATATATCTGAAAAGGGTCTTTCTCGTTTATTATCGGAAGTAAGAATGCAAGACTTTAAGACAAATGTTCTTGAATTATTACAACAAGTTGATCCTAATATTTCTGATTTAGAAATTTTAAATTCACCTAGTTCAACTTCTTCTGGATTTGAAGTTTATATTCAACATGATCAACTGGGACTAACTCCAGTAAGTAATTTAGGGGATGGTCTTCGTCGTTTACTCTATATTTCTTTAATTATTATTCAAGCAAAAGGAGGAGTTCTTCTTATTGATGAAATTGAGTCATCAATTCATACCGAAGCGTTAAAATTTTCCATGCAATGGTTAGTTAAATGGTGTAAAGAATTGGATATACAATTATTTGCTACTACTCATAGTTTAGAAGCAGTTGACGCAATTTTAGAAGTAACAGAACCCACAACAGATTTAGTGTTTTATCGCTTAGAAAATAAAGAAACATACACTAAAGTTGTCAGACATCCTGGAGAAAGATTAAAAAGATTAAGAGAAGAGTTAGGCCAGGAGGTTCGTTGGTGAATCGTCAATATGCTTTAATTGGAGTAGAAGGAAATCATGATCAAGTATTTGTGGCCAAAGTTCTCAAAGAACTTTTCAACTTTCAGGAATTTAATGGTGATGAGTTAGAATTAGAAAAATTTTGGAAAAAATTTGTTCCTACTTATCCCCCTAAAAATGGTAAACTTTATAAGAGATTAGATATGCCCTCTATCTTATTTAATGATAAATTATCGGTGGGAATTTATGTAGGAGAAGGGGCGAATTTAATTAAAAACTTGACTCTAAAATTATCTGATATAGATATAGACAACCTGAGTGTTTTTGCTATTGTTGCTGATGCTGATGAAAATAGTCCTCAAGAGGTCGTTCAAAGTTATTATGATAGATTAAAAGAGTATTTTCCTAATTTTCCTTTAAACCCAGGAGAAATTGTCAATAATACACCACGTTTAGGAATTTATATCTTACCAAATAATTCTAATCAAGGAGTCTTAGAAACATTACTTTTTCAATGTGGAGAAGTTGCTTATCCTGACTATATAAAAAGAGCAAATAATTATATCGATCAATTTACTGAAGAAGAAAGAAAAAAATTAAAATTAAAATGGAAACCTTTTGATAAACAAAAAGCGATAATTGCTACAATTGTTAGTGTCCTGAAACCAGGAAAAACCAATACGGTAAGCATTAAAGATAATAAATGGATTAGTAAAACTACTAAAGAACAAGTCCCTGAATTAGCAAATTTTGTGAATTTTTTAGAAGAATTACTCAAATGAGAGAGATTCCTCCGAATAAAAAAGATAGAAATAAAAGGAATAACAAGTAAAAAATTGGGGGTGACATCAACCCGCATCACACCCCCTACACCAACACATTTATTCAGGACGATTACCATAGAATAGTTGCATAGTTTCCACAGTTAAAACTTGGGGAGGAGTTGCATCGGGAGGATAAAGAAAATCAACCTCAACATTTCTTTGTTCCCCTGGTTTCAAATTAAATCTGACCAAAGGTTCCCCTTTTTGTCCTTGTCGCTGTACTAGGTGGAAGAAGCGTTGTTGATTGCTTCCATCCCGATCTTCATAATTCACCTGTACTGTTCCACGAAAGAACACTTGACCTTGAGGACGACGGGAAAACATCAAGCGATCGGCGTATTCATTTTTCTTAAAAGGAGTTTGCAAAGTTACAGCAACCGTTTGGGGTTGATTAGTTTTATTAACCAAAGGAAGGGTTAAACTATAATGTACCCCATAGTTTCCGTGGGCTTGATAAGCGGTATCAGGATAACGTACTAACATAGGTGCGCTTTGTATTTGTCGAGTCCCGTGGGTTCCTGTTGTCACCGTACTCAGGGGATAAGAAAACGCCCCACCCCGTCGAGGAATACTCAAGTAAGGTTTACCAGGTCCATCGCTTAATCTTGCTTCCCATTCCGACCCCACAGAAATACCAGCAACACGGCCATAGATGGTTTTATCACCATAGTCTATATTTGGGGGAGTGGGTGCTAAGTCCCTGGGATAGATTAAACCACCTTTAGTAACAATCTGTCGCCATTCGTTAAGGTTGGGTTGTCGATAAGAAATCTTGACTTTTTCTTTTTCCCCTTCTTCATATTTAATTTGTTCTGCCACCTCATAAAGGGCTAAATTAGCCATATAAAGCGGTCCATCGCTATACACCTTCAAAAAAGTAGAACGCGCGCTACTCGGTTGAATAGGGAGGGTAAATAGCATCCGACTTTGGTAAGGTGGGATAACAATACGACGGGATAATTCTTTTTGGTTAACCCCTCGGAGAATGTCACCCATTAAACGGGAACCTGGGCCAGAAAACACTTTTCCTGATGGGTCTTCAACTATGGGAGGAAGATTAATAAAGGGTGCATCAGAAGAGTTGAGGTAACTAGCTCCTTGTTTAATATTAACCGTTATGGTCTTAGACGTGGGGTTATGTACCAAAAGACCTTGATAAAGGGTTTTGTTGCCTTGGGCCGGTCGAGAAATATGATGTGTGAAAACATCAAAACGGCCTTGTACAGGATGATTTAGATGCGCTTGAGGCTGTATTTTGCCATTGCTAGGAAAGGTAGATAATAAGACACCTTCCCGAGAAACAACTTCCGGACTATTGCTATTGAAAACGAGAACGTCATTAAGTTGCCCAGGTAAAGGGCGTATCTCTTGAGGTTGAGTGATAAATTGAGGATTCCTTTCCCTATAGGTTAAGGGATAGGACGCTGTTTGTGCGATGAGAAGTGATGATAGTAATGAAAGCATAGATATAAAACCAGCAATTTTCAAACAGAGTTAATTATTTTAACTTTTTTTCACATTGCCGTCATTGACTGGAATTTGTCAATCCCTATATAGAAAAGAACTAAAACAGGACAAATTAGTTCCCATTGCTCTTTTAAATCACTTCGAGCTAACAGAAGCTTTCCTTGAAGCGTTAGGATTGTTCCATTGAAATTTTAAATCTTAACTATAGAGAGAGACGGGGAGATGGGGAGATGGGGAGACGGGGAGACTGGGAGATAGGGAGACTGGGAGACTGGGAGACTGGGAGACGGGGGAGCGAAATACTTATATTATTTCTAGTGTTCAGATACTTCCCACACTTCCCACACTCCCCACACTCCCCACACTCCCCACCCGTCCCACACTTTACTTACCCATACCCAACTGTTGAGCTTTCTGATAAACTTTTCCTTCTGTCAACAAGGAGGGTGCAATAACTACTTCCACATCTTGCATTTCTTTGAGATTTTTGGCCCCTAAAGTTCCCATACTGGTTTGTAATGCTCCTAGTAAATTATGGGTGCCATCGTCCAACTTTGCAGGGCCGGTGAGAATTTCTTGGATACTGCCTGTGGTTCCCACGTTGATACGAGTTCCTCTGGGTAAGACAGGAGACGGGGTAGCCATACCCCAATGATAATCCTTTCCAGGGGATTCTGCTGCACGGGCAATGGGAGACCCTATCATCACTGCATCGGCACCACAAGCGATACATTTACAGATGTCTCCGCCGGTGACAATACCACCGTCAGCTACCACTGGAACATAACGGCCTGTTTCTCGTTGATAATCATCCCTGGCCGCCGCACAATCTGCGATCGCCGTTGGTTGGGGAACCCCTACTCCTAACACTCCGCGAGAGGTACAAGCTGCCCCCGGACCAATACCTACTAAAACGGCTGCTGCCCCTGCTTTCATCAAGTTTAAGGCTACTTCGTAGGTGACACAATTACCAAAAATGACAGGCATAGGCATTTCTTGGCAAAATCCCTGTAAATCAAGAGGTGTAATCGATTCTGGGGATAAATGCGCTGTGGATACTACTGTTGCTTGGACAAATAATAAATCTGCTCCAGCTTCTGCTACTATCTTACCATATTTGGAAGCACCGGCCGGGGTTAAACTGACTGCGGCAATACCACCGTTGTTTTTAATTTCAATGATGCGCTGTTTGATTAATTCTGGTTGAACGGGTTTTGCGTATAGTTCCTGCATTAACCCCACAAACTCAGATTTGCCTACGGAGACAATGCGATCGAGAATTGGGTTAGGATCTTCGTAACGAGTTTGAATCCCTTCTAAGTTTAGAACACCGATCGCTCCTAAGTCTGAGAGTAACCCGGCCATTTTCACATCCACCACACTATCCATAGCACTAGCTAAAATGGGGATACTCCGTTCAATTCCGCCAATTGTCCAGGACGTATCTGCTAAACTAGGATCTAGGGTACGAGTGCCAGGCACTAATGCGATTTCGTCTATCCCGTAAGCGCGTCGGGCTGTTTTGTTGCGACCAATAATAATATCCACTTCTATATTCCATTCCCTAAGTATTAGATTAGGCTACCAAATTTTTAGGGTTTTAGGGAAGGGGTTTAGTCTGCTAATGTTGATTTTACGGACTATAATGGACGCAGAAAATCTGATTAGTGATCAGTGCAATTCTTTGGTGGTGTAAGTAAGTATTATGAAAATAAACCGTTCTCCGAAGCGACGGGACTATGGCTTACAATATGGTAAAAAGCCTAAACTCCACAGACAACATCATTCTTGGGCTGGTTGGGGTCTGGGTGTTGTTTTGTTAGGATTAGGGGGTGGAACGGTTGTCGGGAGTTTTTTGGTGCAAAAAAACCTGACTCCTGTGGTTGAAGGACAACTTAGTAATTTTCTTAATCGTCCTGTGGAGTTGGGAGAATTAGAAACATTTTCTTTCAATTATATTCGCTTTGGTTCTACGGATCTTTTATCGACACCAACTGATCCGGCTAAGGTGTCTATGTCAGCTTTAAAAATTGCTTATAATCCTCTTAATTATATTATTAATGGCAAGTTAGAAATTGAAGTAACTGCTATTGAACCTTCTGCTTATTTAGAACAAGGGGAAAAAGGTGGGTGGTTAATAACTAAGTTTAATAAGTTAAATCCTAATAGTCCTATTCGTTTTAAACATTTGGTTGTAGAGAAGGGTGAAGCTATTGTTGTTTCTCGTTCTAAGAATGGGGAAAAAGAACCGGCTATAAGTTTAGAAAATTTATCGGGTAAACTTCAACTTGTTAATAATAATATTGGAATCAAGTTTCAAGTTGATTCGGAAATAATTGATAGTGGAAGTATTAATGTTTCTGGGATTTATAATCGTAGGAAAAAAGCAACTAATTTATTGGTTAGAGGGAATCAAATTAATGCTAATATAGTTAGTCAAATTCTGCCTCTTCCTATAGAGTTAGAATCGGGAAAAGTTGATGCTAATTTAGAAGTATCTTATGCGAATAAAAAAATAGAAAATTTACAAGGTGTAGCTAGGTTAAACCAGGTTGATACAAGGCTTAAGGGTTTACCTCAATCTTTGGTGGGTCAGGGAAAATTACGGTTTAAAGGCAGAGAAATTAAGTTTGATGAGGTTGCTACTCAGTTTGGGGAAATAAGGGGAATTGTTAAGGGAAATATTGATTTAGATAAGGGTTTAAATTTAACAGCTAATACTGAAGTTGCTTCAATTACAGATGTTTTTAAGACTATTAAGCAAGACCCTAAAAATATTTCGGTTTCTGGTAAGGTTGAAGGAGATTTAAAGGTTAAAGGTGCCTTTAGAAATCCGAATGTTTTAATATCTCTGAAGAATCAGGATGAGATAAAAATTGATCGTGTTAATTTTAGTGATGTAAGGGCAAGTTTAGGATTAAATAAATCTCAACTGACTATTAATGGTTTTCAAGCTGTTCCTATAGTGGGGGGACAAGTAATAGGAAAAGGAAATATAAAAATTAATTCTTCTTCTCCTCTCTATTCTATTGATATTGAAGGAAAAGGTCTTCCTACAGCTAGTTTAGCTAGTCTCTATGAAACGGATATTCCTAGTTATATTAATGAAGTTTCTACTTGGGTTAATTTATCAGGAAATATCAAGAAAACAGAAACTTTTAAAGCAAGAGGAAAGGCTGATTTTGAAGTGGAAAACGGTACAGTTAAGGCTGAAAATATTGTCTATAATAAGGGTAGTTGGCAAGGGAATGTTATTGTTTCTGAAATTGATGTAAATACTTTTAATTTGCCTCTTAAACAGGGTAAGATTCAAGGTAAATTTATTGTTTCTGGAAACAGTAGAAAACCGATCAAAGATAGTCTTAAAGCGGATGGGGAATTAACAATTAAAGTTAATGATAGTTTGATTAATGCTCAAAACATCAAATTTTCTCAAGGTAACTGGCAAGCAAAATTAGCGGTAAATAATACTAAAATTAGTCAACTTTTACCTCAAACTGCTTTTAAAGGTAGCTTAAACGGAATTTTTTATGTTGAGGGTAACTTAGAATCTAATATTAACAATATTCAAGGTCAAGGTCAGGGAAGTTTGAGCATTGGTGGCGGAAAAATTGTTGCTAATAATCTCTACTTAAATCAAGGTAAATGGTCAACTGAAATCACAAGTAAAAATGTTGATATTAGTAGTTTAACTAAGAAAGTTCCTGAACAATTATCAGGGAAATTAAACAGTAATTTAACTCTAGCCGGAAATATTAACCCTGAGACTTTTATAAATAGTATTGAAGGAAAAGGTAACGCTACATTATCCCTATCTCAAGGGGCGATCGCAGCTAAGGATCTCACCATTACTCAAGGTGACTTTACTACTACTTTGATCCCTAGCTCTCTCCCTCTAAAGACAATATCTACTAATCTAACTGGAAATTTAGCAGGAAACTTAGAAATTGCAGGAAAATTAAACAAAATATCCCCAGAATATATACAAGCTAAAGGAAAATTAGAATTTAGTCAAGGATTATCCTATATCAACCGTTCTCTGACTACTGCTATGGAATGGGACGGACAAAGATTAACCCTAGATGATATTACAGCATCGGGTTTAACAGCAAAAGGATGGTTAGATGTTGATTTAAACAAAAAGAAAGATATATTAACAGCAATTAAAGCATTTTCTTTCGATATTGACTCAAAAAATTTTGATATAGCGAGTTTACCCTTATCTTTACCCGTTGAGAATGTAAACTATTCAGGAAAATTAGACTTTCAAGGGGCGATCGCTGGAACTCCTCAAAACCCTAATATTGAGGGAGAAATGGCCTTAATTAACTTAAAAGTAGAAGATATTAATTTTGAACCTGTAATTAGTGGAAATATTCTCAAAAATTCAGAAAAAGGACTAGAATTAGCTTTAAACGGCACAAAAGATCACATCCATTTGCAACTTGATCCCCAACTCAACTCCCTTACTGTAGCTATTAAACAGGAAAACATAGATTTAGTAGCTAATAAACAAGATAAACAATGGAAAATAGATATCAGTTCCCTCTCCTTACCTATTATCCAAAAAATTGCTCAAACAAAGTCCAAAAATAATACTTTACTCCAACAACCCATGACAGGAAAAATATCCGGTCAATTTAGTCTAGACTTAGACAGTGGGGCGATCGCTGGTAAAACAGTTGCTATTCTTAATCCCATTATAGGGACAATTCAAGCTAAACAACTTAAAGGAAACTTTCACTACGTAAACCAAAGCTTAGCCATAAATAATGCTACAATTTTCACCCAAAACAGTCAATACGACCTAAACGGACAATTTAAACAAACCCCTAATGGTCCTGAAATAGCAGCTAATGTGAACATCGACCGAGGTAAACTCCAGGATGTTCTAGAAACACTACAAATTTTTGAAATAGAAGACCTAAAAAGAGGATTAACACCCCCCCAATACGCAAAAGCAGCCGATCTGTACCAAAACGACCAAAATTCCCAAACATCTCTGTTTAAAATAGACACAGCAAAACAGTCTCTAGGCGATCGCCTAGAAACCTTCGAGCAAATTACAGCATTATTAGGAAAAAATCAAAAGGAAAAACAAGAAAATAAAACTTTACCACCATTAGAAAGCTTAAAAGGAGATTTCGCAGGACAAATTGCCCTAAATATCACCCCAAAAACCGGATTAAAACTCAACTTTGACCTCATAGGACAACAATGGGAATGGGGAGAATATCAACTCACCCAGTTTCAGGCCAAGGGAAACTGGAAAGATGAAATATTGACCCTAGAACCCTTTAATCTACAATTACAAGATAGTTTAATCCAATTTGCCGGTAGTATTGGTCAAACAACCCAAAAGGGACAGTTACAGGTGATAAATATTCCCCTAGAAACCCTGTCCCAATGGGTTAACCTTCCCTCCCTTGTCACCTTGGGAGGACAACTTAACGCAAATATGAACTTAGGGGGAACCCGTGACAACCCTCAAGCATCAGGAAAATTAGTCATTGAACAACCTAGCATCAATCAAACTCTGTTAGACTCTACTCAAGGACAATTTACCTACGAAAAAGGTCAATTTAACTTTATCGCAAGTAGTATTCTTGATCGCAAAAGTGAACCCTTAACCATAGAAGGAACCTTTCCCTACGTTTTCCCCACATCCCAACAGCAACCCCAAAACGATCGCCTTTCCCTCAAGTTTCAGGCCAAAAATGAAGGGTTAACCCTACTAAATATCCTCAGTCAAGGACAACTCGCTTGGTTAGGAGGAAGCGGAGAAGTACAATTAAACTTATCAGGAAAAGTTGACCCAAAACGGGGTATTCCTTATGAACTACAAGCCGATGGTTTAGCCCTAATTAAAAACGCCACCATTGCCACCAAAATGATGCCTGAGAACCCATTTCAGCAAGTTCAGGGCAAAATTTTCTTTGACTTAGATACTATCTCTTTTGATGGTTTAAAAGGGAATTTTAGCGGTGGAAAATTTAATATTAATGGGTCTTTACCATTACTAAAATTAACCCAAAACAACCCATCTCTAACCGTTCAATTAAATAATTTAGCCCTCAAGCTTCCGCAAATATATCAAGGAGGAGTACAGGGAAACTTGCAGATTGGAGGAAGTTTATTAAATCCAGAAATTGGAGGAGAAGTCAATCTATTTTCTGGACAAATTTCACTTAAGGAAACTGGCAAGAAACCGCAGCAAAATAATTCTTTATTGAAAAGCACAAAGTTAAACAATTTGCAAGTAAATCTAGGAGAAAAACTGAGCATCAATAGGTTACCAATTTTAAACTTTTTAGCCACAGGAAATTTAGCCTTGAACGGAACATTAGCAAAACCAGAACCCAGAGGAACTATTAACTTAGAAAATGGCTTAGTTAATCTCTTTGCAAGTCAATTAAGATTAGCAGGAGGTAAAGATAATACAGCACAATTTTTACCACAAAAAGGATTTGATCCTTACTTGAACATTAAACTATTTACTTCCACTACCGAAACAACACAAAATACTGTCAATATTAATCCCAATTCTCCAGAAATACCTGAAACATTTAGTGCTGATAAAAATAGTTTAGAGACAGTCAGAGTTAAGGCCAGCGTAGAAGGATTTGCCAGTAACATCACCCAAAGTATTCAATTAAGTAGTCAACCGAAACGGAGTGAACAGCAAATTATTACCCTGCTAGGAGGCACTTTTCTTAATACATTAGGCACAGGAGAAACCACATTAGGATTAGCAAACTTAGCAGGAAACGCAGTTTTTGGACCATTTCAAGGGGCAATTGGAGAAGCGTTAGGGTTAAGCGAATTTCGTATTTTTCCTACTCCTTTAATCAACCAAGACGACTCCCTTGACACCTCTAATATTGGGTTTGCCGCCGAAGCAGGAGTCGATTTAACAGAAGATTTTTCCCTGTCTATTCAAACCATTGTTAATGGCGATCGCCCTCCAAAACTAGGTTTACAATATCGTATTAATGAGAGTACAGTCATTAGAGGATCGAGTAACTTTTTAGATGATAATCGAGGAAGTATTCGATTTGAACAACGATTTTAAGGTATAAATTGGCTTATGCTATCTTGGTTAAACAAAATTCCTGGTCGTGGCTATTTATTAGTAGGAGTTATGATCTTTGGTGTGGCTAACTCTGTGACTCGTAAACTGATGGATATAGGTGCAAATAATCTTATTGATGGTCGCAACCCTATTTCTTTTTGTAATGTCTTGTTTGTCGGAAATTTGTGTGCTTTAATCGCTTTAATTGGGTTTTATTATCCTCAACTAAAACCTAAATATTTTCGTAATTTATCCTCAAAAAGTTGGTCTTATTTGTTATTAGTGGCTTTATTATCTGGGGCCTTGGCCCCTGCTTTATTTTTTGGCGCGCTTGGACAAACAGCAGTCAATAACGTTGTCTTAGTTGGTCGCATTGAACCTCCTTTAATTTTATTTTTATCCGTTATATTTTTGCAGGCCAGGGTTAATGGTTGGGTAGTTAGTGGTGCAATAGTATCAGCGATTGGCGTTGTCCTCACTGTAGTTTTACAACCCCCCCAAAACGAAATGATGCAAATGTCAGCGTTTCAACTAGGAATAGGAGAGACGATGGCAATCGCCGGGGCCATATTTTCAGCGATCGCTAATATTATCAGTCAAGTTAGCTTAAAAAATGTACCCTTGGGATTATTTAATGTAGTGAGAACTGGTTTTGGGACAGTTGTTTTCTTTGCGATCGCATCATCTTTATTTGGGATAGAACATTTCATGGATGTATCATCCCCTTTCTTGTGGAAATGGATGATTTTTTATGGAACAGTTATCGTTGTTATTGGCCAGTTATCTTGGTTTGCTGGTTTAAAACGTAGCAACGCTTCTGAGGTATCTTTAGCTAACTCTTTTAATCCCATTGCCGGAGTTTTAGCTGCTTTTTTTGTTTTAGGAGAAACCCCAACAGCAGCGCAATATATGGGAGGTGTTGTGATTTTAGGAGGAATTATTCTTAATCAAATTGGAATTGTCAAGCAAAATAAGTTGTCTGTAAAACCTGATATTCCTTCATCTGAAAAGTTTAAATCATCTCCAGGTTTTAAAGGCGTTTAAAAATGAATAATTACTGGGTAAGTCTTCCGGTGCAAAATAGCGTTCTTGATCGGTCAGGATGAATAAAATATTGTAAGTCATACTAAGTGGTTGGACAAAATTAAAGTTAACTCTTAGATATTACAACTTCTATGGGACTTTCGCTATAATCTGAACTCAATACAAAATTTTCTCACATTCAAGAACGAATTATTAACCGATCTAAACTATTTTCTAAGTCTTGGGTTAAGCTACTTACAGCTTGACGACGACTCTTTTTATAGTCATCAAAACGATCGCTAACCGAGATAGGATCACCCACAGTTATCAATGCTTTTTGTTTACCTAGTTGCGGACGGAAAAAAGGATTTTCACCTTTAATTTTTGCCACAACATCCCACAATAATAATACGGTATCTGCAAACCTTTCCGCGCTAGGTTTATCCTTAACATAATAACCAGTTACTGCCACAAAAGACTCAACTAAACGCATATGCCACATTCTTAAACTAGCCTCTTCAGCAATGCGATCGCCTAAACCTTTTTCCAGCGAAGATAATTTATTGATTTCCTTAAAATCATCCCGATAAATATAGTCCCATCCAGCTTGTTCCAAACGACGACAACGATCAATTACCGTTCCTTTTTGTTTAAGATTAAAGTAATTTTCTGCAACTTCTAAGCTAGTATTGAGTAATTTTTTTAACCTTTCTTGTAAAGTTTGCCCTGATTCCTCTGCTAAAGGTTGATGATAAAATTGTTGATAAAAATTTTCCATTACCCCTAAAAAATGTTCCCCTAATTGATATAATCTTTCGTATAATTTTGTTGTTTCTAAGGAATGATTTTTAGAAGAAATACCAGCATCCTTTTCTAACTGAGTTAATAATTTTTCAATCTCTTGCCAAGGAGGAGAAATATAGAAATATTGAATACCAATAGGGACAATAAAAACATCTTCCTTGCGATTACTTTTACGCAAATCTTCTGCACACCAAAACCCCAATTGAGAGATCCCTGGTTCTAGGGGACTAATAATTTCATTATGCCCATTTGTTGCCCCTTCTGGGGCTGCTGAAATAGGGAATTGACTATTAACAAATAACTCCCTTGCTGAACGTAAACCAGGAATATCTAACTTACCCCTTTGTATAGATGTCCCCCCTAATTTAGAGTATAACCAACCCACAGCAGAACCTGCCCATAAAGGAATCCCGCGATCGTACATAAAATGAGAATGAAGAGGATGTTTTAAACTAATTTTTTTTTCTTTAGCCACTTTTGGCAACAGTTTCCAAACTAAATATCCCATACAATAGGAATCGTTAACACTGGGGTGACGAAAAGCCATTAAAAAGCGAACTTTCTTATCTTGAAATTGTTGATAATAATCAGCTAATCGTTCAATATTATTACCCTCAATTTCTTGAATTGTGGTTTGCCATTGTAACCATAAAGGTAAAAAAGTTTTCACCCCACCATAAAGCCAGGGGTTAAAATTAGGAGGAATATGTTCTAAAGGCGGTTGGGCGTGGATTGATGTTTGATTCATTTTATTACTTTATAATTTATCTATTTTTGATCTAAGTTCATCGATTTCTGTCTGGGAATTTTTTTCTTTTAATTTAGCCATTTCTTGTTCTACTTTTTTATTATTTTCTAATTCATTAAATTTACTTTCTAGAGGATCAGGCATTTTACCCATCGTAGTTGATTGTGCTTCTAATTCTAATATTTGTTGATCAATCCTATCAAAAAGATTATCAGAATTATAAGGATCAAAATCTCCTAAAACTTCGTGAAGTTTTTGAGAAGCAATAGCAGAACGAAGTCGAGCCAAATAAAGACTTTTTTTCGCCTTAGCTTCTCGTTCCTTATGTTCAATTGTTCTTAACTCGTTTTTTAGTTTTTCAATAATCTCATTTTGTTCGATAAGTTGGCTTTCAATACTATCAGCTTGTTGTTTATAAGATTGACGTTTAAACAACGCTTCCCTAGCTAAACTTTCACCGCCTTTAGCCATAGCCAACTCCGCTCTTTCGTACCAAGTTGCAGCAGCTTTCTCGTAACGAGATAATTGACGTTCCGCGCTTTTATGGGTTGCGATCGCTTCTGCTAAAGCGCGACGCATAGCAATCAATTCTTGTTCCATCTTATTGATGGCTTCATCTAATAATTTTTCAGGGTCTTCTGCTTCATGAACTAAACTATTCAGATGACCCTTCACAACCCTACCAACTCTTTCTAACCATCCCATTCTTGTTCTCCTAATCTTCTTTTATGGTCTCTAATAATAGTTTACCAAGATTTTGAATCCTAAGTAATTACAAAAAGTTATTAATAACAACGATTACTTAATAGTCATATCCGATGAAGATTGTGAATCTAAAACCTCTCGTTGTTGTAGTTGTTCCATATATTTAACTTGTTGGGGTAATAGTTGCGAGGGAACTTGATTCAGGCCATTTTGCATTTCTAAACGGGTTTTATGATTAAATCCCAAGGGGATATCACTTTGATTATTTTCTTCCATATTCAATTGTTGTTTAATAGATTGACGAAGTTGTTCCTCTTGGGAAACAGATGGGTTATTGACAGGAATTGGAGGGTTTTGAATTGTTACAGTGGGAGAGGTGGAAGGTTGAGGAGAAGCAGAAACAGCAGGAGAAGTTTGTTTTAACTGTTGTTGCATCACTTGACGAACCTGTTCTTCTTGGGAAACATTTGGGTTATTGACCGGAGTTGGTGGAGATTGAACCCTTACAGCAGGAGAAGTCTGTGTTAATTGTTGTTGCATCATTTGACGAACCTGTTGATCTTGGGAAACAGTTAGGTTATTGAC
>JAAUYK010177867.1_pt1 | contig 16343 bp, 14 predicted proteins | sample 7278021 | NCBI WGS metagenome assembly JAAUYK01 (sample SAMN14350223, study PRJNA611818) | marine sediment metagenome | isolation source: surface marine sediment (1.8m) | place: French Polynesia: Moorea | collected 2018-08
CAAAGCAAAGCCATACTGCATGCCACACCGGACGAATTTTTGACACAATCGGATTCCCTGCTGGCCGAATTTAGTCGCCGAATTGATACGTATCGAATCATTCGCACTTACTTGCTTTACGCGGTAGTGATTGCGGTGCCGATCAGCCTCTATATCTTGTTGTATGCATTGGTGCGAATCTTGTTGCGAACTCTTTTGGGCCTGGGCACATCATCGACTATTGCAGCCGTTGTTTGTTTTGGCATTGGTTTGGCAATTTTTGCGCCGGTATACATGCTTCAGAAAATACAGATTGAATCCGAACAGGTTGGTCAAGCGTTACAATCCGAACAATGGCAGGAAAGAATTGCCGGGCTCAAAAATAGTTTTCGAAATCAATTAGATATTCAGAAATACATTCAAGGAATTGAGATTTTCGATAGCCCTCATGCTCTGGAACGATACTGGTTTGTTAAAAATTTAGCACAAGGCACAAACCCTAAAGATATGGATTATCTGGTTGCTGCCCTGGATGATTCGAATATCGGCGTCTCGCGGGAGGCCTACCGCGCCCTTTCCCTGCGCGGAAATCGAGCAACAGCTCAATTACTGTATCAGCGAATCCAAGCGCCTTCAAATTGGTTTGACCAGTGGTGTGCTTACAATGCGTTGAGTACGTTAGGGTGGCGTCAGCAGCCCAAGCCAGAGGTAGTTGACAGTTGATCCATTATCGTTCGTACCCCTCCCTATTCTGTGGTGCCCGGCGTTTCAGTATATCGGTTTTCAATTGTAAAAATGATTCGAATTTTACGTTTTGATTCATCCGATATCTGATATTTGTCTAATTCTTGTACCAATTTAACCAATTTCTCTCCTGATTGTACCAACTTATCTAGCGATACCGGTTCAGTGTAAATCGTTGCCACTGATTTGATCTTCGTTTGTTCGCCGACAATGGTTACAGTATCCGGACTCAAATTCACTTGTGTCAAGATTAGTTGTTGGGGCAAACTACCTTTCCAATCGACCTGCACGGGAACTTTTTTACGGATTCTGACATCCAAAGATACGTCAACGTTCGCCGGCTCGACTTTCTTTAGAACAATACCAGGCGGTAACGTAACGTTGGTTTCACTGATGGAAAATCGGTTACTGCCCTCCACGGCTTTGCTCAAATCCAACCTAACCCGAACTTGCTCAGGGCGTATCGATTTTATCAAGGCGCCGGAGCCACTCAAGTGCAGTAAGGCTGAATTGGTGGTTGTTTCAGTTATCTCCATGTTCGGATTACGATTCATATATTCGATTGGTATCTTAATGGTTGTCAGCGTATAAAGACCTTGTGAAAAGCTGATCCATACACCACAAATAAAAATAAAAGAAATAAGTGCCGCGGCGGCTAATTCTAATTTCTCTCTTTTGACAGAATCCGATTCCGGGTTAGCAATACCGACATGGTCCTGCAGTAATCTGTTCAACTTGATCTTATCATCAATCTCATACAATTTTGATTTCTTAGCAATTGAGACGGTGCCTCTTTCTTCCGAGACAACGATAGAGAGAGCATCGGTTTGTTCCGACAAACCAAGCGCGGCACGATGTCGGGTACTGTAATGGGAGGGAAGATCTTTTTGCTTTGAAAGAGGCAATATTACACTTACCTCCGAGACCTTTTTACCCTCAATAATGGCCGCCCCATCGTGAACCGGGTTATCCGGCCAGAAGACGCTTTTGATCATCTCTTTGGAGATATTACCGTGCCAAGGCGTCCCGTTTTGAGTCACTTCGCGGATATCTTGAGTGGCGGGCAGCACAATGAGTGCACCGCAACTATTTTGACTGAGTTCAAACACACTTTCCGCAATTATTTCCGTGGGTGTGGTTGTGCGTCGAAAACCTAGACCCCATAGTATTGATTTTATGTTTCTAGCCTGAAGCACCCGCCGAATTTCATTTCGAAAAATAATGATGATAATCAAAGCGGCAACCGCGGTAATACCCTGTATAATCCAGCTGGTGACAATCAATCCCAATGAACTAGCAACCCGTTGAAAAAACCAAAGCAGCCCAATGCCTATCAAGACTCGAAATACATTGGTTCCTCTGAACAAAACATACAGGCGAAAAAGGATATAGCTATTTAGGCCGATATCAATAATGTCTTGCCAGCGAAAATTTGCAAAAAATACAAATAAAGTTTCCATAAAACAAACTAGTCTGTAATACTGAAACGAAGTATTTTGAAAATCTTGCCTTGACTGTCTGTTATTTCCACTCGCCAGGGACCTTTATCGGCCTCTCGCAGCCGAATACTACTAAACGTGGACCATTGCGGCGGCTTCAAATTAAGTCGTATTTTGGTGCTAATTCGGTCCCTCTTGTACCATTTATGGAAAATAAAGGTGCTGTGGGTAACCTTATCAAATGTTGTGAAACAAGATACTTCACCAATTTCAGTCGAAAAAACGACTGCTTGGCGGTCCGGCGAACATGATTTGACCCTCTCGCACATCATGGCAGCAGCCAGCCTCAATGGATCGTTAGTTGCCTGCTTCGTTTTTTGCTCCAGACCAAATGCAGGGACAGCAAATAGGCTTAACCCTATCAGTCCGCATATAACCTTCTTTAACATGTTAAAATCCTTTAATATTGGTTATTAGCTAACTTGTTGGCGTTATGTAAGATTTGTTATAAAATAAAGATAGTATCTTCAAATTCACTAAAAACAAATCCCTCAGGGATCAAAAAACATTATTTTTTAAAGACAAACAGAATTTTAAGATCGTATGTTCTTTTTTTCAACTTTTAATCCATTTTCGAGTCAACGGGCAGCAGCCTTGAATCATTTGTGCTCCCGATTTGGCTGTTTTAAATGTTAATCTTATGAATACGTTAACCGTCATATATTTGCATTCGGTAAAGGGTTATGCTAATTTTTCAAGCGGTGCCAAACGCATTTTTGAATCAAACATGCAAACCGTTATGAACGTGGAGGAATTATGATTAAGAAGTTGTCTTCTACTATTTTAAGAAATCATGGTTTTACCTTGATCGAACTCATGGTGGTAATTGTGATACTCGGAATTTTGGCGGGACTTATCGTTCCTCGGATAATGGGTCGACCTGAAGAAGCCAAACGCCTCAAATCTAAAATGCAAATTGAGAGTATTGAAACCGCCTTAAAGCTCTATAAACTGGACAACGGGCAATATCCAACCACTGAACAAAGTTTATCGGCACTGGTCCAAATGCCTGAAACCCCGCCGATTCCCAAAAATTGGCGCAAAGGTGGTTATTTGGACAAAGGTAAAATCCCGAAAGATCCTTGGGGCAATGATTTTAAGTATCTTTCACCGGGCGTCAATGGCGATTATGACATCATGTCCTATGGTGCCGATGGTGTCGCCGGAGGAGAAGATAACAATCAAGATATTAACAGCTGGGATTTGGAATAAGCATGACAATGAGGTCTAAGGGCATGCCCAATCCAATCAGCAAAATCAGACGCTAACGTGTTTGCAAGGGTTACTGATATCCGTATAATGAGTGGTGCTAGTTCAAAGACAAGAACGAACGGTTACACGTTAATTGAACTCATTGTGGTAATAACCATCATTAGCACGATTCTGTTTATCGCTGTTCCCCGTGTCGTTAATGTCACCATCAGCGATAATTCCAAAAAACTATCCCGATGGCTCATGGGTCAAGTCGAAGCGCTGAAGGCAAAGTCTGTTACAAGCCAACGCAACTATATATTGCATATTGGTTTAGACACGCGCAAAATCTGGATTACGTCTGATAATATGAGCGATGAAGAACTTGGAGCTGCCATAGAAGACAGCTATTCAATCCCTTCCGGGATTAAAATTATCGATGTCGATTTTCCACACAAAGAAACGATCAGCACTGGAGAGGCAAAAATTCACTTTTACAAACAAGCCTTTTCGGACATGGCCCTGATACACATCGAAAAAACAAATCAAAATCGTCTGACGATCCAGATCGAACCCTTTTTAACGCATGCCAGACTACACCATGAATACCTGAAGGTGCGCGGTTGAAAAAAAATCAATTAACAACCGAAATCAGAAGCTCCGGTTTTACCCTGCTGGAAATTATGGTGGCCATTGCAATTATTGCCATCGTGCTGGTTTCGGTATACCGAATGCAATCCCAGACAATTCTAATGAATATGGCAGCTCAGTTTGAGACGCTTGCGCCAATACTAGCCCAAGACAAAATGGCTGAATTTGAAACCAAAACCGTGAGCGAGCTTACAGATGATTCCGGTGATTTCAATAACGATTTTCCAGGATATAATTGGCAGTTTACAGTTGAGGATGCCCCCTTGGAGGCCTTGGGCAGTTTAGGTGAACGGTTCAAGCAACTTGATCTTACGATAACCCGGCCAGATCAAAATCTGACGTTTCACTTGCGCACCTATCGTTTCCTAATGCGATAAGATCTGGATTCCGTTTTTATCTGCATAGACAGTCGCCATCTTTATGAAAGTTACGCTGCTTACACGCCTGCAAGCTTACCGTGATTCCCACCGGGAAAAAGGTTTCACGCTATTAGAGATCATGGTGGCGGTATTTATTTTTTCAGTGATCGTCACTGTTATTTTCGGCTCTTTCAACTCTGTATTTTCAACTCAGACCATTATCAATGATCATTTATCCCAGCACGAAATGATTAAAAATTGCATGAATCGCATCGCAGTTGATTTGGCCGCTGCGCATGTGACGTTGTCGCCTGCGTATAAACCGCCAGAGATCGATACCGATCCCGATCCCCATCGCATTGTCGGAGATAAGTATGGCTCTGGAGTTGAAGAATTTAGCCGCTTGCGCTTTGCTTCTCAAGCCCATGTTCCACTATCAGGGGCGGCACGCGGAGGTGTGGCAGAGATTGTCTATTACACTGATATCGATCAACAAAAGCAAACCATATTACGGCGCGCAGACAACCTTTTCCCCTACCCCGATTTTGAACCCAAAGTAACCGATCCGATTCTGTGCGCAAACCTGACCTCATTTCAAATCTTATTTTACGACCATCAGGGCAACGAATATAAAAGCTGGGATTCAGAATCAGATGAATTTGATTATGCAACCCCTGTCGCAATTGGTATCAAGTTAAAAATCGGCGATGCAAAGCGTTCACAACTGTTTCACACCAAGATCTTTCTGTCAGTAAACCGTTCCCCGGAGGAAGAGTAGTTCGTATGCAACCACATCCGATTCGCAACAATCGTGGCGTGGCCCTATTAATTACCCTGACCATAACGGCGGTGCTAATACCCACCGTTTTGGAAATGAACCGGCGCGTGCGCACGACGCTAAGCACGACATCGGCTTCCCGTGACGATGTCACTTTGCGGTATATGGCCAGTGCCGGCATACATAGCGCCATGGCCTTATTGGCCAAAGATAAAATCGAATCCAGAAGCGACTCGCTGCAGGAAGAATGGGCCGATTCGGATGCCGTTAACAGCATGCTGCAAAACCTATCTTTTGCAGATGGCAGTCTCACCCTGGTTATTGAAGATGAAATGAGCAAAGTTCAGATCAATGCACTGATTGACTTTCCCGTTGGCCGTACCTTTAACCCGTCGCAAATGATGCTTTGGGATCGTTTTTTACGTCAAATGATCCCGGAGGACTTTCGTAGTGAGGAAAGCAACCCGGATGTCATTCGCAATTCAACTAAGGACTGGTTGGATTCGAATGACGATGACGCCATTACTGGACTGAGTGGCGCCGAATCGAGCTATTACCAGGACTTAGATCCGCCTTACTCACCCCGTAACGGCCCATTTGTGCATTTAGAGGAATTGTTACTGGTCAAAGGTTATTCGCCTGAATTGCTTTATGGAACTGAAGAATTGCCGGGTATGGCGAAGTATTTGACCGTATTTGGAACCAAGCAAACCGATCAAAAAAATTTCACCTACGAAGGCAAAATCAATATTAATACCGCCGATCTGCCCGTTCTATCTGCTTTGCTACCAGTGGAGTATCAAGACATGGCGGAGTTAATGGATCAATGGCGTAAAGAAAAAGCAGAAACCACCTACATGCACGATCTCTCTAAAACGGATTGGTACCAGCGCATTCCTGGAATGGCGGATGTGGAAATCGAAGCCGATTTAATCACAACAACCAGCGACGTCTTTCGCATAATTTGTACCGCTAAATTGCGTAATCGCCAGAGAACCACTATTGCTGTGATAAACCGCCAACCGAATGCAGAAACTGGTCAGTGGATATGCCGTATCGTTTCCTGGCTTGAAAGATAATATGCTGATAACGGATATCTGGCAGATTAAAGCGTATGAGCACGGTTGTTTATATTAGTTGCGTAAAATTAACTATTTAATAATCTTTTTAATTGGCATATTAGATGCTATATTATAGACATTCTGTATACAAGCAATTGCAAATATTCATTAAATAAGCTGTTGGGCACCATTTGGAGCGCATTTTTTAAATTTTACAGGCCTGAATTTTCTGGTTATAGATTAGCAGATAATGAGCAAATCAATTCTTGGAATAGATATTCGCAACGCAGCTATCTCGGCGGTGATACTAAAGGCAGGTCTTAAAGCCACCCGGTTGGAAGATAGTCTGCATATTCCCATTTCCAATAAAAATGAATCCGAAGATGGTTTCGAAAGGGCTTTTCAGATTCTTACCCAAAAAATCAATGTATCTGAATGTATCTGCATTGCCTCTTTTCCCTCCAACCAGATATCGTATCGGAATGCAGCGGTGCCGTTCAAAGCCCGCAAAAAAATCCATCAAATTTTACCGTTCGAATTAGAGCCTGATCTACCCTTGCCCATTGATGCTTTGGTAATGGATTTTCACACAATCCGTTCAAAAGACCATACAGAACTTATCGCCACATCCATACAAATTTCCCATTTTAAATCATATTTACAGAATTTGGCCGAATTTCACATTGAACCGCATATGGTGGTTCCCAACGGTTATGCAACCGCAATGGCGCTTATGCGGCTAGCAGATACGCCACAACACTTTTTGTTTGTCGACATTGATGCTAGTATGATGACGCTGTTTGTGATTGCTGATAATAATGTCGTTTTGATACGGACATTTCCGGTCTCGGCCGCCGATGCTAGTCCGGACATATCTATTGGCACCCAAATAATACAAACATTAGCTTTTACAGACGCCGATTGGTCCAATGAATTTGAACCCCAAGGACTATATGTCTCCGGCGATGGCCTTGATGCAGAGATGAAAGCCAAAATCGAAGCACTTATCAAAATACCAGTTTATCCCACTGATTTGCGCAGCCAAAGCGAAACACAAGCCGAACATTTATCCGATTATATCTGGGAGCCGATGCATATGGACAATGCCCTAGCGTTGGCATTACTGGAGGTATACGGTGATAGCCATATCAATTTTCGTAGAGGACCATTTGCAACGGCTAAGCACTGGGATATAAGCAGGCCGAATGTGACCAAATTCGGTGTTGCACTTGGTTTATTTTTAATAATGGTATTGTTTAATGTACTTGCCGACGCATACATTTTAAAACGCCACGAAAACCAACTTGATTCGCAAATTAAAAAAATATTTAGTGCCACTTTTCCAGAAGTCAAACGGATCGAAGATCCCGTCAACCAGATGCGTATTAAAATTAAAGATGCCAAAAAAGCAGCTTTCATCCCTGAAAAATCAAATAAAAAAATACGAACGATTGATATCTTAAATGTTATTAGTCAGAAGATACCCAAAGAAACAGATGTCGTCATCACGCGTCTGGTGATTGGGGCTGACAGTATCACTGCTTCCGGTGAAACCGATAGTTTTAATTCGGTGGATAGTATTAAAAATAACCTGGAAAGTTCGTCCTACTTTAGCGGCGTGGAAATTAGTTCTGCTAATTTAGATAAATCCGGTAATCGGGTTCGCTTCAAATTAAAATTAAATATTTAATGATTTTATGCGAACCAATCCAAATTACTGAATGGATCCTTTACAGTTCGATGTGTCTATCATCAAATTCTATGCTTGAAAGCACTGCAAAATGCCCTTAAAGCTGCGAAAGCGTGAAAAAATTGCTGTAGGCGTTGCCGCCGGTTGTTTAATTCTTTTTCTTATTCTTCAACTGGTAATTTTTCCAGTCCTGGATCAGAAAAAGAGGCACCAAAGAAGTATTCAAAGCAAGAAACTTGCATTACAGGAAATTCTTTTTTTAAAATCGGAATATGAAGCAATCCAGGCCAAAGCTGGGTTGTCCCACAAGCGTTTGTCGCAAAGAGACAAAAATTTTACGTTATTTTCTTTTTTAGACCGTTTAGTGCGTGAGTCAGGATTGAAAGGCAATATCACTTATATGAAACCGACATCCACGCCTAAAAGCAGCGGACCTTTCAAGATAACGGCGGTAGAAATGAAACTTCAGACAATCACCATGGAACAGTTAACAACCTATTTATTTAAAGTTGAAACATCGAAAAATGAAGTAAATGTCAAAAGAATATCAATTGCCAAAGCAGGCAAACAGGCGGGATACATCGATGCTGTCCTGCAAGTGGAGACATTTGAAATATGATCATCGGATGGATGGTCGCAAACGATTGGTACTATGAAAAAGAAAAAATGGCTCTGTTACATCCTGGCTGGCTTTTTAATCTTTGTCATCTGTGGTATTTATCTTTTTCCATCCGATGATATTAAGCGCTATATATCATTGCGTTTCAGTGAAGCTCTACCCGGGTATTATATCGCCGTTAAAAAGGTTCAACCGGCGTTTCCGCCTGGCCTAAAGTTGCAACAGATAGATTTTTTTGACCAGCAAGGTGTGTTGTTTTCAGCAGATCGTATTCTATTGCGACCGCGGTTTTTTTCTTTGCTTACGGATACGCCGGAGTTTAGTTTTGACGGTGATGCCTTTCAGGGCACCCTAAATGGCAAGCTCAGCTTAAAACGTGGCGCTGCAGCGTCAATCTTAAGCATCGAATCGCAGATACAAGATTTTCAGTTAAGTGATATCCTGAGCGATATGGATATTAAAGGCTATCAGTTTGCGGGCCTGCTTGAGGGAGAACTTCACGGCACCCTAAATTCAAAATCTGGTGCTGAGTTGGCTGCCACTCTATTTGTTAACCAAGGAACGGTTGACATGGCCTCATCGGTTTTGGGGTTGCAGCGTATTAAATTTAACCGCATCACATCGGATCTTGAAATGCATAACCATTATTTAACCATAAAAAGGTGCGAAATCGACAGCTACCAGGCACAAACCAACTTCACAGGCAAAATCACTTTGATGAATCCTTTGGGAGAGAGTAGAATCCGCATCAAAGGCGCTTTACGGATCATTGGGACTGACAACAACGCTTCAAACACAGATAGATCCCTACTTGCTACATCCCTCGGGAATATGAACTATCGCATTAGTGGATCATTTAACCAGCCTGTTTTTGCCTTGCAATAATTTATGTATGCAGCTAAATTAAAAAATATAACATATGGATATTAATAGATATACACTTATTTCAGCGATATTATTGGTTGTCGCGACAATATTTGTGGGTGTCAAAACCTTTTACAAATTGGCACTCGACCGTGATGCAGGTATGCCTACTGTGCAAGCCACCCGGAAAAAAGTAGATAGCATAAAAAATATTGTATCGCGCCCATTTAGTCACTACCGATCGATAATTGACCGAAATTTATTTAATACCAAAATTGAAGGTATTCAGACGGCAGCGGCCATTGATGTTAAATCACTCAGAAAAACGGATCTAAAATTAAAACTCTGGGGCACCGTGGTTACTGATGCGGAAAATAGCTCTTATGCGGTTATTGAAGATACGAAGAAACGGAAGCAGAATCTTTACCGCATAGGAGATGCCATCGAGACTGCGTCGGTTAAACTCATTTTACGTGAAAAGGTTGTTCTGAGTGTTGGCGGTAGAGACGAAATCTTACTCATGGAAAAAAAACGCGGCAGTTATAGCTCTTCAGCGCGCCCTGCCAGTTCTGCAGTCTCACAACGAAGGGTGCGGGCCAGCCGACCTCAGCGCATCACGCTGCGCAGAACCCAAGTCGAAGATGCCTTAAAAGACGTCAACAACCTACTCACTCAAGTAAAAATTCAACCCTTTATTGAAAATGGTAAATCTGAAGGATTGATTATTAGCAACATTAAACCCAATTCGATCTTCAGGCGAATGGGGTTGCGCAACGGTGATATCATTATGGGGGCTAACGGCGAAAAAATTGAATCCGTTGACAATGCCCTCAAATTTTATGAAGAACTAAAGACATCGGAAAGCGTCAACCTGAATTTAAAGCGCAGAGGTCGCCAAAAGACCATTACTTATAATGTTAAATAACCAACATGGCCATCGGCAATTTGAATATAAGCGGTCTGCAAACACTTTTTTGACTACATTTGAAACGGTAACAGTAAAATGACTAAACGTATATCTTTGTTTGCGCGGCTTTTCATATTGTGTTTTTGTTTTGGATTTCTGATCCATCTCGGTGATGCATCAGCCCAGCAAAACAATCGGCTTCCATCTGCCGCCGGCCGGAAAATCGCCAATAAGCGTCCCAATAAACCAACTGAGCAATTTGTTTCCATAGATTTTAACGATGTCGATATTCGCGTCTTTATCAAATTTATTAGCGAACTAACCGGTCGCAATTTCGTGATCGACAATCGCGTTAAAGGCAAGGTTACCATTATCTCGCCTGGTAAAATCTCAATGGAGGAAGCCTATCGAGTGTTTGAGTCCGTTTTGGAAGTGAATGGATACAGCACTGTCAAAGCGGGTAAAATCTATAAGATCGTACCGGCCCCGGATGCGCGCTCAAAAAGCATTGAAACCCGTATCCGTGAGGAATCGGGAAGTCCCAGCGATAAGGTGGTTACTCAGCTAATACGGCTCAAATATGCCGATCCGAATGAAATTAAGCGTTTATTTGCCCCGATGATATCAAAAAGCAGTGCTATCCTGGCTTACCCGCAAACCAATATGCTAATTGTCACGGACGTTCATTCCAATATTAAACGGCTAATGCGGATTTTAAAGGCCATCGATGTCACCGGAATCGGACGCGAAATTACCGTAATTCCCCTTAAATTTGCCGATGCATCAGAAGTTGTTGGCATTTTAACAACCGTTTTCAAAGCAAAAACTACTGCCAAAAAGGGAACCCCCGACAAACCAATTCAATTTGTCGCCGATGAACGCACCAACGCGATTATTCTTTTGGCCAGCGAAGATTATACCCTGCGCGTTAAAAAACTGATTGGTATACTGGATCAGGAAATACCGCGGGAAGAGGGCAATATTCACGTGTATTATTGCGAACATGCTACCGCCGAGGATCTCGCTAAAGTTTTACAGGAGTTGCCTTCCAAGGAAACGGGTACGCCCAAAGGCCAACGCAAGGGGCCGGTAGTATCGGAGAAAGTACGCATCGCGGCCGACAAGGCCACCAATAGCCTCATTATCACCGCCGATGCCCGCGATTTTCAAGTCCTTCAAAACGTCATTCAAAAATTGGATATTCCCCGCGGCATGGTCTATATAGAATCTTTGATCATGGAGGTGGATGTCAACAAATCACTGGAGTTCGGTGTCGACTGGACCGCGCTGACAAGCAGTGTCAGTGTCAGCGGCAATGATGCGGTTACCGGTGGCGGTTTTGGCGGAAGTGGCGCTTCCAATCCCAGCGATTTAGTTAATCCCGACACCAATCCGCTTACCAATCCCTCGGGGTTTGCTTTGGGCATTATCAGTGAACCGTTTGAATTCGGTGGTATTTCGGTATCCAATATCCGGGCCATCATCCGGGCGATTAAAACCGATGATGACTTTCAAATTTTATCGACGCCCCAGGTGTTAACCACCGATAATGAAGAAGCCCGTATCACCATCGTTGATAATATACCGTACCAAACCACAACCGCCACCGCCGATTCAGGCGATACCTATAACTCGTTTGAATACCGTGATGTCGGCAAAATTTTAAAAATAACCCCGCATATCACTCGCGGGCGGATGGTGCGCCTAAAAATTTCGCTGGAAGTGTCTCAAGTTATACCCACCGCCAATCCTGATCTATCTCGTACACCCTCCTCGCTTAAGCGCACCGTTGATACAACCGTCATCGTTAATGATAACGATACTCTGGTCATTGGTGGTTTAATTGAGGAACGGCTCTCCAATGTTGAAAATAAAGTCCCCTGTTTAGGCGATATTCCATCGCTCAAATATATTTTCGGGGACAAATCGGAAATTGGCAACAAACAAAACCTCTATATATTCTTAACCCCCCGGGTTATTGAAAATCCACTGGAAGCGGAAAAGGTTTACACTGAAAAGAAAGAGTTTTTGAACCAAATTCAAGAAGACTACTTCAAAGGTGGTCAAATCAGGCTCTACAATAAAGGCCTGCCGCCGGACGATTCCTAAGGGAGTTTTTTTTGGTTTCTGTATGAATTTCATCTCAATTTTAATCTTAACTTTGATTAGATTTTCGCAAAGGAAAAAGATTTTTATATACCATGCTAACCTCAGGATTAGCCGATATCTTTAAAAATCAGCTGGGAGTCTCCGATGACGACTATTCAGAAGCCCAACGCCTGGTAAAAGACAAAGGTGGACGGATTGGAGATATCCTAATTAAGCGCAACTTGGTCACCGAAACTCAGTACTTGGAAGCGATCGGACGCCGCTTCAACATTCCTTTTTGGCCAGATCTTCCCATCGACAACATCGACAATCGTTTTACCCAAGAAGTTTCCATTCAATTCTTAAAAAAATACGTCATGGTGCCGTTGGAATTCAGCCAAAGCACTAAAGGGCCGGACAGCAAACCCAACGACGACAACGGTTATCCAGAACACCGTTTGCAGGAAGATCCAGGGCCCATCATTGCAGTGAATGACCCAACGGCGTTCCATGCTCTGGACGACCTTGCTAATATCCTGAAATATGACCAGTACAAATTGATTTTATCGACACGCAACACCATTATTTCAACCATTAACATTTCCTACGATCTGAGTCGCGATTCCGCGGAACAGCTGGTCCAGGATATGGAGGACAGCGAAACCAATATTATCGAAGACATCGAAGACCAAGCCGATTTACTAGATGACACGAGCGATGCCCCCATTATCCGCCTGGTCAACCATATCATATCCCAATCTATCAAAGCCCGCGCCAGCGATATTCACATTGAACCCTTCAAAGATCGCTTTAAGGTTCGCTACCGAGTCGATGGAATTCTTTATGATTTGCTGACGCCACCACGATGGATTCAGGCCGCATTGATTTCAAGAATTAAAATTATGGCCAAATTAAACATCGCTGAAAAACGTCTGCCCCAGGATGGTCGTTTCGAGGTAAAAATTGGCAATCAGGATGTCGATGTGCGTGTATCAACACTGCCGACAGCTTTGGGAGAACGGGTGGTAATGCGGTTGCTCAATAAGAAAGGCTCACTGCTCGAATTATCGGATCTGGGATTTGAACCGGCCAAGCTGACAAATATAAAGCAATTGGTAACATCACCCAATGGTATCATTCTTGTCACAGGCCCCACCGGCAGCGGCAAAACCACTTCTTTATATGCCGTTTTATCATCCATTAATTCGCCGGACATTAATATCATCACCATTGAAGATCCGGTTGAATATCAAATCAAAGGCATTAGTCAAATTCAAGTCAATCCGAAAATTGATCTTACCTTCGCCAGGGGATTGCGATCGATTGTTCGACAGGATCCTGATGTTCTTCTGATTGGGGAAATACGCGATTTAGAAACTGCCGAAATCGCGGTTCAATCTGCCTTGACCGGCCATCTGGTATTTTCGACGTTGCATACCAATGATTCGGCGAGTGCCATCACACGCCTGGTTGATATCGGCGTTGAACCATTTTTAATATCGTCTTCGGTTTTAGCCGTGGTCGCTCAGCGTTTAATCCGTGTGTTATGTATCGACTGTAAAAAACCCTTCAAGCCCGATATGGGTGCTTTAAAGACCATTGGTATTGCAACTGACCAGTTAAAAAATAGAGCCCTTTACAAAGCGGTGGGATGTGAACGGTGTTTTAACACCGGTTATCGGGGACGCATTGGCATTTTTGAAATTATGACCATGAATGATCAAATCAAAAGCCTCATCGTGCAGACGCATGATTCAAACCGCATAAAGATGGAATCCTTGCAACACGGCACTGTCAGTCTGCGTCAAGATGGTATTGCCAAGGTTCTGCGTGGCGTGACCACCATCGAGGAAGTAATGCGAGTCACACAAAACGATTAAATGGCAGCCATTGCAGTGAACAAAAAAACCATAACAGGTGACATTCTTCCAAAAAAGGCCGCCAACGATACCTTAATTTCTTCATATTGAACCATTTCCCATTGATGCGCCTTGGCTATTGTTGTTTATCTTGCCCATCACTTTGCCGTATTCATTTAATGACCATGAATTGCTCTTGTAAATTCTGCAGAGCATAGGCTATACACTCTTCATTTTGAATAATTGGTGCTTGCTTGTAAATGGGATGCACTTGCCCAAATGACGTGTACATGAAAACTATTCTTATCGCAAAAATAGTCGCCACGCTCATCGTTGGCTGTTTTTGCGTAACCGCAATGGTGGCATCGACCAACGCCGCTGAAAGCATTAAACTTGACGCTGATCGTCAGTTTAATTTTGCTGAATATTTCTTTGAGCGCAAAGAATATTTCCGCGCCATCGGCGAATTTAAGCGGTTTATTTACTTTTTCCCCTATGATCAAAAAATTTCAAAGGCTCGTTTTCGCATTGGGCTGTCATATTTTCACAGCCAACGTTATCGCCAGGCAATTGAGGTTTTCGATCACTTTATCGATACATATGAAGATGATGAACTCGCGATCGATGCGCATTTTTTAATCAGTGAATGTTATGCCCGGCAGAAAGAATTTGGTCCCGCGATTACACGTTTAAACAATCTTCTCAGGTTGTCCAATGATTCATATGTTATCGATAAGGCACGCTATCTTATCGGCTGGCGATATATAGACTTGGGCAATTGGGAAAAAGCGAGTAACCAATTTGACCAGATCAGTGCACAAAACAAGACCCGTTTACGCATCGAAGCTTTATCGGCCAGACTAAAGCAGGCTGACGCGATTGCTCAAAAAGATCCATCCCTGGCAGGTGTGCTGGCGGTTATTCCGGGTGCCGGTCATATATACACTGAGCGCTATCAGGATGCCATGGTCGCTTTTATCATTAATGCCGGTCTTATTTGGGCCGGATATGAAGCTTTTAATCGCGGCAATAAGGCGCTCGGTGGTGTGATTACCCTGGTTGGACTGGGTTTCTATTCCGGCAACATTTACAGCGCGGTAAATAGCGCTCACAAATATAACAAAACCCAAAAAAGACAGTTTATCAGAGACTTGAATCAGAAGCTAAAAGTTGAATTATCAGCGGCGCCTTCGCGCAAGTCCTTTTCAATGGCACTGAAATTGTCATTTTAAGGCTGGGCCGCACGCTTGCTTGCCAGCATGTACACTGGCAAACACTGGTAAACGCGGAAAAAATCGGCAAAATCAAATACAAACAAAGTCGCCCTACCGTTTCCATGAATCAAAAATTTATTTTAAAAGTGGCGAAAATTGCTGCGCTTTTCGCCTTGTTTATCGCCATGGCAGGCGTAAGCGCTTATTTAACACTTACTTTAATAATTAAGAGTGAAGATACTGTTATTGTACCAAAATTAGTGGGCAAAGACGTACTGTACGCACTTGAGTTATTATCCGATTTGGGACTCAACACCAAGGTCAAAGGCACCGATTACAGCCCTGTTGTTGCTAAAAATCATATCATTTTTCAACATCCAGCTGCAGGAACCGAACTAAAGAAAGGCCGCGATATTCGGATCGTCGTTTCCAAAGGTTCTCAAAATATTTTGATGCCCAATTTGCATGGTCTTGCGGTACAGAAGGCACGTATCATTTTGGATGAAAATGACCTATGCCACACAGAGATTTCAAAATCGTTTAGTGAAACAATTGCAAAAGACAACATTATACAACAAGTCCCTCCGCCGGGTGTTACCGTGTCGCGGGGAAACTGCGTTAAGTTCCTGATAAGTTTGGGCCCAAGACCGATACGGTATAAAATGCCTAAAATTACCGGCCGTGAATTGGAACAGGCCGTATTATTTATTGAAAACCATCGGTTTTTGATTGGAAAAATTGACTATCGTTTCCAAGCAAATCTAACGCCAAACAGCGTGACGTCTCAAAATCCACCCAATGGCTATCCTGTTCATTTGGGACAAACTGTCAATATGGTTG
>JAAUYK010026060.1_pt1 | contig 16313 bp, 11 predicted proteins | sample 7278021 | NCBI WGS metagenome assembly JAAUYK01 (sample SAMN14350223, study PRJNA611818) | marine sediment metagenome | isolation source: surface marine sediment (1.8m) | place: French Polynesia: Moorea | collected 2018-08
AGTGGCATCGAAGGCGCCTGGACGACCCATCCGACCAAGTTCGACATGGGCTATTTCGACATGCTGCTCGATCACGAGTGGGAAATCCGGACGAGCCCCGCCGGTGCCCGGCAGTGGCAGCCCGTCGAGATCGCCGAAGCGGATATGCCGGTCGACGTCGAGGACCCCTCGATCCGCTGCATGCCGATCATGACCGACGCCGACATGGCGATGAAGGTGGACCCGGTCTATCGCGAGATCATGGAGAAGTTCCGCGCGAACCCCGATTACTTCAAGGACACCTTCGCGCGGGCATGGTTCAAGCTCACGCACCGGGATATGGGACCGAAGGTGCGCTATCTCGGCCCCGACGTTCCCGAGGAGGACCTGATCTGGCAGGACCCCGTGCCCGCCGGCCGCACCGACTACGACGTGAATGCCTTAAAGGCGAAGATCACGGCGAGCGGTCTTTCGGTCGGCGACATGGTCGCGACCGCCTGGGACAGCGCCCGCACGTTCCGCGGCTCGGACATGCGCGGCGGCGCCAACGGGGCGCGCATTCGCCTCGCCCCGCAGAACGACTGGGAGGGCAACGAGCCCGAGCGTCTCGCGAAGGTTCTGGCCGTTCTCGAGCCCATCGCCGCCGAGACCGGCGCCAGCGTGGCGGACATGATCGTCTTGGCCGGCAATGTCGGCATCGAGCAGGCGGCCAAGGCCGCGGGCTTCGACATCACCGTTCCCTTCGTCCCGGGGCGCGGGGATGCCACCGAGGAGGCGACCGATGCCGACTCCTTCGCGCCGCTGGAACCCGTCGCTGACGGCTACCGCAACTGGCTCAAGCAGGACTACGTCGTGAGCGCCGAGGAGCTCATGCTCGATCGCACCCAGCTGCTGGGGCTGACGGCTCCCGAGATGACCGTGCTCATCGGCGGCATGCGCGTTCTGGGCACCAACCACGGCGGCAGCGATCACGGCGTGTTCACCGATCGCGAGGGCACCCTGACGAACGACTTCTTCGTGAACCTGACGGACATGAAGTATGCGTGGACGCCGAGCGCCGACGACCTCTACGAAGTCCGCGATCGCGAGACGGACGAGGTCAGGTGGACGGCGACCCGGGCGGACCTCGTCTTCGGGTCCAATTCGATCCTTCGGTCCTATGCCGAAGTCTATGCCCAGGACGACAACAAGGAGAGGTTCGTGCACGACTTCGTTGCCGCCTGGACCAAGGTGATGAACGCCGATCGCTTCGACGTGGCCTGATCCCACTGCAGGAGGCTTCGGGCGCTGCTGAAGGCCAGCGGCGCCCGAGCGCCTTCTCTGGAACGAGAGCGCGTCTCGGCCCTCGCCGGGGCGCCTTGCAGGCCGCAGGTCGGGGAAACCTGCGCTTCTACCTGTTCACGTCGTGGCGCATTCGCCCAAGGCCTGATCGAAGATAGCCATGGCCCTGTCGACCTCGTCCCGGGTCGCGGTCAAGGGGGGCGCTATCCTAAACACGCTCGCCATCGAGCGCCGGCCGATGTTCAAACAGGCGCCGAGCTCGAGACAGCGCTGGCTTATCGCCATGCCGGCTTCCAGCGCCGGAGTCTTGGCACGGCGGTCGCTCACCAGCTCGACACCGAGCAGCAGGCCCCGCCCCCGGACGTCGCCGATGATCGGGTGACGTTGTTGAAGATCGCGGAGCTGGTCTTTCAGATACCCGCCGAGATCCCGCGCCCTTTCGGCCAAGCGGTCTCGCATGACGATCTCCACGACCTTACGGCCGACCGCCGCCGGGAGAGGGTCGGCGGCGTGGGTGGTGTAGAAGAGGAAGCCCTTGTCGTGGCAGTGCCGCTCGATCTCGCTCGTGGTGATCGTCGCGGCCAGGGGCATGCCGGCCCCGAGCGTTTTCGAAAGATTGAGAATATCGGGAACGACGCCGTCGCGTTGGAAGGCGAAGTTGTCACCCGTCCGCCCCATGCCGGTCTGCGCTTCATCGAGGATCAGCAGCATGTTGCGTTCGCGCGCCTTTTCCTGCAGCGCGCAGAGATAGCCCTCCGGTAGCTCGATGATGCCGCCCGAGCTGAGGATCGGCTCGACGATGACCGCCGCCAGTTGGCCGGTGCTCTGGCGATCGATCATTTCCCAGCCGAACTCGAACTCCGCTTGCCAGTCATAGTCGCCGTCACGATTGAACGGCGAGCGATAGGCATGGGGCGTCGGCAGGGTCAGGACGCCGGGAAGAGTCGGGCCGTGGCCCCGGCGGCCGCCGGAATAGGTCGTCGCGGCCGCGCCCCCGGTCACGCCGTGCCACGAACGATCGAAAGCCACGACCTCGAAGCCACCGGTATAGGTCTTGGCGATTCGAAGCGCAGCCTCGTTCGACTCCCCTCCGGTCGAGAGGGGAAGCACCCGGTCGAGACCATCGGGAAGCATGGCGACGAGCGCGTCGGCGAAGTCGATCACCGGACCGGACAGAAAACTGCTGTGGAGATGATCGAGTTCGGCCACCATCTCCCGCACCGCGGCGACGATCTCGGGATGGCCGTGGCCGAGAATGGCGCTCATCTGGCCCGAGGTGAAGTCGAGGATCTCTCGGCCGTCGCGGTCGTAGATGCAGGAGCCCGCGGCCCGCACGATGCATTGGTCGGCGAAGTCTCCGCCATAGCGGAACACCCGACTGCGCTCGCGTTCGTTCATCGCCCGTCGTCCTTCGTCCTCGACATAAGCGCACGATGCGCCCTTATCGCACGTGACCCTGCTGCGGAGCGTAGCCGCCACGTGCCTGGGAATCCATGACGCCGATCTTAGCCGCGAAACATCTGTTCTGAGCGAGACAAGACCGACCGGCTATTCCCGGGGGAGGGGCCGAGGCGCGGAATTCCCGCAACCTCGCGCTCTTTGCCGGAGACAGAACGGGCTTCCAGGCGCGCGGAAAGCTGGTCAAGATGCGCAGAGACCTATAAGGGCCGACGAAGCGCGGCTCGGCGCAGCGGCGGGACGAGAGGGAGAGGACCGAGATGACAGGGAACTTTGCCGCCTACGACACCGAGGACCTCTGGCGAAAGGACCGCGACCACTACATCCATCCCTGGACCGACTTCTCCGTCTTCAAGGAGGTCGGGTCCGACGTGATTGCGGAATCCGAGGGTATCTACGTCTACGACGCCGAGGGCCAGCGCTACATCGATGGCATCGGCGGCCTCTGGTGCGTCAACATCGGCTACGGGCGCGACGAGATGGCCCAGGCCATCGCCGATCAGGTACGGCGCATTCCCTACTACTCCACGTTCACGCACCTGACCACGCCACCGGCCGCCGAGCTGGCGGCCAAGCTTGCCGAGTTGGCCCCCGGCCCACTTAACCGCGTGTTCTACGGCACCGGCGGCTCCATGGCCAACGACACGGCGGTCCGGATCGCCCACTTCTACTTCAACCGCCTGGGCAAGCCCGAGAAGAAGCACGTCATCTCGCGGGTCGACGGCTACCACGGCAGCACCTACCTCGCCGCCTCGATCACGGGCGTGATGTTCGACCGGATCGGCTTCGACGTGGTCGAGGACACGATCCACCACGTCTCGCCGCCCAACTGCTACCGCCGCCCCGAAGGCATGAGCCCGGAGGCCTTCTGCGACCACCTGGTCGAGGAGTTCGAAGGCAAGATCCTGGAGATCGGCCCGGAGAAGGTTGCCTGCTTCTTCGCCGAGCCGATCATGGGCGCCGGCGGCGTGATCGTGGCCCCGCCGGGCTATCACCGCCGCATGCTCGAGGTCTGCCGAAAGTACGAGGTACTCTATATCTCCGACGAGGTGGTGACCGGCTTCGGCCGCCTGGGCCACTTCTTCGCCTCGGAGCCGGTCTTCGACATCGTCCCGGACATGATCACCAGCGCCAAGGGCATCACCTCGGGCTATCTGCCGCTCTCGGCGACCCTCCTGTCCGACGAGATCTACGAGGTGATCTCGGTGCCCCAGGCCGAAGGCGCGCTCTTCACCCACGGCTTCACCTATTCGGGGCATCCCGTGTGCTGCGCCGCCGCGCTCAAGAACATCGAGATCATGGAGCGCGAGGATATCTGCGGCCATGTCCGCGAGGTCGGCCCCTACTTCGAGGAGCGACTGGCCGGACTCAAGGACCTGCCGCTGGTTGGCGACGTGCGCGGCAGCCATTTCATGATGTGCGTCGAGAACGTCGCCGACAAGGAGAGCAAGGAGATCCTCGACCCCAAGATACTGATCGGCAACCGCATCGCCCGCTTCGCCCAGGAGCGCGGCCTGATCGTGCGGCCGATCGCCCACCTCAACGTGCTCTCGCCGCCGCTCACCATGACCCGCGGCCAGATCGACACGACGGTCGACATCCTGGCCGAGAGCATCGAGGCGGCGGCCCGGGAACTCCGCGAACAGGGCCTGTGGCAGGGCTGACCCCGCCACCGCAGGCCGCCGAGGCTCTCGACCGGGCCACGGCGGCGCTGAATCGCGGCGACCGGACGCAGGCGCAGCGGCTGAGCGCCGAGGCCTACAGGCTCGGGCGGGGGCACCCCGAGATCCTGCTGCGCCACGCGGGGATCCTGGGCGCGTGCGGAGCCATCGACGACAGCCGGAGGGTCTACGAGGAATTGCTCGCGATCGCGCCCGGACACGGCGGCGCCCTGGCCGGGCTTGGCGCCCTGCTGGCCGCCGAGGGCCGCCACGACGAGGCGGTCGCGCACCTGGAGCAGAGCCGCGCCCAGCAACCCGGGTCGCTCGAGATCGCCTTTCAGCTGGCCAACGCGCTGCGCCAGGCGGGACGGCTCGAAGAAGCGGCGGAAGAATACCAGGCGATGCTGGCGCGGGCGCCCCAGCTGGTGCCGGTGCAGATCAACCTGGGCGCCCTGCTGCTCACGCTCGGCCGCGCGGGCGAAGCCCTGGCCGTGTTGCGGCAGGCCGCCCGCGCGGCCCCGTCGCACCCCTTCGTCTGGAGCAACCTGGCGGCGGCACATCTCCTGGTGGGCGATCTGGAGCCGGCGGTCTCGGCCGCGCGCCGGGCGGTCGAACTGGCCCCGGAGAACCCGCAGGCCCGGGTGACCCTGGGAAACGCCCTGAGCGCGCTGAAGCGCCCGGCCGAGGCCCGGGCCTGTTTCGACGCCGCGCTCGAGCGGGATCCGGAAAACCGCGAAGCGCTGATCGCGCTCGCCAACGTGGCCGACGCGGCCGACGACTTCGAGACCGCGGTCGATTTCTTCCAGCGCGCGCTCACGCTGTCGCCGCAAGACCCCTGCACGCTGGGCAGCCTCTACATGCTGCTCCGGCGGACCTGCCGCTGGGCCGAGGCGGAGGAAGCCGGTGCGCGCCTCGACCGCCTGCCCTTCGCCACCAGCAATACGCCGGCCGAACCGGTCATGACCAGCGTTACCCGGTCACCCGACACGGCCCGCAACTTCGCGGTGGCGCGTGCCTGGGGACGGTCCATCGAGGAGAAGATGGGCCGAAACCGATCAAGCCCGCCGGCGGGTCCCAGAGAGCGGCTCACCATCGGCTACCTCTCCTACGACCTCCGCGACCACGCGATCGGCCAACTGGTCCGCTCTCTCTTCTCGCAGCACGCGCGCGACGGCTTCCGGATCCTGGGGTTCTCCTACGGCCCAAACGACGGGAGTCCCTATCGCCGGCACTTCGAGCAGAGCTTCGACCGCTTCATCGACCTCGCGCCGATCAGCCACGAGGCGGCCGCCGCCGCGATCCGGGACGAGGGCGTCGACATCCTGGTCGACCTGACCGGCCACACCAAGGGGAACCGGCTCGAGATCTGCGCCCTGCGTCCGGCCCCGCTGCAGGTCACCTGGTTGGGCTTCCCCGGCACCACCGGCGCCGCTTTCATCGACTACATCCTGACCGACAGAGTCCTGACCCGGCAGGACGAAGAGCGGTGCTACAGCGAGGCGCCGGTCTTCCTGCCCCACAGCTACCAGGCCAACGACCGCTGGCAGGAGATCGCCGCCGACGCCGGCCGTCGCGCCGACCACGGCCTGCCCGAGGGCGCCTTTGTCTTCGCCGCGCTGGTCAACAGCTACAAGATCGACGCGCCGATCTTCGACTGCTGGATGCGCATCCTGAAGGCCGTGCCGGGCAGCGTTCTCTGGCTGCTCTGCCGGCTCGAGACGGTCATTGCGCGGCTGCGCGCGGCGGCCACCGAGCGGGGGATCGATCCCGAGCGCCTGGTCTTCGCCCCCTTCGTCGCCAAGGCCAACCACCTCGCCCGTCTGGCGCACGCGGACCTCGCCCTCGACACGCGGGTCTACACCGGGCACACGACGACCAGCGACTGTCTCTTCGCCGGTCTGCCGGTCGTGACCGCCGAGGGCCGCCACTTCGCGTCGCGGGTCTCCGAGAGCCTGCTGCGCGCCGTCGGGCTGCCGCAGCTGGTTGCGGCCGACCTCGATGCCTACGAAAGCCTGGCCCTGGATCTCGCGCGCGACGCCGAGGCACTCGCAAGGGAACGCCGGATGCTGGCGGAGAAGCGGCTGACGACACCGCTGTTCGACACCGAGCGGACGGCCCGGGACCTGGAGCGGGCCTATCGCGCCATGTGGGCCCGCGCCGAGCGGGGCGAGCCGCCCGCGCCGATCGATTTGACTCTCAGCGGCCCTTGAAGCGGGGCAGACGCTTCTCGTTGAAGGCGGCGATGCCCTCGCGGCGGTCGTCGGTATCGATCAGCGTGTAGTAACGCTCAAGCTCGAGCGCCAGGCCCTTTTTCAGCGGCAGGTCGAGCGCCCCGGCCGCGGCGCGGCGTACCGCCGCCACTGCGAGCGGGGCGTTGCCGGCGATCTTCGCGGCCGTCCTTAGCGTCGCATCAAGCAGGTCCTCGGGTGCGTAGAGACGGTTGATCAGCCCCCAGCTCAAGGCGTCCTCGGCGCCGAAGGGGGCGCCGGTCATGAGCAGTTCCCGGGCCCGGCCCGGCCCCACGGCGCGGGTCAGGTTCTGGGTCCCGCCGATCCCCGGAATGATGCCCAGGGTGACCTCGGTGAAGGCAAAGCGCGCGCTGGTCGACGCATAGGCGAAGTCGCAGGCCAGCACGAGTTCCAGCCCGCCGCCGAAAGCCGCGCCGTTGACCGCCGCGATGGTCGGCAGGGGGCTCTCCATGATGGCGTAGGCCATGGCCTCGAAAATCTGGTGCTGGCGGCGCCAGGCCCCCTCCGACATGCCCTTGCGTTCCTTGAGGTCCGCGCCGGCGCAGAAGGCCCGGTCGCCCCGGCCAGTCAGGACCACGACCCGGATGTCGTCGCCGGCGCCGGCGAGGCCTTGCCAGAGATTCACCAGCTCCTCGGCCATGACCGTGTTGAACGCGTTGGCCGCCTCGGGCCGGTTGAGCCGGACCAGAAGGACCTTGTCGGTACGGCGTTCGACCGAGAGCGTGGCGTAGTCGGTGGCCGTCATGGATACGCCCCCGCCGCTGTCACCCGGCGCGCCTTCGACGGCCCGCCTGGAGGGGATTAGAAGTCGCGCGTCTCGCCCGGCTTCATCACGATGATATCGACCGGATGGCCCCCGAGTGCTTTCTTCAAGGCTTCCGGCGTGCCCGTCAAGGGTGGAAGTTCTTTATAGTGCATGGGCACGACCGTCTATGGAGCGCGACAGGTGCAAGCCTCGCCTCAACTCCCTTTGCGTGGCGCGGCGTCGTTCAGATCCCAATTGTAGCGGTCGTCGTCGATCGAGGTGACTTCGGCAAGCTCTGCCTTCAGATCCTCGTCCGCGTAGCGTTTCAGGTGGGCGATGACGCCGGCGTCGTTGCCGCCGAAATCGGCCTGGAACCAATCGTAGATGCTGGAGACGACTAGCCGGCCGTCGCGCACCTCTGCGCCGCGCGGGTGGTTGACGTAGGCCCGGGCCCCGGCGTCGAGATATTCTTCGGCGTTCTGCGCGGTCACCGCCTCAGCCTGCAGGTTGGGGCAGCCGATCGAGGCGCAGTTGACCGCGTAGTGGATCCGCGGATCCCGCCAGATCGGGCGCAGGATGCGGTGCTCGATGTCGTCCAGGGTCAGCGCCTCGCCCTCGACCGTGATCAGCTCTGCGCCCCAGGGACCGTCGGCGAAGAACCCCGGCGAGATGTCGATGTCCCGGATGCTCTCGACCGGATAACTGTCGAGCACCACCTTGACCGTCAGCGCATTGTAGATGTTGATCCAATAGGCCTGCTGCTGATCCCGGTTGAAGCGGCTGATCGGCGTCCCGGCCAGGCGGCCGAGGTAGGCCTCCAGCGCTTCGCGGTCCTGATCACTTACCTGGCCGTAGGCAAAGCGGTTGACGCCATCGTCGTGCTCGCTGACGTAAGCTTTTAGGAAACGGTCCCAGGCGCCGTGATCGATCTCGGCGGTCGCGCCCGCGTCATGGGCGGTCCAGCGGTCCCAGAGCTCGGCGCTGGGCGCCGCCTGCGGGCTGCTCGCCGTGATCGCCCAGATGACAGCGGCGAGCGCGGCGAGGCTCGACAGCCAGGCGGCCTGTTGGAGCGGCGCGTAAAGCTTCGATGTCGTCAATCGGCCCATGAACTGTTCTCCCCTTTCGAGAGCCCCAGACGGCGGCGGCACGTTCTCGCGCCGATGCGCGGCGACTATGGATGAGATGGTGCGCGGCCGGGCGAGGGGAAGTCACGTTTGGCGCACGGGCGCGTGAGCGGCCCCGGGGCCCCATTAGAAAAGGAACACGCCCTTGCCCGTCGTCTGCCGGTCGAACAACGCGTAGGCCTCGACGACCTGCGCAAGCTCGAAGCGGTGGGTGAAGATCCGCTCCAGGTCGATGCCGCGCTCGGCGATGAAGCGGGCGCAGTCGGCCTGACCGTAACGCGAGAAGGTCCAGGAGCCCATGACCGTCAGCTGGCGCCGGATCAGGTCGTTGGACACATCCAGCGTCAGCTCGCCGCCCTCGCCGACGAAGCAGACCGTGCCCCAGGTCCGGGTGGACCGCACGGCCTGGGCCCGCGCGCTGGCGGCGCCGCTGCAATCGAGCGCCAGGTCGACGCCGCGCCCCCCGGTCAGCTCCATGAGCGCGTCGATCGGATCGGTCTCGCTCGGATTGATCAAGACGTCGGCGCCGAAGCTTTCCGCGATTGCCAGCCGTTCCGGCGAGACGTCCAAGGCGACCACGCGGGCGCCCATTTCCGCGGCCAGCATGACCGCGCTGAGGCCGACCGGGCCCTGGCCGAACACCGCCAGGGTGTCGCAGGCGTTCAGCTTCATGCGTTGGATTGCGCCGAAGGCGGTCCCCGTGCCGCAGGAGATGGCCGCGCCCTCGGCGAAGGAGAGCGGCTCGGGCAGCTGCACCAGGGTGCTCGCCGGCACCGTCATGTAGGGCGCGTGGGCACCGTGGGCGGTCACGCCGTAGACCACCGAGCCGGACCGGCAGAGCTGTTGCCATCCCGTCTGGCAATCCTGGCAGAGGCCGCAGCCCTTGTAGTGGTGGCACATGACACGCGAGCCCTCCGGCAAGAGCCCTTCGGGTAGGTTTGCACCGCGCGCCGCGACAACGCCGCAAGGCTCGTGGCCGGCAATGACCGGAGATCCGTCGCCGCCTAGGCCGAGCGCCTGTGGCCCGCCGGTCGCCCGATAGAAATGGAGGTCGCTGCCGCACATGCCCGATGCCTTGATCTCGAGCACCACGTCCTCGGGACCGGGCGTCGGATCCGGAAACTCCATCAGCTCAACCTTGCGGCTGCCCGGAAAGACCGCCCCTTTCATCATTCAGCTCCAGCTCGTAACTTCAGACAGCAGCCTAGATCAGATGCGGATCGAATGAAAACGCCCGAGGCCATCTGCGTGGCCTGCCGACCGGCGATCGAGGCTTTGAAGACCGGCCGTCCTGCCCCTTGGGAGCTCAACTATGTCGACGTCGCCCCGCACCACGACTGCTTCATCCATGCCCACCTGGTCGGCGCCAGTCCGGCGGGCCGGATCGTCGAATCCTTTACGGACCCCGAACGCGACCCGCTGCCGGCGGAGCTGTTCGAGAACCCGCCCAGGATCGCTGACGGCTGGCTGACCCTCAACGGGGCGCCGGGACTGGGCCTCTCCTTGTCACCAAGTGCGATGCGTAAGTTCGGCCAACTGGTGTTCGCAGCAGTTGCTAAGGCCGGGCTCGATGATCCGCCGCCCCTTCTTTTTCCGTAGTGCTGCTGCCGGTATTACAATCTGCCTCGGCCAAGAACAGCGTCACCGGGTCCGTTGCAGGGCTCGCGCAGGGGTGATCGCTGCCGTGTGGCGCATCGCTCAGAGTGTTGCTAGTTTGACGCGCCCTATTGGCGCCTGAATAGACTGGGAGGAGAAATGGGAATGGGTTCGTCATACACTCCAAAAGTTTTTTGCGCCGCCGCGCTTTGCCTGACTTTCCTCGTGCTGCCCAGCCTGGTCGCTGCGCAGGACGCAGGCGAAAAGGCGGTTGCGACGCGCCAAGGCTATATGAAGTTGGTGCTGTGGGAAGCCGGCCCTCTATTCGGCATGGCCAAAGGCAATGTGGCCTACGACGCGAGCGCGGCCCAAGCTCACGCGGCCAATCTGAAGACAATCTCCGAGTATCCCGTCGAGGGCTTGTTCCTTGCCGGCACCTCTAATGCCGAGCATCCGGGAAAGAGCCGGTCCCTGCCGAAGATCTGGCAGGATCAGAGCGGCTTCGACAAGGCCTTCGCGAACTGGCGGAAAGCCGTGGCGGCCCTGGGCGGCCAGGTCGGTAATGGTCAACCGGCGCTCGCGGCAGCGGTCAGTGAGATGGGCAAAACCTGCGGCGGCTGCCACAAGCCTTACCGCGAAGAGAAATGATGCACGGCCGCCAAGGCTTGGACGGCCGGGCGGTCCATTCTTCTCCGATGTGAGAGCGGGCAATCAACCCGCGGGCAACTCACATGCCGACCGGGGCGCGCGATGCGAAAACTCCTGATCGGGTTCCTCCTGCTCGGTGCGGCGGCACTGGCGGCCTTTTGGCTCGTCACCCAGCCGAACGCGATCCAGGCGAGCGCCTTGCCGGATTACGACGGCGATCCCGAGCGGGGCGCCACCGTGTTCTACGCGTCCGGCTGCGCCGGATGTCACGCGGCGCCCGGGGCCAAGGGCGACGACAAGCTCTCTCTCGCCGGCGGTATCGCCTTCAAGACACCCTTCGGCCTGTTCCACGCGCCGAACATTTCCAGCGACCGGCGCCATGGTATCGGCGGGTGGACTCGGGCGGAATTCGTGAACGCCATGATGCGCGGCGTGGCGCCGGACGGCAGCCACTACTACCCGGTCTATCCCTATCTCTCCTATCAGCGCATGAAGGTCGAAGACGTGCTCGACCTGAAAGCCTTCATGGACACCTTGCCGGCCGTCGCAACCGAGGCGCCGCCTCACGACCTGCCCCTGCCCTATCGCTGGCGTCGCACCCTTGGCGTATGGAAAGCGCTCTACATGGACGGCGCCCCGTTCGAGCCGAACCCGGACGCAAGCGCCAGCGTCAACCGCGGCGCCTACCTCGTGACCGGACCGGGTCACTGCGGCGAATGCCACACACCGCGCGATTTTCTCGGCGGGCCGGAGTCCGAATGGGCCTTCGCGGGAGCGCCGGACATCGACGGCGAGGGCTCCGTTCCGAACATCACGCCTCATGAAGACGGGATTGCGGACTGGTCGATCGAGGACATCGCCGCCGCGCTCAAGACCGGTATCTTGCCGGACTTCGATACCTTCGGCGGCACAATGATCGCGGTGCAGGAGAACATGGCGCGCCTGAGCGACGCCGACCGCCGGGCCATCGCCGACTACTTGAAGTCGCTGCCGCCCAAACCGAGCCGCCTGAAGAAGGCGCCGCCGGGAAACTCTTGATCTCCCGTCTTGGAGAGGCGCTTACTTCGGCTGCAGAACAAGCGAACTCTTTTGCCCGTCGGATTACAACGACGGCATGACCACTGCCAACTCTCGTGAGGCGAGAAAGAAAAGACTTAGCGAGTTGATCTCGATCTTATTCCGAACGGCCGATCACGAAAAAACATTGATGGACGCGCAGAGTCATGCACACAATTGTGTGCAGCCGCGTCTGCGGGATTAAAGATGGTCCCGCCTTAACGCGCCAATCCAACCAAGTCTTGAGACGGCGTAACAGATTGAACGGGCTAAAAGGATCGCCTGAGGCAGATCCAATTAGTCCGGATATAGCCTATCGCGGAAGAAGGGGTCAGATTGATTCAACCTGACCCATCTGCTCTACGGCTTTAGATCGACCGCTTCGATAATGAAACGACCACGTCCGCGCCTTATGGCGTAGGCACTGCCACGGGCAATGCTGACCTTCTTGATCAGGGGATTCAGCGCCTCCTCGATCAAGGCGATGTTTGGATCGCTCCCGTTCTCTTCCTTCGAGCGTCTCGCGTACCACTTTTTGAAGGCTTCGCGCCCGAGCTCGTCACCGATGGACTTCCTGAGGGCATTGAGCTTACGGATCTCACCCTTGGTCAACGACTTTTCATCGGGAAAGCCTTGCATCTTTGGCATCCTTGTCTCCTCAACACTGTCTTATTGATGACTTATTGCCTTAATTAGTCGATAAATCAAGCGTGGCAAGCGAAAATCAAACGCGAAAGACACACGGTTTTTCGCATAAACTCCACCGTTGATAGTTTCGCCGAGCAGACTTGTGAATCTATAAGCAGGTGATTGTTCTTTTTCGAATTTTCATCGCCGCGCCGAAACGCCGAACCTTAGCGCTTTGGGAGAAAGTTCCTTTGTTTTCTGCTCACGACTTTGTGATGACGCTCAGTAGAATCGGTTCAAATTATCTTTCCGCCGCTATCCTGCTGGCATCGATCGCAAGCCGCCGCAGGGAGAGACGACGAGGGAGTCCGTCATGAGCGATGAAATTCCGAGCATCCTTTCTCATGTCTCGATCGGCACGAACGATTTCAATCGGGCTGTCGCATTCTATGACCGCGTGCTGCCGCTTCTCGGCTGCAAGCGGATCATGGAGCATCCCGGGGCCGTGGCCTACGGCAAGCTGTATCCCGAGTTCTGGGTCCAGACACCGGTCGACGGCAACCCGGCCGGGGTCGGCAACGGCAGCCACATCGGCCTGATCGCGCCGTCCCGGGACGCGGTCATCGGGTTCCACGCGGCCGGAATCGCCGCCGGGGCCGCCAACGAAGGCGAGCCCGGCCCGCGAGAGGAGTATGGCCCGCCCTACTTCGGTTGCTTCCTGCGCGATCTCGACGGCCACAAGATCGAGGCGGTCTTCTGGGACTTCGCCCTGGCGGAGAAACTCGGCATCGGCTGACGCAGCACTGCGCCGGGTCACACGGCGAGAGCGGTCGACGCCGCGACCTGCCGCCCGACCAGATGGGCGTAGAGACCGCCGCGGCCCAGGAGCTCGTCGTGGCCGCCCTCCTCGACGATCCGGCCCCTATCGAGCACGACGATCTTGTCGGCCTTTCGCACCGTCGAGAGCCGGTGCGCGATGACGATCGTCGTGCGGCCCGCCATCAGATCGCCGAGGGCGGCATGGACCAGCCGCTCGCTCACGGCGTCGAGGTGAGAGGTCGCCTCGTCGTGCACCAGCACCGGGGCGTCGCGCAGAAAGGCCCGGGCGATCGCGACACGCTGGCGCTGACCGCCCGAGAGGGTCATGCCGCGCTCGCCGACCCGGGTTTCCAGGCCGAGCGGCAGGGAGTCGACGAAGTCCTCCAGCGCGGCCCGGCGCAGAGCGGACCTCAGATCCTCTTCGCCGGCCTCGGGCTTGGCGAGCAGCACATTGGCACGCAGCGTATCGTTGAACAGGTAGGTGTCCTGGGCGACCAGGGCGACCTTGCTCCTGAGCACGTCCAAGCGATAGTCGGTCAGCGCGTGGCCGTCGAGGCGCACGCGTCCTTCCTGGGGATCCCAGAAACGCAGCAGCATATGGGCCACGGTGGTCTTGCCGGCGCCCGAGGGACCGACCAGGGCGACGGTCGCGCCGGCCGGCACCGTGAGAGTCACGTCGCGCAAGGCCGGCCGGTCGACGCCGGGATAGCCGAAGGTCACGTTCTCGAAGGCGACCCCGGTTCCGGCGCCATCCGCGCCGCCGGACGCAACCGGACCGTCGGTGACCGGCACCGGCTCACTGTGCACGGCGTGCAAGCGACGGGTCGCCCCCAGGGTATCGGCCAGTTGGCGGCTGACGTCGGCGATCTCCGAGATCGGCAGGAACGCCGCCATCGCCATCAGGGTAAGCAGCGGCAGGAAAGCCCCGTCCAGGGTGCCGGTCTCGACCAGGCGGCCGCCCGCGACCACCACCGCGAGGCCGCCCAGACCGGTCATCACCTCGAGCAGGGCGGTTTGGCCGGTAAGGTCGCGGAAGAAGGGCAGGCGCACCCGATGATGGCGCCGCACCAGATCGAGGAACGCGGCCTTGCGCGCGGACTCCTGCTGGAAGGCGAGGATCTCGCTCAGTCCCTGCACGCTGTCCACGGCGTGGGCGTTGAGCGCGCCCAGGGCCTCGCGCACCCGCGAGGCGAGGCTGTCGATCCGGTCGCGCAGGAAGAAGGGACTGGCCGCCACGACCAGCAGGAACGGCAGCAGGGCGGCGGCCAGGCTCCAGTCGAAGGCGAAGAGCGTCATGACGACGGCGGCCGGCACGAGCACCGCTACGAAGGTCGGCGCGATGGTGTGGGCGAAGAAGTATTCTACCATCTCGACGTCCTGGGTCGCCATGGAGACCAGATCGCCGCTGCGCCGGCGCACCAGGTAGGCCGGTGCGAGGCGGTCCAGCTTGCGGAAGAGGTCGATGCGCATGTCGGTCAGCAGTCGGAACGCCATGTCGTGTGCGATCCAGGATTCCAGCCAGTGCATCAGGCCCGCCGCCGGCGCAAGGACCGCCAGGGCGATCAGCCAGGGCTCGAAGGGCTCGCCGTGCCGGACCGCCGCGACCGCCAAGGCCGAGCAGACGCCGACGCCGATAAAGGCGACGACCCGCGCGACGCCGAAGAAGAAGGTCATGGTGAGACGCCCCTTCCACGGCGCGACGAAGCCGAGCAGCTGGCGGCCCGCGCCAAGCCAGCCGAGACCCCGCGCCTGGAGGATGGCGTCGGCCGGCTCTTCCGCCGCCGCGACACCCGGTCCTTCCTCCTCGGCGGCGAGCAGCGCCTGGCCGCGCGCCGGCAGTTCGATTGCCCCGCCGGTCTCGCCCTCGGCCGCCTGTTCGGCCATGAGGCGGAAGTAGGCGCCGCGCTTGGCCATCAGCTCTCGGTGCGGGCCTTCCTCGACCACCTGCCCGTGATCCAGCACCAGGATGCGGTCGGCGTCGATCACGCTCGAGAGCCTGTGCGCGAGGATCAGCGTCGTCCGGCCCTGCATCAGGCGGTCGAGGGCCTGCTGAATCACGGCCTCGTTTTCGGCATCGACCGCGGAGAGCGCCTCGTCGAGAATCAGGATCGGCGCGTCGCGCAGGATCGCCCGGGCGATCGCGATGCGCTGGCGCTGGCCGCCGGACAGCCGGATCCCGCGCTCGCCGACGACCGTCTGATAGCCCTGGGGCAGGTCGCGGATGAAGAGGTGGGCGTTCGCCGCCTCGGCGGCGCCTTCGAGCTCTTCCTGGGTCGCCTCCGGCTTGCCCAGGCGCAGGTTGTCCTCGACCGTGCCGTGGAACAGCGTGGTGTCCTGATTGACCACGGCCATCTGGCTGCGCAGCGCGGCCAGCGAAAGATCGCGTAGGTCGCGGCCGCCCAGCCTGACCGCGCCGCCCTGGGGGTCATAGGTGCGCAGCAGCAGCCGGACGATCGAGGACTTGCCCGAGCCGCTCGGCCCGACGATCCCGACCCGCTCGCCGGCGGCGACCGAGAAGCTCAGCCCGCGGTGCGTTTCGCCCCGGCCTTCCGGATAGCTGAACGCGACGTCCTCGAAGGCGATGGTCGGCTGCAGGGTCGCTTGAGTTTCCTCCCCCTGCCGTCCCTCCTCGACCAGCGGCCGGGCGTCGAGCAGGCCGAGCACCTTGGCCGCCGCCGATTGCGCCAGCATCCCGTCGTGCAGCAGCGAGCGGAGATCGCGCAGCGGCCGGAAGACCTCGACTCCGAGCATCAGGATGACCAGCAGGATCTCCAGGCTGATCGCGCCCTCGGCGACGCGATAGGCGCCCAGGGCAAGGCCCGCCGCCGCGCCGACCGCGATTCCCGTGTCGGTGATGCCGCGCGAAAGCGAGTTGGTGGCCAGCACCCACATGGTGCTGCGAAACAGCGCGTCGGCCTTCTCGCGCAGCAGCTTCGTGCGCTCGCCGCTGCGCCCGAAAGCCTTGAGGGTCGCCAGCCCCTGGATCGAGTCGAGGAACTCGGCGGCGAAGTCGCCGTAGGCCTTGGCGCGTGCCATGGACCGCCGGGTATCCCAGCTGTGGAAGGCGGCG
>JAAUYK010008034.1_pt1 | contig 16311 bp, 16 predicted proteins | sample 7278021 | NCBI WGS metagenome assembly JAAUYK01 (sample SAMN14350223, study PRJNA611818) | marine sediment metagenome | isolation source: surface marine sediment (1.8m) | place: French Polynesia: Moorea | collected 2018-08
ACGGGTAAGTAAGTGAGACACAAAACCAATACGGCGAATATTGGTGTCACGGTCCTCTTTAGAGAAACCTAACCCCTTAGTTAAATTCGTTCTAACAATATCCCCATCTAATACTTCTAGAGGATAACCTGCTTCTCTTAATTTCTTTTCTAAAGCTTGGGTAATGGTGGTTTTGCCCGCACCACTTAATCCTGTAAACCAAACTGTTACGCCCCTTTGTTCCATGTTATTTTTATAGTGTTGTTAATGGTCGTCAAGAATAACTGTGACATACCCACGTATTTCGCTACGCTTCATACGGGGCTTCCTCTTTCAACGGGATCTGCCTCCACAAAACAAGTTTTGTTTTGGTCTTACGTTCCCTCCGCAGGTTTTACTCACAAAAGTGGTACTAACTGTCGTACAGTGTTTACTGTACCGAGGCAGACTCCCTGTGTCCCAAGGAGTATAAATTGTTCTTCGACAAATCACTGTTTGGACTTACGCTATTGCTGCCGACTTTTTGATTCTTCAGTAATTTCTCTTCCCGATCTGACAATGTTTCTGCGCCGAAAGTATTGCTACTTTGCTTTGATGTTAGGCTGTCTGTCAATCCAAAGTTCGGGTGGGTCGCAACCAATGGATACTATATCACAAAAGTGCTGGCTTGGCTATCATCCCTCGATTTTCGTTCCTCAAGCAAGACCTGCTCTTGCTCAATCGGGGATTTCTCGCCAAGAATTGGTTAAAACCTTTGTGCTTTGATTACAATAGGCTGACTTTTCTGGACAAATATGCGATCGCCAATAATAAAAGTCTTAGAATGCTTAGATGCCAACACTTTCTAAAGCAAGTTTGAGATTTTTCCTGACAGAGTTAGCAGAAATATGGAGTGCTTCTGTTTCCTCAGATGTTAATTTTACTTCTAATATTTTCTGAACGCCACGACAACCCAAAAAGGAAGGAACCCCGAGATAAATATCATTTAATCCATATTCCCCTTGTAAATAAGCCGCAGTTGGCAATAAACGAGACTGATCCCTGATTATGGTTTCCACCATAACATAAGCAGCAGAAGCCGGCGCATAATAAGCCCCTCCGGTTTTCAATAATTTAACAACCTCTGCCCCTCCTTTACGGGTTCTTTCTATTAAGCGATCGATGGTTTGGGAGTCTAATAACTCGGTAATAGGAATGCCGTTGACGGTACAATAACGGGCTAAAGGCACCATTAAATCACCGTGACCACCCAATACCATGGCCGTCACATTGGCAGTAGAAATGCCCAACTCCATAGCTATAAACGTTTGCAGACGTGAAGAGTCCAAGACACCAGCCATTCCCATCACCCGTTGTGGTGGTAAACCAGTCACTTGTCGGGTTAAATAGGTCATCACATCGAGGGGGTTGGTAATGACGATGAAAATTGCATTGGGAGAGTATTTAAAGGCTTTTTCAGCCACGTCAGCCACAATTTTTGCATTAATCGCCAAAAGGTCATCTCGACTGATACCAGGGGTTCTTGCTCGGCCTGCGGTAATAACCACTAAATCGGCGTTAGCTGTGTCTTCGTAGTTGTTTGTCCCCACCACTTCACAGTTGTGATATTCTAACCCTTGAGCCTCCATCAAATCGAGGGCAACTCCTTGGGGAAGTCCCTCTATTACATCCAAGAGGACAACGTCGGCTAAGTTTTTTTCAACGATGCGTTGAGCTAAAGTTCGCCCCACATTACCGGCACCGATGATAGCCACACGGAGAGATTGACAGTGGATAAGGGGGTCGTAAGGGACAGTCATAACTTTTAAGGTTTAGTCTATGAGTTCGAGTTGATCGAGGCGTAACCAAACACTGGGAGTGGGAACATAAAATCGAATTAGGGCGTATTCATCGTTCAAATCCAGAATTTCTCCTTTGCTTTCAAAGAGATAACTGGGAAAACGCTGATCACTGGCTTTAGCTTCTACACTATTTTCAAGTTTTTCTTTGATGACACTCACTAATGCGCCTTTTTTAAGTTTAGCTGGCATATATGATTCCTTTACTCTCAATTTTTAGGGCTTGCTTTTTATTTTATCACAAGCTCTAGTTATACAGTCTAGAAGACTGTGTTACGATTCACGCCTGAAAATGCTATATTGGGGCGTGGATAGTAATTATGTTAAATTTAGTCGGAAAAATTACAAGTTAATTATGATTAGTGTTATTACTCCTGTTTACAATGGAGAGTCTTTTATTGAGTCTTGTATTAAGGTTGTCATCGAGCAAAATTGTTCTGATGTTGAACATATTATTGTTGATGGTGGTTCGCAAGATGGTACAGTTACTATTATCAAACAGTATGCTGAAAAATATCCTCATATTCGCTGGATTTCTGAAGCTGACCGAGGTCAATCTGATGCTATGAACAAAGGTATTAAAATGGCCAAAGGAGAAGTTATTGGATTTTTAAATGTTGACGACTATTATGAGCCTAATGTTCTTAATAAAATAGAAAAAGTTTTTAATAATTTCCCCGAACCGACTTTATTAGTGGGTAATTGTAATATTTGGGATAATCAAGAAAATCTCAAAGGAGTGAATAAACCCTCAAAACTTCATATTACTGATTTATTATTAGGATGGACTTTTACTCAACCTCCTGTTAATCCCTCTGCTTATTTTTATCATAAATCTCTTCATGAGAAAATTGGTTTGTATGATCTAGAGGAAAACTATGCAATGGATATTGATTTTTTATTGAGGGCTGTTCAAGCTGCTAAAGTTAAATATGTAGATGAAATTTGGGGAAACTTTAGATATTTGGAAGGAACAAAAAGTGTTGAAGATGCTAAGAGTGGTCAAGGAGAAAAACGTTATCGAAAACTCTTACAGAATTATCGAAAAAAATTACCATTTCTTTTACAATTGTATATGTTAGTTTTGGTGAGAGTGACATATTTTTACCGTCATCCTCAAGACATCATTCCTTCTCTCAAACAAAAAATGCAATCAATTTTTTCTCATTAAATACATAAAATTACTTAAGGAGTAGACAAATAATCTTGCTAAACCCCGATATTTATTGCTAATAGTTAAGATGAAATTACTAATAATTTTTCCGTCAGAGATCCGAAGTGGTGCAGAAGAATATGCACTAACTATTGGTAAAGCGGCCATAAACCAAGGTTGGGAAGTCAATGCTGCTTTTCCACAAACTGAAAAAACAACCTCTTTAATTAAAGATTTTCAAGAGATAGGAATTACATATCATCCTTTAGATATTGCTCCTGTAGCCGGGAAAAGACTTAAACTATTTAGAGAGCATATTCCCCATTGTTATAGAAGTTTCTCTTTGCTTAAAAAAGTAAACCCTGATGTGGTTCATCTTACTGTTCCCTGGCCTTTTTGGTGTTTTGATACTTTAGTAACTTGTGCTGTCTTAAATATTCCAACCGTGGTTGTCTTTCAATTATTCCCTGGTCATTACCATTACAGTAACCTAAGATTAAAGGCTTATCAATGGGCATATAATAGAAGGCAAAAATGGATTGCTATCTCAAATAATAATCGAGACTTTATCAGTGAGTCCTTTAAAATACCTAAAGAAGAATTCCCCGTGGTCTATAATGGAGCAAAAACCAGTTCTGAATTTCTCAATTACTCCCCAGAAGATACCCTCAATCTTCGTAATCAAGTTCGTCAAGAAATCGGAATTAATTATGATGATATCATCTTATTAACCGTAGGACGTTTACATTTCCACAAAGGATATCAAGACTTAGTTAAAGTGATTTCACCCATTATTCAAGAATTCAATCATGCTAAGTTTGTCTGGGTAGGAGAAGGAGACAAGAGGGAATATTTGGTTGAACAAATCAACAAGCATAACCTTAATAATCATGTTATTTTATTGGGATATAGAAAAGATGTTCCTCGATTAATGAAAGCGTCAGATTTATTTGTTTTTCCTACTTATATCGAAGGAGGACAATCATTTGTAGTTAGTGAGGCTATGGCCTATAATTTACCTATTATCACCTCAGATGCTAGTGGTATACCCGAGATTCTTGACAATAAAATTCATGGTCTCCTTTTTGCCAAAGGAGATAAAGAGCAACTAAAACAAGCAATTTTTTGGGCATTAAAAAATCCTGAAGCAATGCAGGAAATGTCCAAAAATTCTGCATTGCGATTGCAAGACTTTTCTGAAGAAAAAATGACAGAAGAAACTCTTAAAATAATAAAAAATATTGCCTATACTACTAATTAAGAAAATCATGAAAAAGATTAATATCATTACTGTAGATAACAATGGTGGCTTAACAAGAGATGCCAAAATACTGAAAAAAGTTTTACAGGAATCAGGTTTTAAGGTTTCTGTTTTTGAAGTAGGAAAACCTACTATTGCTCATAAGTTACACCGAATCTATACCTATGGGGAACTTTTTTTTAGTGAGAAAATTACCAAGACTCCTCCCTATGATATTAACCTATTTTTGCAGGATATTATTCCCGCTTGGTTTGCTTATGCTAAGATTAACTGTTTAATTCCGAATCAAGAATGGTTTAGGGATGGTTGTTTGCAATTTCTTCCCAAATTAGATTATATTCTCTGTAAAACAAAATATGCTCAATCTATCTTTAACAAATTAGGATGTCGAACAGAATTTATCAGTTTTACCAGTTTTGATTGTTGGGATAAACATCAAGAAAAAAATTATAATCAGTTTTTTCATTTAGCAGGTAGTGGGTCTATTCAAAAAGGAACAAAAACCATTGTTGACCTTTGGAGTCGTCATCCTGAGTGGCCTCCCCTTATACTCAGACAAAACAAAAAATCTTTTCATGTTTCTGTCCCTAATATAGAGTATATTCATGACTTTTTAGATGATGAAACCCTCAGAAAATATCAAAATACATTGGGTATTCATTTATGTCCTTCAGAAGCAGAAGGGTTTGGTCATTATATTCTAGAAGCTATGAGTACCAAAGCTTTAACTTTAACCACAGATGCACCTCCTATGAATGAATTAATTACCCCAGAAAGAGGTTTATTAGTGGGTTATCACAACACAAAACCCCAAAGATTAGGAACTAATTATTATGTTGATCCCCAAAACTTAGAGGAGAAAATAGAAGAAGTTTTGGCTATGAGTCATCAACAACGCAAAGAACTGGCAGAAAATGCTAGAAATTGGTATTTAAAAAATGAGCAGTTTTTTCGGCAAAAACTTATTACTTTTCTTCAAGAATTAGACTAATATCAACTATTTTTATGATGCAACTGAACTTGTTTTAACTTATTTAACTCGACATTTTAGATAAAAAGATAAGGCCATTGACATCCTCCCCTTTATGGTTCAATTATCTTTGGGGAATTGATAAGTAATAGCTAATATTTTCTTGTATTATATTTGTATTTTTAATATAAAGTTTTTCTAGCCGTTTTCCAAAAAACAGTAACATAGATTACAAAATGACCAACAAACTGTTCAATACTACCACAGAATTATTACTAATTTTTTGCAATAAGTAACGAGACAATGGGGTTGACAGACCATACTACTTTTTTATATAATAATGACAGTGTTAGGTGTATGGGTGAAAAATATGTCTGCCTATAGAAGCTTTTTGGGTGGGTTAGATAGTGAATAGTGAACAGTGAACAGTGAACAGTTATTAGGTAATTTAGCTTAAGAATGAGTTTTAGTTATGGTAGTTAAGAATGTGGACAAACTTAAAGAATTATATGAAATTGACGATTATTTATGGATAGAAGAAACGGTTAAACTGTTGAAAGGGAAGCGGTTTGATGAGTTAGATTTAGAGAATTTAATTGAGGAGTTAGAAGACTTGGGTAGTGAGAAAAGGCATAAGGTAGAAAGTTTATTAGAACAAATTATCCGTCATTTTTTGCTCCTTGAATATTGGCACTATGAATATGACAGAAACTATCGACATTGGCAAGCAGAAATTGTTGGTTTTCGTACTCAACTTAATAGACGGATGACTACAAACTTTTATAATTATCTAGAGAAAAATTTAGCAAAAATCTATAGACAAGCACGTAAATATGTACAAGCTAAGTCAGGGTTAGATACCTTTCCCCAAGATTGTCCTTATAGCCTATCACAATTATTACATGAAGATTGGTTAATAACGAATTAAAATAAAATAAAAATAAGTCGAAATAAATTATGTTAGAACTAGAGAACTACAAACTCAAGGAATTATATGAAATTGACGATTATTTATGGATAGAAGAAACGGTTAAACTATTGAAAGGGAAGCGGTTTGATGAATTAGATTTAGAGAATTTAATTGAGGAGTTAGAGGACTTGGGTAGTGAGAAAAGGCATAAGGTAGAAAGTTTATTACAGCAAATAATTCGTCATTTATTATTATTAGAGTATTGGCATAATGAGCATGATAGAAATTACCGACATTGGCGGTCAGAGATTTTCAATTTTCGGGATCAGCTTAACGATCGCATGACCAGTAACTTCTATAATTATCTGGAGGAAAACTTAGCCAAAATTTATCGAAAAGCCCGTAAATATGTAGAAATAAAGTCCGGTTTAGATACATTTCCTGAAGACTGTCCTTATACATTACAACAACTATTAGATGAAGATTGGTGTCCTACTCCATAGGGTAAAACGAACTATTTTTATGATGTAACTGAACTTGTTTTAACTCAGTTAAATTAGAAGCACCGGCACAAAAAGTAGCAATTTTCAGGGTTTCCAATAAGATTGAGAACTTATCATAAACCGCTTCAGACTGATAGGTAGCAGCATCAAGAAAAGGTGCTGCACTACCAACCAACGTTGCTCCCAGGGCGATCGCTTTAGCAACATCGATCCCGCTACGAATACCCCCACTAGCAAACACAGGCAACTCTGGGACAGCCTTACGTACCTGCATCAACGACACGGCTGTAGGAATGCCCCAACCGGCGAAACAATGGGCTATCTGACGAAGATGGGGATCTCTTTGTCTGTATGCCTCGACCTCACTCCAACTGGTACCTCCAGCACCGGCAATATCGATGGCAGACATCCCACAGTCAGCTAAACGACTGGCTACTTTACCACTGATACCATTACCGACTTCTTTGGCGATGATGGGTACTTCTAATTGAGTAGCTAGCGTTGCGATCTTGCTATAGAGTCCTTTCCAGTTGCGATCGCCTTCTCCTTGGACAGCTTCTTGTAGGGGGTTGAGATGGAGGATCAAAGCATCGGCTTCGATCATATCTATGGCTTTTTTGGCTTCATCGATACCGTAACCATAATTAAGCTGTACTGCCCCTAAGTTAGCAAATAGTAAGATATCGGGTGCAACTCCCCGTACTTGATAACTTTTGCCTAAGTTTGGCTGTTCAATGCCTGCACGTTGGGAACCTACTCCCATAGCAATACCCAAAGTTTGTGCTGCTTCTGCTAAATTCAAGTTAATAACATGGGCTGAGTCTGTGCCGCCGGTCATGCTACTTATTAGTAAAGGGGCTTTTAGGGTTTTGCCCCAGAGTTGTAAACTGAGGTCAACTTCATCGAGATCCACATCAGGAAGGGCATCATGTTCGATGAAAAATTGCTCAAATCCTGTAGTGATGCCTTTACCTTTTACATCTTCCTCTAAAACAATATTGATATGATCCGCTTTTCTATTTTCGATTAGAGTAGGAGGAACAATGGGAGATTGATTAACAGAGGAAGACATGGGTTAAAGTAGGGTAGATCGGTTTTTTTATTTATTCTAGCAAAAAACTCATTGGGTAGATATCAAAAATGTTTAATGATTTAGAAGAATCCTTTCCTCAATATTGGACGGGAATTTTTTTGAGATTTTTGTCTATTTGTTTGGTTTATGGTGCCTTGGTACATTGTAGCAACATTTTAAGTTTAGGTGACGTTTCTTGGTTAGAAACACCTCTTCTGTGGCGAGTCATGGATATTATTTTATTAATTTTTGATGTGATTATTGCTATTAGTCTTTGGTTTCATTCTTTTTCTGGAATAATTACTTTTTTTTTTTGTATTATTCTCTTACAAATTATACCTTATACTCTATTTCGTCAGTATTTTATTACCAAACCAGAGGATATAGAAACTTTAAATGGTTTAGTTGGTACTGAAATAGTTTTGATGACAATGTTAATTATGTTAATTGTGGCTAAAAAATGAAGATTACTGACATTATTGATAAGTTACGTTCCCTCACACAAGTTAGTGTCCAAAATAATTGGTTAGGTAGTTCGGAAGAAATAGACATTAATGATTTTAGTTTTGATGATTTACAATTAATGACAGCTAACGAAAAAGGATATTTAACCTGGGAAGCAGGAAGTAAGGTTAAATGGTTGGTTCAAAAATTGGTTATTCCTGAACAATTAAATGGTTATCCTTTACAACAACTTTCTCTAAGATTATCTCTCGTTTGGTGGGCAGAAGTAGCAGAAATTTTTGTCAATGGTGAGTTGGTACAAGAGGGAGATTTATTTGACTCTTTAGCCAGAGTTTTATTAACTTCTTCTGCTGAGATTGGGCAAGAATTTTTAGTCTGTTTACGGTTAGTTAGTCCTGGCCATGATATTGGGGCATTAATGAAGTCTCAATTAATATATGAAAGTGATTATAAGAAAATCGATCCTGGTTTTGTAGCAGAAGAAATTGCTGTTTTATTTAACTATATATCGACTTTTTACCCTAAAAAATTAGATATTTTAGAAGAGACTGTTAATAATATTAACTTTAATTATGTTCATGATGTAAACAAGTTTAATGACGAACTAACGAAGATGAGAAGAGAATTACAACCTTTTAGTGATACCATCAAACAACGAAAATTTAATATTGTTGGCCATGCTCATTTAGATATGGCTTGGTTATGGACAGTAAAGGAAACTTGGGAAGTAGCAGAACGAACTTTTAGGTCAGTTATTAACTTACAAAAAGAATTTAGTTATCTTACATTTTGCCATACAACCCCTCTTCTTTATGAATGGATGGAAAAAAATCGTCCTGAGCTTTTTAAACAAATTAAAGCCTCATATAAAGCCGGTACATGGGAAATTTTAGGCGGAATGTGGGTAGAACCAGAGGTAAATTTAGTCTCAGGAGAATCCTTAGTCAGACAGCTTTTATATGGACAAAAATACATCAGAGAAAAATTTGGCACTATCACAGAAGTTTCTTGGCTACCCGACAGTTTTGGATTTTGTTTACAGCTACCACAAATTTTTAAACAAAGTGGCATTAACTATTTTGTTACAGGGAAACTACACTGGAACAATACAGTAGAATTTCCCTATGGTGCCTTTTGGTGGCAATCTCTTGATGGCACAAAATTATTAACCGTAATGTCTCCCCCAAATGTAGAAGGAGTAATGACAACCAATCCTATTCCTATGACTAATTATAGTGTGGAATGGGAACAACAAACTGGTTTACAAGAAATCTTATGGATACCAGGTGTTGGAGATCATGGAGGTGGTCCAACTCGTGACATGGTAGAAGTTAGTCAACGCTGGAAACATTCTCCCTTTTTTCCACAAGTTAATTTTACAACTGCTAAAAGTTATCTAGATAAGGTAAAAAATACTGTTGAAAATGGTTTAAAAATTCCTGTATGGGATGATGAACTATATTTAGATTTACATCGCGGTTGTTATACCACTCACGCAGACCAAAAATATTATAATCGTCGCAGTGAAGACTTATTATATCAAGCAGAGTTATGGTCATGTTTAGCGGCTATCATTGAAAATAAACCTCTGGATAATGAAGTCAAAAGTAACCTAGAATTAGCTTGGAAAAAAGTTTTATTGAATCAATTTCATGATATCTTACCAGGAACTGCTATTACCGATGTTTTTGTAGAAGCAAATGAAGACTGGGAAAAATCTCAAATCATAGGAAATAATGTCTTTAAATCTGCTTTAAAAAAAATCGTATCTTGGATTAAAATACCTTTTCTATATAAGCTTGAGGCAAAACCAATAATTATTTTTAATTCTCTCAACTGGGAGCGTTCGGAAATAGTAGAAATTGATAATATTGATGATAATTATGAAATTTATGACTTAGAAAGCAATAAAATAATTACTCAAGTTTCCCATGATAATAAGCTTCTATTTTTAGCAAAAAACATTCCTTCTCTTGGTTATCGTATTTTTTATCTAGTTCCCATAGATACCAAGAAAAAGAAAGAAAAAATATTGCTACAAAATGAAACTATTTTAGAGAATGAGTACCTGAAAGTAAAGATTAATGAGCAGACAGGAAACATTGACAGTATTTATGATAAAAACAATAATATAGAAATTTTAAAAGGAGAAGGTAATCAATTACAAAGCTTTCAAGATCAAGGACAATATTGGGATGCTTGGAATATTGACCCAAATTATAATACTTATCCATTAGCAAATACAAAATTAATATCTCTAGAAATATTAGAAGTAGGTCCCATTCAATGGAAAGTAAGAGTAACTAGAACATTAGGTAAATCAGACTTTACACAAGATTATATCTTGCAGAAAAATTCAGCAATTTTGCAAATAAAAAGCAAAGTAAATTGGGAAGAAAAATATGTCTTAGTTAAAGCAGCATTTCCACTTAATTTAACAGCAGAATATAGTAGTTATGAAATTCCCTTTGGGACTATTCAAAGGTCAAACTGTCCAGAAACACCATATGAAAAAGCAAAATGGGAAGTACCAGCTTTACGATGGGCAGATTTAACAGATAATAGTAAAAACTATGGAGTAAGCTTATTAAATGACTGTAAATATGGCTATGATAGTAAAAGCGATCGCCTCAGACTTACCCTATTAAAAAGTCCCCGATGGCCTGATCCCACTTGTGACATTGGAAAACACGAATTTACCTATGCTATCTATCCCCATAGAGGAAGTTGGCAAACAGCAAAAACAGTACAAAAAGCCCGTGAATTAAATATTCCTTTACAAATAATAATTTCTAATAATAAAAATAATAATCAAGGAAAATTACCTCCCGTATTTTCAGGATTAAAAGTAACACCAGATAACTTAATTATTTCAGCATTGAAACCAATAGAAGAGGGAAAAGATAACTATATTTTACGCTGTTATGAATGCGAAGGTAAACCTGATCTAATCGGAATAGAAAGTGATTTAAACCTAAAGTTAGGTCAGGCAAGAAACTTATTAGAAGAAATAACCAATGATGAGTATAAAATTAAACCTTGGAAAATTGTCACCTTTGACCTAAAAAAAGAATAGCGATCGCCACGAATAGCAGTTTTCAATTGAGTGTATTAATATTTTGTTTAGAGGACTGTGGAAACTATGGAAAGTGTTGATATTTTAATGTTTAATCTATAGGGTTTCTCTGACTCGTGAGGTACATCTTGATTTTATAGCGTTTCTCGGACTCATGAGGTACACCTAACTCCTGCCTCCTGCCCCCTGCCTCCTGCCTCAAAGAGATCACCTATGTACCTCACAAGTATGAGAAGTGCTATATTTCCTGTTTCCTGTTCCCTAATACTAAAAACTCCTGTACCTCATAAGTAAATAGAACTGTTATATACAAATAAAAACTTCTGTAAAATAAACAACAAATTAGTAAGATTTGTGTTATCATAAAAGTAGAAAAATTAGGAAAAAAACAGTGAATCTTCTAGTTGCTGTTGACTGTTCCGACTCAACTCAAAAAGTAGTTAACAAAGCCCAAGAAATAGCTAAAGCTTTGTCAGGCAAACTATGGGTTATCCATGTTGCCCAACCGGAACCCGATTTTGTGGGATATAATACAGGTCCCCAAACAGAGAGAGATTATGTTGCCAAAGTCTTGCATTCAGAACATTCTCAGATTCAAGAAATAGCCAAAAACTTGCGTAATGAAGGCATAGAAGCAAGCGCTTTATTAATACAAGGTTCAACCGTAGAGACAATTATTAAAGAAGCGAAAAAACTGCAAGTGGAGATGATTATCATCGGTTCTCATAGACATAACCTCATCTCCGAACTATTTTTAGGAAGTGTCAGTAAAGGAGTTATTTCTCAGTCCCAATGTCCAATTTTAATTGTCCCCACCCATTAACTTATTTCCCACTCAATTTAACAAGGCCAATACCACCAAAATATAATCCTAAAACTGCCCCAGCTAATAAAGATTGAGTCAAGGGATCAGTAGAAGGAGTTAATATTGCACCCAAAATAACCGACCCTAAAACAATAACACGCCATCCCTTCAACATCTGATTTGAAGAAACAATACCCAACTGTCCTAAAATTAATTGAATCACAGGAATTTGAAAAGCAATACCCGTACTAAACATTAACAATAAAACGAACTCAAAATAACGCTCAATGGACCAAGCTTGTTCAACAACATCCGATCCATAAGCAATAAAAAACCTTAAAGCAGCCGGAATTAAAGCCCAATAAGAAAAACCAATTCCTGCAAAAAATAGCACACTTGATCCCAAAATTACAGGACCCAATAAAAAACGTTCCCGACGAGTCAAACCTGGTAAAACAAACTGAATAACCTGATAAAGAATAAAAGGACTCGCCACCAATAAACCGCTATAACCAGCCACCTTAATTGACACAAAAAAGAACTCACCAGGGGCTAACTGTAAAAAATTGACCCCTTGCGCCGGAACCTCCAACCATCGGACCAAAGGTTTAACCACCAGGAAACAAGCAATCATACCCACTGCTACCGCAATCAAAGCATAAAAAATGCGCATCCGCAGTTCTTCGAGATGGTCAAACAAAGACATCTCCACCTCATCGGGTATTTCATCAAGATAGGCTTCTTTTTCAACATCGGTACGGGGTTCACTATTGGTTTGGGTCATAACTCGGCTACAGTGGGTTTAATCATTACCCATTGTAAGAAAAAATGTTCAGCTTCCGCGACTTCTAAGAGATTAAATCAAAAGAAATTACGCGATCGCGTCCTTCTTGTTTGGCTTTATATAAAGCCAAGTCAGCATTTTGTAGTAATTTTTTGGATTTTTTTCCATGATTTGGATAAGCAGAAACCCCGAGAGAAACTGTCACTAACCCTAAAGATTGATTCCCATATTGAATATACAAATTTCTAATACCCAATCTTAATTGTTCTGCCCTTTCTATAGCGTTTTCTAGGGAAGAATAAGGTAAAATAATAGTAAATTCTTCCCCTCCAAAACGACAAGCAATATCCGATTGACGAACACTTTTTTGTATAAAATTACCAATGGTTTTTAGTACAACATCCCCAGCATCGTGGCTAAAGGTATCATTAAATTTTTTAAAATGATCCACATCCAACATAATAATTGCTAATGGTTTATTTTCTCGCATCACTCGATGTAATTCTCGATCCATAGAAGCGTCTAAATAACGACGGTTAAATAGTCCTGTCAAGGGATCTCGAAAACTTTGATATTGTAGAGTTTCTCTCAGTTTTAAATTCGCTAAAGAAATAGCAATTTGTTTTGATGTTGCTTCTGCTAAACGCTTTTGAGCAAGGGAGATATTTTTCTTGGAATTGGAATATAAAGAAAGTAATCCTAATGTTTCCCCTTGCGCCATCATAGGAACACATAAAGTGTTACCCATAGACTCATTATGTTTAACATGATCACAATATAAATTAGGAGAATTACTTTTAACTAAATGAGAAATTCCTCGCCTTAAACCCCAACATTGTTGAGGTTTAATAAGATTATTCGTATTGGTATTATCTCCCCAGAGTGCCACTAATTCCAGTAAATTACGAGATGGTTTTAAGGTAAATACAGAACCAGAAAAATCAGGAAATATCGGTCTTAATAAATCTGATAAAGTTCTTTCTGCCTCAGAGATAGATAAGCAAGTTTGTAAAAAATCAGTCATTTCTCCTAATAAGATCATTTCTTGGGTGCGGTCTTCTAATTCTTTGACTCTTTCTGCTAACTGTTCATTAATTCTTTTAATATCTAATTCTGTTTTTTTTCTGTCTGTAATATCAGCAGCAACGGTTAAAATTTGTCGAGATTCCTGTTTTGCAGTACGGCTAAAAATCGTTTTCCTAATCTGAATCCAATGCCAGTTATTTTCACTATCTCGTAAACGACATTCTATTTCCAAATAACTATCATTTTTTAGCTTCAAACATCGCTGTCTAAATTTATCAATTTTAATTTTATCGTCTGGGTGAACTAAGCAGGAAAAAATATCAGACTTCATTTGTTTAATTTCTTCAATACTATAACCTAAAATTTCTGTAATAAATCGATTACAATAGACAGTATTATTGTCAATTAAATCATAAATATAAACAAGGTTTGGGGTCAGTTCAGCAATTCGTTGATTAAATTTTTGGTTGTCTCGTAAAATCTCTTCAATTTGTTTTCTTTCTTCTATTTTTCTTTCAAGGGCATAATTTGCTTTTTCTAATTCATCTGTCCTTTGCTTTACTTTATTTTCTAACTGTTCATTGAGTTGAATAACTATTTTTTCTGCCTTTTCTTTTTCTTTTATTTGAGATTTTAATTGTTGGTTTAAAACTTCTAATTCATCAGGAGAACGCAAGCTTAAAGTTTGAGGAATAATGGGTATTAAAGCAATAGTTGTATAAACAGAAACCATAGCTGTAAAGCTTTTAATAGCACCAGATAGCCAATAAATCGGGACCCAAAGGGTAATAATTGAAAAAATATGTGTTGTTCCACAGGATAAAGTAAATAGCCCAAATAGAATCAAAATTCCTCTAAAGGGAATTCCTTTATTCTGACGAATAAAATATAATAAAATAAGAGGTGTGAAAAAATAAGTAATAGCGATTAAACTATCAGAAATAATATGTAACCATAATAAAGATGGTTGCCATAAATAACAGTTTCCATGAGGAATATATTGATTATGAGAAGATAAATGATTAAGAAAATACTGCATTATTTTTAAGTTTTACTTAGGCATATTGATAACAAAAACTATATTTCAACCTTCTCTACTTATGATTAAGATTAGGTTAAAATAATTAAACGGATTAGGCCACTTTATACTATCAATTTAATTTTAACCCATTGTTAATTTTATAGTAATTGTTTCATGCTAACAATGTAGTAACATCTAGGAGAATTAGTTTATTTTTCTTAACTTAATCTTAACTAAAAAGCTGAATTAATGCTATAATCTATCAATTATTTTTTATTTATTGAAACCCTGTGATTAACTATTTAAAAGGCATTCCCATAGAAGTGATTAAGAATACCAATAATCGGATAATATTGGTTTTAGAAGTTAATCAGATTGGCTATGAATTGCAAATACCTTCAAAATTTGCCCGACATATTTCTCAAGAGAAATTAGAGATTATTTCAATTTTTACCCATTTACAAATCAAAGACGATCAGCAAATTTTATACGGTTTTTCTAGCACAGCAGAAAGAGACTTATTCCGCCAATTGATCAGTGTGAGTGGTATTGGCGCACAATCAGGAATTGCCTTAATCGATACATTAGGATTAGAAGAATTAGTACAAGCCATTGTCACAGGCAACATCAAAAAATTATATCAAACCCCAGGAGTCGGCAAAAAAACTGCCGAAAGAATTGCTTTAGAATTAAAAACTAAGCTATCACAATGGCGAAAACTCGTAGGAGTAACAGTAACTTCCTCTTCTGCTATGCCATCCTTGGATATTTTAGAAGATATTGAGATGACCTTGTTAGCTTTAGGGTATACTAATGAAGAGATAGACAAAGCTATTTCTACCTTAAGTCAAGATAATCTTATGCTCAAAAATACTAACACAGAAGAATGGATCAAAGAAGCGATCGCTTGGTTAAGTCAGTGAACAGTTATCAATTATCAACCATGTCATTATCAAAAATACAAAAACTAGAACAATACACAATTAAACATCCTCAAGAAGTATTACTAATAACAGCTACTATTGAGAAAGAAAGGGATCAACTGATGGTTTTTAAAGGATTTTCTAGTTCTTTAATGCGTCCAACAGAATTTAACCCAGATGTTCCCATGCTTCCGGAAGCAGCAGATATTATCAGTATTGATCGCCTTCAAAGCCCTTATAATCCCAATGAGCCTAATTACATTGAAAAAGGATTAACTTGGAAACAGATGGAAAACTTATTCTAAAATTAGAGATACAACAATATTTAGTACATAAACACTACAAGGCTTTGTTGGACAAATATTTACCCATTTTTCTAGGTTTGTGATATTTTGTATAGGAAGACTCAATAATTGTTTTCTGCTCGATACTAATGCTGTTTAGTAAAATTACAGATTTTAGGTAAACGCCACTCTACTTTTGAATCAGACAATCTATAGATCAGGAGATTTTACATACATGGCT
>JAAUYK010058431.1_pt1 | contig 16308 bp, 9 predicted proteins | sample 7278021 | NCBI WGS metagenome assembly JAAUYK01 (sample SAMN14350223, study PRJNA611818) | marine sediment metagenome | isolation source: surface marine sediment (1.8m) | place: French Polynesia: Moorea | collected 2018-08
AGATAATAGGGGCTATTAATTGTTAAACCAGTTGTCATTTTTCCAGTTCTCCTTATCATAATCTGCATGGGTTAAAACAGCACGAATAAAGATTATTTGTGCTTGGTAATCAATATAAGTAATTAAACGATAATTATTTCCACTAATATTAAAAACAGTAAAGTTACTGACTTGATCAGCAGAGGAAAACATCTGACGCAGTTGAGCAAAGTTTTTAATGAATGTTTTCGTAACTCTCTCATACCATAATAATAAACTATTTCTAGCTTTTGAATGTCTTTCCCAAAATTCTCGTAAACTCCTCCTACTAATTACCCGCATGGTTTTAAAATCAAAGTATATCTATTAATCATAATAGTTCAAAGGATTATATTCACATTATATTTGTTGGGTTTCGTTCCTCAACCCAACCTACAGGCGATCACACTCACCCACAAGCGACCGCACTGCGTTTTAATGCAGTTGAGATTTTGTTATGGTCTACTCAGATAAACTCAACAGTCAGTCCTTTAGCTAGTTGAGATATTAGGTTATTCACCAATTCTATATCTATATTAAACAATCTCATTTCTGCCCTACTGACAATTATCTTACTGACGTCTTTTCGTAAGTCGATGTCCTGATGTATTTGTACGTCAAAATAAGTATCAGCAGGTGTATACACTTTACCTTCAAGTAGTTTGAGTTTTACTGGAAACATATACTGTTCAGTTTTGGCTAAAGTCCAAATTAAATCCTCTACTCCTGAGCTAGATAAAGGATATGCCTTATCGGTCTCAAAGGTATCTCCGCATGTAAATGTAGCGTTGTTTTTTACATCATCTTTAAAAATCATATGGCTGAGACCATAGTCATTTCGAGCTGCTGCGCCATATTTATATCCATGAAAATTAAGAGCTGCGTATCTCGGCCGTACTCTCGAATCAACATTCTCAGCTAAACCGAAAAGTTCCTTTTCCTTGGATATGCGTTGCTTGTTCAGTTCTCCTTTTATGTTTTGGGAGGTATAATTGGATCGTTCTAGTATTTCAAAAGCATTTAACATTTGGGGGGAAGTGTATTTAAATAAGGTGTCAAGAGCAAAGTTGTTGGTTAATTTGGCTTGGAGAATTTTCTCAGCTAAGGGTTTTATTTGATCGTACTGCTTCTTTTCCCGGTGATTCAGATTATCTGAAGATGTCGTAGTTTTGCTTTTATCTGTGAAGGATTTAAGAATTTCTTTCCGTTTTTCATTCACTTGTTCGTCTTTTTTGTCTTTTTCGTCTTTTTCGTCTTTTGTTAATTCGGATTTGTCTACTTTAGGCATATCACCAAAGGAGAGTGTTTTTTCTTGATATTTTAAAATTTTCTTAATAAATTCTTGCCAAATCTCGGTGGTACTAGGTAAGTAAAAATGGGGAATATCAGATACTGATAGTTTTTTGATTAAACTGTCAGGAATATTGTTTAGGTCTATTTCAAGTTTTTCGAGTGCTGTTATAAAATTTTTAAATACAGGTTCACCAAAGAAACTTTCAAGTTTTGATTTTGCCTCTTCTTTTGTGACACATTGGACTACGGTTGATTCTAATGAGCTATTTGCTTGATAAACTTGATCTTCACCTTTTTTTCTAAGTTGTAGGGTTTTCTTATCAGGATCTTTTTGCAGATTTTCTTTTATTTCATGTAGCTCTTCACTGGAGTAATAAGTATAGTCATCACCCTCGGGATAGAACATATTCATGTTTCCACTCCCTTTTTCATAAGTCACAGTATTGTTCTCTGGATCAAATTCTGTTTCATCGTCATCTGCTTCAAGTGTAATATTATACCCTACAGTCATACCTGCAACAGTGTTATTCTTACTGAACACAGCGCCGCCACCTTCTTCTGTCACTACGTTTTTAATGTCATCCTCAAGACCTAATATTACCTTCTGTGCATTACTATTTACATCTGATTGTTTTGTGCCTTTAGGCCAAAAAGAGTTGACTTTTTTTATGTTTTCATCTTTAAAAGAAAATTCTTTATAAGTATGTCGGTTAACAAAATGGTTATTAGCATGTTCTGATATATGAACCTTGATATCACCATTTTTAATATCAACTGTGGATACATTCATGTTTTCGTCACCGCTGTCTAAAGGGATAGTTTGATCATGTTCCCTCTTCCAAAGCTCCATTATCTCTTTGGAAACCTGCCGTTGAATGACAGTTGTGAGACGATTATCAATAAACCCAAAGTCTTGTTTTGTTTTAATTTTCTTCTGAGCAACTAAGTTAGCAACCGCTCTACTTTTATTTTCTTTCGGCTTCTCCACTGAGGCTGCTTTTGCCCCCATCATATCCGCCTCCCGTTCCAAAGCAGGGTTATCATTTATAGCCACGCCTTTGGCCTGCATCGTCGGTTTTACCCTTCCCTGCATCTGCTGAACAACGTGCCAAGTTTCATGGGGTAAATGTTTCTCTTGCCCAGATGCCACATGAATATCTGTGCCTTGAGTATAAGCATGAGCTTGTAACTGTGCTGGTTTCGGTGAATTATAATGAACCTTGACATCATCCAAAGAATATCCCGATAAATTTTCTACTCCGGTTTTGAGATTATCGGGTAATCCTGTTCGGTTGGGAGATATTTCTTTCTGTGTCTCGATACTGTCTGCATTTTCTCTCTTTTGTTGAATAATTCCTGTTTCTCGTTCTGAGTTATTATTCGTTTCCCCATTACTATTCTTAGCCTGTATAGGCGGTGTTGAGAGTCGTTGCTGTATCCTTTCTCTGATCAGGGCTGTAGGATCATGTTTGACGTGGGAATAATCCGCAAAAGGTAATTTCATACTCCCCTCTGATTTATCCCCTAAATTCCTATTTAACGTTGGTTCCTTATTATCTGTTCCCCCAATGTTTGACTTGGCCTGGATCGTTGCCATTGACAGTCGTTGCTTCACCCTGTCTCGTCTGTGGGCAGAGAGATCCTGTGTAATATGGGAATAGTCTGCAAAAGGTAATTTCCCACTCCCCTCTGATTTATCCCCTAAATTTCTACTTAACGTCGGTTCCTTATGATCTGTTCCCCCAATGTTTGACTTACCCTGTATCTGTTGTGTTGATAGTCGTTGCTGTATCCTTTCTCTGATCAGGGCTGTAGGATCATGTTTGACGTGGGAATAATCTGTAAAAGGTAATTTCGCACTTCCCTCTGATTTATCCCCTAAATTCCTACTTAACCCGGGTCCTTTATAGACGGCAGGGCTATCCATTTCATTGTCAGTTTCAGACTTTTGATAAATTGATTTTCGCTGTAACCATCCTTTACTGGGGTGGTCTTCACTGCGAGAAGATTTTTGTTCAGGATGTAATCTTTGACGCACTTTCCTATACCTCTATTAAACTATACAAGGATACTAGCGGCCTTCATTAACAATTCTGTTTTTTTCTCTTGGTTATAACTTATCACTTATTGTTCCCCTCATTCTAATAAAAACTTAAGTAAAAATCAAATTTTCACAGAAACCATAAGCAGGAGTCAAAATTAGCTTAAAACGCCGTCAAAAGGAGGCAGTAGTTGAAAGGCAGAAGGCAGGAGATTTCTTGTTTGGAGGAAGCTTGTACTCCCACCAAACCCTTTTCCCCTTGAAAGGGGAGGCTTGTACCCAGAGGGGGAAGGGATGAAGAAAAACTCTCCTGCCTCCTGCCTCCTGCCCCCTGCCTTTCGAGGCAGAAGCCTCGGTCAAATTAATCGGATACCAGAGGGATTAATTAATAAAAGTTGGGCTGGTTTTGTTTGGTTGGTTCGGGGGTCATAATAAGCGAGGGAAGCAGATAAAGATTGATTTAGGACTTTACTGCGATCGCTTTGATAGAGGGCATTGAGATCCACAGCGATCACCCCTTCGACTTTCTGCATAGATGCAATGGCTTCGGCTGTGGTGACAGGTTGACCGAAGTTTCTCACAGGGAAGTCAAAGGTTTTGATTAAAGCGTCTCTGACTTTTGAGATAACTTGTTCTGGTTCATATTTGGGATCAAGGGTTAATTGCGCTTCAACATTAAATCTGATGGCTTGATAACTATCAATCATCACCGGTTGACGGGGATCTTTGGCTTGGTCAATGGCGGTCACTAAACTACTGTACAGTCTGGAGGTTTCGGGTACGGTTTCTCCAGTGTCGGTGGCGATGGTCAGGTGAACGATCTCTCTTCCCTGTTGCCAGATGGGTGTGGCGATCGCTTTACCAATACCAGTAAAACTGCGGGCGAAGTCTTCAAAGTCTTCTAAGGAGACGATGCGATCTAAAATACGTACGGTTGATGGGGCATTTTGACGAATTTGGGAGAGGGTTTCGGGATCGGTTCCTCCTGTTGCTTTTAAGGGGTTGATCACGTCGCCAACCGAAGGAGGGGTATTATTGAGAATACTGAGACTGTTAGCCCCAACGTTCCCATCTGACCCGATCCCTTGGCGATAGGTTGCGGTAATATTTTCAACGCCGGTGGGTAAGCGAGATCCTTTTTTACCATCTCCAAAGGTAACGTTCGTGGTTCCGTCGTCTTGGATACGAATGATGTAATTTTGATCATGGGGTTTGAGGGGATAGAGGGAGGGGACTTCTTGCCAGAGAACCCCGTTTATTCTCACTTCTAGGCTACTTTCTCTGCCACTGGGCGTGGGGGCGGAAATATAGGTTAAGGGGGGTTCTTGCAGCGTAAAGGTTTGGTTGGTGGCGTTTCCGTCTCCACTCCCTAGTATTTCTTCTACGGTTTCCCCATGAGTGGCTGGGACTACGTTACCATAAATGGTGACTGTTTGGGGGTCATAAGCGTTCTTGAGGGGGTCTTTTAAGATTAAGATAGGCAGTTGTTCGTCTTGGGGAGGAATGGCAATGGTGGCTATTTCGCTGACCCTTTCGCTGTCTTCGGGGGCGGGTAATAGGGTTATCTGGTTGAGGGTTAAGGGTTGGCTGGGTAATTCTGTGGTTAAATGGCCTTCAAACCCGTCTTTATTTCTGACTGTCCAGCGTTGATATGAGCGTTTTTCTTCCTGGTTGACCATGGGAAGGGGGGGGGTAAGAATTTCCACTGTGTCGTGACGTTGTATGGGGGTGGTTTGTAAGCGATCTGCGGCGATTAAAATACCGATTCCGCCGACGAAAATTGTGTTATTTTCGATTACGATGGTTTGGACATCTATATTGTCTAAGTTGTTGTTAAAGGGTATCCAGATATCTCCGTTATTATTGGACTGAAAAACGCCATCTTTAGCTGTTCCTACCCAAATGTTGCCTTGAGTATCCACCGTCAAGCAACGTATTTCGAGATCGGTTAAGTTAACGTTAATGGCTTCCCAATAATCGCCGTTATCTTGCGATCGAAATACTCCACTCCCTGATGTTCCTGCAAAGATGAGATTTTGATTAATAATAATCGTCTTTGTTTGGTTATTAATAGGTTGATTTTCATCTAACTCAAAAGGTTGTTCAACGGTTACGCTTTTTTCAGAGATTTGAGTAATCGTTTGAGTTTGTATTTTCCCATTGACGTGAAGGGTAAGGGTGTCACGCACTTTTAAGAGATTGGTAAATTGATTCTCTGTGTCTGTAATTGTGTTGTTATCTATAGATATTTTTGCTTTAATTTCTCTTGAACCTAGGGCAATTGCTGTAATACTCCTATTGGCTAATCCTGTATCAATTGTAAAGTTTTGATTAATTAAATCAGGTTGAAAGGGATTATCAATTGATAAAGTTGCTTCACTATTATCTATAGTAAAAACATTAGTAATGGTTCTAGTTTGTCCGGCTGCATTTATGGTATCTCCTGGTTTAATGTGTTGATTAAAATTACTTCCCCTCCAAGTCACTTGATTATTTTCACTTGATAGTCTTCCTTTTCCTTCCCTTGTTTCAATTATTTTTTCCCAACTATTTCCCTGATCTAAGGAACGAAATATTCCTTGTTGAGTTGTGCCTACAAATAAATGATAGTTGTCAGCTTGTTGTTTTTGAATAGCAATAGCTGTTACATCGGTGTCGTATAGTCCTAAAGAAGTCCATGTCTGTTCCTTATCTTTGAATTGGAATAAACCTCCTTCAAGAGTACCTACTAATAGTATATTCTCTTTCTCATTTTTAGTTTCGTTTAGGACAAGAATATTATTATAGATTAGTCCTGTCTCTTCTTTTATTTGTTGCCAACTATTTCCTTGATCTTCTGACTTAAATAGTCCTTCTGCTGTTCCTACGAAAATTATGTTATTATTATTTACCAATAATGCTTGAATTTCTTTATTTTCTAATTTATTCTCAATTTTTTTCCAGCTATCAATAGGTTCCCAACGATTACCATCATCTAAAGAATGAAAAATTCCTTGAGTGGTTCCTACTAATAGTTCTTTTTTACTTTCTTGTGAATTGATGACTAAGGACGTTACTTGAGAGTTGGTTAACCCAACATTACTTGGTTCCCAGGAAATGAGTTCTTCGTCAGTTCTTTGCTGATTTTGGGAACAAAATATCCCCCCAATATCTTGAATTTCAGCAGTCATATATTGACCACTAATAATGATAGTTTGATCTCTGTTTAAATTTTCTATAAATTCACTCAAAAATATATTTTTTGTTTGAGTAAATTCCTGTTTAACTGGTTCTAAAAAGGTTTCTTGTTGAATCGGATCAAGGAAAATGTCTTCTCCTCTTGCAACAATGGTTAATTTTTCGGGTGCTAATTCTAATGGTTCACTTTCGATTAAAATTTTGCTATTACGTCGATTAAATTTTTCAGGATTTTCAATAGGTTTATTGCTTTCTATTTCAGTAATTTCTAGACTTAAATTGAAACGATTTTCAAAAGGTTGAGAAATTTTATTAACTTTATGTTCTTCAAAATAATCATCATTCAATATAACAATCAAACTATCATTTAAAATCTGAGGATATAGGGTATCTAATTGTATCTTTTCAGGTTCAATTTCAAAGTTTGGCCATTCTTCTTGGAAAAACCCACTAAATCTAGTTCCGACAAAAAACTTATTTTGGTTTTGATCGAATTGCAAAGCAGTAATTGCTGTAGGAAATTTTTGCTGATTATCACCAGATTCAATTTTCTCGAACCTATTCTCATTATTTTGATAATAAAGACCTTGCTTTGCTGTTCCTACTACTAATTTTTTTGTTTCTGAATTGATAGCTAAAGCAGTAATTTTTTGAGGTTTATCAGAATTTATTTGTCCAATTTTTTCCCAAGAGTCTGTGTCATCAATTTGAGGAAATCTGTATATTTTTCTGTTCTTGGTTCCCAAATAAAGTTCATTTTTATTATCGTCAATTAAAATTGAAATATCTCGGTCATCCAAGTTATCTGAATCGATTCCTGTATTTTTCTCACTCCAATTAGGACTATTATTGGTGATATTTTTAAGCTCAAACACACCATTATCTGTTCCGGCAATGATTGACACAAAAAGACTGGAAACCTTTAATTCATTATCATTCTCAATATTTTCAACAATTCTAAAATGACCTGCTACTTCAATAATATCTCCCGATTCTATCTCTTCTTCAAACTTTGTATTAACATCTCCGTTAACTTTCTTTTTATCTTGATTATCTAGAGAAACTTTTGCAAAATCAAAGGTTGATAAAAGTATGACCAAAACTAAGAATAAATTAATTCGGTTAGTTTCTATCAAAAAAAGCAAAAATCTGAACTGAAAAACTACATATTTTGGCCTTCTTTTTAAATCTTTTTTATAAATAATCAATTCACTCTCTTCGACATTCTTTAACAAAGGATAATCTATTCTGATCGTGTTATTGTTAATCACTTCTTCAACTATTCTAAATTGTTTTTCTACTTCAATAATATCTCCTTTTTGGAGAGTATACCATTGTTGTAAAAGCATCACCCAAAGTAATAACAAACCAAGGTTTTCAGAACCTTTTAAAAAAGCTAATATGGAAAAATGGGCTTTTTTAATATTATCCTGTTCATTGGTTTCTAGGTTAATGATTATCTTATCTTGAGCATCTACAGAAAATCTCACGGTTTCTTCTTGTTTGTTATAAATTGAAAATTCACTATTTTCAAAATTCTTGCCGTAGAAAACAAGAGACCGAATAGCAGTTTCATTTGATAATAAATTGTTATTAAAAGAATACCAATTTTTTCCTCCATCAATTGAACGATAAACTCCATTATCTGTCCCTACAAAAATATAAATAACTCCATTCTCTTCGTAAGTTAAAAATGAGCGCACAACCGTATTAAAAATACTGGTATTCACCGCTCTAAATTCACCACCACTGTTAGGAACTGGTTCAACTCCGATAGTTCCTGTGGCAATTTCTGTCCAACTATTGCCATTATCTTTCGAGCGAAATGCACCTCCACCGGCAGTCCCATTCGATCCTCCAGCAAAGAGATGTCCTCGCTCATTAACATATAAAGTTTGAATATTTATATTGCTCAAACCATCATTAATTTCTACCCAGCGATCGCTTTCGGAAAAGAGACGAAAAATTCCTCGACTGGGTATAGCAACAAAGACATCACCCTCTTGATTAATCACCAGATCACTAATATCTAAATTGGGCAATCCTTGACCCACTAAATTAGATTTCCACTGATTATTATTCTGATTAATGGTTATCACACCCCCATCAATCTTGACTCCATTGACTTCAATTTCATCTTGATCCTGATCTGCTTCAATAGCACTGCGTTTATCTTCTGTACTAAGGGTATCCCATTGCGGTGCATTACTCCCAAAAAAAGAAGCTTCTCCGCGAAAAGCAAAGACTTGAGGTTGACGCAAAGGTTGCGTCAGGTTATCAAGTTTCGGAAAGGTTACTAAAGTATAGTTTTTATCACTATTGCTTTCCACACTGCTCAGTTTCAGCAGATAAACCCTCTCCTTCTCTTGCTTATCTAGTAATAATAAATAATCTCCTGCTTCGAGTTGAGTATCGATACCCGTTAGGTATAGTTGCGTTGTTTCAGGGGCGATGGTTTGGGGCCGAGTATCTCTGGGGGTGATGACATTCCATTGCACATATGCGGTAAAATCTTCGGTGGTTTCAAAGATTTGGGGTAACTCTTCTCCTTCGGGAACACTACTCACTGCTGTTCCCTTGGCTATCTGAGTGACAGTTGGGGAATCAGGTGCTTCTTCGACGGTAAAAGATAAATAGGTGCTTGCAACGACCCCTGGATTAAGTTCATAGCCGATCGCCCTGGCCAATTCTAACAGCGATCGCCGTTCTATTGCGGTACGCACATAACCTTCATTGACGATGCGTTCTTGATAAAAGGTCAAGACATCAGCCATGATTGCCCAAGCATCTAATAAGGCGATGGCTGCGTCATCTCTTGAACGAGTTGTGAACTGTAATAACGGCCGGGTTACGTCATCCTCCCCTTGAGATAATCGAGAGAGTAAACGCTCGAAAAATCGATTATAATCACTAATGCGATAGTTTATTTGGGATAAACCGGGTCGGTTCCTTGATAGTTTGGGAGTTGGATTATTGTCTTTCATAGTCCCCCCTCTAGGTTAAACTGTAGGGTGCCATTTTCAGGAACATTGGGATTATTGTCTAATTGCGCTATTTCCAGACGCTCAAATTGAATGTTGCCGGTTTCTAGAGGAAGGATTGAGGGTTGGTCTTGACGTTGAAAACGGGTTACTTTTACTGAGCGAACGCCGGTAACTTCCATTGCTCTAGCAATGAGTTGACTGAGGTAAACCGGTTGTCCGAAGGTGAAGCGATCGGGATGAAAAAAGCCTAATACTCCATCTTCCAAAATGCTATTGCTGAAGGTATCTAATAACGCTTCTTTCACGGAGTCCTGAAAATAGTCTGGTTCAATAGTGACAGTCATGGCAATATCGAGGGATACTAATAAAGGTTGTTCAATTTCGAGATTTTGGCCAGCAAGTCGAAAGGGTTCGAGGAAGGCCAATAAACCCTGTTCAAAGGCTTCGTCAATTCTTCGTCCTCCTTGACGGTCTACGCTGATAAAAATGGTGTGCCAGCTACCAGTCCAATGACGGGTTGCCAAAGCTTTTTGTACCCCTGGGTAGGTTTCGGTGATCTTCTCGTAATCTTTTTCGGTTACGGCTCGTTTTTGCTCTCGAAAGGCTTGGGGGGCGTATAATCTCACTTCTTCTATGGGTTCCGGTTCTTGCCCTCCTTGAGCCGGTAGAGGGTTACGCACTTCTAATTTTATTTTTTCTAATTCTTTGGGTAAGATTATGTTTTTTATGGCTTCGGCCCCCACATTGCCTTGAATACCGTTACCAATACGATACACTGCTTCTAGACGATCGTTCTGTTGGGGTTTCTTTCCTAACATCCCATCTCCAAAGCGTAGATAAGTTCGTCTATCTTCTTCTGTTTCTACGACAAACTCTCTGGCAAAGCGATCGCTGTTGAGCAAGTCGGGTTGAGGAGACCATTTCGGAAGGTTGGCTCTATTCGCTCTTTGGTCTTTGGTTTCCACTAAATAGATGGCGGGTCTAGCATCTCTTAATTCCCACTCCATGGCGTTTTTTGCGGGTGCTTTGGCATCAAATAATCCCCATCGTTGGCGATCGCTTAAATACACGCGGCCTTGATGGGTTAGGGGTTCTTCTTGTAACCGAGGTCGTTGTTGTGAGTCCCAACCTGGATTCTTCCATAGAGGTTCTGGTTGAGATAGGGTGCGTCCTGCATCGACTAAAACGACGTTTCCTCTGGCAATGTATATTTTTTCTTCTAATTTTCCTTGATCGTTGCGACGGGAGATAGGTACGTCGAAGGGTAACGCTTCTTGTTCATCCCATTCTATGGTAACCAATGCGGTGTCAAACAGAGGGTCATAACTGTGTGTTACTTGTGTTAAGCGTACCAGATGGGTTTGATTAAGCACTGGATTTAACTGGTTTTCTATGACTAAAACGCTTCCTTCTCGGAGGTCTTTATATAAGGTTCTCTGTTCATCTTTTAATGTGGCGGTTGTTGCACCTTTGGGTAATGAATAATCTTCGTTTCCCCAGGTATAAAACTCAATGGTGTTCAATGAATGATAGAGGGTGATATCGTGCATGGCTTCAAATACCTGCGCCCCTTCATTTAAAGCTGTTTGCAAGTCTTGCTCTTTTAAGTTCCCCTGCGGAAAAGAGGTTTGGGTTAAAAATTTAACCCCTGGACGATTTTCCTGCACTGAAGGACCTAATAACTTGATCTCGTCTTGGGAATTTTCGTTTAATTCAATGATCACCCAAGCTCTCGCGTTGCACCCTTCGTGTATGAAATAGTCTAGAAGGCGACTGTGACGACGGATAGAGATGCGCTTTCTTGCAGTCCCTAGATAGGCTTCTGTGGCCACTGCATCTTGATAATAACTTAGGCGATCGCCAATATAGGCGAAGAGTTCCACTAACATGATCCCTAGATCCGCTGGGTTGCGTTCTTGCCATTGAGGGATGGTTACGGCCAGGCGATCGAGCATCAAGGTGCGAAAGCTCTGATAATCTTTGGCTAAGTAATCAATGGTGGGGGGTGGAGGTTGTTTTTCGGCAATGGGAGGAACGTCTTGACAGTCAAACTCGCTAGTTGCTTTCCTTCTCAAGGAAAACTCAATTTGAGACAGTTGGGGATCAAACCCTTGGGGGGGTAAGGTTGAGGCGGTATTATTGACTAACCGAAGGCGATAAGTCCCTAGACTGCTAATATTTTTGACTCGAATAATGAGAAGATTGGCCAAGGTGTGGATCGATGAGATCCTAACGGTTTCTAAGGTCTTAACGTTGGTAATAACTAGATTTTGTTGCTTCAGAAGGTCTGCGGTAGTGGGTCTTTTTTCTTTGGGGTTGGGTTGGCTTAAATTGTGGATAAAGTGAACGAAAAGGGTTTGCCCATCTTCTCCTATTTCTACATAGTCTATCCCATTTAACAAGGGAACACCTTGTGCATCTCGCTTGTTTTTGAGGGCGACTTTTCGTTGTTGGGTTTGATCTCTCAAGACGACACCTCTCTGACAAATGCTGCCACTTTTTCTTCTTGGCTCCGTCGTACGATGTAACGAATGGTCACTTCTAGCCTCGATTCTACGTTCTGCACGTCAACGGCTTCGACTTGAATCAGTTCTCCTAACCATTGTTCTAACGCCCCTTGGACTAGAAATTGAGTCGTGGTGGCCAACTCTCCACTATTGGGGGCAAAGATGAGTTGGTATAACCCACTGCCAAAGTCGGGACGGTTGACCCGTTCACCTGATTCGGTGAACAATAATTGCTCAATCAATTGACGAATATGGGTATCTTGATTTTCAGTGCGGGCTACTCTTCCTCTGCCATCGATGCGAAAGGGATAGTTGATCTCTTCCATGATTACATCCCCTTAACCCGCGTTTGGGTCACTAGGATGTTGAGAGGAGTTCCGGTGGGAACGCAAATGGCTTTACTGTCCATCAGAAGCACCGGCATTCCCATCACTTTCACTCTTAAAGAAGCGAAAATCCAGTTACCGATGAGACAAGGTCCGACGTTGGCGGGAGGGGGTGGATTAACACAACCCGTGATCACATAGGGAGGGCCTTGAGTGGTGACGGGTAGTCCCATAACTTTGACGCGAGGATTCGGAACGGTGGCTTTGGCTTGTCCTCCGTGGGCGCAGATAACAGTAGAACCGGCATTGAGTAAAAAACCTGGCATAATTTACCTCGAAATCTTTCTAAAGGGATGTTTAGGTGACTTGTAAAGCCCCATTATTGATGTTGACTCCGGCTGGCGACAGTTTAATATTACCGATGGGATTGCTGAGTTCGATCCCCGTGGCGGCGATTTCCACCGTTGCTGGAGTGCTACTCAGTTCAATTCCCGATGTTGTTAATTTGGCGATGGCGGGATTGTTTTTCAGTTCGATCCCAGATGAGGTCTTGAGGGTTAGGGTGGCTGGGCTGCTTTGGAGTTCGATACTTTGATTGGTTAGGTTAATGGCAATATTGCTTTCTTTGAGGTGTATCTTGTCCTTGGCAATAATGATGGTGGAATTTGTCCCATTTTTGATTTCAATGGTTTCCGCCTTAAGGTTAACAGTGGTTTTGTTATTGTTGTTTATTTCAATCCCTTCTGAATTGAATACCATTTTTAGGGGTTTCTCTACAAGCGGGTTTTCCACTTCAATTGTTAAATTTTTATTATTATCTTGGTTACTAATGGTCAAGGTTGCCCCATCAGTTTTAAAGACTTGCACTTGCTCTGGTTTTCTCACCTGTGCTTTTTGGGGCAGTTCGTTCTCTCCCCAAAAACAGCCACTCCAGATGGGATAACGCACATCTCCTCCTTCAAATTCTACCCAGACATTGGTATCCACTGGCGGAATGGTAAAAAAGCCGATATCTTTACCGGCATAAGGGGTACAGGGCATGGCCCAAACACTCTTATTATCGGTGATGGCAGCGACTTTAACTTGAATACGACCCAGGTTCAACGGATCTTCCGTTTGGGTTACTTTGCCTCGATATTTGCCAAAGACTTGGTCTTGTTGATTTTGTGTCATTCTATTCAACATCCATAATCCACTATCCATTGTCAGTTATTTTCTCTACGAGAAAGCAAAAAAGTGATATTCTGTAACAAAACAGAATCAAGGTATAGGGATAGCAAAATCCGTTAGAACGAGACTTAATCGCAGACAAAATGATAAAATTCATCCATAGTAAAGTATTTTGAGCCAAGTCATGTTTGTCAAAAAACTGTTTCAACAACAGAGCAGGAAGAACCAAAGTAATTTATCTGTACCCCTTTTATATTTTAATAATAAGACCAAACACAGTATTTGGGATAAAATAACTCAAAATAAGGGACTAAAATCAATTATTTTGCAGCTAAGTATGGCGATTTTATTTTGCTTGCTGCCTATACTTAATGTAACCGCCCATGCACCTGAGCAAAGTTATCTTTATTTTCAAGTATATGACCAAGCCATTGAAACCCGCGCAGAAATTACAGTTAAAGACCTCAATAAAGCCTTAAACTTGAATTTACCAACTAATAAGAAGGTTCAAAAACAAGATATAGAGCCTCACCTTTCAGAAATTAGGGATTATCTAGAGGAAAATTTGACTATTAGTAATAACCAACAAGAATATCCTTTAATATATCAAGGATATGGGCAGTTTAAAACAGGATTTGCTCACTATTTAACTTTTGATTACCGTCTTGACAATTTAGAAGAAATTCCTGAAACTCTTGATGTTGATTACCGAGTGCTGTTAGATATTAAACCTAAACATAAAAACTTCGTTATGATTGAGCATAATTGGAAGACAGGCACATTTGCCAATGAATCTTCTATCTCCTTAACTTTCACTCCTAATAGCTCCCCACAAACTTTAGATTTATCCTCTTCTTCCTTATGGAGAGGGTTTACTTCTGTGGTCAAACTAGGTTTTTTACATATTTGGGAAGGTACTGATCATATTTTGTTCTTAATTGCTTTAATTCTCCCCTCTGTCTTACGCCGAGAAAATTTAGGCTGGGAACCAGTGAAAAATTTTCGCCCCGCTTTTTTTCATGTAATTAAAATTGCCACTGCTTTTACTATTGCCCATAGCGTCACCTTAGCTTTGGCCACACTGCAAATTATTGAAATTCCTTCTCGCATAGTTGAATCCATAATTGCTCTGTCCATTGCCATAGCTGCTGTAGATATTGTTTATCCTATTTTTGGAAAAAGAATTTGGTTAATTATCTTTGGTTTTGGGTTATTTCATGGATTTGGTTTTGCTAACATTCTAGCAGAGTTAGGGATAGCCCAAGACCACGCATTTCTCTCCTTATTTGGATTTAATTTAGGGATTGAACTTGGTCAAATTGCTATCATTGCTATCATTTTTCCCCTTCTTTATCTCTGTCGGCAACCAAAAATTTATAGTAGATTTTTTGTTCAATCTGGAGCCGCTTTTATGTTTATAGTGGGCATTTATTGGTTTATAGAACGTGCTTTTGATGTTGATCTTCATCTTTTCGGTTTTGTTAAACAAATTTTCTAAGATATGAAGAGTATTTTTGAAGAGCATCTGCCGGCAAAGAAGCTAAACTATAGCGAAAAAACAATAAAATCTAGATTATATGGAGGAAAATAGTGGAAACCTTAATTCTCTCAGTCAATGATATCCGCAAAATTGTGCAGAAAGTTGGCTTAGATATGTTGATGGACCAAACCATAGCTCGCCTGAGCAAAACATTTCAGCAATTTGATCACAACAAAACCACTATTCCCCCCCGTGAAGGTTTTAGCTATGAAAATTCTCATACAGGTTTGATCGAATGGATGCCCTTGCTTCATCAACAAGAGCGAGTAATTATCAAAGTTGTTGGCTATCATCCTAATAATCCCCAGAATCGTCAACTACCGACAATTCTTTCCACCGTATCAGCTTATGATGCAACCTCAGGCCACTTGATGGGATTGATGGACGCAACTTTTTTAACCGCCCTAAGAACCGGTGCAGCATCAGCCGTCGCCAGTCAATTAATGGCTAAACCCCATAGCAAAATTCTAGGAATTATCGGTTGTGGCGCACAGGCAGTTACTCAGTTGCACGCCCTTACTCGAATTTTCGATTTCGAGCAGGTTCTAATTTATGACACTGATCCCATGATCAGCAATTCTTTTGCACAAAGGGTTGCTTGCCTTAATCTTAAAAATGTAGAAATTCAGGTAACTCCATTGGCTCCACTGGTAGCCTTAGCCGATGTGCTTTGTACTGCGACTTCGGTTAAAGTTGGAGAAGGCCCTGTTTTTCAAGATAAATCCCTCAAACCTTGGATACATATCAATGCCATTGGCTCTGACTTCTCTGGAAAAATAGAGATCCCCAAATCCGTTCTTCAAAGTAGTTTTGTTTGCCCTGATTTCCGTACTCAAGCATTGAAAGAAGGGGAATGCCAGCAACTCGAACCTCAAGATATTCAACTGGAACTCTACCAATTGATCAAACAAGAAGAGCAGTATAGATATATTCGCTATGAGAAAACAGTTTTTGATTCAACAGGATGGGCCTTAGAAGATCAAGTTGTCATGAATATATTTTTTGATTACGCTAAAGAACTAGGGGCAGGAACTTTAGTCCAATTGGAAAGTATCTCTGCTGATACGAGAAACCCCTATGATTTTTCGATTCCATCAGCAATTAACAAAGGTGTTTCTAAAATAGACCTTTCCGTAAATTCAATTTATAGCAATAGACAGGCTAGTTAGGACACATAAATTATATTTTAAGGGAACAGGGAACAGGGAACAGGGAACAGAAAAATGTCCTAATAGCTTTGGCGACTGCTATA
>JAAUYK010141615.1_pt1 | contig 16290 bp, 24 predicted proteins | sample 7278021 | NCBI WGS metagenome assembly JAAUYK01 (sample SAMN14350223, study PRJNA611818) | marine sediment metagenome | isolation source: surface marine sediment (1.8m) | place: French Polynesia: Moorea | collected 2018-08
AGCTCAGTAATGCGTTTTTTGGCTTCTTCGGGGGAAACTTCTTCAAGGACGACAGGATACTTCTTTTTGATGATTTTGATCATCTCTTTTTTAATCGCTTTTAAGTCTTTGTCCGTGAAGGGTTCTGGTACATCGAAGTCGTAGTAAAATCCGGTTTCTGTCCAAGGACCGATGGTTACTTGCGCTTTGGGAAACAATTTTTGCACGGCCATGGCCATCACATGGGAGGTGGTGTGACGAATACGCTTGAGTTTATCAGATTCGCTGGTTCGGGGTAGTTTGATGGGTTGTTGTTCTGATACTTCGGGTGATGCTGCTTGTTTAACCATTCACGTTTATAAAATAACTCTTTATCTAGTTTATTGTGTCTAAGGAAATGGAGTGTGTGGGGGGTGTGGGGAGTGTGGGGAGTGTGGGGAGTGTGGGAGGGTTGGGAAGTGTGGGGAGTTAAACGTAATTTTTTCGTTAGCGATCGCCTCTATTTTGAGAACTTTTACTAATGCGCAACAGTTAAACATCTGATTTTTTTGTTAGCGATCGCCTCTATTTTGAGAACCGTTACTAATGCGCAACAGTTGAAAACCTGATTTTTCTGATAGCGATCGCATTTATTTTCGGAACCGTTACTAATGCGCAACAGTTGAAAACCTGATTTTTTTGTTGGCGATCGCATTTATTTTCGGAACCATTACTAATGCGCAACAGTTAAACATCTGATTTTTTGTTAGCGATCGCCTCTATTTTGAGAACTCGTACTAAAGCGCAACAGTTAATAACCTAATTTTTCTGATAGCGATCGCCTCTATTTTCGGAACCGTTACTAAAGCGCAACAGTTGAACATCTGATTTTTGGTTAGCGATCGCCTTTATTTTCGGAACTCGTACTAAAGCGCAACAGTTGAAAACCTGATTTTTTTCTAGCTATGACTTGTCTTTACCAGAACTTTTTATAAATTTTCTGGATTTTAAATTATTGTAATTAAATAAGACAAGTATCTTGTTCCCAAGGATAAGGCAGAGTTGTTTTTACTATGACAGGATGATCTGATATTGTCGTAAATAGTTTAATTTCTATATCTACATCATAATTAGCACTTTTTTTTAAATCAAATGGAAGTAAACAAGCTGATAAAGTTACCATTCCTGGGCCATTAATAATCATTTCATTTGCTGAACATTTCATCGTCAAATTTTGTATAACTATGCCGTCAATGCAAGGATATTTTCTACCTCCTTTAGACTCAATACTCATACTATTAGAATCAATATTTTGTTCCTTATTTAACTTTTGAATAGAAGCAGTGCCTTGAAAACGATGAAACGGAATAGCAAATATACTTTCATATTTAGGTGTAATGTATAACTCAAATTCTACACTTATAACATCTACCATATTGTCTACATTATAGTTACCATACTGATCTTTTTTATTTTTCCCTGCTCTCTTGATTTTAATTTCTTTGTTGACTATCTCAATATCAGGTAACTTTTCTATAGGAGAAAGTAATAAAATTAAATCGGAACGACGCGCTGATCTAGTTCTACTTTCTTCTCTCCAAGGAACCTCACAGAAATTTGAATCTTTTTGATTTTTAACAACAAAAGGACTGCGATCTGTTTCAAACCCTAATGCTAAAATAACTTTTTCATCTATGGGTACATTAACAATCGTTAATTTAGGAGCAAGTTCGATAAAATATTTTTGAATATAAGGATACCAATTAGCAAACTCAATATTATTATTAAATCCTGGTATTTTATTCGTTTCTGATTTTTCATTAATACCAATTAACCATAATATATCTTCTCCTCTTGCTGCATTAGCGTGTCCAGCAATACGCCGCGCAATTTCAGAAAGTTCTTTCTTAGCTTTAGCATTTTCTTCGTTAATTTTAGGATCATTTTTCCGATTTTTTTTTGGAAGTTCGGGTAATTCTGTTTTAAATTCTACTAAATCATCCTCATTAGTTTTACCAGATTTAACCAGATCAATAACATTTAATGCCCAGATTTCTAGTCGTTTTGCATTCATATTAATATCTATCTATGTATTCTTGTTTATAAAAGCTTTTAAACTTTTTAAATATTATTCCTGAACCTTATAAGCATCAGCTTATGTCCCAAGAAAGGGTATTTCTTTATTATGGACACAAGCTAATCTTATAAATAGCCCTATAAATAATGAAAAGTTCTTTATTAATGGATAATTAATTCAGTTGACAATCTCTAGTTTAAATAATTCAACTAATTAATTTTTCATTGTCCATTATCCATTATCCATTATCCATTGTTCATTATTTAACTTTAGATAAACCCTTGAGATCGAACTTTTCTAACCAAGCTTGACGATCGCTCTCAGAAAAAGCAGGATCACGGGACAAAACCTTCACTTGAAAGCGATCGCCCACTAAAACAGCAGTGCCGGTTTTGCCTTGAGAAACAGCAGGATAACCCTTAATATTTTGGGTACTTTTCTCAAATTTTTTGACAGCACTGGGATTATTAAGAGTATCGGAAATAGCTAATACTGCCACCTCTTTACCGTCTTTTTTCAACTTAGCTTCAGCAAAACCTTTTTTCTCTTGACTATAAACACGGTCATATCCGCCACCAGAAGGGGGGAAAAACTTATTAAAACTGCCTCCAGACTCTGATTCTCGGACAACCGCACTACTACCCCTCCCAGAGCTTTCTTGTTGCGCTTGCTCAAACCGAGATGGGGCCTGAGTAGCACAGGATGTTAATAGAAGGAGACTGAGAGAAAAAACAACAATAACTTGACGCATTTTGAGCAGCATTTTAAGATAACTCCTAAAAATTTTGTTTCACCTTCTGATTGTGTCAAACCACTTGATGGTATACAATTGATGTTAAGTTAAGTTTTGTAACTATTCTTAAATTCTGTAAGGAAACACTTATGTCTATAAATATTCCAGAACCAATCAAAGTCTGGTCACAATTTGGCCATCCTATTCTTATGTGGTCTTTATTTGGCCTCACTATTTATGCTCTATATTTAGGGCTTCAATGGCGACGAATTCGCTTTGCTGATAAAGATATCAAAAAAGAATTAGTAAAAAAAGATTTTCGCAATCGACACTATCAAATAGGTTCGGTCGTCTTAAGTTTAATGGTATTAGGTAACATTGGCGGTATGGCTGTTACTTATATCAACAACGGTAAATTATTCGTTGGTCCTCATTTATTAATTGGTTTAGCCATGACTGGTTTAATTGCTGTTTCTGCTTCTCTTTCTCCTTTGATGCAGAAAGGCAATGAATTAGCCCGTTATACTCACATTACCCTCAATATTGCCATTGTTGGTTTATTTGGTTGGCAAGCAATTAGTGGTATGGAAATTGTACAAAAAATTCTGGAAAGAATGTCCTAAATAAACTGTAAAAAATTAAATAATTGGTAAAGGTAACAGGAGATAAAATAATCCTGTTACCTTTATTTTATGTTTCTTGATTTTTATCTAATTTAACTTCTACGGTAATTAAAAAAACATCAATTTCATTATCTTCTTTAGGATCAATTTTTACGGTGATACCTGGTCCAAAAAACTTGGCAATTTTTTCCTTTTTATCCTGCCAAGTTTCCAAGGTAATAAAGGGGGATTCAAATTCTAAGATTAACCCATAATTCCCCTCAATATTTTCCTCACGAATAGCCACTAATACCGGTCGATCTTCATCAGAAGGACTCAACCCTAATCTTTCTAGGGAATCATCGAGATGAGCTTCTTGTCCATAACGATAACGGGTGACATCTTTACGAATTTGATTTTGGGTTGGGGTCGCTTTTTCCTCTCTTAAGGCGATAATTTCTGGAGATGTGCTTTGACTATAAGGAATGGGTTTTAATTCGGCGGCCTTAAGAGCGAGTCCCCCCAATAAAATGGGGACACCATAGAAAAATCCTGCTAAGTTGAGGGTAGGATTGTCCACAGCATAGGCCACAAAGCCAATAATGGTTAAAATTCCTCCGACTGTCAATCCGACTCGTGCTAATGAAAGTTTACGTAACATATAATTCCTGTGTTAAGCGATCGCTTTTAAATTTTATCAGTATTTAGTTAAGGGCAAAAGCGACGCACATAAGTATATATATCAATTTTGTGTACTGCCATAGTTTTTAATTTGTACCTCTTGCAAAAATAGTTTTATTTTTTGATGTTCCGATCTTAATTTTCACAACTAATTGAGGAAAACTAAGAGTAAAATAAATTAGGTTGAAAACATTGTGAATAGCACTTTTAAATTGATATTTTAGGGGCAATAACTGGATGAACGTTCAAAAATTACTGATTTTGAAGAGGTGGTTAAACTGTTTAGAGTAGGAATGACCACTGACCAACCTACCATGCCAAACATTTCTAAGTTTCTATTAGAATAAGAGAAAAAGGTTTTCAAATCTGAGATAATTATCTATAGTTTAGAGATAATTTCTAATCACTTGGACTACATAAGTTTATATTGTAGGGGTCAACGGCCGTTGACCCCTAGTTTAGGAAATTCGTATTATTAACGTTCGCAAACATGAGTTGGATCGTCGGCTTTTTCAGCAAATTCTAAGCCTCTAGCCAAACGCCAAGCAAAAATCGGTGGTAAACCTGCATCTAAAATAGCTTTACAGGTTATTTTATAGTCATACTCCACTTCTCGTAAGTCTACCTCTTGTGTCTCAGTATCATAGATAACATAGGTAGCATTAGGACGACCATGACGGGGTTCCCCTACGGAACCAACATTGATAATACGTTTGAGAGGAGTATTAAAACTAACAGTAGGTTGTTCCTTTTTATCAGGTTGATGAACGCTTACCTGTAATTGTCCAGCATCTAGGGTACGAACGTAGGGAACATGGGTATGTCCGCAAAATAATATCTCTGCATCACTAGCAAGGACTCTTTCTAAAGCAGTAAAAGCATCCATTTCCGGTAACAAATATTCGTGGTTACTATGAGGACTACCATGTGCGAAACAGAGATTACCTTCCTTATAAGTATGGGGAAGTTGGGCTAAATATTCCACAACTTCTGGATGCACGTGCTTATTTGTCCATTCGTGGGCGATTACACCTCTTTTTTCTGCTAACAGAGAAGGATAACTACACTCACAAGCGTTGAGTCCTACCACAATATCTTCATCCCAACAACCCTGTACAGTGGGAATATCTAAAGAACGAATTTGTGCGGTAACAGCATTGGGAAAAGGACCATAACCCACTAAATCCCCAAGACAATAAATCTTTTCGGCTTTTTGTTGATCAATATCCAGTAAAACTGCATCTAAAGCTTCATAGTTACCATGAATATCGGATATTACTGCTATTTTCATACGACTTCTACCTCTAATTCAGTTCCTAAAGATTCTTTGACTTGTTGTTGATAATAATTAATAGCGTCTTCGGGAACGCAGCAATCTCGGACAGTCTGAACAATTTCAGCTTTATCTAAATTACTACCCACTATTTCAAAACCACTAAAACGATCTGGCCTACCATCTAACCAACGGGGTAAATCTAAGGGTTTAAATTCTATTTCCGATTTTTCTGATGTAAAGTCACCATAATAACTTTGTCCGTCTGCTAAATCAAAAATTCCCTTGGCCCGAACTACCTCACCGTAAGCACCTTGGGTAAGCTCCAGCCAAAAAGTAGCTAAACTATCAAAATCTAGGATTTCTCCCGTCAAAACGCCCCTATGAATCTGTAAAGCTGTGGTTGGGTTAATGATGTTAGTTCCTGGAATAATTTCGTCTGCCCAAGTCTTTAATTCTGTACTATCTGTATCATCTGGAATGATAGCGACTCGATGAGAATTAACAGTTTGCAGTAAAGATTCAATTCCTGCTAAATCCAAATACCAGGGAATTTCAACATAAGTGATGGTATCACTTAATGCTGCTTCTTCTCCTGTTTGATAAAGCTTCAATTGAGGATATTCACTTTGCAGATAAATTGCATCAATTGGTATAGAATCGGTTTGGGGACTAAAATAGCCCATAGGTTCATTTTTTTTGGCTATTTGTTGATGAATCCAGTGGGTTTTGCCCGCACCTGGGGGACTAGCAACAGCAATAATCATAACGAGAATTTTTGATAACGGTTATCATTATATCTAAAAATTAGAATAGTCTTGTTAGAGAATTAAAACTAAAGCGATCGCTTTAATCTTTCCATTACTAAATTTCGCTTAGTATATGTACAATGATATGTACATACAGCAACTACTTAACTATGGATACTGTTAACTATACAGAATTTAGACAAAAGCTGGCTGGATATCTCAACAAAATTGAAGTAGAGCGCACTCCGTTAATCGTTACTAGGCAAAATGCACCCTCGGTAGTAGTAATGAGCTTAGATGATTTTAAAGCTTACGAGGCAACTTTCCATCTATTGTCTAGTAAAAATAATGCAGATAGATTAAATGATGCGATCGATGAACTTCGTTCTGGAGGTGGAACAGAACGGGAATTAATAGAGGAATGAAGCTAACATTTGCAGAAACAGCCTGGAATGATTATTTGTACTGGCAACAGACAGATAAAAAAATTCTCAAACGCATCAATACTTTGATCAAAGATATTAAACGAAATCCTTATTCAGGAATTGGCGATCCCGAACCACTTAAATATAATTGGTCAGGTTTTTGGTCGAGAAGAATTACTAAAGAACATCGTTTAGTTTATGTAGTAGAAAAAGATGCAATATTGATCGCTCAGTGTCGATTTCATTATTAAAATTATGAGCGATATACGATCAACCATGACCAGTATAAACCTTAACGATTTAAGTAAAGATAATTGCCATCGCCTACAACAAAGAGCAGTAATTCATGGGCGATCGCTATAATATATTGAAGTTAGATAAGTTTAGGAAATCAGCAATTTGCCTAAGAAAATTCGTGAGTTAAAAGCAATGTTGTTGAAGGCAGGATTTGAGCTAGTGCCAAAACGAGGTAAAGGCAGTCATGCCATATATCAATATCCAGGGACTACAATAAGAGTAAACTTACCTGGAAAAGATGGATCTGATGCTAAAGCATATTCAGAAAAACAGGTAAAACAAGCCATTGAAAGAGCCAAAAATGAATCATAAGTATCAAATCACAATTGTTTGGAGTCAAGAAGATGAATGTTATTTAGCTTATCTTCCCGATTTCGCTGATGAAATTATGCAGCCTGTAACTCATGGAGATACTTATCAATCGGCTTTGCAAAATGGTTTGGATGTAATGGAAGAATTAATTTTACAGTTTCGAGCAGAAAATAAATCATTGCCAGTGGTTAAGCTGGTTTCAACTTAATTTGATCGAATAGCAATCGCTTTGCACTCCTCATACCTTTATTTGCTGATGCCAGAATTATTACATCATTGCTCGATCAATTGTAATTCACTGACTACTGCAACATCAAAGCGACTTGTTTGGCAAAATAAGTCAAAATCAAATCTGTCACTGCCCGTTTTATACTCGTATGAGTTGTTAAAATTGTTTGCCTCTCATTAAGCCAGCATCAACTAAAGAAGTAAAATAATATTTACTCTCAATATACGATCAACCATGGCCAGTATAAACCTTGACGATTTAAGTAAAGATAATTGCGATCGCCTAAAGCAAAGAGCAGCAATTCATGGGCAATCGCTCGAATCAGAACTAGATTCAATTTTAACCATCGTGTTTGAACAAAAAACCGCAGACAATTCTCTTAAAGAGTTACTTCTTGCTATGCCTGATGTGGGCGAAGATGAGGATTTTAACCGTGTTAGAGACAATTATAGAGAAATTTCACTGTAACCAAATATTTGCTTGATACAAATGTTATCTCCGAACTACGGAAGAAAAATCGCTGTAATTTAGGCGTTAGAAATTGGTACACAACTATTGACGAACAAGAAATTTATTTGAGTGTGCTAGTAATTGGCGAACTTCGTTGTGGTGTTGAATTGATTAGAAGACGTGATCCTGATGCCGCGTCAAATTTGGATGTCTGGCTCAAAAAAATCATTCGAGAATACAGCGATCGGATTTTTCCCATAACCCAAGAAATTGCCGAAACATGGGGGAAAATGAATGTACCTGACCCTATCTCTACTGTAGACGGGCTACTTGCAGCCACAGCCAAGGTACATAATTGTATTTTCGTGACGCGGAACACTAAGGATATTATGCGATGCGATGTTCTTTACTACAATCCTTTTGTATAAAGAGCGAAATTATCCCTACTGCAACATCAAAGCGACTTGTTTGGCAAAATAAGTCAAAATTAAGTCTGCCCCTGCCCGTTTCATACTGGTAAGAGTTTCCAAAATGATTTTCTTTTCATCAATCCAACCTTTTTCCGCAGCAGCTTTAACCATTGCATATTCACCACTGACGTTATAAGCAGCAACAGGTAAGTTGGTATATTCTTTGATGCGACAAATAATATCGAGATAAGCTAAAGCTGGTTTAACCATAACAATATCCGCACCTTCAGCAATATCCAAAGCCACTTCTTTAATCGCTTCTCGACTATTAGCCGGGTTCATTTGATAGGTTTGTTTGTCCCCAAATTGAGGGGCAGATTCTAACGCATCGCGGAAAGGTCCATAATAAGCTGAGGCGTATTTTGCCGAATAAGCCAGGATTCCTACATCAAAATAACCAGCAGCATCTAAACCTTGACGAATCGCCCCTATTCTACCATCCATCATATCGGAAGGGGCTACTATGTCTGCTCCTGCTTCTGCTTGGGAGACTGCTTGTTTGACTAATACTTCTACTGTTTCGTCGTTGAGAATTTCACCGTCTTTAACTATGCCATCATGACCATAGCTAGAAAAAGGATCAAGTGCTACATCAGTAATGACAATAATTTCAGGAATTTCTTGTTTAATGGCTTTGATAGTACGCTGTACTAAACCATCAGGGTTATAGCTTTCTGTTCCTGCGTTATCTTTTTTGTCAGTAGCAATGAGGGGAAAAAGTGCGATCGCATTGATTCCTAAGTTAGCAGCATCAGCTATTTCTTTGAGTAGTAAATCGAGGGTATAACGATAAATTCCGGGCATAGAAGGGATTTCTTCTTGTTGGTTTTCTCCTTCCATGACAAACACGGGATAAATCAAGTCATTAACCGTTAATTGGGTTTCTCGTACTAACGAACGTAGAGCTTCAGTACGACGTAAACGACGGGGACGATGTAATTGAACCATAATTTTACAAAAAAAGAGCTTTAGAGAAATCGGAAATGGATGCAATTAATATGACTATAATTATCATACAATGATTTTGATTATTATTAAGTAGTCAAACATATTTAAAGTTAATTGTCAGAAAAAGTAACAGAGAAAGGGGAACAGGCAACAGATAAGGGTTGCAGATTTATTAATATTTCTTAATATAGTGGTATCTATTTATGTCCGACTACTTATTATTTTTTTTGTATGGCGATCGCTAATTTCTTTAATTTTGTTTTTTCTTCTTTTCAAAACAGATCAGATACAAGAAAATTAAATTTAATATTATATAAAATCTCCTATTAATTGTTTTAATTCGTCAATACTTGAACAAAAGTTTAATTCCCCCTGTTGCTCTTCGCTGATGCTTTTTCGATAATTGTTATATATTTCTTCTCTTCGCTCTTCACGCAGATATTGAGTTAATAAAGCTTGGATTTCCTGCTTTTCTTCTACTGAAAGGTTTTTAATTGTTTCTACTACATCACTAAAGCTCATAATTTGGTTGTTATATCTTTGATTTTTTTAGATTATATCTTGGTTATGGTATTTCTTGATTTGATTATCAATGAACCTTATACGATCGCCTTTTTTACTGCTTTAAAATTACGGGCGATCGCATTATGTATTTACTTGGTAAATCTCAGAGGGAAAATAATCAACACTCATCATACTAAGACTTAGGGTTAACTTCAAACTCTAACTTAGAGCGATAAAAACAAACATCAAATTCAAGAAAGAAATTGGTCTGACCTAAAATCAAAGGTAAATTAGGCCGATTTGTCCAGGCAAATACCAATCTAGTAGAAGGAAAATCTGCAATTTTGACCATTGCCGAAACAGGTATTGCTGATTGATTGCTTAAATTGCCTGCTAATTGAATAACAGCTTGATTATTATCCCAAACCTCACCCAATTGAATACCAAATTGATAAGGTAAGACATTAACTGTTGCTCCACTATCTACTAAACCATTTGTTTGAATACTTAGATTATTTTTATGTAAAGTAATTGGTATTCTGGGTAAACTATCGAATTCGTTTTGATTTGGACTGTTAGTTGAATACTTAAATCTCATACTTTATTGGCAATTTTCCTCAGATTCATTTAAGGCTTCTATTAAAACATCACCAACCCCAAAATTATCGTATGGCGTTGGTAGCTCGTAGGTTTTAAAAGGTTCTAAAGGAGCAATATTGTCAGCTACATCTAAATCTTCTGCCAAAATGCGGATTAGTTTTAGTTTTTCTGTTGCAGATAGTTGTCTAATAGCAGGAAGTACATCAGCAAGTGTCATGGGTATATGTTTGCGTAATTGACTTATTTATAGTTTAGGAGATCGTACCATGTATTTGCTTGACCAACTTTCAGGCGATCGTAAGCAATACAAGCTTTTAAGTCTTCTCGTGTCAGATCGGGAAAATCATCGAGAATTTCTGCTTCAGTCATATCAGAAGCTAAGTATTCAAGAACTTCATATACTGTAATTCGCAAACCCCGTACACAAGGCTTCCCACCGCGTTTATTCGCTTCAACTGTGATGTAGTTTCTATAGTTCATAATTAAAATTATTCGCATTTTTGATTCATTAGGCAATGCAGCTAATATACAAATAATAAGCCGTTTCGCTAATTAGCTGGTGGATTTTGGTAATCATGTATTGTTCTCATTAAATTTCTAGAATAAAAAATAGCAATCACCATTAAAAATAAAATTAAAAGTGATATTGCTGCACCTCCATTACCTAGAATATGCAATTTATCATACAAAATAAGAAAGACTGATATTGCAAATGCAATGATTCCTATCATATATGCCCACCATATTTGATATATCGTGCTTTGAGGGATTGCGTTGGGGTTTCCATTAGGCTTTACTGAAATAGCAAGAACGCCTGAACCAAATGTTACGAATAACTCCAATATAATGGTTATTGCAGATAAGATAAGATATAGCGTAGAAAATATTCCTAGTTTATTGATTGAGCTTAATTCTTGCATCATTATTGCAAATGAGAAACCAGTAATAAGTGCTGACTGAGTTCCTATTTGATTTAAGGCATCGTCAACCTTTATTTCAAAATCCGTCTTATGCAAAAATATATTTAACGGTTTTTTGAGCAAAGCCAACCATGTCTTTCCTTTTGATGCCATTTTTTGTTCCCCGCTACTATGAGGTCATTTACACAAAAGCCCTAACTATTTATTATTCAGTATATTTGTAGGTGACATCAAGAAAACGTCTGGATATCATAGCCAATAATCATGGTATACAGCATCAGCATATTCTGTCAGTGCTTCAGGATGAAATACATACTTCACGGCTCAATCATACCTCTAACTTGAGCCAACGCCTGATCTCCTGGAATTACTTGCACAGAACCATCCCGAACTTCATCCCGTCGCTTTTTGGCTTCAGTTATCCAAATTGACTGAATTGTTGAATCGGTATCAAATTCTAAGCTTTCTACCAATTTGTCTGCAAGAATTACCCTTGAAGCATTAGGCAAGGATAATATTTCCTCTGTTAGTTGCTCAATTGACCGCATAGTTTCCCCATAAAAAGATAAACTTTAAACATATTCTATCAAACTTGCCGACACCATAAAGCTACAACCAAAAACGCAAATAACTGAACCAAAACAATACTCGGACCACTAGGTAAATCGATCGCCCCAGAAATAACCATTCCCATTACTCCACTGGTGGCACCTATGGCAGCAGCAGTAACTAAAAAAGGGACAAACTGCTGACAAATTAATCTGGCAGTTGCCGCAGGAATAACTAAAAAACCATTGACCAATAAAATACCAACAGCACGAATAGTTAGAGCGATAGTAATTGCTAAAAGCATGATAAAAAAATAACGATGGCTGCGAACAGGTACACCTTTTACTACAGCTAAATCGCTATTCAGGGTAAGTAAAATTTGTTCTGGTAAACTAATGATAATCCAGGCTATAGTTACGCCTAAAATTAATAACAATAAAATTAAATCTGTATTACTAATAGCTAAAATATCACCAAATAAAATCGATAATAAATTACCCCGATATCCCTTTAAATAACTAAAACCAATTGTACCTAAAGCGATGGAACCCGATAGGGAAATACACAAGACTGTATCGCTACCGAGATCGGTTTTGTCAATTAAATAAATTACACCTAAACCAAAAGCAACGGTAAAACCAATTAACGTCCAAGTGGTAGGAAGTCCTAATAAAGCAGCCAAAACCACTCCTAGCATGGCTGAATGTCCCACCGTATCCCCGAATAGGGAGAGACGACGCAGGATTAAAAAGCTACCTAAAATACCCCCTAAAATACCAAGCAGTACACCACCTAGTACCGCTCGTTGCATAAAGGGTAAACTAAAAAGATTCAGGAAGTTGACTAGATTCATTATGATGATGACAAGTAGGACTGACTAAAGCACCGTATATGTGCAAGAGATTTTCGGCAGTGAGAGTGGTTTTAGGGGAACCTTGATAAAGTAAGCGACGGTTTAAACAAATTACTGAGTCACAATAGCGACTAACTAAATCTAAATCGTGGGAAACTTCCAATATTGTCCAGTTTTGTTCTTTTTTGAGACTATTAAGTAAAGCAGCAAATTCCATTTCTCCTGTCGCATCTACCCCGGCTAAAGCTTCATCGAGAATTAAAAGACGACGGGGAACTACTAAACAGTAAGCTAATAAAACTCGCTTTAACTCCCCTCCGCTAAGAGTCCCGATTTTTTGGTTTGCTTGTTTGGTTAGATGAACTTTTTCTAAAGCTTGGTAGATAATCTCTCGTTTACGTTTACGATCGCACCACCAGTATTTGCTATTTAAGCCTAAACCAACTAACTCTGATACTATTAGCGGAAAAGTGCGCTCAAAGGGAAACTTTTGGGGAATATAACCAATTTCCTGTTTTAATCGCTTTAACCGTTTACCATTACTATCAAAAAAGCTAATTTCACCTGACTGCGCTTCAAGCAACCCTAAAATAGATTTAATCAAGGTACTTTTCCCTGCACCATTTGGACCAATAATGGCAGTATGAGTACCTGGCAATAATTCAAAAGACACATTATCTACTGCTAGATATTCCCCACGCATTACCGATAGATTTTTGACTGTAACAATGGTATCATTCATCATTTATCATTGAGCATTTAACATTTATCATTTATGTTTAATGTTCACTGTTTTTTGATTCTGGAGTTTTTCAGAATAGAAAAGAGTATTTTGGCTATTTCATCGGCATCTTGATGTATGCTGCTGAATGATTTTTCGTCGATGTAGTCTGTATCTTTGAGTAGAGAAAGCCAGTATTTTGTTTCTAGGGTTTCTTTATAAGCGATAGATATTTTTGCTGAGAAATCTGCTGGAGAAATTCCGCCATTCGCTTCTGCAATATTTGCTCCGATAGATGTACCGCTTCTTAATAATTGTTTGGACAAAACAAACTCCTTCTTATCTTCTTGTAAATATTTGTAGGCATTAAGAATTCTGATGGCGAATTTATAAGCCTTATCGTAGGTAACATTTTTTTCATTTAACATTTAGTATTTTCCATTTATCAGTATTTATTGTTCAATGATAAATGTTCAATGTTCAATGTTCAATGATAAATGTTTACTGACACGCTCTTAATAACGCTTCCAAATTACCTTGCATCGCTACAAAATAATATTGTGGATCTGTTTCTCCTGCCTCAAGAGGGTTGATTTCTTCGAGAGATAGATTTAAGTCACTGGATATTTGCTCAACCCGTTTGTCTTTAATTCCTGGTTCAGTTAATAAAGCTTTAACAGAATGTTCCTCAGTTATTTGTTTTATCCGTTGGATATTTTGGGGAGTAATGCTCTCTTCAGGAATTTCCACTATTGCTTCTTGTTCCAGTCCGTAGCGTTGTGCTAGATAGGGAAAAGCATCGTGAAAAGTAATAAAGTTACAACCTTGAACGGGGGCTAATTTTTCTTTAAATTCACTGTCTAGCTGTTGTAGTTGTTCAATATAAGCTTGAGCATTGCTACGATAGCTATCTGCATTATCGGGGTCGATTTCAATTAACCTATCTCTAATATTCGCTACCTGTTGTTGCGCTAAAACAGGATCTAACCAAACGTGAGGATTTCCCTCTGGATGGTGATGTCCATGTTCATCATGTTTGTGTTCATCATGTTTGTGTTCATCATGTCCATGTTCATCATGTCCATGTTCATCATGTCCATGCTCCCCGTCCATTGCTTCTATTCCTTTACTAGAATCAATTTGCTGAAGTTCAGAATTACCTGCATTGGCAACTAAATCTGATAAAAACGCTTCCATCCCCAAACCGTTTTCTACTAAAACATCGGCTTGTGCTAACAATTTTGCATCTTCTGGGGTCGCTTGATAGTCGTGAACTTCGTTCCCAGGGGAAATCAAAATATCTACTTGTCCCGTCTCTCCTACTACAGCTTTAGTAAACAAATGAACTGGTAAAAAAGTAGTGACAATCTTGGGACCAGAACTTGTTTCTGGTGTAGGATCAGAACTTGTTGGTGGAGTTGTTTCTGGACTACAAGCGATCGCACTTAAAAAAGTGAAAGCAGTAATGAAAATACGTTGTAAAGATGCTTTTGAACGAAGGCCATGGACTAGGGATAAATATTGATTCATAGAACTCATATAATCTAGTGGATAAATGCTCAATTAAAATGATAATCATTCTCATTGTATAATAATCATTATTATTCCCTTTATTAATCCACAGTGACACTACCTAATTATATAGACCTAGCGATGATTGGGGCAGGGGTTCAGGCACTAACGCTAACCACACACCTCTTACAAAAAAGTGCAAAGTATGATCATAAAGTTTTAATTTTCGATCCCAGTCAAACGTGGATGAGTCAATGGCAACAACAATTTGCAGCGCAACAAATTCCTGCTTTGCGATCGCCGGCGGTTCATCATCCTGATCCTAACCCACATCAATTAAGAACTTTTGCTGAACATCGCCATCATGAATTGTTTTCTCCCTATGATAGACCAGGGACAAAACTATTTAACGATTTCTGTGATGAGCTTATTCGTCGCTGGAAGTTAACTGATAAGGTTTATCCAGCTAAAGTTATCCAGATTCTACCAATTAAATGTGCTTTACGTTCGCGATTTCAATTGGTTTTAGACACGGGAGAAACTATTCTGACTCGTAGAGTGGTATTAGCTACGGGAAGCGGAAAAAGACAGTTTCCTGATTGGGTAGAGAAGATTACCTCAGATTACCCCTCAGAGAGATTATGTCATTCTCAACAGGTAAATCTCAACCAACTTAAATTAACAGGAGAAAGAGTTTTAATTGTTGGTGGTGGGTTAACTAGCGGACATTTAGCTAAAGGTGCGATCAAACTGGGGGCGACTGTTACTTTAATGACCAGAAAACAGTTACAAGAAAAAATTTTTGATGCGGACCCAGGTTGGTTAGGACCGAAATATCTCAAGGACTTTCACGCCGAAACTGATTGGTCTATGCGTTACCAGCAAATACAGCAGGCCCGTAATGGTGGTTCAATGACTCCTGAAATGATGCTGCAATTAAGAAAGGCAGTGTCTGAAGGTACAATGATAATCAATGAATGCTGTCAAGTTAGGACTGCACAATGGCAAAATAATCTCTGGCAGGTTGATTGTGACAATGGAACCCAACATAAATTTAACCGTATCTGGTTGGCTACTGGTACGAGATTTAGTGCGACAGAACATCCTCTGTTGCAAGAGGTACTTGAGGTTTATCCCACAGAAATAGTTAACGGTTTACCCGTATTAGATGAATATTTGCGTCTGCCCAAGTCTAACTTTTTTATTATGGGTGGTTTGGCTGCTTTACGCATTGGGCCTGTTGCTAGAAATATTGGCGGGGCAAGAATGGCTTGTAAAAGTATCGTTCCAGCAATTGTTAAACCCAGTTTGGCGATCGGATGATTTTGTCGTTATATCCGGTGTGATTCATTACAAACCTTATGAGGATTTAGCAACAAAGCTTTGATAAATATTTGGTTGCGGAAGATTATTATTATCTTCTATTA
>JAAUYK010175274.1_pt1 | contig 16287 bp, 14 predicted proteins | sample 7278021 | NCBI WGS metagenome assembly JAAUYK01 (sample SAMN14350223, study PRJNA611818) | marine sediment metagenome | isolation source: surface marine sediment (1.8m) | place: French Polynesia: Moorea | collected 2018-08
ACGGCGCCCAGGATCACACCCTGCATGAACGTTGCCGTCAGCGAGCCGAAGTGAAAGGCATAATCCCAAATGCGGCGGGACTTGCCGCTGGCCTTGAAGCGAAATTCGAAAGCCACACCCCGGAAAATGAGGCCCAGGAGCATGATGATGACCGGGATATAGAGGGCCGGCATCAGGATGGCATACGCCAAGGGGAAAGCGGCAAACAACCCCCCCCCGGCGAGCACCAGCCAGGTTTCGTTGCCATCCCAGAAAGGTGCGATGGAATTCATCATGCGGTCCCGGCACTGGTCGGTGGGGGCGAAGGGAAACAGAATGCCAACCCCCAGGTCGAATCCATCCAGGATCACGTACAGCAGGACGGCCGTCATGATGAGGCCGTACCAAATCATAGGCAGGTCTACGAAAGCTTCAAAATTAAGCATGCCCGCCTCCTTCCCCCGTTACCAGTTTGGTCACGATGGGGGGCTTCCTGACACCATGAGCGCCGTAAGCTTCCTCATCCGAGACTGGCCCTTTGTTGATCAGGTGCAGGATATAATAGGCACCGGCCCCGAAGACAAAGGTGTAGGTGACCACAAAAGCGGTCAGCGAAATGGCGATGGAAGGCGCCGCCACCGGTGAAACCGCATCACTCGTTCGCAAGATTTCATAAACGATGTAGGGCTGTCGTCCAATTTCGGTGACGAACCAACCGGCCAACACGGCGATAAATCCCGAGGGTGCCAACGCCATGCACCAGTACTGGAACCAGCGCGTATCAAAAAGCCGTTTTTTGAAGTGCAGGACCAGAGCGATCAAGCCCGTTAGGATCATCAATGTGCCGATGCCGACCATGATGCGAAACGACCAGAAAACCCATGCCACGGGCGGACGCTCTTCCTTCGGCCATTCTTTAAGCCCCTTCACCTCACCATCGAGGTCGTGCGTCAGGATGAGACTCGTCAGGTAGGGTATTTCGATGGCCCATTTGTTTTCTTCGGCCTCCTGATCCGGCCAGGCGAAAAGCGTCATGGGGGCGCCACGCTGTGTTTCCCACAAACCCTCCATGGCCGCCACCTTGGCGGGCTGGTGCTCAAGCGTGTTAAGCCCGTGCAAGTCACCAATCACGAGTTGCATCGGGGCTACGAAAATCGCCATAATCATGGCCATGCCCAGCATGATCCGCGCATGTTTTACGTGCCGGCGGCGCCAGAGATAAAACGAGGCGACGCCGGCCACCACGAAAGCGGTCGTCAGATAGGCCGCTATCGTCATGTGGGCGAAGCGGTAAGGAAAGGAGGGGTTGAAAATCACGGCCAGCCAGTCGGTGGGGTAAAACAAACCGTCATCAGCGACGCGAAAGCCCTGCGGTGTCTGCATCCAACTATTGGCCGACAGAATCCAGAAGGCCGACACCAGTGTTCCCGCGGCCACGATGACGGTCGAGGCAAAATGCATTCGGGGGCTAACACGATTCCATCCAAAAAGCATGACGCCCAGAAACGAGGCCTCCAGAAAAAAGGCGGTCAAAACCTCATAGCCCAGCAGGGGCCCCAGTACATTGCCTGTCTTATCGGCGAATTCAGACCAGTTGGTCCCGAATTGAAAGCTCAAGACCACTCCGGATACAACACCCATGCCGAAGGCCACCGCAAATATTTTAACCCACATGCGATAGATTTCAGCATAGATTTGATTGCCGGTTTTGAGCCAGCGCCATTCGAGAACGGCCAACCAACTCGCCAGGCCAATCGTAAAGGCCGGAAATAGGATGTGAAAAGAAACCGTAAATGCAAATTGAATACGCGCGAGAATAACAGGATCTAGATTATCCAGCATATTATCACCTTGAACACTTAAAAGTTAGACAAAAACTATACAAATTTTAAAAATATTCTAAGTTCATGGCTTTCCTTGTCAAGCGGTGTGCGACGAACATTCGTCACCGTGATAGGCCCACTGCGGGCAGGTCGCGAGATCGGATATAGATTGACGGTCTGGCTATCGATAGGATCTTCGTGCCGATGCGACCTTAGAACGTCGCGCGGGTTGCCGGGCTTGATGACCCAAAGCGGGTTTGCGGTGAACGGTTTGATCACCAGCTTGTATGGGTTGGCATTGCGCGTATCGCCAAGGCGGAGCAACAAGACGGCATGTTCACAACATTTGAGCCGGATACGGGCGAGATAAGGAACTCCTACGAGGTGGGAACTGTCCAACCAGCCCCGGATTGTGCTTGAGGTCGAAAATCCGGGGCCGGTGTTGAATTAGCCGCAGCCGCAGCCGGATTTGTCTGAATCGCAGTGGCAGCCGCCGCCGCATCCGGCATGCTGCTGGGTGGGGCTTGGACTGATGCCGACAACTTCGATGTCGAAGTTAAGCGCCTGGCCGGCCAGCGGATGGTTCAAATCCACGGTGATCTGCTCATCATCAACCTGGGCGATACGGGCCGGAACCTGGCGGCCGTCCGGGGTGGTCAGGGCAATGGCCTGACCGACCTGGGGGTCCATTTCCGGGGGCACCTCGGCGCGGGCGAATTGATGCATGTGTTTGTCGTCACGCAGCCCGTAGGCCTCTTCCGGCTTAAGCCGGAAGTTCTTTGTCTGGTTCAGCGACATGTCACTCAGGGCCGCTTCAAACCCCGGGATCAATTGACCGGCGCCCATCTTGATCTCGAGGGGCTGGCGCCCTTCGCTGGTATCAAAAACGCTGCCATCGTCAAGGGTGCCCTTGTAGTGAACGCTGATGAAAAGACCATTTTCGACTTTTTGCATAAAAAACTCCTGGGTAAAGTTTAAAAGTCCTCAAAAATAGGGATATTTTTCTAGAAATCAAGGAAATCCCGGGAGGGGGGGAGCAGATCAGCGGACTTCCATCGATTGCTGGGGAACACGGCGCAGTTGCCCGACATCGTAGCCGACCCGGGCGAGAAGTTCCAGAATTTTAGCGTAGTCGGATTCGGGAATCGACGGCGTGCGGGCCATCACCCAGACGTAATCGCGTTTGGTCCGGCCGATAACCGTCTGGGAATAATCTTCGGTAAGGTAGATGATCCGGTATTCCGCCTTGAAGGGCCAGATAAATTGCATACCCCATACGGCGTTCCCGGTGCCCTCCCGGACAAAACCGCGGGGGTTGTATTCTTTTGGGGGGCCGTCAAAACCGCCCTTATTGAAGGTAAACCGGGTCGCCACCGTCCCGTCCGCGTCCAGACGATAGCTCTCTAGTGCGTTGTAAGCTCCTTTTTCGAATGAAGTCGGAATACTGGCGATCACATACCAGTCGCCCATGAAGCGCTCAATATCGACGGAGGCGACCGTGGGAATCGGTTGGGGGGTCTGGCAGCCCGCCACCAAGGCCAGAATTATCGCGAAGAGGAAATAGCGGGTGATCGCCTTCTTCGCGCCGGCACGGCGGTAATCCGCTACGATGCCGCAACGGTGGGCCGCCCCGAGGTGCCGATTGGTCAGACGGCGGGGTAAATCAGAGGCGTTGCGGCAGTGGCCAAAGGCAGTGAAACTTGTATGCGGCATAGGGCTATGCGCTCTCTTTCAGGTTCGATGGTCAATCGTTGATGATCGTTAATTAGTTTTAGACAAGCTGTGCTTCATGTCAACCAGCCGGGAAAGGTTTAGAGGCGGCGGGAAAAAAAGCCTTGCTAATCCAGGCCGTCGGCGTATTGTCGATGACATGCAAGCGAGTACGCACCATGTTTTTTGGCGGCATCCTGCCGGCTTGGACCGCCCGCATCTCGCACGGCAGCGCCCTGTGGTCTTTGCGGGCCAGGCCGTCCTCCGACGATTGGTCTGCATACTCATCGTGTGGTGGGTCACCCTCGACCCGATCGCGGCACAGGTGGCGGAGCGCTATATTCTGGTGCTCAAGGATGGCCGGCGCATTGCCGTTTCCAGGTATGAGACATCGGGCGACCATATTTACTACGAACGCTTCGATGCCCGCATCGGTATTGACCGAGCCCTGGTTGAGACGATTCTGGTTATCCCGCCAAGCCAAGACACGCCGGTTTTGGAGGATGTCATCCTGGGGCGCGTGCTCAAAATCCATGACCGTCAATTCACGCTCGGCGATTTTTTGCGCGAAGACTTCTTTACGGCCGAGATCGAACCGCGCCTGTCACCGGAAGAACAAACCGCCTATGTCCGCAAACTGATCAGCTTGAAGCGATGGCAAATCCTGGAGATCGAGGATCAGTGGTCGATTGCCGAGAAGAAGGGCGATATCGTCGATCTGGGCGTGCGCGAGCAACAGCTGATCGCCGCCCTGAGAGATCTAAACGATGGGCAGCGCGCCTTGTCCAAACTGGTGCAGCGGCACCGCGCCGCCCCGGCGCGGAGCGGTTCAGGAACCCGTTCCTCAGGGCCGGAAGAAAACGAAACCACGGCGGGTGGCGACATGGCGGCCAACGGGCACCCGGCTGCGGAAGTTTCGATCGATGCCCTGATGGATCCTGCGGCCGGCCGGGATCGATTGCAGCACCAACGTGAAATGCTAGTGATCGTGATCAAGAAAAATTATGATGCCGGCGAAAAAGCCGGAGGTGTCTTGACGCTGCAGCAGGCCCGTCAGGATTTGCGGATCGTTGATTTGCAAATCAGGTATTTCGACCAACTGGCGGGTGTGCCGCCCACGTCGACAGCCCCGCCCTTGCCAAACCCATGACAGTTGGGCCTTCCGGGCAGCCAACCCGACCACCGCTCAAATCGCGTCCCGACAACCAGGGACTGCCATGCCTGCGGCCCGCAGGTGCTGGTTACGCCGCCGACCCTGAAGTTGCCCGCACCGTCGAAGTCAGCATCGTCTTGAATCCCTGGGCTAGATTGCCTTTTAACGTCATTCATAGTTAAATGGTGCCGTCGACGGTTAGTGAACGTTGGCGTTTTATTGTTACGAACGTGCCATTCGTTCGGGGTTGACGAGCAAATTCATGAATTCCCGCCCGGTGCGCTCCGGGGGGCGCATGCCCCGTGCCCGGCGAGAAAGGCAAACCATGATCGTTCCTGTCATTCTGGCCGGCGGCGCCGGCACGCGGTTGTGGCCGCTGTCGCGAGAACTGCATCCCAAACAGCTCCTGCAGCTGACCGGCCATCACAGCATGATTCAAACGACGCTCGCGCGTTTGAAGGGGCTGGCCGACCTGGCGCCGCCGGTGGTCATCTGCAACGAGAGTCACCGCTTCATGATCGCGGAGCAGATGCGGGAGGTCGGCATCCGCCCCCAGGCGATCATTCTGGAACCGGTGGGGCGCAACACGGCGCCGGCCATTGCCACGGCCGCCCTTTTCATGGCGCGGCACGCCCCTGCGGATGATTTGCTGGTGCTGCCGGCGGATCACCACATCGGCCAGCCGGCGGCCTTCCATCAGGCGGTGGTTGCCGGCTGCCAATTGACCGCCCGCCAGCACCTGGCAACCTTTGGCATCGTGCCCACCGCGCCGGAAACCGGATACGGCTACATCCAAAAGGGGCAGGTCCTGGAAAACGATTCAGGGGACCACACGGGCTGGGCCATCGAGGCCTTTGTCGAAAAGCCCGATCGCCAGGTCGCCGAAAGCTATCTGGCTTCCGGGGACTATCTCTGGAACAGCGGTATGTTTCTTTTTCGAACGGACGTTATCCTGGAAGAGATGCAGCGACTGGTGCCGGAAATGGTCGGCGCCTGTGAGACCTCCTTGCACCGTGCGGTGATCGATCTTGATTTCCTGCGCTTGGACGTCGAAGCCTTTGGGGAATGCCCATCGGATTCCATCGATTACGCCATCATGGAAAAAACGGATCGCGGGGCCATGGTTCCCCTGGATGCCGCCTGGAATGATTTAGGGTCCTGGGAAGCCTTGTGGAACGTGGGGGACAAAGACGCCGCCGCCAACGTCGTTACCGGTGACGCGCTGCTGCACGACGTTACCAATTCCTACATATTGGCCGACAGCCGCCTGGTGGCGGCGCTCGGCGTGGATCGCCACATTATCGTGGAAACCGCCGATGCGGTGTTCATTTCCCCGCGGGATCGCGTTCAGGATGTGAAACATCTGGTTATGCGGCTAAAGGCTGATCAGCGCGGGGAAGGCATCCGTCATCGGCGGGTTTACCGTCCCTGGGGGACGGTGGAGAGCATCATCGCCGCGGAACGCTTCCAGGTCAAACACATCACCGTCAACCCGGACGCGCGCATCTCTTCTCAAAAACACGACCATCGCGCCGAGCACTGGGTCGTGGTCAAGGGTACGGCGCTCGTCAACCGGGGTGAGGAGGAATTCATTCTCAAAGAAGACCAATCTACCTACATACCGGTGGGTCAGTCCCATCGCCTCAAGAATCCCGGCAAACTGCCGCTCGAAATCATCGAGGTCCGGACGGGAAGCTATTTGGGCGAGGACGATATCCACCGCTATGACGATGACTACGGTCGCTGCTTTCCCACGTGCCCAAGCGATGGGTAAGGCCGCCGCCCGCAAGAGCCTCGGTGGGCCGACCCCGCGCGACTTCGCAGCATGGCCGCACCGATCGATTTTGTAATATCAACCTATAGGAACCGAGAATGAAAAAAGCACTGATTACCGGCATCACGGGGCAGGACGGCGCTTATCTGGCTGAATTGCTGTTGCACAAAGACTATGCGGTCCATGGGATCAAGCGCCGTGCGTCTTCCATCAATACCGAACGCGTCGATCATCTCTACAAGGATCCGCATGAAGAGGACGTCCGCTTCACGATGCATTACGGCGACCTGACGGATGCCACCAATCTGATCCGTATCATCCAGGAAGTACAGCCGGACGAGATTTACAACTTGGCCGCCCAGAGTCACGTCATGGTCAGTTTCGAAACACCCGAATACACCGCCAATGCCGACGCGCTTGGAACCCTGCGGCTCCTGGAGGCCATTCGTATATTGGGCCTTGAAGACCAGACGCGTTTCTACCAGGCCTCCACCAGCGAAATGTTCGGCAAAGTACGCGAAACCCCCCAGACCGAGACAACCCCTTTCTACCCCCGGAGCCCGTATGGGGCCGCCAAGGTTTACGCCTACTGGATTACGGTCAACTACCGAGAGGCCTACGGCATGTATGCCTGCAATGGCATTCTTTTCAACCACGAGTCGCCGATCCGCGGCGAGACCTTCGTGACCCGTAAAATAAGCCGCGCCGTGGCGCGGATGCACATGGGGCTGCAGGACTGTCTCTTCCTGGGTAACCTGGAGGCGCGAAGAGACTGGGGGCATGCCCAGGATTACGTCCGGGCCATGTGGGGCATGCTTCAGCAGGAGCAACCGGAAGACTACGTGATTGCCACGGGCGAGGATCATTCCGTGCGTGAGTTCATCGAAAAGGCCTTTGCGGTCGTGGGCGTCGCGATTCGCTGGGAGGGTGAAGGTCCCGAGGAGATCGGTCGCGTCGACCAGATCACGGCTGCCAGGGGATCGGCCCTGCGACCCGGCGATACGATCGTGCGTATCGATCCGCGTTATTTTCGTCCCACGGAAGTCGATTTTCTATTGGGGGACCCCACCAAGGCCCGGGAAAAACTGGGCTGGGTGCCGGAAGTCAGCTTCGATGAACTGGTGGCGACCATGATGCAGGAAGATCTCAAGGTGGCCGACCGGGACCGCCTGTGCGATATTGCCGGTTTTCCCATCTATCAACATGCTGAATAGCACCCGAAAGAACACCGTATGAACCGACAGAATCGGATCTATGTGGCCGGACACCGCGGGATGGTGGGGGCCGCTATCGCCCGGCGGCTTCGTGCCGAGGGCTATGATCAGCTGATTACCCGCCGGCACGCCGATCTGGACCTGACCGACCAGACAGCCGTCCGGCAGTTTTTCCGCCACCAGCCGATCGATCACGTGGTGCTGGCAGCGGCGCGTGTCGGTGGCATTCAGGCCAACAACACCTATCCGGCCGAATTCATCTATCAGAACCTGATGATCGAGGCCAACGTGATCCACGGGGCCTATCAGGCCGGGGTGCGGCATCTCCTTTTTTTGGGCAGTTCCTGCATTTATCCCAAATATGCCGAACAGCCCCTAAAGGAAGAAGACCTTCTTAGCGGCTGGCTGGAGCCCACCAATGAACCCTACGCGGTGGCCAAGATTGCCGGCATCAAGCTCTGTGAGGCCTACAACCGCCAGTACGGCACCCGTTTTCGTTCGCTGATGCCGACCAATCTTTACGGCCCCCATGACAACTACGATCTGGAGACTTCGCACGTTCTGCCGGCCCTGATCCGCAAATTTCATCTGGCCAAACTGGCCCTGAACAAGGACTGGGAGGCGGTGGCCGCCGACGAAAGGCGCCATGGACCGATTCCCGATGAGATCCGGGCTTCGCTGGGCGATCCGCAAAGCCCGAAACGAGGAACGACACCACAGGTGGTCCTCTGGGGCAGCGGCCGCCCCTATCGTGAATTTTTACATGTGGACGATCTGGCCGCGGCCTGCCTCTTCATCATGAACCAGCCCGACGAGCGCTTAGCCGAGATCATGACAGCCGCGAGCAGGGCAGGCGCAGACGACACCGGAACTGCCCCGCGTCACAACCTGCGGCCCGAGACCTGCCTGGTGAATGTCGGCACGGGGCGCGACCTGACCATCAGGGCCTTGGCCGAAACCGTCGCCGAGGTCGTGGGCTATGCTGGCCGGGTCGTTTGGGATACCGCTAAACCCGACGGCACCCCCCGCAAGCAACTCGATGTCAGCCGTTTGCTGCAGCTGGGCTGGGAACCCCGGATCGGTCTGCGCGAAGGCATCCAGCTGACGTACCAGGCCTATCTGGACGCTTGCGATTAGACCTGCTGCCGGGCGATAACAACCGCGGCCTCGTCGCTGTACTTAGAAAGGATCATCGATGCACCAAGCTGCCAAGAATCATGACGTTTCGCTGGCCCCTACCGGTGAAGTCTTCGACTTGCCGTGCGAGAAAGACTATGCCGACGAATTCAACCGATTGCAGGCGCTGGCCCGGCGTCACCGCGACGACGGACGCGAGGTCGTCGTCGTCATGGGCGTCGGTTTTGTCGGCGCGGTGATGGCCGGTGTGGTGGCCGATGCATCCCCGGAAGGATCGGACCGATCGCCTTATTTCGTGATCGGTATGCAGCGGCCTTCGACGCGTTCTTACTGGAAGATACCCTATCTCAACCGTGGCCTGGCACCGGTGGAGGCCGAAGATCCTGAAGTGGCACCTTTGATCGAGCGTTGCGTGAAAGCGAAACAAACGCTCACCGCCACTTTTACCTATGACGCCCTCCAGTTGGCGGATATCGTGGTGGTCGATGTGCAGTGCGATTATCTCAAGGAGACCCTGGGCGATGTCCGTCAGGGCTATGCCGATATCCGTGCCCTGGAAGAAAGTCTGAAGGTGATCGGTCAGAAGATTCGACCCGAATGCCTGGTGTTGATCGAGACCACGGTGCCGCCCGGAACAACGGAGTATGTGGCCAATCCAATCATCAAGAAAGCCTTCGAAGAACGCGGCCTGACCCGGGTGGAGCCTTGTCTGGCGCATAGCTTCGAGCGCGTCATGCCCGGGCGCGACTATGTGGCCTCCATCCGTGAATTCTGGCGGGTGTGCAGCGGCATCAATGCCGACGCCCGCGATAAGGTGGTGGCCTTTCTTTCCAACGTGATTGATGTTGCCAATTTCCCCCTGACGGTGCTGGACCGTCCGATCGAGAGTGAAACCTGCAAGATTGTGGAGAATTCCTACCGAGCCACCACGCTGGCCTTTCTGGATGAGTGGAGTCTGTTTGCCGAGCGCAACGGGGTGGATCTGCACAAGGTGATCGAGGCCATCAAGGTGCGCCCCACGCATTCGAATATGATTTTTCCCGGTCCGGGTATCGGGGGGTATTGTCTGCCCAAGGACGGGGGTTTGGGCGTCTGGGCTTACAACACGCTCATGGGATTTGAGGACGAAATTTTCAAGATGACGCCCCTGGCGATCGACATCAATGATACGCGGGCTTTACGGGTCGCACAGCTCGTCCGTGACGCCCTGCGAAACATGGGTAAAATCGTGGCGGCCTCGCGGGTCGCGCTACTGGGTGCCTCCTATCGAAAGGACGTGGGCGATACGCGTTACAGCGGCTCCGAGCTCATCGTCCGCAAACTGGCCGAAATGGGGGCCGAACTGGTGGTTCACGATCCCTACGTGAAGCGTTGGTGGGAGTTGGAAAAACAGGACAGCTATCCCCGGCCGGGCTATTCGATGGCGCGGTTTTTCCGCAATCAGGAAGGGCTGCGCGACATTGCGGTTAAAAAACAAATGGCCGATGTGCTCAAAGGGGTGGACGCCGTTATCCTGGCTGTCGGACATCAGGCTTACCGTCAATTAGACCCGGATACCGTGATTCGGCAGACGGGCCGCCCCGCTGCCGTCATCGACTGTTTCAACCTTTTGAATGATGATCAGATCGAACGCTATTTCGAGTTGGGCTGCGAGGTCAAAGGTCTTGGACGGGGACATGTCAAACGCATCAAGGACCGCGTGGCCTGCCGCCCGGCCTCCTGATCGACTGGATCTCCGGGATGCCGGCGGCCGTACCCCGCTGCATCTGGCCGTCTTCCGAGGCCATCGCGAAATGAGAGGCGCCCGCGTCCGCAAACCCGATGAATTTAAAGCGGGCTGTGTTGACGCGTCTGTAGCGATCAAGGCAGGGCCTTGCGGCAAAGGGGCGGATGGATGCGATGCCCATAGGGCCGCATCGAACTATTGGCAGACCCCATCAGAGGTGGGGGGAGTAAACGCAACGAGGGCGACCACGATTGGCAGACCGCACATTACCCAAAGAAGCCCCGGGGCCTATGGATCTTCATTCAAAGCATCGTCCTGCCAATATTTGGTCCCTTTGACCGTGGCCTGAAGGGCTAAACCGCTTTCGGTCAACTGGTAAATCGTGATGTTGTCCAGCAAAGCCTCGCCGCCGACCGCGGCCCCCATATCGCTGGCCTTGGCAGCGGCATCGGCATGCCCGCCAAACTCCCAGCCGCTTTCGACAAAGCGTTTCATGGTTTCATGGTCATGGAAAATGAAGACGGCGCGGAAATCCTTGATACCCAGTCCCAGGCCGATGCCTAATTCACCCATTTTCATATAGGTCCGGCGCCGGTCGCCATTGTTGTGGACGACACCGTAGCCGCCGCCAAAACTGGCGAGGATAAGATTGACGTTGGCATTGCTGAAGACGGCATACCCCGGGGCCGACGCAATCTGCGATTTGGCCTGGGGACGAACGCGGTAGAGATTCGAGAGGGTTTCCTGCTGCATCTCCCGAATTGCCTGACGCTTGTTTTCCGGACGGTGTCCCTTACTGGTCGCACAGGCCGTTAAAACGCTGGCCATGGCCACAACGCACAACACGGTCTTGATCGGTTTCATTTTTGATATCCTGCCATGATCGCGATTCGTCCACCAGCGGCGGAGCCTTAGACGGTGATAACCTGCATCGTTATTCAAATATCGGGAAATCCGGTCTAGATCTTTAATGCCTGCATTTTATCCCTGAATCGTTTAAGACACTGATTATGGCATTCGGTCTAAAGGCTGATGAGCGCATGGCCTTCGCGACATCCTGGTAGAGGACCGTCGATGGCCGCATGACGATTATGGATTGAATCATTACAAGCGGTTGGCGGCCGCGAACCGTCCACCTTTTACCCCGCATTCGAGGAGGCGCCCGTGGCGTATTCACATGATTTGGAAAAACGCATCGATGCCAGTGTTGGGGGTTGGGGGCTGGCCAAGAAGAAGATGTTCGGGGGGATCTGCTATCTGCTGGCGGGCAACATGTGCTTCGGAATTTACGGGGACTTCCTGATCGTGCGCCTGGGCAGCGACGCGGCGGCGAAACCCTATCTGGCCCAAGCACATGTCAAGCCCATGGACATTACCGGACGGCCCATGAAGGGCTGGGTCATGGTGGCGCCGGCCGCCTACGACGGGCCGGAGCAGCTTCGGCCATGGCTTTCCCGGGGAACGCAGTTCGCTCAGACCCTGCCGCCCAAGTAAGCGAGGGTAAGGCCTTCATGGGAATTCAGCCCCTGTATACGCGCTTGTCATCGCCGCTCTGATCAATGGTCGCTGTCTTCAACACATCCCGCCGTTGACGCCGATAACCTGTCCGGTGACATAGGCGGCGTCCTCCGAGCACAGGAAGCGCACGACGCGGGCCACCTCTTCGGGGCGGCCGATGCGCGCCATGGGGATCATCTGTTTCAGCGCGTCCACCGGTACATCGCGTATCATTTCGGTGTCGATCAGGCCGGGGGCTACCGCGTTGACCCGGATGCCCAGGCGGCCGACCTCGGCCGCCAGCGCCTTGGTGGCCCCGATCAGACCGGCCTTGGCGGCGGAATAGTTGACCTGTCCGCGGTTGCCGATCACGCCGGCCACGGACGAGATGGTGACCACCGTGCCGCTTTTCTGGCGCATCATTTTCTTGATGATCGGCTTGGTGACGTTGTAAAAGCCCTTCAGGGCCACGTCGATCACCGTATCCCATTTGCCCGGCTTCATGGTCAGAAACAGGTCGTCGGCCGTAATACCGGCATTGTTCACCAGGGCATCGATGGTCGCGGCACGCCCGATGATGTCTTTTAGAACCGGCCCGGCCTGGTCAGGATCCGCCACGTCGAAGGCCACGGTTTCGACGGTGCCGCCGACGGCTTCGATGGCCGCCGTCGTTTCGCGGGCCGTATCGGCGTTGGAATGATAGGTGGCCACGATGTGATAGCCGTTGCGGGCCAGTTCGATGGCGATGGCTTGCCCGATACCCCGGGTACCGCCGGTAATGATTGCTGTTTTTTCCATCAGCGTCTCCTTGGATGACGAAATCTAATCGGTGAAGAAGGCCGGGGGGGCTGTCGTGTCAACCGGCCGGCTGATTTCCCGACGGTTTCGTAAAACGTCCGATATCGGCGTTACGCTTCATGCCTCGTCATTGCAGCGTACCGAAAGTACGCTTCATTCCTCAGCATTCGCAAGCCTTGATCTCAAACCTTTTACGAAGCCGTCTGAAATATGACATTTTACGAGTCCATCTTTTCTGTATTCAGGATAATCCGCTGGGCCGATGCTGCGTTAACCCGGCGCCATTTCTAATACGAAAGCCCTTGGTCTGTAAAGCACGGCACGGTGGTGAGGCGTCCCGCGGGCCTGCAACGCCATTGGACTTGCATAAAATTGCCAGTTGACATTTGATAGTGACGTTTTTGATCGAACCGACACGCTAAGGAGCGCCATGCTATTCCAATTTCAGACCGCCGGCCGGATTTATTTCGGCTGCGGTGAAGCCGCCCGACTCGGTGCGGTCGCCGCCGAATGGGGCCGGCGGGTTTTGTTCATGACCGGTCGTCATCCCGAACGCTGGGATGATCTGCGGGCGCAGCTGGCGGCGCAGCGCCTCGATGCCACCGTCTGGCGCATCGAGACCGAGCCCACGGTCGCGATGATCGACCGGGCCGTGGCCACGGCCCGCGAGACGGGCGCCGACGTTGTGGTGGCGGTCGGGGGCGGGAGCGTCATCGATGCGGGCAAAGCCGTGGCGGCCATGCTGGCCAACGACGGTTCCCTCATGGATTATCTCGAAATCGTGGGACGGGGCCGGGCGCTTACACAGCCTTCGCAACCCTGTATTGCGGTTCCCACCACGGCCGGCACGGGGGCCGAGGTCACCCGCAACGCCGTGCTAAGCGCCGTCTCCCACAAAGTCAAAGTGAGTCTGCGCAGTCCGTTCATGATGCCCTGTGCGGCGATCGTCGATCCCGAACTCACGGTGGCCATGCCGCCTGCGATGACGGCCGGCACGGGCATGGACGCCATGACCCAGTTGATCGAGGCCCTGGTGTCCTCGAAGGCCAACCCCCTGACGGACGGGATTTGCCGGGAAGGCCTGCCCCTGGCCGTGCGCTGTCTGCCGCGGGCCTTCGGTGACGGTCGCGACCTGGCGGCCCGGGAGGGGATGTCCTTGGCCAGTCTTTGCGGAGGACTGGCCCTGGCCAACGCCGGTCTGGGGGCCGTGCACGGCTTGGCCGGCCCGCTGGGCGGGATGATCCACGCGCCGCACGGTATGATCTGTGCCGCGCTGCTGCCGCCGGTCATGGCGGCCAATATCGAGGCCCTGCGACGGCAGGCGGCCGATTCGATTTATCTGGAGCGCTATCGGGAAGTGGCCCGTCTTCTGACCGGCCGTCTGGACGCCCGGGAGAATGAGGGCGTCGACCACGTGCGTCGCCTGGTCGACCAGTTGGCGCTGCCGGGACTGTCGACCCTGGGCCTCCAGGCCTCCGACTAGGAAGCGGCCGCGGCCAAGGCGTCTCGCGCCAGCAGCATGCAGGGCAACCCGGTCGTCTTGAGCGCCGATGTGCTGGAAGGCATTTTAAGATCGGCGTTCTGAGACGCGCTCTACGGACCTACCTATCCGCATGCCTGGGCGGCCTTTCCAGGAATGATGCGATCTGCGGCCAGAGTCGGACGACGTCTTCCGGTGTCGACCAGACAATTTCGGGATCCGATTTGAACCAGGTAAACTGACGTTTGGCATAGCGCCGGGTGTCACGTTTGATCAACGCCACGGTTTCGTCCCAGGCCGTTTTTCTGGAAAGATACTCGACGATATGGCGATAGCCGATGGCTTGCATCGGTTTGAGATCGGCATGGTAGCCGCGGTCCAGCAGCGACTGAACCTCGGCCACCAGACCTTCCGCGACCATGGCTTCGACCCGTTGGTTGATGCGCGCGTAAAGGACGTCGCGATCGATTTCCAGGCCGATCTTGAAGGTTGTATAGCGCTTTTGCGCAAATCCGTGGCGGCGCTGGAGTTCGGACAATGAGCGGCCAGTGGTCTCGAGGGTCTCGAGGGCGCGGATGATGCGAAAACGGTCGTTGAGGTGGATGCGGGCGGCACTTTGCGGATCGCGGCGGCGCAGTTCGGCATGCAACCCGGCCACGCCTTGCGTCTCGGCCCGCCGCGCCAGTCTTTGGCGGATCTGGGGATCAGGCCTCCGGGCAGCGAACAAGCCGTATACCAGCGCTTTGATGTAAAGGCCGGTGCCGCCGGCCACCACGGCCGGTGACGCGGCCTGCCGGAGACGGTCGATGCAGTCGGCGGCCAGGACCGCGTAGCGCACGGCGTCGAAAGACGTATCCGGATCGACCACGTCGATCATGTGATGCGGGACGGCGGCCTGTTCCTGCGGCGTTGGTTTGGCAGTGCCGATATCCATGTAACGATAGACCTGCATGGAATCGGCCCCCACGATCTGGCCCCCGATGCGTTGGGCCAGGCGAATCGCGGCGGCTGTTTTGCCGATGCCGGTCGGACCGCAGATGATGACGATGCGGGGGCGTCTAGAATCCGTGCGCATGCCGCGCAGATAATCAGACTGTGGGCCTAATCGCAAGCGGAATCTGGGTCGCCGCACAGCTTCCGGTCAGACCCGACACGAAGCACGTCAAGCTTTCGCGCCACTTGAAAATCAGGCTTTTTTATTTGACATTAAATGGTCGATGCTATAACTAAACTCGAAATTAAATTAGGCTTGCAGTGAGTATAACCGGCGGGACGCCGAATAAAATTCATTTAAAGGAGGGTATGAGTAAATGGCCAACGTAGAATACATGGGCAAGACGTTTGAAGTAGATGAAGACGGTTTCATCGGTAATTATGAAGATGGAAAGTGTGAAGAATGGATCCAGTACGTCAAGCAGCAAGAAGGTATCGACGAACTGAGTGAAGAACACCGCAAAGTCATCACGGTGCTGCAGGAGTACTACGAGAAAAACGGTATCGCTCCCATGGTGCGGGTCCTTTCCAAAGTCACCGGCTTCAAACTGAAACACATCTATGAGCTGTTCCCTTCAGGTCCGGGCAAGGGCGCCTGTAAAATGGCGGGTCTCCCGAAACCGACCGGCTGCGTCTAATGCTGCGGCCTTGACGGCTGTTGCTTAGAACCGATTGCAAGGCCCTGCCCCAGGCAGGGCCTTTTCATTTGACGGATTCGCAAAAAGCCCGAGAGCGGCGTTACGCTTCAGCCTTCGTCATTGCGGCGTACCTATGTACGCCTCATTCCTCAGTTATCTGCGGCCGTCTCTCGAGCTTTTTGCGAATCCGTCTGCAACACCAATCTTGGCGGTTCCGTTTTCATACGTAATTCGTTTTGGTCGAGGAGGGCGCTTATCATGGAACTCAAGGTCAAGAGCGGCAGCCGGACCCAGCTGATTGACATAACGTCGGATGTTCAGGCGGCCCTGCGCGAGGCCGGCGTCCGCGATGGTCTCTGTATGAT
>JAAUYK010014041.1_pt1 | contig 16275 bp, 15 predicted proteins | sample 7278021 | NCBI WGS metagenome assembly JAAUYK01 (sample SAMN14350223, study PRJNA611818) | marine sediment metagenome | isolation source: surface marine sediment (1.8m) | place: French Polynesia: Moorea | collected 2018-08
AAGAAGGGCGTGTAGAACGACGCTGAAAGGGAGAAGGCGATAAGAACCCTCTCCACGGAAGTTCCTCCAAACCATATACGAATTCTTACATTTCTGCTGTATAGTGGACGTCGACGTCATGAAGTGAGCGTTTAGCCGGTCGGCCAGGTTGTTGCCCTCGTTGATGAGCATGGACTCGAGGGCGGCGACGGACAGGCCGGACGACGCCGTGGACGAGGTGTAGGCGGAACCGACGCCCGCAGAGTTGCTGCTCTCCGTCACCGCCAGCAGCTGGATCGGAAGCTCGGGAATGTTCATGGAAAATGTACTGGAAGTGAAAATGGAGAGGTTTTTTTAATATGAGGACCCCCAAACTTTCCCACGGAATGCGTACCTAAGCGTTGCCAGCGACGCCTTCCGCTTGGTCGAATAGACTAGAATGAATCCGTGTATGAGCTCGTCCCTGAAGTCGGTGGCGCTGTGGTACGACGACAGGATGACCTCCACCTTGCGCTTCGCGTCCCCCAGTTGCGTCTCCAGGGCCACGCTGCGCTCGCCGGACAGGTAGGAGTTCTGGTGGCGCAGCAGCGGGCCGAGCACGTTCTCCACGGAGTAGGGGTCGCCGCAGAGCAGGCACATCACAATGCGCACGTCCGGCTCGCCCCCGTCGCCCGCGGCGGCCGACGACGAAGACGGGTTGCTCGTCGGGCCGCTCTTGTAGATGCTCAGGAGGCCGGAGCGGTGCCGGATGGACTCGATGAGGGCGCGTAAGGAGTCCTCGACCAAAGGCTCCCTAAAGAGCACCTCGTCGCCGAGGTCGGCCTCGTCCTTGCAGATGAATGGGCACTGGAGGCTGTCGGCGAGGGCGCGACCCTCCTCCTGCAGGTGGATCACCTCCTCCCGGGTGACGTCCGCGTCGGCGGCGAACACTATGACTAGTGGGAGGCCCTGGAAGGGGAGGCGGTCCTCCTGCTCCAGGTTGGAGAGCAGGGTCTTCTCCAGGGAGGTGCGGATGTACTCGAACGTGGGGCCGTTGGAGAAGGTGCAGAAACAACCTGAGGGAAACGAACGATTTGTAACAGAGACCTCATTCCTTCCTCGCGACACCAATTGTTCTGTTACAGTCCGCAAGCCTCACTATGTATATATCGACGCCTATAGCTAGCTGTCAGTGCCAGTCAGTCGCGACTTAATGCAATTACCCGGCAGAGCTGCGGTCGCTCTCGAGCTAGTCAGAAGCTGGTGTACGTACATTCAGCAATGTCAATTCATCTCACCGTGCGGCAGGAAGTCCTGCGTCCTGAAGGCGTTCTCCGGCAGCGAGACGTCGCCGCTGATGGTCCTGTAGTCGAGCGAGAAGACCTGCCCCTCGTGCTCGAACTCGTCGTCGGCGTTGCAGAGCGAGCGCACGCACGCCGCCAGCTCGCCGGCCAGCTCCTCCCTGCCGAGCACCACCAGGTTGAGGTGGTTGTTGTCGCTGGTGCGCGACCACGACGGCGGCCGGTGGTGCGCCTTCTTCGCCACGATCCGCTCCACGAGGCTGTCGGTGCAGTGCGGGAAGGCGGGGCAGTGCTCGCGCAGGGGGCAGTGCACGAAGCCCAGGTGCTGGAAGAGCAGCAGCTTGCGGTCGGCGTCCAGCCGGTCCAGAGCCTTCCACCGGGAGTCCTCCTGCAAGTGGTCGGTGATGTCCAGGATGTCGTCCTGCGTCACGGTGCCCGCCGGGCTCGACCGGTACTGGTAGAAGAGGTCGCCGCGCTCAAGCAGCAGCTCCTGGAAGTTCTTCTTGGCGCGGGCGATCAGCTCGCGCTGGTGCAGGTCGTAGATCTCCAGGATCTCAGCCTCGGGCAGGCTCTCGAAGCACTCGCGGCCAAGGAAGAGCACCTTCAGCTCGCCCAACGCCTTGCCTGGGGTAACGCAGCCCATCTCCTCGAGCATCTTCTTGAAGTCTTGGCGGAGCCTAAGGACAATTTAATAGTTTTAAAACTTATGATATGAAAGGGACATTCTCATTCTCAATCAAAATTTAAGCTACTCTAACTACGGGTCAAACAAACGGAAAAACTTAACGCACTATGGACTACTATAATTAAGAGGGATTGAAAGCTTTACAATACCTGTTCGGCCGACTGAAATTCAACGAGATATTTTACTATGTTGCATATTTTGACAGGTTATTTTCGCTCTACTCACTCTAATCTCTTTTGGTGGGCGTGCATCTGGTTCAGGTGGTTCTTGAAGACGGTCTCCGCGTCGGGCATCTCGAGCACGGCGTAGGGAATCCTGTTCTCGCCCTCGGCGCTGCCGTCAAACAGGTCCGCCTCCATCCAGGGCGTGTCCTCGGGGTACTCGACGAAGAAGTGGGAGAAGTCGGGGTGACTTCGAATTCGATCCTTAATCATCGACCAATCCCTAGAGGGTCGAAAAAATAAAGCACACATGAAACTCACAAATACAAAAAGTAGTCGGCTACCCAAATGATATCATGAATACACCCCGGCCACTGCTCACGTCATGGAAACCCGTGCGTAGTTACATACGTATGTGGTTTTCCCTCAAGACATTTTCCCAAGCAATCAATTCACTGTCGTCGTCCCGTCCCCGTGGGATTTGAGGGCATTACAGTACAATGTTAGTGACGTCGGTCCGTATTCGCATTTTGTGTCTGTCTGTCTATCCTTGGCGGACAGAACGTCGCATAGTCGCTGGCGAGCCACGTTGCGAAAGGTTAATCTTTGGAAGCAATCTCGCAAAAGCACCTCCGCCGCCATTCGGTGATAGCGGCGGCGGCGGCTACTGTACTATACTACTTGCCATGGCCTCGCCCTTCTCCGGCCGCCGCCGAAGGCGCCGCCGCCACCACTGCCGAACTCAATATACCGACAGCCGAGACATTTGCTGCCCGGCTTGAAGTGCGGATAGTGTTCGCAGCTGGACGAAAGTGATTGAAATTAAAGGCCATGTAACTACTGTACATAAATAAAACCTTTCTAGTGACAAATTTGAAATGCAGTTTTTAGGCTCTAGCTCTTACCCCTCTCCCATGGTGTCGTAGTCCGGAAACATTTCCCTCATGACCTCGGGCAGGAGGTCAAAGTAGCGCTGCACCTTCTCGCCGAGGTATTCGTCTTTTAGCTTCTTAACGTGGCGTCTGAAATAGACAGGAGTATTATGTTAACGCTTACGTTGGTGATATGGGATGGTAAGAAGCACCTGAATAGTCTCTGGGCACTGTCCTTGCCGAAGATATCGGAGTAGGCCTGGTACTCGTGGTACTGCGCCAGCTTCTTGATGGCCACCGCCCACGACGCGGAGTAGTCCTGGACGTTGTGTCGCAGCACCCGCGCGTAGCCCTCGGTGACAATGTCGAGCAGTTCGCGGCGCATGTGCGCCGCCTCCATGAACGACACGATCCGCGACCGGCCGCGGGTCTTGTCGATGAGCTGCGCGAGCGTGAAAAAGGCCAGGTCCACGTTGATGTTTTCGTGCGCACTCGTCTCCACCACGGGGATGTTGGAGTTCTTGAACTCCTTGCGGTTCATGAGGCGCTCGAGGTCGCGCACCAGCATCTCGTCGGCCTCGTCGCACTTGGTCGCCGCCACCACGACGGGCTTCTTGGTCTTCTGGGCCAGATTGAGGATCTGGCCGATGGCGTCGAGCTGTCGCTCGGGGTTCCTATTGGGCACGTGACTGACATCGAAGACGACGAGGAAACCGTCGACGACGAACCTACCGCCGTCAGGCATCACGCGCTGCTCGTACTCGAGCTCTATGCCCAGCTGGTCCTTGCAGATGTACATCAGCTTCTCGGCGGAGACCAGCTTGGTGGAGGTGCAGCGCTTCACGTACGGCTCGTACTTGCCTGAGGCCTTGAACGGCGTGAAGGAGGCGTCGTCGTAGAACTCGGTCTGCTCTACCACCTGGATGTGGAACTCGGTGCCCTCGTCGTTGGTCTTCTGGATGTCGCCCCAATAGAGGAAGTGGTCGTTGTTCACCACCCGGCTGTTGAAGTCGGACTGGCTGAAGACGCTGATGTGGTCTACGCTGTAGTCGTCGGCGAGCGGCTGCACGAAGCGGTTGCAGAGGCAGCTCTTGCCGACCCCGAGGTCGCCCTTCTCCTTCTCGCCGCCGCTCAGGCCCACCACGGACACGGAGAGCAGGCGGCTGGGACCGGGCGCCGCAGCCGTGGAGTCGCCGCGCCTCAGCGTTGCCGCCGCCTTCATGACGCCCCTGCCGCCGGCGCCGAGGGTGGCGCCCCAACTCTCGAGCTTGCCGCCCTTGTTCAGCGGAGGGTAGCCGCCCCCTCCCCCTCCCGGCCCGACACCGCCGCCACCGCCAACGTTATGGTACTCCATATCAGCGTCGGCAGCGACTTCGATCCCACCGCTGGTGGCCAACTTCTTCCGACATCAACTCATTCATCATCATGTCATGCAAGATAAAATCCTCTTCACTGTGTGTGTAGTAGTCGCTACGTAAAAGGCGATTGCACTTGGGTTGCACACTTTTGATTCAGCGGGAGATTCTTCCTCGAGATAGAGATTCTCCTTCTTCCTTCCTTTGGGTGCGGGGCAAGTATATGTTCTATTCTTCAGATCATCTGAAACAGACAGGAGATAGCTAGTGTTGGGAGTTCTCCCATCATGAATATGGCCCACACTCTCTAGTAGTTGGCTCGATCGCTGCACTCACTGTCTGTCTGTCCGAGTCCGACCGACCGACCGACCGAGTCAATGCTTGTGCTATCTCTGTCAGTTCAGTTTAGTTTCCCCCACCTAGCTACCACCCCGTCCCGTCGGCGTATCTATCTCGTGCCCAATCTCTCTCTCTCTCTCGCTGCCTTTTGTGGTTTGGAGCTGCTTTTCCTCCTCCCCCTCCCGCTGCCTCGGCTCGGACAGTTCTCGGGATGGGCACGGGCACGGCGAGGCGGGGCGAGGGCGCGAGGCAGGCTCGAGGCCCCAACAAAAGAGCAGCTGGCTTGGCTTGGCTTGCTCACGTCTCCGCTCGCGGGCTCGCGGCTGTCCCGTCTCCTCTCCTCTCCTGAGTCTCCGATGGCAAGAGTCGAGCTGGCACGGACACGGACACGGACACCGAGGACGGACGAGGAGGACCAAACGCAGACATGAAGTCCGCCCCTTGGAGGACACAAACCGGCTTACGCGGACCTAATGCATCTGCATGCATGCATCTAACCCACCCAAAAGCTGCTAAATAACGTTGTAGCCTCCTTAACTTGGGTTCGGCCTCAGGCACCAACTCGATGCACACACACATAAATGCTTCTAGATTCTCATCGCATTTTGTCCCCTGGCCAGCCTCTGGCTTTCTCGTCTCTTACCATTTCTCTTCCGTCCGTGTCTGGCGGCCCAACCCAACTCGATGTTCAATGTTGGTGAGGCGGATCGAGTCTGCATGAGGCTGTCTGGCGAGGTTTGCCTGAGAAAGAAGATCAATATTTTCTCTCTCCCACCTCCCTTTCTTCTTTCTCCGCCGCATTCAGTGGCACCAGTGGAAATCCAGCTGGCGGTACAACACCGTCGTCCACGGCCGAGGGCCGACACCCTACTACACGATATGGCGCAGACTGCTACAACTGTATGAGAGTACGAGTAGGTGCATCTGATTTAATGCCCTGTACTAGGAGTAAGTTTTAGCTGGCAAAAATTATAATTTTGCTCAGAATTGTAAAAGATTATAGTATATTTACGAAGTATTACCCATCAGTGGCCCACAATCTTCTGTAGCGGGTAAGAATATAGACGTCTGAGTGCTTTTAACTACCGTAGATATAAGCACCACGCAATACGACAAATAAAAGGTAAGCTAAGAGTATTACAATACTAGGATAGTGTAAATTTATTGCAGCCATACATTACCACCACAAAGTTTCCGTATAAGCATTTATTTAGCATTTCAATTTCCATTTCCATGGTTAATTCGCCTTCTTAGAGCTAAAGGTCTGCCTCGGTCTCTACGTCAGCCCATTTGTCAAACCCTTCGTTCCCTCTTCGCCTACCTCTCCTCGCCCGAAGCGGTTTGTCCGTCCGTCCGTCCGTCCGTCCGTCCGTCCATCGGTCCATCGGTCGGAGCTCGGAGTTGGTTCTTGCGGTCGGGTGGTCGGTCGGTCGGTCGAGGCGAGGGCATTGCACCGACCGACCAGCTCAGTTCGTCCGTTTGTCTGTCTGTCTGTCTAGGCTCGACGCTAAATTTGAACTTGATTTATGAGTCATTCACTGGGAACACTGTGTGATTCATGGCAAATGTAAATGTACCACTACTAAGCTACCAATGTGGATTAATAGCCTTCTTAATTTGCAAGATTGCCTACAGTAATATAACCTGCATATTTTCCCTTACATTTTGCTTTTAATGGAAGTAACTCAATTCAATTTTATCTTTTAGGGCTTTTAATATCAAAACTACTTAATTTGGTAGGAACACATCCATCTGCAAGATAATTAATACTTTTTTTAGAGAGAATCGGTGCTTCGACACCCGATCAATAGTCTCCCCATCCCTACAGTCCAGATTTGGACGGACCATAAACGCGATTTGGGAGGGCCGCTGCTTGCATGCATTCTCCAGCAGCCGATCGACTGAGTGTGTGATGGCCGGCGACTTTTTTCCAGCAATTTTTCGCCATTCAGAGACAGACAGAAGTCGCCCGGCCCTGTTTCCTCTCGGTCAGAAGTGAAACTGCCTATGCGTGTGGGGAGGCCTCGGGCGGGCCGGCCATGAGCGATTGCATGCCCGCTTTTGTAAATATGTGGGTATATGTACGTATATGCGCGCACACACGTGGAAAAAGAAGGAAGGAAGGAAGGAGTTGGCTGACTCTTGCCAAGTTTCGGTGGATCGCGACGGACGGACGACGGGTGCCAAAATGCGGCCGGCCTGCGGAGATGGATGATGAATGCAGCGTCGCTGGGGAAGGGATCGCATGCATTGGGCATTTTTATTACTCGGTCGCCCTTAAAATTAAATTGTAGTCAAGTGACATAGATGGCACGGGAAATGCATAATGCATAATATGCATAATAACTCTTCAGCGTTTAGCAGGTGCGAAGTAGAGCATCTTGTTCTCGAATCGTTTCACAGTACGTTGAACCAGCCACGTACACAAAGCAACTGATAAATTGTAGGATACTCAGATATACGTATACTACGTGCTGAATATATTGTAGACATATATATTGCGTTGTGTACGTCCATGATACGCGCTTATTATATATATATATATGTATGTACAGTACATGTGGACCGGCCTCTATAGGCTTGGCCTGCAAAAAGCAAATATACGTACAGAGATAATTACATTCGAGATTGAGAACACGTAAACGCATCTACACAATTTACCCATCCACTAAGATTTGCCTTCATTACCTATGTGAAGCTATTATTAATGCCCATAATATTACGTACATTACTACGCTGCCTTCATCAATGAATAACTTCTCGGGAATATAGTTGTATGCATAGTGTTAAAAGAGCCATAACAGTCCGCCGCCTCGCCCGCTACCTCCGCTCCCATTTTAGAAAGCAGCTAGCTATAGCGGCCGGCTGCTTTCTCCGGCTGGCCCGACCGACATACGCCGATCGATCAAAGGGAGAGGGAGAGAGCCGGCCGGGCGAGCGCGCGGAGGGGGAGGGCGATGTTTCCACTGTCATTGGCCCCGCACAACGGAAAGAGCGGAGAGGTCGGCTTGCACTGACGTCAGGGCAGCTACTGACGGGAGATCGAGTAGTGCGGCCGGCTGCCTCACGCACACGTACACGCGTGAATCCGTACAGCTGCCTGCCTGTCTGCCGCGACCGACCGACCGACCGACGCATGTGTGTCCGACAGACTGGGGTGATTTAAATCGCCGTAGTCTGTACATACGATATCGACCGATCGAGGTACGTATAGTACGGCGAAAGGGAGAAGAATCCAGTGCGGCTGCGACACCTCCGGCGACGACATGGACCAGAAGTCAAAGCCGGAGTAAAGCCATCACGCCTTTCTCTAAGACTGTGACAAGTCAGGTAAGGAAACGCATATTCAAGCCTGATCGGGCTTGCTGGAAGATTAGAATATATGTCCTTATCTGAGAGCAGGATGCGTGCGGGGCGTATCGCTCTCTAATGCGCGAGGCTGCTGCAATATCGTAGCAGCTTTGCTTTACTATACTACGTGCATACGAGCGAATAGTACGCCTCCCTCGCACTGCTACTGATAAGTGCCTCGTATACGTACGTAGGAAGTGTATCCCACTTGTGCGCCGCTTGCTAACTGCAAGCATCGCGTTTAATGAATAGTGCTGTATAGTATACGTGACACCTGTACGTGTGCATTAAAACCACGTCGCTCTCGTCTCGTATAGTTGTCGACGGGAGTCACCATGGAGGCGGCGGCGGCGGCATCGGAACAGGACAAACCTTTAGTCACGATTAAGGTGAGGGGAGATACAACGTCTTGATCAAGTTTCCAGTCCGCAAAAGCAAAGCATACGTATATGTACGTACGTATATGAACCAAACTTATATGATGCGTATATATATATGCACACAGGTTGCCATTGGGGAGCTGAAAGAGGAGCCCCCCGACGCCGGAGACGCGGTCCTGTCCTGTCCAAGCGCTGCCAACAACAACGGCAAGTCGGACTCCAATGGGGCGCTGCCCGGCGGCGTCCGCATCAAGGAGGAGCCCGTGGACGAGGAGGACGTGCCGTCGACGACGTTCGAAATCAGCACTGAGAACGCGCTGACCATCAAGGCCGAGCCTCGAGTCAGCGTCTCGGACGAGGAGATCGACGATGACGACGGAGATAAGAATAAAAAAGATGCCGGTGGCGGCGACGACGACGAGGATGAGGACATGGATGACGATGACGACTTCGACGAAGATGACCTGGACGACCTCGACTTTGAGATGGACTCCTCGGAGGTCGCGGATAGTCCAGACAGCGTGGGTGGCGATGAGGAGGAGGATGCCAACAGGAGTTCGGGGTCGAGCCTTTCCATCACAATGGGTGCGCAACTCGTAAACTTATTTAGTGCTATAAGTCGAATGAAGCATTTATATTATACCTTAATAGTCAAAGATGAGCCGGACAGTGACGACGAAGCGGGCAAGGGCAAGACAAAGGTGCGAATCCCGAAGGAGGCGGAAGACCTCCTGGAATCGTCTTCCCCGGCGAAGAAGAGCTCGTTCGAGATCGGCGGCCTGCGCATCGAGACCGTGGGAAATTACTCTCGCTGCCCGAAGTGCGACAAGAACATCAAGAGCACGTTCATCATCCGCCACATCAAGCTGCACGACGTCCCCGTGGAGAAGTACGAGTGTCCGGAGAAGGGCTGCGACCTGCAGGTGAACCGCATCAACAACCTGTTCCGGCACCTGAAGGTGGTCCACAAGAGCCGCCGGCCGTACCTCTGCAAGCACTGCATGGGCCGGTTCGCCAAGGCCGACCAGCTGCGGAAGCACTTTGCCGAGCACAGGCAGGAGAAGAGGAACAGAGAGCAGCAGGTCAGGGAGAAGGAGGACGCCGGGTGAGTTATATATAGGCTTTCTTTCACCTACAACAATAACGTTCGTATATTTATTCAGGGATTCGCGGACCTACACTTGCGAGTTCCCCGGCTGCGGCAAGGAGTACAAGAAGCGCCACCACTTAAAGGAGCACGAGCGGAAGCACACGGGCGACCTGAAGTACTCGTGCGAGGTGTGCGGCAAACGCTTCTACATCCAGGCGCACATGAAGCGCCACCTGTACTCGCACACAGGGATCAAGCCGCACGTGTGCCGGTGGCGCTGCGGCGCCATCTTCGCCTCTTACGGCGGCCGCATGAAGCACGAGCGGATCAACCACTACGACGAGAACCCGCTGAAGAGCGAGTGCGACATATGCGGCAGGCCGTTTAAGAACACCCAGCAGCTGACCAAGCACAGAATGACGCACCTCAATCCGGAGGAGAGGAGAGACTACAGGTACGTAGTAGATGAACATTCAATATGTCGTGGCCAATATACGTAGACGTTAATACGTCGAATTTTCAATCAGGTGCTCCTACTGCCACATCATGTTCGACACGATCAAGCTTCGCGAGCGTCACGAGGAGCGACACAAGGACGGCGAGGTCTTCAGTTGCGAGACTTGCGGCCGGGTGTTTAAGAACGAGAAAAACCTCACCCACCACATCAAGATCCACCACGTGAAAAAGGACGAGAAGGCGGCCGGAAAGGAGGCCAAGGGTGGAAAGCAGAAGGCGAGTGTAATGCTAGTACGTGGCACTCTTCCTTTTTTATGGGGGCGCACTAAAAGCCAAGGCGTGAAAGGCCTTTCAAGCAGCCATTCAAGTTGTTTGCGGGGGACCTTCTCTTCTTCTCACGAGGAGTTTACTCTAAAGGCCGCATGGCCGTTGTTGAATGCAAGCTGTGCGAAAACAAGGAATATCACCAATCAATCACTGTCTATAAACTGGGTCAATTTTTTGCCACATTTATTTTAGAAAGAGCCTCCTCCGAAGCACCACTGCCACATCTGCGGCCCGCCGAAGCTCTTCTGCCTGACGAGCCTCCGGCGCCACCTCGCGCGCATCCACAGCACCAATTACAAGTGCCCGCGGGATAAGTGCGGGAAGACGTTCAAGGAGAAGTTCCAGCTGGACGCGCACGTCGAGGTCCACCGGCTGAGGGAGTGCCACCTGTGCGGGAAGCAGTTCAGGCGGAAGCAGAACGCCGACATACACCTGCTGGGGGTGCATCAAGTTAGCGCATATGGGTACCTTAACTTAATTGCAATCAGTCTAAACCTTAATTGTCTACTAGATGACCAAAGAGGACTTGGAGAAGCTGGGCCGGTGGAACCCGAAAAAGGACCTCGAGGACTGCCCCGAGTACATGACGAGGAAGGTGAACAAGAAAGGTTCGAAACCTGACGTCGCTGCCGTCCTATCTGAAAGCAACAACGGAGCCCAGGCGGTTTCACCGAACTCTGGAGGCGGCAATGTGGACTCGGTCGCCGTCGGCCGGATCGACGATGACGAGGAGGAGGAGGAGGACGACGACGACGAGGAGGAGGAGGAGCTGGAGGCTCCCATGGACTAAGTGCAATCGTAACATCGTGATTAATTTGAGTGCAAACTTTTTATTTCTAGTCAGATCGTTGCTCTTCCTTCGTTTTAATTGTTTTTGCGTACTATACGTGTACGCGTAGATATATATTTAATATGGCACAATATACTACGTAGTATGTGTATAGTGGATATGCATTGAGGTTATTAATATCAGACTCTGGACGACGCCAGTCCGGATATGTCGCCCGCCGACGGGACCTTCCTCGGCACGTTTTTCACCTGCAGCAGGGCCGTGCCGTTGACGATGCTGCTCCGCGCACTGCCCCCGCCCCCGATGAAGGCTGCCGTCCCGTTGTGGCTGATCACGGTTCCGTTCGGGCTGGGCGCCAGCTTCACCCGGTTCGACGTGGCCGGGTCCAGCTGGCAGATCATGGTCGAGGTGCGAGAGAGGCGCCGGTCGACGATCGTCGACTGGGAGTGGCTGCAAGCGGCGGTCTCGATGTAATGCATGCAGTCCATCACATTACAAAATACTAACAAAAAACACGAAATAAAACTAAATAAAACATAAAAATATAGATAAAACTTACGTTCGCTTGACTTTCTTGCATAGCGCCCGACGGAAGGCGCCCGACGCGACGCAGTAGACGAGCAGGTTAGCCGACGACGATGCCGTGATGAGGAGGCGGGACACAGAGCCAGCAACCTGAAGAAAGCTTGGCGTTGAAAAAACAAAAATGTTCTGAAATGCTAAACGCCTCTCACCAGGACCCAGAACGGCAGCTCGAGCGCGCAGTGGCTCAAGTCCAAGTCGGCGGCACTGTCTTTATCGTCTGATTCCTTCCACCCCTCCTGGAACATCTCGTGCAGGTTGAGGAGGATGCGTAGGATGTGTCCTGCGACGAAGAGCGCCGCCACGCCGAACAGGGTGTGCGCCTGCCGATTCTCCACAGTCATCTGAGACGAGTAGTGGCGAAAAGAGGCTGGAATAATAAGACATACACGGTCCGTTTCTTCGTTCTGTCGGTGTTGAGAGATCGCGCTGCATATTGGATTGCAGCCAATGGAATGCTTAAAGGGAGAGGGATCTGGCTGGGCATCCAGATTGCGTTATATCTCTTCCCTCAGCCAAGCTGTCGCCTTTCTTCGTCGACGCCTCTTTCTCATACGGCTCTCACAGGAAGCAGGCCCGCCAACTGACAAGCTTTTACTAGGCATAAATTAACCGCTTCCAGGTAGATACAAGAGGCACAAAATATATCACGACGTCGAAACAATGTAGCCACAAAAGGCCCCATATTGACCAAACATGTATCCGGACTGTCAGTCTGACGTAATCTCTCCTGTGATATATTGGCCCCCACAGGATTGCGTCCGAGTATTATGTACGTTATAGCGCCTCTTTATCCTCTTCATACCAGCATTGTGCAGGTCATTGAGCCTTTTCTGTGTAGCTTCTCTGAATAAAGCCAAAATTGACCAACACAGCCAAGAGTTGGCTGGAGGCGCTCGATTTGCGAGACACTTGGCCTCCTTTTACTTTTTTTTGCTCTACCTTCTTTATGACGCAATGAAACTGTTGTCGTACTCGGGAGCAAAGGGGAAAGAAAGCCCCATTGCATAATTTACAAAAAATGCCGCTGCCTGCGACAAAAAAAGCGGCGGTATCTGGAAACTTCGCTCGCTCCCTAGCTTCCTTTCTTTGACATATTGTTTGCGGTCGAGCTTTTTCTCTCTCACCAGTCAGACTCTGCATGGTTTTCCGCCTCCGTATGAGCTGCTTGAGGACCAGGTAGTTGAGCAGGCAGAGCAAGACTAGCGGTATCAGGCCGGTCACGGGGATCCTGCGGCAAGAAATTAATTACGTGTCCGTCTGTGTAATTGCTTACTCTTGCTCACCTGGCCATGTTGATGTAATACTTGATGTAGTCTTCGTTCCTCCGCAGCACCGTGAGGCTCACCATAGGCTCTGGCGGTGGCGTCGTGGACCCGTTTAACGCTGGAATGTAGCGTACATGGCATGACAATAATGCCTCCGTCGTCGCCGTGGCAACGACCGGGAGATTGTGCGCTCAAAAGCCGCAAGCTATTTTCTGTCATAGCTGTCGCCGAGCCGTGGACCGCACGATCGAGCCCTTATTATTTGACGCCAGGCAAGTGCTTTCTTAGGCCGCGAGATAGGCCTAGCCGCTTGTCTTATCGTTATCAGTAACAATTGTTACTGATAACGATAAGACAAGCCCGTAGTGGAAGAAACCCTTATAACAGTAGAAGTTTTTGCCACAAGGTAAATGGATATAATATTAGCCTGGTAGGATCTTGGAATATGAATATTGGACGGCGCTGCCCTACCCTGCCCGGAGGTCGTGGCATGTCGTGTCACATCGACGGCCGATCCGACCGCAGAGAGGCCTCGCTGGCTCTGACTGGCTCGGCTCCGTACGCGTCACAGAACAATGCGCGCATGACGTGAATGAAGCTGGGAAAAATGGTCGGTCGGTCGGTCGGTCCGCCGACGGAAAGTGGGAAAGCCCCGGTCGTGTCTATCTATAGACGACGGCTGGCCACGACATTGTGTGCTAAAGGGGAGGGAGGGAGGCTAAAAGGATAGATGGAAGCTACGAAGGCAGGCAGGAAGGGACACTGTGCGGTGTTCACTCGAGCGCATTCATGCGAGAAGCAGCTTCCCCGTTCACGTCCGCAATACGTGAGAATGTGAATCAGGGCATTCCTTGGACGACTACAGAGTCCAGCAAGAATGCTAAAACACTTCAAAGCGGCTTGCGTTCTTGCCCCGGTTCCTAGTACAGAGGGGCTCAAAATTGGACATCTCGTAAAACTTTGTTCGCCCGTAAAGGCAAAGCCTCGAGAGCGTGCACAATGAACAGAGAGAAAAAGATCCCCACTAGTCAGAGAATTTGACGACAACCCCATCAATCCGGGCGCACCGATTCAATTTCAGATAAGCCAGTGTCCAATTACGGATTTTGGCGGCGGCAACGTCCGAACGACACTACGCACTATACGTATACGTATTTGAAGGTCGAGGGATTTCCGTTTAGCCAGCGATAAAAAAGTGGACTGACTCTCGCTCGAGTGGCCACTTCGGAGCATTTGAGCTTAACATGGCCGCCTTCTCCGCCTACATATTGGGCCTCCTCTTTGCCGGCGACGCCGTCGCCTTCAGAGTTCAGGGCGTGAAGCCGATTCAGGTGAAACTTTTATTCAAAGGGGCGATCGATGAGCATACGTACACGTACAAACACTGGTCCAACGTTTAGACTGTCGACGAGGGCTCGCCGCTGAGGCTCTCCTGCTCCTCAAACTCCTACTACGAATACTGCACGTGGCGCCACGAGACCAGCGTCTGCGAGTTCGAATGGAAGCGAAAATCGTACGGCGTGAAGAAGATGCGGTGCTCGAAGCGATACGACCACAGGATAAGGTAAAGTGCAGAGGAAACCTCTGACCCTTCCAGATATACATAGAATTTCTCTAAAACGCCCTCAAATGCTAGTGAATATGGAAATCTCTCTCTACGTATTTAGGTCCTACGTCCTCCCTTGCCCCCCCCCTTAAATCCATTTCATGCATGGAACCATGTAGTATGTTTCGTAGAGCAGCCGGAGCGTTTTTGAATATCGATTTTGTTATTCATGCTCGCCTCTTTCGCATACGTACAGTTTCGTCGGCAACTACAACGGCCACGAGTGCGCGGTTGAAATACGAGACGCGTCGGCGTCGGACGCCGGCGTCTGGCGCTGCGAGATGGAGTCGTACCAGTGGGGCGCGGTCAGGGGGCAGACGGCGAAGGCAAAGACCAAGGTCAAGGTCAGGCCGCGGAACCAACGGCCAGGTCGGGTCCTTAATTGAGTGCCAATTACGGCTGCAGAGTGCAAAAAAGTTTCTTTCAGTTCCCAGGAGCAGTTCGCCCTTTTTCTTCGCTACGATGCAGAGGATCAATCCCGTGCGCCTCACTCTGGTCCCCGATAGGCGAACTAATGACTGATATTCTGCCTAACATACACCCTGCCGAAACTTTGCCTCGTAAAAAAAAGCTTCCACACGCATATGATCGTTTGAGCGAAGAACTTTTCTAGACCAAAAACAAAAACTTCCTCACTTGTGATCGTGACTGCGTTATGATGCACGACCGCGCCTCCCTTCGGCGACAGGACGCAGAACTCAAAGAAGGTGGGGATGTTGAAGCCGACTGAGAAGGCGATGGCCGGCCCCACGTATAGCAGCACCTTGCGCCAGGCGGCCGCCGTGCCGTCGCTCTCGCCGCCGCCGCCCACCACGAACGTGTCGATGGGCCTGGAGACGGCGATGTAGCGCTCGAGCGCGACCACCACGGTCGTGTAGATGGAGGCCACCATGGCGACGTTCTGCAGCGGGTAGAGCAGGTGCGGGAAGGCGTAGGTGTGGGCGAGCGTCCTCGGGCCGGACCGCCTCAGCGACTCGAGCAGGTCGCACGCGATGTACAGGGTGTCGAGAACGGCGAGCACGGCCAGGGTGCGGTTGAAGAGGTTGGCGAGGCGGCGCGAGAGGAGGATGGCGATGGCCACGCTGTTGCAGAGCACGCCGAGCAGGCCGACGACGGGCAGGACGACGGTCTCGAGCCAGAAGGAGACGCGGTCGTAGCTGACCATCTCGGCGAAGGTGGCGCCGCCCGTGGGGCAGAACTGCGGCTCGCTGGGGTCGTAGTCGTACTCATAGTAGTAGTAGTCAGAGCTCTGATTGGCGGAGGAGGAGGCGTTGGCGAGGAGGGCGGCGGCGGAGGCGAGGCTGTTCGGGTCGAAGCAGAAGTCGCTGCTCATGGCACGCACAGGTCCTGATATGAGTGCTGAGTATCACTGAAAGAAGATCATGCTTAGAGGAACACATGTTAAGAACGCTAGAGATCATAGGATCCGATCATCGGGAAAGGAAACGCTACACATAGTAGACCCAACTTCTTTTAGCTCAAGTGTTTTTATGGGTCCGGTGTCGCTTCTCTATCGATCCATCTAGAAACCTGGCTGACCGAAATGTCAGCATGCAGGCGTACACGCACAGTCCGTCGTCGTCCCCTCGTTCTGGCGTCCTTCCCGCCACCGCGCTCGCGAATTTATTGCCCGTTCCCCAGGCCCATTGATAAGGCACTTCAGACGGCGGAGAGACCCTTGGACGAGGAGGCGGTTGCCATCAGTTCGACCGAGGCTCGGATGGGTGGATCTAGATCCCCCAATAAGAGCAGCC
>JAAUYK010042890.1_pt1 | contig 16272 bp, 17 predicted proteins | sample 7278021 | NCBI WGS metagenome assembly JAAUYK01 (sample SAMN14350223, study PRJNA611818) | marine sediment metagenome | isolation source: surface marine sediment (1.8m) | place: French Polynesia: Moorea | collected 2018-08
CCCCCCCCCCCCCGCCCGGAAGAAGGCCGCCAGGCAGACGGGCCGGAAGCGGACCTCTTCGTAGCAGACCGCTCGGAAGTCGCCGGCTCGGAAGACGGCCCGGAAGTCGACCGCTCGGAAGACGACCGCCCGGAAGTCCACCGCTCGGAAGTCCACCGCTCGGAAGTCCACCGCTCGGAAGTCGCCGGCCCGGAAGACGGCCCGGAAGTCGACCGCTCGGAAGACGACCGCTCGGAAGTCGCCGGCCCGGAAGACGGCCCGCAAGTCGACCGCTCGGAAGACGACCGCCCGGAAGACTGCGGCCCGCAAGCCCGCGGCCCGCAAGACCACGGCTCGGAAATCCACCGCCCGCAAGCCCGCGGCCAAGAAGGCTACCGCCCGCAAGTCGACGGCCCGCAAGCCGATGGCGAAGAAGGCGGCTGCCAGGAAGCCGATGGCTAAAAAGGCGCCGGCCAAGAAGCCAATGGCCAAGAAAGCGGTGGCCAAGAAGCCCATGGCCAAGCCGGCGAGCAAGCCGGTCGCCAAGGTGGAAGGCAATCAGGCGCCGATCCTACCCTGGCGCATTGGTGACGTGCAGATGCACTAAGCGTCTTGCTGCGCGGTTCGCCCTAACAGCGGACCTCGAGGCAAAGCCACCAAGGCAGCGAAACCCGGCACGAGCTTCGTGCCGGGTTTCTCATTTGAGGCGATAGAATGGGCGCGCCCAAGTCAGACCAAAAAAATACCCCGCCTCGTGCGGGCGGGGTAGTTCGAAGAGAGGCACATGCATCATCCGATAGTCTGGAATGAATAGCACAAAAGTGATCTTACATTTCGCCTACTAACTTTATGTTAAAGTGTCGAAAGGCGGGTCACCTGCCCCTCCAGGAAGGCGCCGGCTTCGATCTCCAGGATGTCCTGGGCGATATCGCCAGTGACCTTCGCCGTGCTCGTCAGAACGACCTTGGTGGCCTTGACCTCGCCCGAAAAGGCGCCGCAAATGCGCACCGTTTCCGCGGATATAGCGCTGTTGATCACGGGTTGAGGTCCCAGAGTCAGGGTTCGACAACAGATCTTGCCGTCTACGCGGCCATCGATACGGATGTCGCCAGTGCTCACCAGATCACCGGTGATCACCAGGTCGGGGCCGATGACCGAGTGCTGGATCGGCTTCCTCGCCTCCGCGGCCGCGCTCGTAGCGGCGACCTCTCGTTGCTGAGCCTCTCGGCTGGTCTGGAACACCGGGCACCCCCTCGCGACGCATGTCTTGATGAAGAAATCTAGTGCCTTCGGATTAACAACATTTTGAAGGCGCCTCGCCGCGGCAGGCAAAGATTAAGGCCCGTCGCCTATGCTCCGTCTCGTACCATCCTCGAGCGATCTCTCCGATTCGACAGGCATGCCAGAGAACAAGAGCGAACCAGCAAGCAGTCACCGGCGCGGCTTGGGCCGCCGGCGTTATCTACCGCTGCTGCCGATCGCGGCGTCCCTCGTTTTCGGCTTCCTCTACGGACTGTCCCTTCCGGGCGCGACCAGCGCGAGCGTCGCGCCGGTGGATCGCGCCCAGGCGGTCTCACCCTTTGCCGGACTCGGTGCCGGACGGATCGAAAGACTGGTCTCCCTGGTCGACAAGGCCCGGGACACCTGCGACCAGGTCGGTCTGCTGCGTCGTGGCGCCGGGCAGAATGCTGAACTCGTTCGGCTGTTCCGGATCCTGTCGCACAGCGACTTGGCGAGGACATTGATCGCGCGGGCGGCGGAGCGGCGAGCGGTCGTCTGCATCGACGGGCAGACTACTCTTCTCGGCTATTACCGGTCGGGCATGCGTCTCATCGGCATTCGCGCCAATCTGAACGAAGGCGAGAAGATCGCATTCCTGGCTCACGAGCTCTCCCACGTGCCGCAGCACGGAAAGTTCTCCGATAACCGCTATTACCCGGCGTCGGACCTGATCCTGCTGAGACGGGTCCGCGAGGCGACGGCCGAGGCGGTCTCGACCTGGATCGCCTGGGAACTGCGCCAAGCGGGCTTTGACGAGCCCTGGCAGGAGAAGCGCAGCGATCACTTCTACGGCGACGTCGCCCGCGCCTTCGAGGCGGCCTGGTCGCGAGGCCAGGGAACCAATCAGGGAACCGAGCGGCCGGTCCTCGCCGCCCGCGCCGCCTTCGATCAATGGTTCGCGGAGCCCGCGCGCCTCAATCTCTACGACCGCATGACGGTCGATCACCTGGAGAGGATCTCCGCCGACTCCATGGGCCTGGTGCCGGCCAGAAAGTGGCTGACCCACCGCTTCCTGCTCGATATCGGACACATCCGAGGACGCAACTTTCTGGCCCGGGCCACCGGCCGCCGCCTGACCCACCCCTACTACGCGACCCGGATTTCAGAGGGCAACGCCGAGGATCTGAGACGCCTGCTGGAGCAAATCGGAGACGAAGAGGCTGGTCCGGCGTCGCCCGACAAGTCGGCGAAACCGCTTTAGGCGCGGCGGCTTTCTCCGGCGGCCGCCTCCCCGGCCGGGCCGAAGGAGTCCTGAGCCGCTTCATACCCGCTGGTGAAAGGGGCCGCCAATTGGGCTAGAAAGCTATTCGGAAGGCACTCGTCGGCGCCAATCTCTGTAGGCGGCCGCCGGTCCGGATTGAAGTAGGTGCCGAACACCAGATCCCAGACGATGAAGTTCTCTCCGAAATTCCTGTTGCCTTCCGAGGCGACCCGGGAATGGTGCCAGCGGTGCAGGCGCGGCGTATTGAACAGGTAGTCGAGGGGCCCGGTGCGAAGGTCCACGTTGCAGTGGGTCAGGAGTCCGACGATGGCGGTAACGCCGGTCACCCACATGAAGATCTCGGCCGGCGCGCCGACCAAGTAGAGGAGCGGTTGGCTGAGCACGAGGCTGACCAGCCCATCGACGAAGTGAAAACGGCCGGTATTGAAGAACCAGAGTCGGCGCACGCTGTGATGCACGACATGGAAGCGCCATAGGAACCTCTTTTCATGGGCCAGCCGGTGGGCCCAGTAGAGGCCGAAGTCGGCGACCAGTAGACCGAGTATTACCTGGGCGCAGAGCGGCCAATCGTTCGGCCACAGAAGGCTGCTGTCGGGCGCCGCAAGCTCGGCGAGCCCCAGGAGGCCCGCCGAAACGACGGCCATCTGCCCGCCGCCCTTGGTGAGAAGCGTGTGCCCGATGTCGAGGCTTAGCTGGCGGTCCGGGCGCCGCCAACTGGGCTCATAGGGCAAGAGACGCTCGAGGACGAGCAGAGCCAGCGCGAACCCGACATACAAGACGTTGAACCCGAGCCAGCCATAATCCTGCGTCACGATTCGATCGAGAGCCAGAACAGCCGCAACGAAGAGGAACGGCCAAAGAAGAAACCGAATTGCTTCTTTCATAAGGAGAATGACCCGGTTGATCGTCACGCATGGAGAGTGGCGGTGGCAGACGCTGCCCCTGGCGAGAACGCCGGGGATGAGGAGGACGGCCTCAGAACCAAGATCTTGGCGGCGTCGCCAAGGATGTCGCGCCGCTCCAAGACTTCCAGGCCCGCGTCCGCCAAATGAGGCTCCGTCTTGGCATCGAAACGCTGGTCAAAAAGGTAGAGCGACCATGGCTTTACCAGGGTCATGATCAAGCGGGGCAGCAATCGGCGCGACATGGCATAGTCGAGCAACCGGATGGAGCCGCATGGCTTGCAGATGCGAGCAAGCTCCGTCAAGGCACAGAGTTGCTGATCCTCGCGCAGTATTCCGAACAACAGCGTCGCCACGATGCCGTCAAAGCAGCGGTCCGGAAAGGCCGTTCTCATCACATCCATCTCGAGAAATTGTGCCGGCTTTCCGATCTTCTCGGACTCCAGACGAGCAAGCCTGAGCATTCGAGGACTCTTGTCGATCCCGACTACACGGCTGTCGGAGGGGTAAAAAGCTACGTTTCGGCCTGTACCCACTCCCGCGTCCAGGATGCGACCGGACAAGCCTTCAAAGAGCGAGGCCCTTTGACGTCGCCGCCAAGTCAACTCGTGTGGCGCATCCAGAAGATTGTAAAAGGGAGCAATTCTCTCGTAGGTCTTCTTTGTCACCGGTTTCAATACTCAAACTCTCAGGCAAGTATCAAAGGCAGGAATTATTTGATTGTCGATGAAAGACCGGCAGACCGTCAAGAGCCCACCTCGTCAGCCACACAGAGGCCGCGCCGACGGTACCGGACCCGGCTAGAGCAGTAAGTCCTCTCAGGTGATCAAGCCCGCGACTCTCAGGCCGTCGAGCAGGTTTTCCATATCGGCATGGTGCTGGAATGGTTCCTTTTTGGCGAAACGCTCCCATTCGATATCGGCTCCGACCGCGACAATCCGCCCGACCAGAGCCTCAGCCTCGCGCCTTTGACCCAATTTGCCGTAGCAGGCAGCCAGCCATATCGTGAGCCACAGGGGCGGCGTCGCCACCCGTTCGATAATGTCCGCCGCCTCTCGATAGCGCCCTGCCGTGTACAAGGACTGCCCCAGATCTTCAAAGTACCAGTCTGGATGGTAGGGATTGAGCCGCATCGCGTGCTCGAGCCAGGAGATGCCGTCCTCCGGGTTGCCCATGAAGGTCAAGAGCATGCCCATATGGGCCGCCCCGTCCGCATCGTTCGGGTTGAGGTTTACACCACGTTCATGGTGATGGAGTGCTTGACCGAAGTTTCGCCGATAAAGCTGCACTCGGCCGTAAATCATGTGACAGCGGCTTTCTTCCTCATCAAGTTCAATCGCTTTTTTCGCGTGTTCATCTGCGCGCTCGTCCAAGGGATCCAGACTGACCTCCCAAAACCACTGGTACATGCAGGTCGAGGCAAGATGCGCGTAGGCCAGCGCGTACTCCGGGTCGAGCTCGATCGCCTTCGCGAAGAGCGCCGCAGCCTGCGCGTTGTCCTCTTGCGTCAGCCGGTTGAAGTGATCCAAACCTTGCAGCAGGTAATCGTAGGCCGCCAAGACCTCCGTCGGCTTACGTTTCGCCCGCTGCAGAACGTCTGATTCGACGCGCCCGACCAAGGTGGCGACAATGGTCCGCGTGACCTCGTCCTGGACCGCGAAGATGTCCTCCATGTCTCGGTCGTAGCGCTCCGCCCAGAGGTGGGTGCCGGTCTGCGCGTCGACCAGCTGGACCGTAATGCGGACACGGTTCACGGCGCGCCGGATACTGCCCTCCATAATGTATTGGACGCCCAGATCGCGGCCGATCTCGCGAACGTTGACCGGCTTGTTCTGAAACGCGAAGGACGAGTTCCGTGCGATCACGAAGAGCGACTTGAAGCGCGAAAGTTCCGTAATCAGGTCGTTGGTGATGCCGTCCGAGAAGTAGTTCCACTCCGCACCGCCGCTCATGTTGATGAAGGGCAGAAGTGCGATCGAGGGCTTCGACGGGAGACTGCGCGCAGGGCGGCGGCCCTCGGGGCCTCCCGCCGTCGCCTGATCCAGAGTCACGCGATAGACACCGATCGGCTCCAGGATGTTCTTGACCTGGTGACTGCCGAGGCTCTCGAACCCGAGGTCCAGCCGGTTTCTCACGCTCTCGAAGGCCGCCGATGTCAGGCAGATGTTGCCCGGCTCGACGAGTTGTTCGATCCGAAAGGCGATGTTGACGTCGTCACCGTAGATATCGTCGGACTCGACGATGATTTCGCCGACATTGATCCCGATCCGGTAATCCAGGCCCGGATCCTCGTCTTGCGCGTCCCTCCGGCGGGTCTTCTGGGACTGGATGTGGACGGCGCACTCGACGGCATCGACGACACTCGAGAATTCGACCAGAAAGCCGTCACCGGTCTTCTTGATCAGCCGGCCACGGAAACGACCGATCGCCGGCTCGAACAACTCGCTGTAATCACGCTTGAAGTGATTGTGGCTGGCGAGTTCGTCCTCCACGATGTGGCGGGTATAGCCTGCCGCATCGGCAACAAAGATCGCAGCGAGCCTGCGGACAACGTCGTGAGTTGTCATGAACCCGATCCAGCGAAGTAGCCCGACGACCGCGGCGGCAACCAGTAGTCGTCAGTCGGAACTTACCACATGGATTTCAAATTGGTCACCCGCGCAGATCGGAAAGCCGGGGAATCTACGGAAAAACATAACCTTTGGATAGAATTCCTATAAGCTGATTGTATTCAAAGTTGAATTCTCAGCGGCCTTTATCCACTCGGCTGCGCCGCCGAGGCAGGGCGTGCCGCGGCGAGGGTGCGCGGCTGACTCAAGCTGCTGCCTACAACCAAGCCTAGAGCGGATCGCGCTCAATCAAGATCCTTGCGTGATCGCAATTGAGCGCGAGCCCCCCCTAGAGCAAGACACAGAGCGGATTCACATGTTTAGTTGGCAACGACGAAGTGGTCCCATCTGAACATGATCCGCCCTAGTGCCCGATCACGTCGTGCACCATCCGGGACAGGCGATTCATGTCCTGAATGACCCAGGTGTTCCCTTTCCGCTTGATCACACCGTCCTGGTCGAGGCGGTTGAGCTCACGGGTTACCGCTTCGCGGTGCGAGCTGATGCGGCTGGCGATCTCCGCGTGTTTCGGCGCGGGTGACAAACGGGCCGTGTTGTCTTCGCTGGCGTTCTGGCTGGCGAGGCGCAGGAGCTCGGCATGGATGCGGTTCTTGACCCCCAGGGCCGTGAACTCGAACACGCGCTCGGATAGATCGCGGATCTGGGTTACCAGGCGCTGCAAGGTCGCGGCCATGATCGCGGGGCTTTCCTCGAGCGCGCCCCAGAAGACCTGCGGCGACATCGATGCCACCAGACAGTCCTCGATCGCTTGCACGCTCGCCGCCCGCGGCTTGCCATCGATGGCGGCGAACTCGCCGAACATCTCGCCGGCCGTGATATCGCGAAAGGTCACTTCCTTGCCGGAAACCGAGTAGACGATGGCGCGCGCCTTGCCGCGCACAAGGAAGAACACCTGCCGGGACTCGTCCTGGTGGCCCACGATCTGCTGATCTTGCCGGTAGGTGTTCCACTGGCAGCGTGCCGCCAGTTTGCTGACGAGCTCCGGCGGGGCGTCCTCGAAGAGATCGATATTCGCCAGCGTTTCCGTTGCCCCAATCATCGAAGTTCCTCTCTCTATCGGCGGTACCGGTCGCCGGCGACAAAGGCCTGAAGACACGGCTGCTTGGCCCAAGCATTGTTCCCTATGGAAGCCTTGGGCATTTCTTCCACAGGCTTGGAGCGCTGCCAGGTTGCCGTCCCTGGTTTCGGTTGCCCTGTCGGCGCCCTGAACTACAGCGTGTTCCATACTGTTCGATAACTCAATGCCTGCTTGTGGCAAAAGCCACAGTCTTCCCGTTCAGCCCAAGTCTATATCTGCCCGTTGCGCGCTCACTGGCCCGCGCCGGTCGATCGCCGTCAGTGTCGATGTTCAGGTTTGAGGAAAAGATGAAGAGAACCCTAGAGGCCCCGAAAAGCGGTAGAGGCGGCTTCGGTCCAGATACCGACCCCTCTGGCCGGCGTGCCGGCGCGGCGCCGATGCCGCTGCACACGATCAGAATCCTTATCGTTATCGACGGCCATGCGAGCAGCATGCACAACGCCTCTTTCAGCCCGTCGGCCTACGGCCTGTCCCATCTGCTCGATTGCCTCGCCGCCGACTCCGGTGAGAGCGTTCGGTTCGACGTGACGCGGGCTCATCGCCAGAGCGATCCGGCCGCCGCCGCGGCACAGACCGAAGCCCCGGGCGATCCCGGCTGCACCAGACCCCACTTCGAGAACTTCCGGTTCGATCAACCCGGCCTGGAAATCGACGATTTCGACGAGGTTTGGCTATTCGGGATTCGCGCGGGTCTCGATGACTCCCAGGGCCTGAGCGATCGGGAACTCGAGATTCTGGCGCGCTGGATGGACCGCGGCGGCGGGGTCTTCGCGACCGGCGGTCGCGACGACATGGGTGCGGCTCTTTCTGGCCGCGTCCCGCGGGTCCGGAGCATGCGCCGCTGGGGGCCGGCGCCGCATCGCGCCGACAACATCCTCTTCTACAAGCCCGTCGCCAAGGCGCCGAGGGCCGCCGCAGCGGCGCAGGATCCCAGGGAGACCCGGGCCTACATGGTGCCGAAGCGCTATGCCCAAGTCTCCTGGCCCCCCTTCGCCGCAACCCAGGCACCGCATCCGATCCTATCCGGCCGGCAGGGCGCGATCGAATCGCTGCCCGTTCACGCTCGGCAGAACGAGGCCCTGGAGGAGATCGATCGAACAAGCGCATTCAGTTTCGGCGCCTACCGGTCACAGCCGGAGTTCCCGGGGGCCTCGGGAGATGGACCACGGCCGGAGGTGATCGCGTGGGCTGCGGGTCTTGGGGGGCCGGGAATTGGGCCCGCGGATCCGCATCGCTCGCTCAGCCCGTTCGGCTGCGTCGGCGCCTACGACGGTCACAAGGCCGTCAGCCCCGCAACGGGAACCGCGATCGGACGGGTCGTGGTCGATTCTTCCTGGCACCACTGGTTCGACTCCTATCACGGCCGCGCTGGAAGCAGAGCGATGCCCGAGGGCCCGAGCGGGCTCGGCCACCCGGAAACGGATCCGGACGGACCGCCGCACGAGGACGACCTGCGCGACTACTACCGCAATATCGCGCTCTGGCTCGCGCCCCTGGCGGTACAGAGAGCCATGCTGCTGCAGGTCGTCTGGAACGCGGTCGCGCGCTCGCCGCTGGTCGAGGACCTGAACCTGCGCCAGAGCATCTGGCATCTCGGGGCAAGGACGAGGGATGCTCTGGGCAGGACGGTCAACCTCTGTCTGCTCAGTGACTGGCTTTACGCCCTCTACCCGCCGGACACCTTGGATCCATGGCGCCAGATGGCGCACGACGAGACCCTGCCCTGCCTCTTCGCGCCCCCTCTGGAACTGCTCGAGGTCGCCTCCCTGGGCGGCATCGTCCGGGAAATGCTCTCGCTGGCGGCGTCCTTCGAACAGGGAAGAGTCGAGCAGTTGAGCGAGCTTTCCCTGGCGGCCGCGCTGGTCAAGGGCGCGGAGTACGGCTTGATCGAATTGTTGAAGACGCACGGGCTCTCGCGCGGCGTCACCGACCAACTGATGCAACGGCTCCACGAAGCGCTCGATAGCCTGCCTGCGGACGAAGACTACGTCCTGTCGCGCAACCCGACATCATCGCACCAGCCGGGACCGGAGAGTTGATTCGACGAGTGAAGCGGCAGGGGCGCCTTTCTTGGTCCGGCTGCCGGTCGAGAGGCCGCGGCATTTGGACCTTGAGCCGGGTCGAATCGCATGAGATTGAGGGTCGAGCTCCGGGCGGCGCCGGGGAGACGGATAGCGGGTCCCAAGGATGTATTCCTGGTCCAATCGGCTGAACGACGTCATGAAGCAGCGGGGCTGGAGCCAGTCCGAGCTTGCGCGGCGCGCCCAGGTTTCCAGGGAGAATGTCAAGAAGTACTGCCAGGGCCTGGTCAGCCAGCCGCGGGGTGAAACGCTCCCGCGTCTGGCCGAGGCGCTCGGCGTCAACGCCCTATGGCTGCGCGACGGACACGGCCCGCAATGGCGCCGCGTCCCCTTGGTCGGCTATCTCGAGAAGAGCGAACGCCTCTCCGCAGCGGCGCCCGATACCGGCGACAGCGGAACCGCCACGCCGACCATGGCGTTCGACCTCGAGGCTGCCGACCCGATCGCTGTGGAGGTGCGCGGTGCGTCGATGATGCCGGCCTACCGGCCCGGCGATATCCTGATCTGCACCCGTTTGGGCCCAGGCAAGTCGTCACTCTTCGAGAACCGCGACTGCGTGGTCCAGCTGACCACGGGCGACCGCTATGCCAAGCGCGTCGCCGCCGGCTCCGAGGCCGGTCTTTACAACCTGCTGTCCTATGCGGGCCCGCCGCTCACCGACGTGCGCCTCGACTGGGCGGCCCCCATTGTCTGGATCAAGCGCGCCGGCGGCTGACGAGCCCGAGCGAAGTCGACGTTCGTCCGGTATGGGGGATGACGTCCCGCCCCGGGTTTGATAGTGTCCCGCGCCTTCCACGCCTGGGAAAGATCGCATGACTGCCTGCATTATCGGTTGGAGCCACACCCCTTTCGGCAAGCATCAGGACCAGGACGTCGAGTCCCTGATCCTTCAGGTCGCCCAGAGCGCCGTGGCCGACGCCGGGCTCGAGGCGGCGGATATCGACGAGCTCGTATTGGGGACGTACAACGAGGGCTTCTCGCCCCAGGGGTTCCCTTCCTCCCTGATTCTTCAGGCCGACGAGGCGTTTCGATACAAGCCCGCGACGCGGGTCGAGAATGCTTGCGCCACCGGCACGGCGGCGCTGCATCAGGGCGTCAAGTCGGTCGAGGCCAAGCGTGCGCGCTTCGTCCTGGTCGTGGGTGTCGAGAAGATGACCGCCCTGCCCGGCCCCGAGATCGGCGGCGTCCTCTTGAAGGCCGCCTACGTCAAGGAGGAAGGCCAGATCGAGGGCGGCTTCGCGGGCGTCTTCGGAAGGATCGCCCAGCAGTATTTCCAGAAGCACGGCGACCAGTCCGACGCGCTCGCCGCGATCGCCGCGAAGAACCACAAGAACGGGGTGGCCAATCCCTTTGCCCAGCTGCGCAAGGACCTGGGCTACGAGTTCTGCCGCAACGTTTCGGACAAGAACCCGGTGGTCGCGGGCCCCTTGAAGCGGACCGACTGCTCGTTGGTCTCCGACGGGGCGGCGGCCGTGGTTCTAAGCGACGTGGCGACCGCGCTGGGCCGAAACAAGGCCGTCGCGCTGCGCTCGACCGCGCACGTCAACGACTTCCTGCCCATGAGCAAGCGCGACATCACCCTCTTCGAGGGCTGCGAGGTCGCCTGGAGCCAAGCGCTTCAACGCGCCGGGGTCGAGCTCCAGGACCTATCGCTGGTCGAGACCCACGATTGTTTCACCGTCGCGGAGCTGATCGAGTACGAGGCCATGGGACTGACGCCGCGCGGCGAAGGCGCGCGAGCGATCCTCGAGGGCTGGACCGCCAAGGACGGGCGCCTGCCGGTCAACCCCTCGGGCGGCCTCAAGTCCAAGGGCCACCCGATCGGCGCCACCGGGATCTCGATGCATATCATGGCCTCGATGCAGACGCGCGGCGACGCCGGCGAGATGCAGGTGCCCGGGGCGAAGCTGGCCGGCGTGTTCAATATGGGCGGCGCCGCGGTCGCCAACTACGTGTCGGTTCTCGAAGCCCTGCGCTGAAGAGAACCCGGGGATCAACAAGCCGCCGCGCTCCGGCACGACCGCGGGCGGCGGGGGACGAAAGGCGGTGACGATGTTCAAGGCGCTCCTGCTCGAAGAGAGCGACGGTAAGGTCAGCAGCTCTATCCAGGAACTCGACGACTCGCGGCTGCCCGAAGGCGACGTGACCGTCGCGGTCGAGCACTCCACCCTGAATTACAAGGACGGCATGGTCCTGAACGGCATCGGCCGCCTAGTGCGCAGCTACCCCCACGTTCCGGGCATCGATTTCTCCGGACAGGTGCTGGACAGCCAGCACCCCGACTTCAAGCCGGGCGATGCGGTCGTCCTCACCGGCTGGCGGGTCGGCGAGATGCACTGGGGCGGTTACGCCGAGAAGGCGCGGGTCAAGGGCGACTGGCTGGTCCGTCTGCCCGACGCCCTCAGCACGCGCCAGGCCATGGCGATCGGCACGGCGGGCTTCACCGCCATGCTCGCGGTGCTGGCGCTGGAGAAGCATGGGGTCACGCCGGACAGCGGTCCGGTGCTGGTGACCGGCGCGGCCGGCGGCGTCGGCTCGATCGCCGTCTCCATCCTGGCCAAGCTCGGCTACGACGTGGCCGCCTCGACCGGCCGGAGCGAAACCCACGATTACCTGCGCAGCCTGGGAGCCAAGACCCTGGTGGACCGCAACGAGTTGAGCGAGGCGCCGACCCGGCCTCTCGATAAGGAGCGCTGGGCCGGCTGCATCGACTCGGTCGGCGGCACCACGCTGAGCCACGTGCTTACCCAGATGGCCTATCGCGGCTCCGTAGCCGCCGTCGGCCTGGCGGGCGGCAGCAAGCTGGACGCCACGGTGATCCCCTTCCTGCTGCGGGGCGTCAACTTGCTCGGAATCGACTCGGTCATGTGTCCCAAGGACGAGCGCTTGGTCGCCTGGCAGCGTCTGGTGACCGACCTGCCTCTGGAGAAGCTCGAGTCCACGACCCAGGACGCCTCGCTGAGCGACCTGCCTGGCTTGGCCGAGGCGATCCTGAAGGGGCAGATCCGGGGGCGGGTGGTCGTCGATACCCGATCCTGACCCGTTACTAGAGCAGATCCGGGTTTGGTTGAATCGCCAGGGCGATCCGTCAAACCCGGTGAATCTGCTCTATCACTCTGAATGAGAGCGGATTCACATGCTTGGTCGGAACCGCGAAGCGTTTCCGTCAAAACATGATCCGCTCTAGGGTTAACCCTCAGTAATCACGACCATTTCCCTAGCCGCGGATTTGCGGTAAAATCCCGCTGCGAAGAAGATCATGGCAGGAAGCCGGGAAATGGGTAAATGGGCGAGCTTGTTGATTCTGGCTCTCGGGCTGAGCGCCTGTAGCAGCTACTGGTCGGAGGACGCCCGCTACTGTTACCGGACCTTGGCACGCGTCGATTGTCACACTGCTCCCCTCAAGGGCGAAGAAAGCCGCTTGGTGGGCGCCTATAGTGACTTCTGGTTCTAAACGGCACAGCTGGACGGTCAGAGCTTTGAAACCCGCTCGCTGGGCCCTGGCGGCACTGCTGCTCGGGGCTTCGGCGGCCGGGGCGGCTGAACCCTCGGCCTATCCCGACTATGGTGAGGGGCTGCGCTGGCACCTCAATGCCGCCGAGGCGGGCGATGCCGAGGCCCAGTACCGTCTCGCGCGCTTCTACCAGGCGGGAATCAAGGCCGGACGGGATCCGGTTGAGGCGCGCCGGTGGTATGCGGCGGCGGCCGCTCAGGGTCACCCCCAGGCCGCCTTTCGCCTCGCCGCCATGCTGCAATCGGGCTCCGGCGGCCCGGTCGACCCGACCGAGGCGCGCCGCTGGTTCGAGGCGGCGGCCAGCCTGCCTCTGGCCCAATACAACCTCGCCAGCCTCCTGGAGCGCGGCCTCGGCGGCCCGCGCGATGCGGCGCGCGCTGCAGAGCTCTACGAATCGGCGGCACGCGCGGGCGTGATGGAAGCGGCGACACAGCTCGCCGTGATGAAAATCGACGGCCGCGGCCTGCCCGAGGACAGGGTGGGCGCCCTCGCCTGGTTGATCGTGGCCGCCGAAGCCGGGACCCCCGGCGCGGAAGAGTCGCGCGCCCTGCTCGCCGGTCAACTCGAGCCGGCGGAGAGGCAGCAAGCCGGCGAGCAGGCGCGGACCTTGCGTCGGCGCTGAGCGCCCCCGCCTACTTCCGGGCGACCATGAAAAGCCGGCGAAACGGCAGCAGCGTCGTGCCGTCCGACCGCCGCGGGTAGGCCTCGGCAAGCGCGGCGCCATAGCGCGCCAGGAAGTCCTCCAGCGACGGGCCCGACAGGGCGTCGTACACCGGTCTCAAAGCGGTGCCCTTGACCCAGTCGAGCACCGGGTGTTCGCCGGACAGGACATGGAAGTAGCGGGTTTCCCAGATATCCAGACTGGCTGTGCCGGGCGCCAGCAGGTCGTAGTAGGCGGCCGGTTCCAGGACCGCTTCGGACGCCAGGTCGATCCGGTCCCGCCAAGGCCCCTGGCCGGCCGTCTGGCGCAGCAAGCGGTGGGTCGGCTGGTCGAAGTTTCTCGGCATCTGGACCGCCAGGACGCCGCCAGGCGCGAGCAGCCCCAGCAGTCGGGGAAACAGGGTCTTGTGGTCCCCCACCCAGTGGAGCGCCGCGTTGGAGAAGACCAGGTCCGGCGGCGCGTCGGGCCGCCACGTCGCGATCTCGCCCTGCGCCCAGTCCAGCCGGGGCGAGGCGGCGGCCGGAGAGGAGGCGTCCGCGCGCTCGAGCATCTCGGCCGAGGAGTCGAGGCCGGTCACGCGGGCCTCCGGCCAGCGCTCGCCAAGCCGGGCCGTCAGCTCGCCCGTGCCGCAGCCGAGGTCGAAGATTCGCCGCGCGGCGAGCTCGGGGATCCTGCCGATCAGGTCCAGCCCCGGACGCAGCCGCGGCGCTGCGAAGGCGAGATATTGCCGGGGGTCCCAAGGCATGGAGGACGGCGCGCTCAGGTCCGGCCGGGGCCGGCTTCCGCCTCGATCCGGCCGCCGAGGTCGCCGATCAGATCCCGGACCCGAGCACCGACCTCCGCGAGGTCCGCCGGCTCGGGGCCGCGCAGGACCAGGCGCACCCCGAAACGTCCTTCCTTCTGATAGGGATAGCTACCGATCTCGACCGTCGCGTGATCGTTCTGGATGGCGCCCAGGCCGGGCGCCATCACGCTTTCCGGCAGGTTGACCGTCAAGGCGTGGGATAGCAGCGGCCGGCCGCCTTTCAGGCGCGGGCGCAGGGTTTCGAACATGGCCCGCATGACGCGGGGAATCCCGGCCATGACGAAGACGTTGCCGATCTGGAACCCGGGGGCCTTGCTGATCGGATTCTCGATCAGCACCGCCGACTCGGGCGTGTTGGCCATACGCAGGCGGCCCTCGTTGAGCTCCGAACGCCCGTAGAAGACTTCCAGGATGGCCTCCGCCTCGGGATTGCGGATCAGCGCTACGCCGAAGGCCCGGGCGACGCATTCCGCCGTGATGTCGTCGTGGGTCGGGCCGATGCCGCCGGTCGTGAAGACGTAGTCGAACCTGGCCCGTACTTCGTTGACCGCGTCGATGATGGCGTCCGGGACGTCCGGAATGACCCGCGCCTCCATTAAACGGATCCCCAACTCGTTCAAGGACTCGCCGAGAAACGCCAGGTTCGCGTCCTGAGTGCGGCCCGACAGCACCTCGTTGCCGATGATCAGGGCGCAGGCGGTTACCGCCTCTTCCGCCGATCCGCCCGAATGTTCAGTTCCGGCTATAGCCCCTGGACCTCATGCAGCTCTCGAACCGGTAGATTCTCTCGTTGCCGTAGTAGTAGGCGTTGACGCGGCGGTCCAGGCTACCGCTGTCCTGCAGCATGGACTTGCTGTCGCCGCGGGCGGCATCGATGTCGCGGTCGATCTGGATGTCCTTGGTCACCTGAGCGTTGGCGAAGCGATAGCAGGAGTCGGAATCGGCCAGCACCTGCTCCTCGCTCACACCCGACTTGATCCAATCGCCCTCGCCGTCCTCTTCCCCGGCGGCCGGGGCGGGCCGGCTTCTGGAAGAGCTCTTCTTCGGCTCGGACTCGAAGAACTGCTTGCCCGGGTAGCGGAAGGTGCTCGGGTCAGAGCAGCCGGCCGTTGCAAGCAGGGCGAGCACGAGGGCGGGCCCGAGAGCGCTATGGATCAGAGTACGCATAGGAGCCTCGTGGTAGAACACGGGAGAGGATTTAAGTCCAGCGATACCATGCCCAGGAGACGGTGCGACGACCGCCCTGCCCTGGTCGACCGCGCTCGAGGGCGCGATTTGGGCGATTCCATCGCGACCGCATCTGCTCTAGGGTCGCGGGCCATGAGGTTCCCCGATCCCTTGCTCCCAGGCCGTCTGCTGCGGCGCTACAAGCGGTTCCTGGCGGACGTCCGGCTCGAGACCGGCGAAGAGGTGACCGCCCATTGCGCCAACCCCGGCTCGATGATGGGCCTGGCCGAGCCCGATTCGCCGGTCTGGCTGTCCCCGGCGCGAAATCCCGACCGCAAGCTCCGCTACTCCTGGGAGCTGGTCGCCCGCGACGGGGCCCTGGTTGGCATCAATACGGCCCACCCCAACACCATCGTCGCTGAAGCCCTGGCCGACGGTTCTCTGCCCGCGCTGTCGGGCTACCAGCGGATCCGGCGCGAGGTCCGCTACGGCCAAAACAGCCGCGTGGACTTCCTCCTGGAGAGCGACCAGGGACCGCCGTGCTACCTGGAGGTCAAGAGCGTGACACTCAAGCGCGGGGACGGCCCGGCCGAGTTTCCCGACGCGGTCACCAAGCGGGGCGCCAAGCACCTCGCGGAGCTGTCCGAAATCGCCAGGGCGGGCGCGCGGGCGGTCATGTTTTTTCTGGTGCAGCGCGAGGACTGCGCCTACATGGAGGTGGCCGACGACATCGACCCGGCCTACGGGCGAGCCCTGCGCGACGCCGCCGGGCAGGGGGTCGAGCTACACTGCCACGCCTGCACCCTGAGCCCCCAGGCGATCGAACTGGACCGTCGCTTGGCGCTGAGGCTATAACCGCTTCTTAGGCGTTTGGCCCTAGTGGTGTCTGCGTGATTGCTTCTGAAGGGCCGCCGAGGCCCCCGACTGGCTGTTTGTTACTGGCTGTTTGTTA
>JAAUYK010152872.1_pt1 | contig 16270 bp, 13 predicted proteins | sample 7278021 | NCBI WGS metagenome assembly JAAUYK01 (sample SAMN14350223, study PRJNA611818) | marine sediment metagenome | isolation source: surface marine sediment (1.8m) | place: French Polynesia: Moorea | collected 2018-08
AAGAGAGAGTGGGAAGAGAGAGAGGGGGAGAAAGAAAGACAGAGAGAGAGAGAGCTCCCCTCTGAAGGAGAAGACGTCGGGCGGGCGAACAGATCATGCTCATGTCACGAAACGAGGCAGATGGAATGCAGGTTATGTGCGGGACAAAGACTGAATTATACGAACAATATGGGTCGCAAACGTTTCCACTTTTTTGCAACCCGAGCCTCCTGTTTGTGGATATTTGTGTAAGTGATATCTCTCCCACACTAAGGAAGGGGAAGACGGACAGGTCTAGTGGAGTGGGGCGTACGTCAGGTGATGCTACCGGCGGCGACGACAATGCATGCTTAGGCGAAAACGTCGTCGTCATGTGACCGCAGGGCAGACCTCTGTTTTATTGCCCGGCAGAGATGACTCAACACGAGATTTGCTGGGCGCGCTTAAAATGCCGGCTCTGAAATTGCAAAAGCAGTGCACGTGAGAAGTTTGACATGACGGTATAATTTAGTCGACGGCGGCGCACGCGGCCGCGTGCAAATAAAGTTTGTCCACTCGCTTGGGATTGGATGGCATCTTGATCGCGTTCCAGGGCCAAGTCATGGAAAATCTCGTCGTCGGCGCGCAGTCGCCAGCCATAAAGAAAAACTCATAACGTATTACTTTCCAGTTGTTCTAGATCGGATCATCATTCTATACACGCCTTTTGCGTTCGGCAAATAAATCTGATGTTTAGGTACGGAAATGTGAATGTAATTAATTCCCTCGCTATTTGAGTCCATCAAATGTACTGAATGACCTAAGTGTTCCCGAGGAGCAATTCTGTTGTGTACTGTCAAGTTCCGGCAACACGCGCGTCGTTACCAAGACAACGCCCACTTTCAGTGCGTCCGTCCGTCTGCCGGGCGACGGCGGAGCCGTTCCGCCTCGCGCTAAAATGCGCACTCGCCGACGACGACCGAGTGAGCAAGCTAGCGAAGCAGAGACAATATCTTCCGTTGCCGCCGCCGCCGCCGCCTATGATTCATCCAGAACGGAGGCGGGGCTGACGCCGAATACGTTCCAAAGGCTATTTTTGAGTCTTGGCAGCCTTTGCACGGGGATTAAGCTATAGCCTGCAAACGGCCTCGACTAGCTCGGTCCACTTGCCCGGCGCCGCCGCCGCCGCCGCGAGTATAAAAGGTTCGGTCCGGCCTCGCCCCCTTTACCACTCCGTCGAAGGAAGTCGACAGGTAAGCTAGATGCTTTTTGTCAATGTACGCTCAATTGTATGCTCGTATTATTGCATATCTTAACTACGACAGATTGGTACATACCCAAGAGCGCAAATAACAACCGACCGCGATGCCCGGCCACGTGGTGAAGTCCACCGGGCCTGATCCGGACCCAGAGCCGTGGCTGGTGGTCACGCCTGAGCTGAAGATCAAGCTGAAGGCGAAGCCTTACGATGCCAAGAAGTCCTGCTGGGTGCCCGACAAGGCCACCGGCGGCTATTTCGAGGGGCTCATCGACTCCACCGACGGAGATAAGGTCACCGTTACCCTGCTCGAAACTAAAGAGGTAGAGTACGCGACGTACATTATTATTGGTTTTGCCGTCCTTTAATATCTGTTTCTCCGTATGCCTACGTAAAAACCTTTATAACTGCCAATTACGTATGTCTTTCAGAAAAAGGTCTACAAGAAGGACATGGTCGGGCAGGTCAACCCTCCCAAATTTGACTGTGCAGACGACATGGCTGGCCTCACCTACCTGAATGATGCCTGTGTCCTGTGGAACTCTGTGGTCAGGTACAAGAACCAACTCATCTACACCTACTCTGGCCTCTTCTGTATTGCCATCAACCCCTACATCCGTTTCCCAATCTACACCCAGAGAACCATGGAAATTTACATTGGAAAGCGTAGGAATGAGTGCCCTCCTCACATCTTTGGTGTGGCTGAGGGCTCCTACCAGGGCATGATGAATGCTGGCAAGAACCAGTCTATTCTCATTACTGGAGAGTCTGGTGCTGGCAAGACTGAAAACACCAAAAAGGTCATTGCCTACTTTGCCAGCATTGGGGCCTCAGGCAAAAAGAAGGAGGGTGAGCCTGGCCTGGAGGACAAGATTGTCCAAACCAATCCTGTGCTTGAGGCTTGGGGCAATGCTAAGACTGTAAGAAATGACAACTCTTCTCGTTTTGGCAAGTTCATTAGGATCTGGTTCAACCAAGGTGGCAAGCTTTCTGGAGCAGACATGGTTGTCTACCTCTTGGAGAAGTCCCGCCTTACTTTCCAAGCTGAGCTTGAGCGTTGCTACCACTCTTTCTACAACATCATGTCTGACCAGGTTCCAGATATTAAGGCAAAGTGCCACCTGTCTGACAACATCTATGACTACTGGTGGGTGTCCCAAGGCAAGGTCACTGTTGAGTCTATTGATGACAAGGAGGACATGCAGTTTGCTGATGAGGCCTATGACATCTTGGGCTTCACCAAAGAGGAGAAGTACAATGTGTACAAGCTCACTGCAGTTGTTATGCACATGGGTAACATGTGCAAGGACTTTGTCCCAGTGGGCAAGGAAGAGCAGGCTGAGGTAAAGCATGAGGACAATGCTCACAAGATTGCTGACATCTGCGGCATTGACTGCGAATGGATGCTTACCTACTTCTGCAAGCCCAAGCTCAAGGTTGGAACTGAATGGGTCACCAAAGGCCAGACATGCCCGCAAGCTTCCAACTCCGTTGCTGGCATTGGTCGCAAAATCTATGAGCTAGTCTTCAGGTTCATTGTTGACAAATGCAATGACACCCTGGTTGACCCCACTATGAAGAAAGTCATGTACATTGGATGCCTGGACATTGCTGGCTTTGAGATCTTTGACTACAATGGCTTTGAGCAGATTTGCATCAACTTCTGCAATGAGAAACTCCAGCAGTTCTTCAACCAGCACATGTTTGTCCTGGAGCAAGAGGAGTACGTCAGAGAGGGTATCGATTGGGCCAATGTAGACTTTGGCATGGATCTCCAAAAGTGCATAGACATGTTTGAGAAGCCCATGGGTCTGCTCGCCATTCTAGAGGAGGAGTCTCTCTTCCCCAAGGCCACTGACCAGACCTTTGCTGCCAAGCTCCATGAGAATCTGCTTGGAAAGAGCCAAAACTTCCAGAAGGCTAGTCCCAAGCCTGACCCCAATGCTCACTTTGCCGTGGTGCACTACGCTGCCACTGTGTCTTACAACTTGACTGGCTGGCTTGAGAAGAACAAGGATCCTCTCAATGACACCATCGTTGAGCTCATGAAGAATGGCTCTAATGCTCTGCTGGTGAAAATCTTTGAGGATCACCCAGGTCAGCCAACTGAGGTCAAGAAGGATGCTGGTGGTGGCGGCAGGAAGAAGGGTGGTGGTAAGACTGTGTCATCCTTCTACAAGAATCAGCTTGATGATTTGATGAAGACCCTCTATGCCACTGATCCATCTTTCATCCGATGCGTGGTGCCTAACACCCACAAGAAGCCAGGTATGGTGGAGCCTGGTCTGGTCATGCATCAGTACCAATGCAATGGTGTTCTCGCTGGAATTGCTATCTGTCGCAAGGGTTTCCCCAATAAGGTGCCGTACCCTGAGTTCAAGGTGAGGTACAACATCCTCGCTGCTCAAGCTGTGGCCAAGGCCAAGAATCCGAAATCTGCTGCTAAAGCTGTTTTGGATGCTGTCAAGCTTGACAAGGAGAAGTACCGTCTTGGCCACACTAAGGTCTTCTTCAGGGCAGGCATCTTGGGCTACATGGAGGAAGTGAGAGAGGACCGCATTGGTCTTGTTCTCTCTTGGCTGCAATCTCAAGCTCGTGGCAAAGCCTCCAGGCTGGTCTTCCATAAAATGAAGGATCAGAAGCTTGCCCTGTACTGCGTGCAGAGGACCATCCGTAATTACTACATTGGCAAAACTTGGCTCTGGTGGCAACTGTGGTTGGCTATTAAGCCCAACTTGAAGTGCACCAAGTTTGCCCAGTACAAGGCAGAATACGAAGAGAAAATAGCTGTTGCCGAGAAGAACATTGACAAAGCTGTGGCGGAGTGCAAGAAGGTAACAACAGAGCACGACCGTCTCATGAATGAGAAGAATGAACTTACTCTTGCCCTGCAAAGTGGTGGGTCTGCTGTCCAAGACATCATTGACAAGACAGTAAGAATTGAGAACATGAAGAATGATGTTCAAAAGCAACTGGATGACACCAACAAGAGGATTCAGGGTGAGGAAGATGCCAAGGTCTCCATTGAAGGACAGTCAGGAAAGGTTAGACAGGATGGAGAGCGCCTGAAGGGTGAGATCAAGGAGCTGGAGTCCCAGCTTGGCCAATGTGAGGAGGACAAGCTTACCAAGGACAATCAAATCCGCACTCTGCGTGAGGAAATCTGCCACCAAGAGGAGCTCATCCAGAAGCTCCAGAAGGAGAAGAGGGGAGTAGGAGACTCTCGCCAAAAAACTGAGGAGGACATCCAAGCCATGGACGACAAGTGCTCCCACTTGAACAAGGTCAAGTCCAAGCTTGAACAGTCCCTTGATGAAGTTGAAGACTCCTTGGAAAGAGAGAAGAAGTCCAAGGCTGATGTTGACAAGCTCAAGAGACGTGTTGAGGGAGATCTGAAACTTACTCAAGAAGCGGTTGCTGACCTGGAGAGAGTGAAGAATGAGCTTACTCAAACCATCCAAAGGAAGGAGAAGGAGCTGTCCTCCCTGGCTGCCAAGATTGAGGACGAGCAAACTCTTGGTGGCAAGTATGGCAAGCAAATTAAGGAGCTGCAGTCCAGGCTTGAGGAGCTTGATGAGGAGTTGGCTATTGAGAGGCAGGCAAGGGCCAAGGCTGAGAAGAATAGGGCCAATCTTTCCAGGGACATTGAGGACCTTGGAGCTAAGTTGGAGGATGCTGGAAACAACACCTCCACTCAGATTGAGCTGAATAAGAAGAGGGAGGCTGAGCTGCACAAGCTCAAGGCGGAGCTTGAGGAGTCCAATATCAGCCATGAGGGCACCCTTGCTGCACTCAGGCAAAAGCATAACAACACCATGTCTGAGCTTGGTGAGCAAATTGACTCTATTAACAAGATGAAGTCCAAGGCTGAGAAGGACAAGTCAAACATGGAAAGAGACTTGCAAGACGCTAGGTCAACCCTGGATGAGTCCATGAGAGAGAGGGCCAATGTAGAGAAGAATGGCAAGCTTACTCAGGGTCTGATTGTTGAGGCTAATCAGAAGCTTGATGAGCTGGCCAGAGCTCTGAACGAAGCTGATGCCTCCAAGAAGAAGCTCTCTGTGGAGAGTCAGGACCTTCAGCGCCAAATTGAGGACACTGAGAGTGCCATTGGCACTCTTGGCAAGGAGAAGATCTCCCTGACCACCAGGCTTGAGGATACCAAGAGGTTGGCCGATGCTGAAGCTAGAGACAGGTCATCTCTTTTGAGCAAGTTCAAGAATCTCAATGCGGAGCTTGAAAACCTGAGGGAGAGGATCGAGGAGGAATCTGAGAGGAAGTCTGACCTGCTCAAGGGTCTGTCTAAGGCCCAGGCTGAATGCCAGCTGTGGAAGTCTAAGTTTGAGACCGAGGGACTTTCTCGCATTGATGAGCTGGAGGGCTGCAAATCCAAGCTGCACGCAAGGATTGCCGAGGCTGAAGAGACCATTGAGTCCCTGAACCAGAAGGTCGCAGGCACTGAAAAGACCACCCATAGGCTTCAATCAGAGCTTGAGGATCTTCAACTGGAATATGAGAGGGTTCATGCTGCTGCTGTCATTTCTGAGAAGAGAGGCCGGAACTTTGATAAGGTGAGAATTCATATCTGATTAGCTAAACATTTTTATGTAGTATATGTACCTTAATTAATGAATGCATAGATCTTTACGTGCCTAATGGAAAATAAATATAATTTTAGGTGGTGGCTGAGTGGAAGGCCAAGGTAGATGATCTCTCTGCTGAGATTGAGGCCAGCCAGAAGGAGTGCCGCAACTACAACAGTGAACTCTTCCGTCTCAGGGCTGCTTGGGATGAGACTGTGGAGCAACTGGATGTGGTCAAGAGAGAGAACAAGAATCTTGCCGATGAGATCAGGGACCTTTTGGACCAGCTTGGGGATGGAGGAAGATCCATTCATGAGTTGGACAAGCAGAGGAGGAGGCTTGAGGTGGAGAAAGAGGAGCTGCAGGCTGCCCTGGAGGAAGCTGAGGCTGCCTTGGAGCAAGAGGAAAACAAGGTTCTGAGGGCTCAACTCGAACTTGGGCAAGTTAGGCAAGAGATTGACCGCAAGTTGCAAGAGAAGGAGGAGGAATTTGACAATACCAGGTTAGTGTGCTTACTATTTAGTAGGGAAATATTTTACGTAGGCCAACTTTGTACCAATACTTATAGGAAGAATCACCAACGTGCCATGGATTCCATGCAAGCATCTCTGGAAGCTGAGAGTCGTGCCAAGCAGGAGGCTCTGAGGTTGAAGAAGAAGCTTGAGTCTGACATCAACGAGCTTGAGATTGCTCTGGACCATGCCAACAAAGCCAATGCTGAGGCTCAGAAGGCTATCAAGCGGTATGCAGGACAGCTCAGGGATGTTGAGGGGGCTTATGAGGAGGAAGCTCGCCAGCGCCAAGAAATTGCTGAAAGGGCTGGCATTGCTGACAGGAAGGCCAATGCTCTCCAGGGTGAGCTGGAAGAGGCCAGAGCCCTGCTTGACTCTGCTGACAGGGGCAAGAGGCAGGCTGACATGGAGCTGGCTGAGGCCCGTGGAGCTGTCAATGAGATGACCACCATCAACTCTAAGGCCAACTCTGACAAGCGTCACCTGGAGTCTGCTATCCACACCCTCCATGCCGAGATTGATGACATGCTTCATCAGGCCAAGAATTCTGAGGAGAAAGCCAAGAAAGCAATGGTTGATGCTGCTCGCCTTGCCGATGAACTGAGGGCTGAACAGGATCACTCCAACTCTCAGGAGAAGGCCAAGCGTGCCCTTGAGGGCCAGCTGAGTGAACTGGAACAGAGGTTGGTTGATGCCAATGAAATGGCTGCCAGAGGTGGCCGCAATGCCATGGCCAAGCTTGAGTCCAGGATCAGGGAGCTGGAGATTGAGCTTGGCAACTGCCAGTCTAGGACCTCTGAGACCTACAAGGGCTACCAGAAGTCCGAGAGGCACATCAAGGAGCTCCAGTTCCAGCAGGATGAGGACAAGAAGAACCAGGACAGGATGAGTGAGCTGGCCACCAAGCTCCAGGAGAAGATTAAGGTCTACAAGAAACAGATTGAGGAGGCGGAGGAGATTGCTGCCCTGAACCTGGCCAAGTACAGGAAGTCCCAGCAGGAGCTGGAGGAGGCCGAGGAGAGGACCAAGATGGCGGAGAACCAGCTATCCAATGCCCGCCAGATGAGGGCTGGGTCTTTCATGATGTAATCGAACCTCGAGTCAAGTAACAGACCGCTTTAACCGACCACGGACTACGATTTCAGGCATTAGTCGTTTCACCCGAATCCCTATCCCATGTTCACCCCTCCGATCGTCGTCGTGATCGCGGAGTTTAGTCAACTGCAGCAAAAAATACCAAAAAAATCCACAGCTACACGATATACGGATGGCCACGTATATCCTTTAGTACTGTGCACAGGTGCCGCGCACCACCGAAGCCGACGCCGAAACGTTGTTGCACAATCTAATTGTCACCGGTAGGTACCCTAAACACCTTATATTAGTTGCGGCAAAGTGATGGCTGTTAGGCTCAAATGTACGCGTTCATTGTACGCGAATAAACGGATGACTTGAGCAATGACACGCGCCCTACTGCGATCAATTCGATCAATTGTCAGATTAATTTTGTCTTTCACTGACTTTCCACGCGAAGAAGTGATTGAAAGCGTCTTTGATCGGACTTCGGGCGTCGTCTAGCGCGGCTTTAGAGCTGATTAAGTCAATGGACACCTTGCGAGCAGCCACCTCGTCGTCCTCCGTGGTCACCTCTCCGGCCATGTTGGCGTTCATCATCTCTCGCTTCTTCTCGTTGTCCCATTCGCTCTTGGAGAGGACGTAGCTGAGCTTGGTGAGCGCCGCCTCCGCCGTCATGTCCGCGCCGCAGATCGCTCCCGCGTCGAGCAGCGCCTTCCCCGTCGCGTAGAGGCCGCTGACGCCGCCCGAGAGGCACTGAGTGACGCACACGACGAGCACGCCGCGCTTCGTTGCCTCGCCGATGCTCTCCACGATGTCGGACCGGTTGCTGGGGATGTTGCCGGCGCCGTAGCACTGCAGCACGACGCCGCGGATCGGCGCACGCAAGAAGTGGCGGATCGTCTCCGAGCCGATGGAGGGGAACAGCCGCAATAGTACGACATTCCTGTCGAGGCGCGTGTGAACGCGGAAGTCCGCCGGATTGTCTCGCCTGCTATGCTTTCGAATTGCGCACCGGTCTACGTGGAAGTCTATGCCGGCCTTGACGAGCGGGCCCACGTTGGGCGTGTGGAAGGCGTCGAGGTCGCCGGCGCTCATCTTGACGGTGCGGTTGCCGCGCATCAGCTCGTGGCGAAAGTAGACGCAGACTTCGGGGATGTCGTAATTGCCTGCGAGGATCAGTGCGCCAACGAAATTGTCCCTTCCGTCAGTTCGCGTCTCGAAGCAGGGGATCTGCGAGCCGGTCACGATGACGGGCTTGCCCAGGTTCTCCAGCATGAATGAGAGCGCGGAAGCGGTGTAGGCCAGGGTGTCTGTGCCGTGCAGCACCACGAAGCCGTCAAAGTGGTCGTAGGATCGCCTCACGTCCTTCGCGATCGTGATCCAATCATCCATCGTCATGTTGCTCGAGTCGAGCAGGGGATCGTACTCGTAGATGGCATAGATCACCCTCCTGTGTCCAGGTACGTCGGGCAGGACGAGAGGGAGGAGGTGCGGCGGGTCCAGGGAGGAGTCTTCCGGCCCGTTCTCGTCAATGTCCGCGAGAGGCGAAAACCTGAGTCTGGAGTACTCCTCGTCGTGCATGGTGATGTTCGACCTGATGATGTCCTCCATGGCGTGCGGGATGGGGGCGAGGGCGCCGTCAGCATTCCGAACCATGCCGATCGTGCCGCCGGTGTAGAGGACCAAGACCTGTATTAATTGAATTGAACTGATTCTGTGTTAGGTAGCATTCTACGAGTATTTATATTTACCCTGGCCTCGTTCGTACAGCTGGTGCTCCTCGTCAAGCAGAGGATGTCTTTTCGCACGCGGATCCTCCTCCGCACCGAGCTGTCATCCACGAGCGGCTGGTCCGACGTGTCGTCGTGGTCGTCCAGGTAGACGGACTCGGAGAACAACTGGGACGAGTTGTTCAGGAATCTGCCGAGCCGCGTCCTCGACATCTCCTTGGTCACGTGGCGGTCGGGGTGGGGGGCCGGGGGAGCCATGTCGGCGTCAGACAGACACAGCCTCACATATATTATCTGAGCGGCGGAGCGGTCGTTACTTCGTATTTATAGTAAAGCCGCCGTCAACCAGCCAGACGGACGGACGGGAAAAAGTGTCTGTCGGCGGCGCGGACTTGACGCTTTGTACGTACTGCCGAAGACCGACGACCGACGATCGACCGAGCGCGAGACGTTACGATGCGGCTGGTGCGAACGGTATTTTTGTGTCTTTTTCTGCGTACGCAAGTGCGGTCTTCTTGTAGGTAGCTAGGTCCAGTATATTGACTTGCAAACAAATAATGGACAACTGTCCGGTCGTTTCCGGGATACTAAATCACTGTGGATCAATCGATTTGTAAGAAGAAGTTGCTTCTCTGTTCTAGGTATAGCCTACATAAATCGACGGGTTAAAAGATTACCGTCTGCAGGAAACTTTGGCTCGTACAGGATAACGCACGTGTGCTTTACGGTCGGGCAAATAAAAACTTCAACTCAAATTTGTGAGCGTGTGTATCTGGATCTTTTCCCACTTGCTCAATTTTTCCTCCGCCCAAGAAATAGATCCAAGCGAATAGTATATATTTTTGTCATTATTTGCGGTTATTCTATCTTCGTAAAACGATGTGCGACATACAACTGGTGCCAAATTTATTCCTGCGGCGAAGCCCCGGCTTGCGTGTACTACATATTGTTTGTTGCTCGCCAAGTAATTGTCCCGGTTTAACCGCGGAATCGTAACGCACGACCGGTCTACAATTACGTATAGTACAACGTTTAGTAGTACGATTAATGTACTATGTGGTACTCGCCCTTCACATTTCGACCGATCAAACGACCGATCAACGCCAAAAGAGGGTGATTGAGATGGAAGTAGGTTTTTGCCGGCGGCATAGCAGTCGGGGGAATGCGGCGCAATTGACGGGTGCACGATGCGCAGGACAGCCAAGGCTCTAAAGTGACACCTTGTACGTTCAAATAGGACAAACAAGTTAACAACCGGTCGGGGCAAGGATGTAATGCATCCAGATTGCGGCACGTACACACACCGCTAAAAAGCAATACGCACGATTGATCTTTTGCAGAGTGAATCGGCGGTCGTCAAATCTCCTCAATTCATGACATTCTTTAACGCTATTTTCCTAGCTACATGCCACCGAACCTCCGGCATCGAAATAAGTCTCCCACGCCGAGCGCAAAGGTGTTTCTTTGAGCTTAAAGAGCCAAATGCAGAGGACTCGTGTCGTATATAATACTTCTGATTATGCCCCACTCATAATTCTTTCCTTGCGCACGTCATATAGAAATTCGCCCCCGTCTGTCTGTCTGACGTCCGCGCCTTGCGCACTGCTCAATGCGCGATCACGATGCTTGCGAACAAGCGAGGGCGATACGTGCCGGGCCGACGTCACCGCCGTCGTCGCCAGCCAGCTGCCGCCGCCGGAGAGCTGACTCATACAAAAAAGCGAGCACGGATATACGGCGGCTTGTAAAAAGTAATTCGCAGATCGCCCTTAATGAAATGCGCACTTCGAACGCATAATTGTACGTCAAGGTAGATAGGAGTTCGACGGCCTTCCGGTGAGGCAATTCGATCAAAAGGAACCATGCGCCCAATCCGAATTCCGAAAGCGGTGGCGGCTGGCGGCGGCCAGAAAAACGACGGCAGCAGCAGACGTACGCGATCATTGAGTGGGTGCAGCCAGGCCAGCAGCAGCAGCAAGCTCCAAGCAAGCAACGTGAGGAAGTGAGGCCGCTCGGCGCTCGCTATCGAGAATCGCTCTCCCTCCCTCCGCTCGGCCGACGTCGAGGCGGATTCGGACTCCCGCCTCGTGTCTATCAGCCCGACCTAGACTGGCGAGGTAGCTTTCTCTCGCTGCCAGGACAGAGGCCCAGCCAAGAGGAAACGTGCGCAAGGCTTGCGAGCTGAACAGAAATTCCGGGCCGGCCACCTTCGCGGCCTCCAGCGGACCCCGACCGGCCAACTGAACTACCTCCGTCCGTCCTTCACATCTCATCGGAGGAGGCCGCCGCCCTCGCCGCCGCCGCGCCTCCCGCCTCGACAACGGCAGCTGTCGACTCGGCTGTCCGAATATCGACTCTCATTCTCATCGCGGGAGAGAAAGACGGGAAGGGAGAGAGAGAGAGGGGACCGACGGCGAATGCGAGGGGAAGAAAAAGAGAGACCAGACCAGAGACCAACGCCGAGAGCAACGGAGAGAACAGACGGAGCGAGCGAGCGAGCGAGCGGGCGACAAGGAAAAATATCTGCGGCTGCAAGTCAAGAAGATCGCGACGAAGCTCTTTCGTATATCGGGACGTTGGTCGATCATGCGGGCGCGGCTGGCGGGGGAGGAGCGGTCGAGGTGGTGGTCGACAACGGCAGCAGCCTCGTGATGTCCGCGGCGGCGCTCGTCAACCATGAGTAGTCGGAGGGGACGAGCAGGACCGGACGGACAGCAGCTGCCCTCGATCCCGTCGGCCACATCGCGAACCGCCGCTCCTCGATCGCGCTCCCCTCGGTCGTCTTTCCGCCGTCTTCGGCGGCAGTCGCCATGGGCAACGCCTGTGGCAACGCAGGAAGGAACTCCGGTGGCTCCGTCGCCGGCAACTGCTTCTGCTGCAAGGAGGATGACGGCAGCAACGGCGGAGGCAGCGGAGGAGGCGGAAGCGGGAACGGAAGCCGAACCAGGTGGAAGAAGGATGCGGAGAAGCCCTTCACGGACCCGTCCCCTGGTACGGATTCGAATTTTACCTATGGTACTCCCTTAGAATGTAGGCCCTACTCGTTGTTTGCAGTATTTCCTCAAGATTCATCCAGTTATCACATCGCCCTCGGGCCACGGGACTCTTCCGGGGGTCCTCTCCAATACGCTTCTGGCGGTGCAGCAGTCCCGTCGACCGCGGCAGCGGCACACGTCGGCGGTGGAAGCAGCCCCGTAGGAGGCCTCACCGCCCTTGGCGGGGCCGGCGGCGTCGGAGGCGCTCCCGGCGGCGTCGGCGCCAGGGAGGGCTCAACCAGCCCCTCCGTCGCCGGTGACAACAACGGGGGGACGTCGAATTCCTCGCGCAAGGGCTTCGTCGCCGGCCTGATGGCGCCCATCGGCAAGTCGGGCAGCATCAGCAGCTCCGAGTGCGGAGCCGGCAGTGGAAGTGGCGGAGTGAACAGCGTCGGCGGCAACGGGAAGCCGCCCTCCGAGTCCAAGATCCAGAGCCTGTACGGGAAGTACAAGGACGCCGACGAGGACGCCATCTTGTCAGAGGGGATCGAGGCGCTCTGCCTCGACCTCGAGCTCAAGCCGGAGGAGTTCAAGGTACTCGTGCTGGCGTGGAAGTGCGGCGCGGAGCGAATGTGCCGCTTCTCGCGGCAGGAGTTTCTACGGGGATGCCGCTCGCTGCGGGCCGACAGCCTCAAGAGCCTGAAGCAGCGGCTGCCCGAGGCCGTCTCTGAGCTGGACGCCGATCCGGGCGCCTTCAAGGACCTCTACCGGTTCACCTTCAAATTCGGCCTCGAGGGCGGCCAGAAGGCCCTGCCGGTGGAGATGGCCTGCAGCCTCTGGCTCCTCGTCTTCTCGCTCGACGAGCCGCCGCTTCTGGCCAGGTGGCTCGAGTACCTGCAGGACAAGGACCCAGTGCGGCAGTCATCCATCAAGGGCATCCCCAGGGACACGTGGAACATGTTCCTCAACCTGGTAGAGGCGGTCGGGCACGGCGACCTCACCTCTTACGACGACACCGAGGCTTGGCCCAGCCTATTCGACGACTTCGTTGAGCACGAGAACGACGCCGCAAACCAGAACGTCGTCGTGGTCAGCAAGAAGGAGGCGGAGGAAGAACAGCAACAGCAACAGCAAAGGGAAGGCGAGGGAGAGGCCGAGCCAGGGCAGCCCGAGCAAGGAGAGCAGGAGGAGGACAAGAGCGAAGCCACTACCTGACCGACCGAAACAGCAGTCAGAACAAGGAATCTCCCAAGGACATACAGTGAAACGAATCCAGTGATCGCAACCTCAACGAACGAACGCTCCACAAGTGCGAACATCTCCCTCATCTCCAATTGAGCGACGACTCAAACAAAGCGGGCAGCGGGCCATTGGTAATAATGACCTCGCCGCGCTCAGTGATTTGAATGTTATTATAATCTGTCGCTCGATCGTACGTAGAGCCTCGATCCGGTCTTCAGTTAAAGAAATTAAGCCTCGTTTTTAACCGTTCATCGGCGGGAGAGGATGTGGGCGGTTGCCTCGTGCTCTCACCGCGCCTCAAGACATAGTCTCGTACACCGACATTCGGGATAATAATATTCATACTAGATTAAGACGTTATTCATCAGTTAATTAAAGGATTATAGATGTTCATGATGAACACGGATCGTGATCGTGATTTATTTCGACGAATAGTTAAAGACTTTTCAATGTAACGAAAAAGACTGCACCTAAGCGTTTTGTTAGAGGCAAATCTTGCCGACCCTCTGTGTCGAAAAAGGCAGCAACAAAGGAATTAAGAAAGGACCAAAATGCGTCAGGCGCTTGTAGGTGCAGCGAAGGCAAGACGCGTACGCCGCGCCGCTTGTGGTCCAGCGTAAGCGTACGCTGGATGTCGCCCGTACGCGCTCGCTAGCCCGGACTGGTTTTGCATGTCTTGCTTCTACGTATGAAGTACTAGCTATGTCCTATACAATTATTTACCTATACCTGTAATCTGCATTCGGCTCATTAAGTACTTCGAAGCTGTCTTATTCCAACACGTAACTGCATGTCGAAAAAAATTGGACCTTTGGACGTGTGGCTAAAGCCAGACCGAGATGTGTATGATTATGTAACTCCGATTGCCGTACCGTACGCGCATGATTCGCGCCGGCGGCTCTGCACTGAAGTTGAAGCGGTCACTCGTGTTTCAACGGACAAATCGTCAGCACTGCGAAATAATCGAAATATCCGGGTCAAGAAAAATGGGAATGTCGGAGGTTGCCTCACCCAAACATGGTGATAAAAGAGTTTACTAACCCCTTTCGAGGCCCCATGCATATTACCGGTCATTGTAATTAAGAGTAAATGTATTAATGCAGGAATCCTTATATTTTCAGATCCCGAGGACTTTTCGTTCCCCGGCCGCCACGACCTGTTCCACCACTCGAGCCAATGGCTGGAGTGCAAGAGGGCCGCGGACAAGATCGACCCCGGCCTCTGGAGGATCCACGACAAGCTCTACGACCTGAGCGACTTTGCGAGGAGACATCCAGGCGGGCCTGAGTGGATCAAAGTCACGCAGGGAACCGACATCACGGAGGCGTTTGAGGTTTAAAATTCTAAGCTAAAGACTTGGCCATGGAGTTTCAAAGTCGCTTTTACAGTCCTCCCACTTCTTCAACGACGCCCAGCGAGACGCGCTCCTGACCAAATATGAGGCCGGCGACTGCACCGGCCACCCGCGCGCCTCCCCCTTCACCTTCGCCGATGACGGCTTCTACAAGACGCTGAAGCGGCGCGTGTCCCCCATCCTGAAGGAGGTGGGCAGCGGGCCGACGGCGACGATGCTCCGGCTCCAGGATTCCCTCGTCGTCGCCTACAACCTGCTCTTCCTCTTCGCCGTTTACACGCAGTCTCTCCCGGTCGCCTTGGCGGCCGGTATCGCCCTCGGCATGAGCACGAGCATGGCGCACAACTTCTTCCACCAGGCGGACAACTGGCGACGATTCTACTTCGACATGAGCTACGCCAGCAACGTCGACTGGAGGATCACCCACGCGCTCAGCCACCACTTGTTCCCGAACACGGCGCTGGGTATGTACGTCATAGGATTAATTGTCAAACCGGAGCCTAGAAAAAACACCTTGCTGTATCAACAGATTATGAGGTTTCCGTGTTCTACCCCTGGCTCGAGTTCTGCGTGGTGCCCCAGAAGAGCTTCCTGCACAAGTACATCGGCCCGATCTACTACCACCTCGGCTTCTTCACTGCGCCTTTCCTTGAGGTCATTAACCGGTTGGGCCTCTTGCTCCAAGGCAGATACAAGCCCGGCCGAGGAGAGGGAATTCCCCTGGTCTACTTTGCCATCCTCTGCCTATTTTCGCCTAACGTATTCTACGGCGCATTCCTATTTTGCCTGATTCAGGTAAGCCAAAAACACATTAGAGGAAGGAAAATCACGGCAAAATTTCGTTGCCAACCTAGTGTTGCGCCGCCTACTGGATCATCTTCACCTCGCTCATCACAACGCACCACTACGACGCAAACTACCATGCGGGCGACGTGCCGCACCCGACGAGCCGCGACTGGGGCCTCCACCAGCTGGACACGGTGCGCGACGTGGACAAGAGCGGCGGCGGACTGTTGCTCGAGGCGTCGACCTTCGGCAGCCACCTGCTGCACCACCTCTTCCCCACCGTCGATCACTCGAAGCTGCACCATCTGCGCGGGGCGCTGCTCGAGACCTGCGACGAGTTCGGCATCAGGTACCCGTTCGTGGCGCAGGCGGAGATGTTCGCCGGACTGCACCGGCAGCTCATGCGGGAGGCGCCGACCACCTTCGAGCAGAGGGAGAGAGAGCGGACTGGAATTAGCAACAACAATCAGGAGAAGGATCCTCTTAAACAGGAATGAGATGCTTATATATTTTAAACAGGATTGTATTTGCATTGCAATTAATGCAACCTTCTGGAATTTCATTTAATACCACAGATACTAAGCATGAGTTCGAGATTCAAGTCACAGAACTATGGGTAAATAAATTAAATTAATTACAAACAGCTACTCCATATGGCCCTACTTAAAAGTATTGTAACCAAACTTTTATGAACTGGTTTCCGTCTAAGATGCCTCTTCCGATCTAACAGATGCAGACGGAAGCTTGCCCGTCCTCTTTAGGCAAACAACGACGCAGTCCGAGTCAAAGTCAGGC
>JAAUYK010145361.1_pt1 | contig 16242 bp, 3 predicted proteins | sample 7278021 | NCBI WGS metagenome assembly JAAUYK01 (sample SAMN14350223, study PRJNA611818) | marine sediment metagenome | isolation source: surface marine sediment (1.8m) | place: French Polynesia: Moorea | collected 2018-08
GACCTTGAAAAGTATAAATCTGCCAGTCCGATAGATGGGCTGGGATCGAGCCTGGCTGCCTAGCTGCCGTCTGTCTACGTGCTATTGTAGCCGGAGGGCGGGAGGGCTGGATGGCTGCCTCCGCCACGAGCTCGCCATATCTTTTCACGGTCCCGCCTTTTCGAGGGAGGCCAGATCGCGGCTGGATCGTTTGCCAGCTCTCGAAAATCCACTGGTACGGGAGCTCAGGGTAAATTATATGTGGCTCCATGTGCGAAGCTGCCAATGGTCGAATCCCTAGCTTGTCGCCTCCATCACCATTATCAACAGACGAGTAGTAGAATAACGCACTTTTCCTAGTCTATAAAGGGCGTCCCGCTGCAGATAGAGATAGAGGAAAAAGAGATAGATGCAGCTAGAAGCCCTCCCGGCGGCCATCTCAATCAGACAAAAAGATCTGAAGAGCCAGCGAGAAAAAGAGAAAGAGAGAGAATCGAAGAGGAGACAAGAAAGACAACACAGGGTAGGTAGTACGTACTAGATTGTGTGCCTAGGATCCTTGTCGGAGCTGTCTTTTCTCTCAATCGCATTTAGCAAGACTCCTCGCTTACTGTATAACAGTAGTAATAACTGTCGCTTCGTCGAGGTCGTTAGTCTCCTAATGGCGTTGCACCTATCTTGACCAGAGTGTCTCCGTGGAGGAGAAGAGTGCAATGTCACATACGGACATACGTAGAACTTTAAAAGCACATTCTTGTGCAATGTAATTGGACTGTATGGATGTACGTTGATTTATGCTTACCCTGAGCAAAAGTGGCAAACGACTGAGCGAACACCCACCTAGCTCTCCGTTTCGTCTTGGTCACGGCAGATCAATCGGGTCAGCAGGCCATGGCGAAAAGAAGGAAGGAGGAAGGAAGGGAGGTGCAAATGGATCGCCGGCCGACCCAGCTGCGACAGAGAGAGCAAGAGAGAGAGGCGTTTTTGCCGCTCAGCGTCGTCCAAGCGATCGATCGATCGAACGAACGAGCGAGCGACGGCAACACCTCCCCAGGGAGGGCGGAGGAACCAACCGACAACGCTTGTTGGCCCCATTTAGCACAAGGATGAAGAACAATGCGTATATGTATGTTCTTTCGTGCAGTGAAAGTATACTGTATTGTGTACTCTCGATCCCCTCTCTTCTCTACCTCCCTTCCTCCTTCAGCTGCTTATTCCTCTCATCTCATCGAGCTCGACCTCCACGTGGGTCGGGCCGACCTCTCCGATCTGATGCCCTTGGCCAAATAATGGAAAAGTGCTGATACTGTCAAAACTGAATGACCGCCGAGGCCGGCCGACGGACAGGAAGTGAGTGGGGGCGATGACAGTGAGGATAAATACGGAAACCGAAAGAAAGCCTGACGTAGGCGGAAGAGAGAGAGAGAGAAAGAGAGAGAGAGAGAGAGAGAGAGAGGGAGAGACCGCTGGTTCAGCTAGAAGGGTATAGGCTTGAGCGATCAGGTCAATGACACGTACGATATATGTTCCGCCGGTTGAAAGGTCGAGCCTCTATTAAATTACGATTCACGTCTTAAGGTTGCATAGTTAGCAGGAAGCTGTCGAGGGGTGGGCGTGGATGACGTCCTCGAACGGTGACCTTATTTTCGCTAATCTCATTAGCACCGCATACGACGCGGCGAAATCGGGATAGCCGCCTCGACAGTTTATTAATACATAAACCTTAGATATAAGAAATAATACAAGACGGTATAGTTATTTTGAGAATGAAGAACATGTTGATTTAGCCGCCCGCCTGCCTCCATCTCGTTGATTTTTGTTGTCGGAAAAAATGTTACAGGAAAACTTTTAGTGCGTGCAATTATCTTCCAAGCACGGAATGAGTTATCGCGAATTTAGGAAAATCGCCTGTCCGTCCGTCCGCGTCCGTCCGTCGTCTGGTCGTGCCATCATTGACGGCTGGGATTGGCCGCCGGCAACCCACCGACTGCTATATGCGCCGAGCTGATCAAGCAGCTTGCTCGGATATTAGCCTGATGTGATTTGAGGATGTACATAAAGACGAGCTGCAAGGGGGAGGGGAAGGCTATAGCTAGGGGAGGGGGCGCAGAAATCGATGACATATGCGGACGGACGGACGGGCGGACTTCGAGCTAATCTGCTTCCTCCCCATCGTCGTCCGGAGGAATTCCGAATAAAAGGCGGAAAATGAGAAACGAAGACGGAGTCGCCTCATAATTTGTTGTATCTTACGATACGATGCTGTAAGAACAATCCAAAAAACATCCTCAAAGTGCCGTGATGTGGTCAAATTTTTCAGCCGACGATCGAGGAACAGGCTTTGCCTCGAAGGAAAATCTCCTCTATCCCATTATGGCGATTTTTATCCCGCATTAAAACCACACGTATACGTTCGCGTTCGTATTATGTGCGATGTCTGCGAAATGGATCTTGTGTTGGTAGCTAGCTGTCATCGCCACTCCGACTACGGCTCTCTCTTTTGCTTTCGATCTCGATCCTCTCCTCTTGTGTCTTCTCCCCTCCTACTTCTCATCTGGCGTCGTCTGTGGACGGAGGAGCGGAGCGTATCTCTGCCTCCATCTCTCCACTCTGGCTGCCTGCCTGTCTCCTTTCTTCGAACGAATGGACCGACGGACGCGGGCGGGCGTCGATGACTTTTGATCAAGGAGCTCGGAGAGCGGAAAAAAGAGAAAATAGAGATGCGGCGGCGGCGCGGCGGCTGGCTCCCACTCTGTTGTCAAGTGTGTTGGTAATGACGCAGCTAGCTAGCGGCGAAATATTTGTCTTCCATCTACATTTCCAATTTATTCAGCGTACATTCTGTACCGCACCAATTGTATCTTGGCAACCTCCGGCGAAGCGAGGAGAAGACTCTTAACTCACTGGGGACCAAATTGAACGCCGGCATGATGATCATATCTTTCGTCCGCGCGTGCGATGAACAAATAATGAAAGATCCAAATCTCCAGATATTTATAGCTTCCTTCTCTCGAACCCATAGAGATTTAGTAAAGCATTCCTAAGTCTACCACGAGAGGCATGAGTCCTTTCTCTCTCCCTTGCCATCGATCGGCCGCCGCCGGTGTGTGCACTTTGGTTCTTTCTTTCCAACCCACCCATGCACCCTAGCTGCCTGCTCGCTCGCTCGGTCGATGCGCCCCGCCCACTGCGGAATGCAGCCGGCCGGCCGGCCGCCAACGCTCGGCCTCACCTACAAAGTTGATGGACTGTGCAATTGCCTGTTTGGCCTCGCAAACCACAGCGTTGCTTTCACAGATATTTTCACAAGTATAAGCGAAATTATTCTGTGGGAGGCGCTCGCTCTCTTAAGAAGCTGAAAGAGTTACCTACGTCACATTACGCTCACCCTGATTCGATCGATTCGAATCGGCCCCCAGAAACTAACGTGCGAAGGAAGGCGGCGATACGGAAGGAAACTGGAAGGCAGGCAAAGGAATCTAGCAACATGCAAAGTACTAGGATACGCACATCCGACAAGCCGCTGACTGATCGCCTTTTGCCTGCTGCGACGTAGGCTAGGCATGTTCAGAACACTACGAAGGTCGTTAACTTTACTCATTAATCGCGTCGGAGATCTGTCAACTACGAATAGTATTTCCGCTGGGGAGGCCCAGTTTCCCTTGTCGTATATTAAGTTTGATACCAACTGCGACGGCGAATTTCGAGGAAGACGAATATTAAATTCCATTCGTCAATTTTTTCTCCCCTCGATACAGGAAAATTTCCTACGGTCGAGGTCGATCCGACGTATACGTAGACTCGAATATCAAATTTTCTTTCCACGTGTGCCGTCTGTGTGTCTGGTGAACGATTCTCGATATGCCGACTGAGTGCACTGATATCTCCGACTGGCTGGCTGCGAATCAATCTCGCCGATGGCTGCCAGATAGAAAGGGAAAGAAAAAAATCCGACGCGTGCGTAAACAATTCGGGGAAGTGGGAAAGTCCAATCAACTACAATGGGTGTCCATATCAGGGGTGTCATTCTCCTACCTTGAAGTACAAAACTCCCTAAGAGATCTCCTTATTGGCTTTTAAACCAATTATGGCATCGCAGAATTATTCCTGTCTAACCGCGACCTTCAGATCGAGCTCGATCCATCAGTCTGCCTGGATGCCGGCTGGCTTCCTTTCCTCTTTTTGTTTGCCACCGATCGGGAATCTAATGTCCTCGTAACGAGCCGCAAATACCCTAGCTATATGGACGAGGCTTTTGACTGAGAGATCCACACTCCGATAACGGAGTTGAAAGTGGGCTGCCAACGCGTTGTCAAACCGCAATGTCTCTCGATCGGTCACCTAGCTAGATAGCTCTCGGAGAAGGAAACATTCTCCTCTGCTCCAATCTGGCCAATTTTTTCCCCTCTCAACAACGTTTCCTCTTTCGGACCTGCGGCGAGTTGTACTTGCTCAATGTAGCGATCGACCACGTGCACGAACTCTACGTATGCACTATTCACTTAACCGGTCAGGGTGGCCTGCTGTCGACATCCTCAAGTTTAAAATCCACCGGGCCCATTGTCCGTAGACGTAGGCAAGCACTCCGTCGTAAAATGAGTGCCCGCCAACTCGTCGACGTCCAGGGCTATTTTACAAACTTTGTGCGAATCCTGCCGACCGACCGGTGTGCAAATCTGCAGAGCTAGCAGGCGCGAGACAAGCGGGTCGGCCTGCCCAGTAGAGCAATAATAAATTAAGCGTTTTTTCGCAACCACGGAGAGAATAGACGTATAAAAGATATCAGGAGTCCGTGGCCAGTGGCAGTCCTGCGGATAGTGCAGGCCGCGAAACGCGCTTCCCCCTTTCAACATGTTGGACTCGACCAGGATCCCCAACTTCATCGGAGAGGTGATCAAGGCCCCTCACCTCCTCGTGTCCATGGCCTACCTCGCCTTCTACTGGAATCCAATGAGCAGGTTCTGCCTCGTCCTCCTCACTATCGTCATCATCGACCTCATTGTCAAGTTCATAAGTGCCCCAGTTCCACTCAAGAAGGGCAGCGACTGGAAAGTGGTAATTGTGGGAGCTGGCCCTGCTGGACTGTGCATGGCTAAGAAGCTCCTTGATGTTGGTGTTGATGACTTCCTTATCCTGGAGAAGAATCACACAGTGGGCGGGACTTGGTACTACAATCGTTATCCTGGCGTGGCTTGTGACATTCCACCCCATTACTACTCCTTCTCCTTCCACTTGAACCCTTGGTGGACCCACCTGTTTGTCGAAGGCAATGAGCTATTTGCCTATCTGAAGGACCTCGCTGAGAGTTTTGGCCTCCTCAAGTACGTCAGGTACAAAACTGAGGTTGCTGAGGCACGTTGGGACAAGACTGAGAAAATGTGGAAGATCACTACAACAAATGGACACACCTATACTGCTCACTTCCTCATAAGGGCAACTAGCATCTTCCACTTTGCCAAGTCGCCGACTTTCAGGGGAGAGGAGAACTACAAGAATGAGCAGGTCCATAGCCTTCACTGGAACAACAATGTGGATGTGGACAATAAGAAGGTGGCTGTCATTGGCACTGGTGCCAGTGGAGTTCAGATTGTGCCCAACATTGCTGACAAGGTCTCCAAGCTCTACCTCTTCCAGCGAAACCCGGTGTGGTCCCCAATGAAGAAGAACTACAAGTACTATGAGTGGCTTAAAGTCATCTTCTACCTTGTACCCTGGACCAACCAAGCCCTGCGCTATGCTCAGTTCTGGTACTATGAGATTGTCCATCACTTCATGCTCAAGATTGACTCCCGCTTCTTTGGATTCTTTGAGAAAATGGCTCGTGATGAGATGAAGGAAATCATTGGTGATGACAAAGAGCTGCAGGAACTACTCATCCCCAAGTATGCCTATGGATGTAAGAGAGCTGCTGCCAGCAATGCCTATCTACAGACATTCAAGAGGCCTCATGTGAAGATTGTGACATCCACTATTCAGGAATTTACAGAGAATGGGATTTGCACTGAGGATGGCCAAGAGTATGCGGTGGATCTAGTTATTAAGGCCACTGGATTTGACAACCTGAAGTCCATGAAGTCATTTGACACCTATGGCGAAGATGAAAAGCACACCTGGGGCGAAATTGTTGGGAGTGAGCCTCGCTCCTACAAGGGTGTCTCAGTGCCCAACTTCCCCAACTTCTTCATCATGTTTGGCCCTAACACCGGGGCCAGCCATGTCTCCATGTTCTACAACTTCGAGTGCCAGGCCACGTACATCATTGACTGCATCAGAAAACTGGAGAAGCATGACAAGGAGACCATGGTCGTGAAGGAAGAGGTTTTCCAGCACTCTCTTGCCAACACCAAGTGGTACATGAGGAACAAATCATATGATCATGGGTCTTGCATCTCAACATTCATGAACGAGGAGGGCGTCGGCTGGGTGCTCTACCCGAGGGACCTAATCTCCTACTGGCTTGAAATGTACTCTTGCAATGCCAATGACTACGTCATGGAGTAGTTGTCTCGAACCAATAAACACCTTGTCCGTTGGAACAGAGTACTAGATAAAATGATGATATCTTTATTACGGGCTCTTTTTATTCCCACCGCGATTGCGTGTTAAATCTCTTGAAATTGGTTTCCTCGTACATGCACCCGCGGTCGCGAGGTAGGTAGGTGCCAAAGCTCGCCCGTATTGGCGAACGGCGAGCGGGCGAGTTGGCGGCCGTCTCACTGCCAAGTTTCCTTCACAGTTTCCTCTTTCCTAGGCCGGCGTTTTGATCTACGGTATTTTAAACCGCACGAGCAGGGGAGACAGGCTACGGCTATCTCATTAATGTCCTACGATGCACAAATAAATATTCGAGTTGCTTTGGTTGGATTTAAACAACCTACGTACGTATTTTTGCAACATATACGTAGATGGCCACTGCTTTCATGCGTGCGAGCAGTGCTTCACCATGCAGAGGGAAGATTCCCGCGGGCAAGGCACGCAGGTTTATGAACTTGGATTTTCTTATTCTTAATATTTGCCAGTTCTGCCATAAGTCCCTGCCAGTCTCTTCTTTTCAGGCGTGCCATCAAATGTTGAAGTTATAAAATCGTAACAAATTTTTACAATTGTCAAGTCCGTGGCAAAATATATTCAGTACATTAACTTCTGTTGCTTCAAACCATTAAAATGTTCTAAAGAAATTATGATGGGGTTGTCAATTATTGCTGCTAGGTTAATTGGCTCTATAGTTCAGTCCGACACTGCACTTTATGCGCAAAATGCATTTAATACTGTTACATATACATGCAATGCTGCTTCTTACAATTGCCGCACTATAGTCGACCGTCCTGAATTGACATTTACAGTATACTGGTATAGTACGTACAGTAGTATATTTAAAATTCCACAATGCAACGCAAGGCGAAAGTGAGTGTCGGAACGAATCCACCTCTCGTCATTTCGTTATGCCCACCGGCCAACTAAAGCTGTCATGTCGTCGCCCACGATCGAGTATAAAACGGGCGCGTTGACCGCCTCAGACGATAGTCAGTCCGCTCGGCAGAAGCTACTCTATCACGATGTTGGACTCGACGAGACTTCCCCACTTTGTTGGGGATGTCATCAAGTCGCCCCACCTCACCATCGCCATCGCCTACCTGGTCGTCTACTGGAACCCGATGAGCCGATTCTGCATGCTGCTGGCCAGCGTAGTTGCACTTGACTTGCTGGTCAAATTAATCACTGCTCCAGTTCCGCTGAAACGGGGCGCTGAGTGGAAGATTGTGATTGTGGGCGCTGGCCCTGCTGGCCTTTGCATGGCCAAGAGGCTGCTGGATGTTGGTGTTGATGACTTCCTCATCCTTGAGAAGAGTGACAGCGTTGGCGGCACCTGGTACTACAACCGATACCCTGGTTGTGCCAGTGACATACCACCCCACTACTACTCCTTCTCCTTCCACATGAACCCATGGTGGACACATCTCTTTGTCGAAGGCTCTGAGCTTTACGCTTACCTCAAAGATCTTGCTGAAACCTTTGGCCTTCTCAAGTATGTCCGCTACAATAATGAAGTCAATGAGGCACGGTGGGACAAAACAGCCAAGATGTGGACAATTACTACAAAGAATGGTCACACCTACAAGGCCAACTTCCTGATCAGAGCCACCAGCATATTCCACTTTGCAAAGTCGCCGACTTTCAAGGGAGAGGAGAACTACAAGAATGAGCAGGTCCACAGCCTCCACTGGCATAGCAATGTCAATGTTGATGGCAAGAAGGTTGCAGTCATTGGAACAGGAGCCAGTGGTGTTCAGATCGTCCCCAACATTGCTGACAAGGTTTCCAAGCTGTACTTGTTCCAGAGGAATCCTGTGTGGTCCCCTATGAAGAAGAACTACAAGTACTACGAATGGATGAAGGTCATGTTCTACATGGTTCCCTGGACCAACCAGATCCTCCGCTACGCTCAGTTCTGGTACTATGAGTTTGTCCACCACTTTATGCTAAAGCTGGACTCACGCCTGTTTGGGTTCTTTGAGAAGATGACCCGAGATGAGATGAAGGAGATCATTGGAGATGACAAAGAGCTCCAGGAACTGCTGATACCCAAGTATGCCTATGGATGCAAGAGAGCTGCTGCCAGCAATGCCTACCTCCAGACCTTCAAGAGACCCCATGTCAAGTGTGTCACCTCCACCATTGATCACTTTACTGAGAATGGCATCCGCACAGAAGATGGCAATGAGTACGAGATTGATCTGGTCATCAAGGCAACTGGGTTTGACAACCTGAAGTCGATGAAGTCTTTTGATACCTATGGAGAGGATGAGAAGACCAAGTGGGGAGATATGATTGGCATTGAGCCCAGGTCGTACAAGGGCTGCTCTATTCCTGGCTTTCCCAACTTCTTCATCATCTTTGGACCCAACACTGGTGCCAGCCACGTCTCCATGTTTTACACTTTTGAGTGCTCCTGCACCTACATCATCGACTGCATCAGACAGCTGGAGAAGGCTGAAAAAGAATCAATGGTGGTCAAGGATGAGGTCTACCAGCATGCAGTGGCCAATGTGAAGTGGTACATGAGGAACAAGACCTACGATCATGGCTCCTGCATCTCCAACTTCATGAATGAGGAGGGTGTCGGCTGGGTGTTGTATCCGAGGGACCTCGTCACCTACTGGTGGGAGATGCTTTCCTGCAAGGCCAGCGACTACTTGATGGAGTAACAATGTGGTTGAATGACACGTTCAAACAGAACCCCAATAAACCTTTCTTTCTCATATACTACGTTGAATTTTCTCCAACTGCATAGATGAACGTTTGCTTATAAGATTACTTTTTGCGTCACCGGTGCGTTGCGAAGTTGATTTCTGTGCGCGAACCTTGGCGCATGACACCGTGTAGTGTATGTACACGAAAGTCTGGTCGCCTAGTTGTTGTTTCGCGAGAAAGAGGATCTGTGTGTGAGTCTCGCGCGCAGTGTAACTCGACGCCGAATTTCACGGACGGTGGCCGCCCTTTCGTGGTTTGGGTTTGCTCGACCTTCCTTCCTTCCTTTCAACCCGGCGATGCGAGCTCCCTCCAGGGTCAAGGCAACAGAAGCCGCTTTCGCTTTGCTTTGCGGACAGACACACAGACACAGTCTCGTATGTACACTTAGTAGTAGGCCTGTCTAGCAGTGGAAATTGGATTTTCGAGGACCAGACCTACGCGAAACTGCTGGCTAGCTGGATAAAGCCAGCCAGTGGCGAGGTTTAATTTCCCCCAGCAGATGCTGCGGCAATATACCTGGCTACGAGTAAACTTAAGGTTTTCTTTTATTTATCTTTTCTCATTCCTCCAACGTCGTCGCAAAAGACAGAATGAAATCTGGTCTGTTTTTAGCCGGTTTAGCGAGCGAGTGGCGCGGCCGACCGCATGTCGGAATTTGAGAAACGCATATACGTATATATCGTCTGGAGATATCTGAGTGAAGGAAGTGGAAGGTCGCATCGTCTGGCTGGTTGGCGAGCTCTCGCTGTCTGCACAGATTTGAATAAATTACGTACTATGTATACACTGGTCGCCGGTCTGTGCATTACGTATGTCAGCTTGCATATGATATTGAAGTTCTCCTTCGTACAACTATGCACGATCGTTCATTTGGCTGCTACTGCTGTGGTTAATTCGTAGGCGCGCGCGGCTTTCACTTTTAGCTCGCCGTCGGGAAACTTTCCGAGGCTCTTGAGGGACGCGTCAGTCGGTCGGTCGAGCGAGCGATTTGCCAGTCGAGGCCATTTGGGGGTTGGAATTCAGTCGGCGATGACCTTGGAGCGAGTGAAATTGGCGGCGGCGCGGCGACGGCCTTGAGGGAGCGAGAAAAGCCAACTTTTTTGCTCCCCATCGGCGCGGCGAAATTCATCTGGCTGAAACGCACACATTTTCAAGGCTATTTGAAAGTCGTCATCACCCCTAGGAGCAGCTGAAATGACTGGCTGACTGACGTACAGGTAGAGGTAGACCTGCCAGCTTAATTCGTACCTCCAGACTCATACGTCTGTCTAGCTATGAGGTGAGAAACTTAATTAGCAGGCCGACTAAGTATAGCTGCATAAAGTCAGATAGGCGGAAAGGGAAGTGGAAGAATTACGAGGGCGGACGAGAGGCTGACAGACAGACAGTGCTAAGGGAATAACCATCGGCGTACAATTTGCATACGCAAATACGCGGCTAACTTTAGCTTTACCTGCTGTTTCTATGCGCAGGTGGGCTCTCGTAGTAATATATAGGTCGTATGGAAAATGCCGGAAGCGATCTTTTCCCCCATGCAGGCAGATGCAGGCAGCCATATCCGTCCGTCCGTCCGTCCGGAAAAGAGAAACTTTTGTTCCTCCTCTCTCCCTTCCTCCCTCCTCTCTCTCTCTCTCTCTCTCATTCTTATAGGGCCTCTTATAGGGCGGCCAGCCAACCTGCAAGTGATAAGTAAGAGGCAGAAAGAAGCCCCATCAATATTGCATACATGTGTACTCAAGACGGACGGCCACAATGTTGTAGTACTGGAGCAAAGATTATATCCTCTTGATTATATATGTTTGCACGCGACGAAGGAAACGTGTTTCTACATACTACGTAGCTATGGCGTGCAATTGAGACTCTTTGGCAAATTGACTTTTCCCGCCGTGGCTGCATATACGTATAGTATAGAAGGAGGATAAATTTACGGCGTCGTTTGATCGCACGTATATGAATAAAGTGTAGAAAGTGGGCTAAATCGATACGGAATGTGGCCGGGCATATGCATGTGCTTGCCTTATGCTATCGTGAGCCCTGCTTGCCGGAGCACGCGCGCAGTATGTGGAGGCGGTTCTATACCTTCTTTTTGGAATTGCCTCAACGACTTTAGACGTTCGTTTTCTGAGGGGATCGAGCACGTACGCGAGTAAGCGCACGAGTACGTACTGCATACGTCAGGCTTGATCCATTTAATTCATGTTTGCTCAGACGTTCCCCCATTCTATATTGGAGCTAGCTGGCTAGGGCGTACGCGTACGTACGTACGACACGCTACCTGCATGACGTGCACCAATTAGAGCCGGATGGAGCTAGGCCAGACGATCAAAAGAAATTACTTTCATAATGTACGTAGGTACGGCTGTATGTACGTACAAGGACGTTTCATGCGAGTGCGCGTCTAGCTGTCCGCACAATGGAATCTGCCAGCCGTTTGACCTAACTTGTCATACGCATAAGCATCTTGGTCGCGAATATCCGACCATTAGAGCAGGAAGAGGAATGGATATGTCTGGCATATGATAAAACGTTCTCTGCCCAGGCCAAATCACGCTCGCCGCTTTTCCCCTTCGTTCGTTCGATCCCCCCGGGCCAACACACAATGGTCCTTTTAATGGAGCGAGAATTCCTATCTAGTGCTCATTCCGTTCTCCCTCTCCCTTATAGTGAGGAGGAACTTTTTGCTCCGCGAGCACCCCTCCGGCGATCGGGCAGGGGGAAACTTTGCGCAACAACTTTGCAGAGCAAGCAGCAGCGTTTTATATCCGTTTCCGTTAATGCGGCGCCAACTTGCTCGTACGTACGTTCAGTTGGCACTTTGGGGAGGGAGCAAGCCAGCTAGTTAAAGCCCATTTATCCGATGGGCGGGTGGGGGGAAGTCTCCAACCCCCATTGCCATTGCATTGAACGTCCTCCTTTTGATTTCGGCGGCCGCGGCGGGTGCAAGATAAGGCTCTCTTTGTCTCTCCCGTGTCACCCCGTCTCTCTATCGTCGGTGTTAATTGCGATCTGTGGTTACAGAGTGTAAACAATTAGAGCTAGATGTAGGACACAGCTCTGGAGCGTCTTTGTTCCACCAGGACCACCATCGGAGAGGGAGGGGAGGCAGAAGTCATGCAGTCCCCGAGGAACGCCCGCCCGCCCGCTTTCTCTCTCTTTGATGCAGAGATCAAACGGCGAGCGAAGCTAGGGAGCAGGGGAAGAGCATTGCATATATTCAAATTTATCTCATAACGTACATGTGCTTCTAAATAAAAGTTCGGGTGTGCGCGAATTGGCCCTGCTGAGCCCGCGTATTTTAATGCCGGATTAAGAGGTTGGATGTACGTAAGTACCATGACAAATATGTGCCAAGGTCGCTACCGACAGCTTGCTGGACTTGAGGGTGTTATTTACTATATTTCTCAGGTGGAAACTCTAGCACACAATGTGCAGTCAGCGAATTCAGGCGTCCGAAAAAAGAACTATGGCCTACGTACAGAGGGAGGGGGAATGCAGCTAGCATAGTGACTCCCCGCCAGCTCTTTCTTTCCTCCCTGCTCGCCAGCCCGAACCAACAATCGCTCTAAATTCCAGCTAGCCCGCCCGCGCCCGGCCCCGTTACGATCCTAATTTAGATGCACAGTCGGCCGTTTACGCCGCAGACCACCGCCGCTTTTTCTTGGTCGGTGGGTGCAGGGCCGAGGGGTTGTAAAGCACAACGCAGTACGTTACAAAATGAACTCAATCGAACAACCACTCCCTTAAATTGTAAGGCGAATTCCCATGGGAGTATGTATCCGTAACTTTTTGATCGCGCCATATGGCCTCTAATGTCTCCCCCTGCTCTTTCTTTCTCTTCCAGCGGACGAGCCTGACAGCGGGATCGGACTGTGCGGCCTCCTCCTCACCGGCGTCTCCTGGATCGTCGTCATCGTCACACTACCGTTCTCGCTATGCGTCTGCTTCAAGGAGAGTAAACGGCGCGTTTATCGTCGCCGGCTCTGAATTCAATTCCTCTTCTTTCCCGCCCTAGCTATCCGCTAGCCTAACTCGCTCCCTTTCTCGTCTTGCAAAAGCAAAAGACCCACTATCCACTATACGTATAGTATAGTCTGTCTGGCCTAGACTAGTACGTACTGCCGGCGCGGTGTGGCTGTCACGGCGTGGTGGCCAAAAAGAGAAAGATGTCGGACTGCGTTGCGGGGGAAGGGCGAAAAAAGAAGCAGCTAGGGTTAGCATTGGCAGAGCTATCTTAAACTGACAAAAGGAATTAGGCACTTTCGCATACGCGTACGAATCAATTCACCGGCGCATGGACCCACCCCCTACCCCTAGCCTCCCATTCAGTCAGCCTGCCTGCCTGCCTGCGCAAAAAGATATCTCTTTCCTTCTCCTCCGTGCATTTCCGGGGTTTATATCTCTACGGCCGGCCGGTCGAGTCGGTCCCTCTCCCCTAGCTAGCTATCCAGCTAGCCAGCTGCGACAATGGCCATATAGCGTCAGGATTGCAATTTAATTTCGTCCCTACCTCCCTCGTTCGCCCTTTCGATCCATTCCACCCATCCCCCATCCACCCCCTTTTGTGCGAGCACACGCACGTAATTTGAATGGCTCCTCTGAAAAGGCAAATCGCCTGCCTGCCCGTCTGTCCGTCCGTCCGTCAGTCAGTCCTTCAGTCCCTTTATGACGAGTGAATTCCATGCACGCCGGATGGCAGACGGACGGAGGGAATCTTCCTCCTAGCTCCTTTCCTTTATTCCCCCCAGCTGCCTGACTGCCTGTCCTAAACTGGGTCACGCTCACGTCACACTGAGTTCAAATCAAATGTCAACTCGAATGCTTTACGTATATGCCTGCTATGGCTTCGTCGTCTCTCTCCCCCCGATTCTCTCTCCTCGGGCTATTTCGGGGAGAGAGAGAAAGAGACAAGACGATAGACGGAGGGAAGCAGCTTAGACAGACGTTGTTGTGTTTACGCTCTGTAAAGGTTTCCGTTAAATCCTACTTTGAGCTAGCCCGACTTGACTTCGTGGCCCTCCCCAGCCAGTACCCACCTGCTTTACTCCACTTGCTGACTTCTTCAATCTTCCTTCCTCTGCCTGCAGGTTGTTCAAGAGTACGAGAGGGCGGTCATATTCCGGCTGGGTCGGCTCCTCTCCGGCGGATCCAGAGGACCCGGTACGTGAGTCAGGCAATGCAAGCAATTCAGCAAAAAAGAAACGCACGCAGTTAATGCGGGAATAAAATAGGACTTCTTGCCTACCTGCTACAATGATTACTTTCAGGTATCTTCTTCGTCCTCCCCTGCATCGAGTCTTATCAGAAGGTTGACCTGAGGACCATCACATTGGGCGTGCCGCCACAAGAGGTACGTATGACATTAAACTTAACCTTAATTAAAAAAGTACGTGGCGACGCGACGGCGCTCTTTAGTGTATACCTGCCGGTACGCGTGACGCACCGTGCGCAGCTAGCAGCCCAGTGCGGGACTGATTTACGCAAAGACGTCACGATACGCACACTGCGGACCAGGAAAGGGAACTTTATACACGGGCCCACAAACTGTGGCCGACTCTGGGGAAAACGCCGGCCGCCGAGGTTACTGCTGCGGTTTCTCGCGATGCCACCGTGCTGGAAGGGAGGGAGGGGCCGGAGAAATAGGAGGAGGAGGGGGATCCGCGATAGTCGTTGTCGCCGTCTGGCGGATGAGAAGCTCAAGGCCGGCCGGCCGTCCGGTCGCAGCTAGGGGTCGCCTCGTCAAGTTTGCATGAAACTGGGATCGGTTCGGGGGCTAATTCGGCAGCAGGTACAGTCTGCATGAGTGCAAGACTCCCAGAGGTGCCTCTTCAAAGGGAGGAGGGAGTTTCAAGCCATTTGGGGAAATGGGAGGCCGTTTCACGCTGCCTTCCCACCGACGCAGGTTTTTGACTCGCGGATCCCGCCCGCCTGCCCCGGCCACTAAATCAGGCCGGGAAGCGACCTCACCGACCGACCGGCCGACCGACCGACCGACGCCAGGCAGACTAACAAGAGACTACTTCCAGCTTGGAATGCCGATAAAAAGAGACACCGTGCAGCCGCGACGCCGCGGGGGACAAATTGTATCGCTTCAATAAGCCCGAATGGGGGAAAGAAACCCCATAACCTTGAAAGCCAGAAGAGAAGACTTGCTAGGCATTATAATGTTACTGCTCGTTGTCTGCCACGCCACGCGCCAGACCCCGTACCACAAAGCAGCTCACTAAAACAGTTTGCTTGGGCCACATGGTATAGTTGCTTCATGCACAGCCTTGAGGCGGCTGTTCGATTAAGCACGTTTACTTTGCAAATTGCCAATGCTGGGTTGACCAAACATCTAAGACCAGGCCTTGGCCTATTTCAACTTTCCCGGGGGATCGACGAGAAACCGACCGCGAGCGCTTTCACTTTTCGGGCTCTGTCCTCGAGGTCAAACTTTCAGTTGCGCTACTTTTCTAGCCAAATGACCGGAACGGCTCCCAAAAGAAATGCCCGACCTTCCTTCCTTCCTTCCTTCCATCCAGGAGCCAAAAATTCGCTTTCCACGTGCGGCTCCCTCCTTTCATCTCCTTTGATCAATGGCCGTCAGTCCAGCTGGCTGCAGCCCCACTACGTACTCAGGCCCAGTTGGTCGGCCGGAATAAAGGGCCGCCCTTAACTCGGCCGGAAATTCATCCTTCTCGAGTGGAATTAATCGCAGCCTGTGTCTAGCTTCCGTCTTTGAGCGAACGAACTCTGTCCATTTTTCTTTTTTTCTCTCCTCCCTTGGAAATCGGGGCCTACTCTATCGATCAATTAGCGGCCTTCCCTCCCTCCTCCCCCAATCTCGGCCCCACTGACGTATTGATGCCAATCTAGCTTTATAGCATAAAAAGCTCGCAACAAGCAAGTTGTGTGTTCCGTACGGGACGATGGAGAATGCCCTACCGTACTTTGCCCTACAAGGATTTTTGGGCACTACCACACTTTGCCCTACACGGAATTTGCCCTAACTGGAAAATGTCCTACAAAACA
>JAAUYK010184660.1_pt1 | contig 16239 bp, 21 predicted proteins | sample 7278021 | NCBI WGS metagenome assembly JAAUYK01 (sample SAMN14350223, study PRJNA611818) | marine sediment metagenome | isolation source: surface marine sediment (1.8m) | place: French Polynesia: Moorea | collected 2018-08
ATGGTATGCAACAAACTACGAGGAGCATATTTGAAGTACCGTTCGCGTTCCGAATTCAGTGGGATAGGTAATTTTTACAACATATGACTTGCTGGCATTAAGCGAACGTGAGAAGGAACTCTTGAGAGAGAAGACTGATGTTGGAAATTTCTCAGCGGCTGGCGGTCTCCTGCCGCCGCCGCCGCCGGTGCCCTGCCATTCTTCGGGCGCCCAGCATACCGGAGGAAGTCACTCATGCAGATTTTCAGGGCTTTCTTGGCACCACCGCCCATTAATCTCCAACGTGCGCGCCTTCTAGAAAGGTTGAAAAAAAAAGAAATGAATAGCCCGCTATGAATTAGTGCTTTAAATTATCTCAAATGCACTATTTTCTTCATTGCCGTTGAATAACATTTTTTTCGGCGCAATTTCGTGCTTGTCAGCAACAGCTCGGCAGTCCCGATCATAGGCAGGCGTACGTACCAAACCATGTGTAGAAAGCCGCCATATAGTCCCCACCGTGAATTGATACTATGTATGTATGTTGCAGTGGAAGAGGACCCGAAGGCGCGTGAGGTCGAATTTCTGCGCCGAATCGCCATGGGGACCATGCTGCTCTACGGAACAGTCGCAGGTATGAGAAGCGAAGAGCCGCGATCAAGGTCGATCGCGGCGCCGACCGAGTGAGCAAATTTCTGGGGATCGAGTGAGTTGGTTCGTCGCTTCCAAAGAAACTTTCAGTCAGGATTTCTCCTTCTCCTTCCGTGAAGCGACCTTAATACTCTTTTCCATGGGGCGTCCAGCTTACGGAACTAGAGCAGTGACACCATCAACTCCAAAACTACGTGCTATACATATGCGGTCGGGACTGGAAAAGTTTTCGCGCGATCGCAATATAACGTGTAGTAGCTAGGTATATCCTCGTTCAGATTCGACAGTGATTGTTTTGCCCTCTCTGCTAGCACTCGGTCGGCCAAGCGGCGGATACCCTTTCCCTCCTCCCTCAGACTTCGCTTGATTGGCAGTTTAGACGCGGGGATAATTTTTCCGAATCCCTGTTGGCCAACGATCGAACAAATCCCGTTCAGACCTCTAGGAAGCCAGGTGTGCGCAGCGTTAAATCCGTTCTACAGCAGTCCAACCTCCGCAGCAAATTTCGGCGCTTTGCTTCGCTCTCGAAAATGACCTTTAGCCCACTTGACCTTCGCAAATCGTTTTGCAATGCCGACCGAGCTGACTCTTATTCGAATCGCGTAGATCCGTCAATCTTCCACGCAGGTTGATCTCGTCGTCGCTGGCTTTGATGTCCACTCCTAATGTCATGCTTATCACCTCAATCTAGTGATCTTGATCCTCTACTGGCGAATCGTGTTCGCCTTCAACGTCGAGCTAAAGGAGACGCGGAGGAACCGGCGAGACATGGAGATGTCCGGCTGCAACGGTTCGGCAGCGTCCACGGCGATCAACGGGTCGGCCATATCCACGGCCTCGCCAAAGCAGGTACGAATTAATACTCTTTCATATTAGAAAGAGACAGAGATGCTGAATGCCTTATTTTTAATTCCTCCCCCCTTTAGAACTTCCGACACCAGCAGCAGTGCTGCCAAAATTATCTCTCAAAGATGCATCAGCAGGCGCCGCCGCCGCAATATCAGGTGCGTACAACGTGTCACTTGAAAGCCAACGTCTGAAAGACCCGCGCCCGTTTTCCTCCCGTCGAGCGCAGCCCGCCTACCAATGTCAGCAGCACGGAACGACCTCGCCCGCCGTCTGGCAACAGTCTCCACAGCCACCGCTGCCTCAAGAACTCAAGAACTCCTACTGGACGGCAGCCTAAAGACAATATGTACGTAAGATGAAGAACCCGACGGGCTGGCTCCTGAAATCCATCTTAAGAATGCGAAGATTCCGTGGGCAGTGAGCGTGAGATGGAAGATTTCCACTGACTCTGCAGAAAAAGGTTGGCCGGCCGAATGTGACGGTGATTTATTGCCGCGGCCAGAGGGTAAGCTCAAGTACTGCTTCGCGTACGCACTTTTTGAACGGGCGAGCGACCTCGTGCGATCGGGCGGAGGAAGAAGAGGAAGAAATCTGATAGTGCCAATATGCATAGCAAAGTTTCGGAAAGAGAGTTGGGGAGGGCCGGAGGAGGAGGAGGGGCCTTCGAAGAGGAGAGCTTCCACGCCGGCCGAGATAGAAGAAAGAAAGAAAGACTTGTTAAACGGATCTGAGAAAGTTTTCCCGATCGGGATCCACGTATCGCTATATAAAGTTTATTACCGTACCTGTACTCCGCTAATCTAAGGAAGATTTAGCAAAGAGAAAGATAGACTAGTCCATGCCCACATCGTTGAAGACCTCATACGACCAATTCAGATTTGTAATCGTAGCTTAATTGTGCGTACGGTGAATTACGCGCAGTTATACCGTGGAACAGAACAACTATAGAACTTACACTTACGTAGATGTTCTCCGTTGAGTCTGTGTGTGTTCTCATCACAAGCAATTGAAATCCTTGCCATCCATAGCCTACTGTAGATTTTCGTCTACACGTACATAAGCCTCCCTCGTACACGTACTGTTGATCCCATTCAAGTACGCGAAAAAATCCATTACATTGTCAGCGGCAGGCAGGCAGACGGGAGATTGAAGAGAGATCCAGACGTCTTTTTTCACGACATTAACTATCTGCTGCCTAGCTGTGCGTGGTAGGTAGGAATACTTTTCTCTCCTTATTCCCCACACTCCCCGGTCTCCCCCTCTCCCAGCTCCTCGTCGTAAGTAGCCTGTGATAGCAGAAAGAGGACGGCACGGACGCGCGGACGGACAGACGAGACCGTTGCGTAGCCGGGCAGGGAACACGCTCAATTGTACGTACGTACGCGTACGTACGGTACAAAAGAGGATTATCGTCGGGCCCAACTGAGCTTAAATGAAAAATGTGTCTCCTCCTCTTCCTCCGGATCCGGAAAGACGAAGGCTTTGGGGGGAGGGCAGGCAGCTAGGCGAATGAATTCAATATATCTAGTTGAAGTAGGCAGATCTCTTATGCAGCAGCCGTGTGCCGAGTAGTTCAGGGTTAGAGAGGAGCAGGGTATCCGTAGCATTTGGACCGGCCGACGGCTAGCTATGCGAGCTTTATGGCCTGCGCAGAGCATTGGTGACAGCCAACGGTATCCCCTTCCATTCCATTCCATTCCCCCGGCCCCTGGCTCTGTTCCCTCCTCTCCCTCCTCTAAACAGACTTTTCCCTCGGGACCACATGATGAAAGGCGAAAGAGCTGGATGGCGCCGCGCCAGCTCATTAACGCCACACGAAAAAGAAAGAGACACAGTCGTAATTACAGAACACAAAAGAGCAGTACACTCAAATATATAGAATTATTTAAGATTTAAGGCCGTGCGAATATGAACGCATGGATGACATAAACGACCACCATGTAATCTAGTGACGCACTTGTTTTCCTCTCACTCTTTGCTGCCATTTTGCCGGCGAACACGGAGAAGAAGAGCACTTTGCGTCGTGCGCTCCCCCATAAAATCGATGTCGGCCGTCTTGGAGTGCTGCTCACGTTCGCGTACGGTACTGCTTTCCGATAAACCTGCTCAAGAAAATCCCGCCCGCTCCGTCGTCTATCTCATTCGATCCGTAGCATCCATACATACGCGTAGCATTTGCGTCAATGCCATATATAGTGTCCACGCGTGAGATATTTTTCGATCGATCGAGAAAATACAGACGCCCCGGTGTTGTTGTTGCCGCCGTCTAACGTCGATCGCACTCAATCACTCTCAATCGCCCGCCCGGCGTCTGCCCGCTTCTCAAGCCGCTCGCTCGCTCGGTTGGCGTCGTCATCAGATTATAGAGATTCTTTTTCTAGCCGGCCCTCTATCTTCCATCCTAGTCTATACGAATGCCCAACTCCTCTCCGGGTCCGTCCAGCTAGCCGAGCTCGACGTATACTACCACCTCCCATAAGTCTTCTGGAAAGCCGACCGGCCAGCTAGCTAGCCTTGCAGACAGCCAACCTCTGGGCCTTTCTGCGAGAGGAAGCCTTCCTCGTCTTCGCCGAGAGTATCACCTTCTCGTCGCGAGCTACTTCGGACGGCGTACATCCGGAGTTCCTGCTTGAAATCTGCCGGTTATGGGGAACGCAACAAAAAAAGTCGGACGGCAGCTAGACGTCTGTACGAGCTCGATATATGACGATATCAAGGTCGGCATCGGGCGTCGACAATGGTTGACACCAGCCCTTGTTCTTCTATCCCAGTACTGACGCCGTCCGACCGACCGACCGATCGACCGACCCCTCAGACGAACGACGCCACCTCTCTCGTCTCTCGGTTGGCTTTCCCCGTCCGTCTAGCCAGAGTTAGCTAGCGAATGAGCTTCTCCGTCGTCGCCGACAGCGGGCACAAAGGCTCTGCCGGCGAGTTACGCAAAGAAGAGAGAGCGAGCGAGCGAGCGAGCGGCGAGCGGGAGGAGAGGGAAGGAAGGAAGGCCTGCCAAAGATTCGCCAAATCTCTTCTAGTATGGTTCGCTCGACGTATCGTGCGAGCACTGACATTTGGCTTGCTGCATGAGCGAGTGAGCGAGCGAGAGAGGACCGACCGTACGTTGTTGCTGACTTTACTGCGACATGGCTATATGGGCGATCGTGAGGAAAATACCAAGAGAGCCGTTTCCGAAGTGAGCGAAGAGATGCGCGCCAGAGAGAAATGGCCCTTCTTCCCTCCTACCTTCCTTCCTTATACGCGCTACAGGCGGGTAGATATCGCGCTACTACGTACGTGCCCAGCAGTAGTTGTTGTACGTAGTACGTAGGGCGATGGAATCGCCGGAGGAGGAAGGCCTCGTGGCCCGAGGCCACTCGCAAACTCAAAATCACGTGCGACGCAGGCAGTAAAGAAGCTTTTCCGGTGGCGCCGCCGCCTCAGAGACCGCCGAGCGAGGAGCGCGCTGGCCTCGGCCTTTGCGGACGACGTAGGAAGGGAGAGAGCGAGCTAGAGAGCTGAAAGCGAGGCGAGCGCGCGGAACGAAGAAGGAAGGAAGGAAGGAAGGGCCGACAGCCACCGAGTGGCGGTTGCGATGAAGGCAACGGGCCAAAAACACGCGAGCAGGGACCCGCCTCCTCAGTCTTGCTCGCTAGCGCCGCCGACAGCGTGCGAGCGCGCGGGCCAGACACGACGTTCCCGTAAATAGAGGACCAAAAGGCGCCTTCTCCTACGGCTGGACCGCTGGATATCGCTTTTAATTAAGTTTATTGTTCATACAGCAGATGCAGCGATAACTTTACAGGTTGTAGTAGTGGGGAAACGGGCGAGGCGCTGTAAAGAAGTGTGCGGGGCCTCCGCGGAAAGAAATCTGAAATCGTCACTTGTTCTCGATCGCAACCAGTGTACCTTGACGTTTTGCGGCGGTGGGAGGACGAGAAGTAACTGCATTAGCATTTCTCGCCTCCCTAATAAAGATGGAAATAAAAACTTCTAGCCATTACACTCCATCATCATCCTTCTTTCGAATGCTACCGACCGTCATAAACCGTTTGAATCTTCCGTCATACTTTCATTCGATGCGATTGTTAGCTCCTTCTCTTCCTGATTAGGCGTTGAAGGTGGCCATGAAGTCGGTGACGACCTTGTTGAGAGCCTTGTCGCTGGCCTCGCTCAGGTGTCCGTCCTTGCCGATCTGGTCGAGCAGCGGCCTCTGCGTCGCCTTCACGTGCTCGAGGAACTTGCTCTCGAAAGCGGTGATCTGAGACGGGTCGACCTTGTCGAGGAAGCCTGCAAAGGAGGAGAGCGCATGATTAAATAGTAACTAACCCACGTTGTACTGTAGTACAATGCAATGTGCCCACTAGACTACTTACCCCTGACACCGCAGTAGATGACGGCGACCTGCTCCTCGATGGCCATGGGCACGTACTGACCCTGCTTCAGCAGCTCGGTCAACCTGACGCCGCGGTTGAGCAGCTGCTGCGTGGCGGCGTCCAAGTCGGAGCCGAACTGGGCGAAGGCGGCGACCTCGCGGTACTGGGCCAGCTCCAGCTTCATCGAGCCGGCGACCTGCTTCATCGACTTGGTCTGGGCGGCGGAGCCGACACGGGACACGGACAGGCCGACGTTGATGGCGGGCCTGATGCCCTTGTAGAACAGCTCGGTCTCCAAGAAGATCTGGCCGTCAGTGATGGAGATGACGTTAGTCGGGATGTAGGCGGACACGTCGCCGGCCTGGGTCTCGATGACGGGAAGGGCAGTCAGGGAGCCGCCGCCTAAGAGGAACCACAAGAATTAGGCTCTCTGAGAAGTATTGAGTTCATAAATTCGACCGACTGACTCACCCATGTTGTCGGACATCTTGGCCGCTCTCTCCAGGAGCCTGGAGTGGAGGTAGAAGACGTCTCCTGGGTAGGCCTCACGGCCGGGGGGACGACGCAGCAGCAGCGACATCTGCCTGTAGGCGACGGCCTGCTTCGACAAATCGTCGTAGATGATGAGGGCGTGCATGCCGTTGTCGCGGAAGTACTCGCCCATGGCGCAGCCGGAGTACGGGGCCAGATACTGCAGGGGGGCAGCGTCGGAGGCGGTGGCAGACACGACGATGCTGGAAGAAAGTGAATCAATTATGAGGGTAGGACACGGTTTCGCTTTCGAGTAAGTAGCCTTAATGAGACTAAGTGGCAAGAGTGGTAAAAGTTATCTCTCTCACCTGTACTTGATGGCGTCGGCGTCGGTGAGCCTCTTCACGATCTGGGCGACAGTGGACCTCTTCTGTCCGATGGCGACATAGATGCAGTAGAGCTTCTTCTTCTCGTCTCCGCCGTCGTTGAACCTCTTCTGGTTGATGATGGTATCGATGGCGACGGCGGTCTTGCCGGTCTGCCTGTCTCCGATGATCAGCTCACGCTGTCCACGGCCGATCGGCACCAGCGAGTCGACGGCCTTGATGCCGGTCTGCATCGGCTCCTTAACAGACTGCCTGGGGATGATGCCGGGCGCCTTGATGCCCACCCTCTGCCTCGCCTTGGCGTTGATCGGGCCAGCACCGTCGATCGGGTTGCCCAGGGCGTCCACGACGCGGCCGAGCAGCTCGGTGCCGACGGGCACGTCCACGATGGCGCCGGTCCTCTTGACCACGTCGCCCTCCTTGATCAGCTTGTCGTTACCGAACACGACCACACCGACGTTGTCGGGCTCCAAGTTGAGGGCCATGCCCTGCGAAAAGGAAACGAGAGCATTAAATGGCATGCGTTTTACATTTTAGTCGGGTTTTCGTCACCTTGAGTCCGGAGCTGAACTCCACCATCTCCTCGGCCTGGATGTTCTTGAGGCCGTAGACACGGGCGATACCGTCACCGATGCTGAGCACGCGGCCAGTCTCCTCCAGGTTGGCCTTGGGCGCCGAGCCGAGGATCCTCTCCTCCAAGATGGAAGAGATCTCGGCAGAGGCGGCCGGAGACGAAGCAGAGGTGGACAGCTTCTTGGCGAGGATGCCGGCGGCGGCGCCATTCTTGGCAACCTAAAAAGGCAGGGGTAATGAACTAATTACAATAAGAAGTGAAGCATCATGATATCACGAGCATCCGGTCATCGAAAAGTTAAAATTCATTGTATTAATGGCGGCCCGAAGCGGTCAGCTGCATCGATGAAGAAAACTTTCAAGGGCCAATGGGACGTATGTCGTGTAATTAGCATGACTGTCCTGCCCTAGCTTCTTACCTGCGGGCCCACCTTGGGCACCTGCCTGGCGATGGAGGCCGCGATGCGGAGGGAGAGCTGCGACATGACGACAAACTTCAACTTGGCTTCCAACTACACGATCCTCGCTCGAGACCTCGAGTCGATCGCTGCCAGGAGAATCGACCAAGTGGAGTAGATTGGGTGCAAGTGACCAGTTACCTAGGGACGAAAAGAAACCCGACGTTAAAAAGAAAGCGATAGATGTAACGTGCAAGCTAATATTTTTTTATGTTCTTGAAAGCTTTTCCATACGTCTAACACTAAGGCGTATGATAAGCAAAGTTAATATATGTTGATTAAGTATTGGTCACACTGGTCACAGGGTTTGTAAAATCGTGATGGCGGCGGCACTGCTGCTTCTCCGCTCCTCCGCTTCCACATTTCGGTCGGTCGCCGCCGCTGTTGCCAGCTGCTTGCGTTGCATCCGAGACTGAGAGTGACCGAGACTGAGAGACAGAGACGCAGGCAGCAGCTGACGACCAAAAAAAGTGGCTAGATAGAGAAAATTAGAAACGGCTAGCTCCCAATACCAGTTGAATAGACAAGAGATACGGCGTGCCATAAGACTTAACGTTTACGTGCGCTTGATGTTTAGCCTTATCTCCCTTGTATACCTAAAAGTGACGCAAAGTGACGCCAAATTGCCCAGTGTGTCTCTTCTAAAGCAACTCAAGTGTGTCTCCCCTTACCGGTAGCAAGTTGAAGCCGACTTCGTCGGTTGGAGCTGGGCGAATAGGGCTGAGTCGGCTGGCAAGGGCTGCCATACAATGGAAAGAGATCCAATAGCTAGCGAAAATGGCGACCTTCGATCTGATTTCTGAGTTTATGCCGCCGCCGAAAAAATAAGTCGCACGAACAATATGATTTTCCCCATAGTGGTGTATTTCATTCTTCGTTAAATAACGCCGCAGTTCGTTTCGTGAGCAGAGCCGTATGACCTTAGGTCAAATAATCTCCCAAACTTGCTCGATCGTATCCACCGGCATCAAGAAATGTGTAATTGTAGTAGTATTCTAGTCCCCGAACCCCAATCCCCAGTTCTTTAACCATGTGTGCAGTTCAAAGCTGATTTAGAAATAGCGTACGAATGATGTTTAGGTGGTCGGTCGGTTACGCTTGCGCCTCGGCTTCCGGAGCGGGCGCGGCGTCGGCGGGCGCGGGTTCCGCAGGGGCTTCGGCAGCCGGGGGCGGCGCGGCCGGCATCCCGTCGTCGAACCAGCTGACCTGGCCGATGACGTCGAAAAAGTCCGGGGTCGCCGTCACATTGCCCAGCTTCTCCTCGATGTACTTCATGAGGCGGTCGGGGAGGATTTCCACCATCGTTTTCGAGGCCAGCTTGTGCATCGAGTTGTTCTAGGGAAAACGTTATATCACATTATACTGCCTTCAAATCTGGACATCAATGTGCGGACCTTGTGGTGTCCTCTGGGCAGGTCGGAGAACTGCTCCCAGGCCAGCTCATAGATCCTCTTGATCACCTTGGGCAGATTCTTCTTGAACTCCTTGTCGTCGAGCAGGGTCTTCAGCTCGCCCAACTTCTCGTCGGGGATCTTCCTCTCCCACTCAAGCTTACCCTTGCCCTCTTCAATCATCGTCCTGTTAGAAACTACGTATATTTGAATATCCTTTATCAACTTTTGTGTCGAGTATATATTCATCACCTCAACTCCTCGTGTCCGTCCATCCACTCCTTGAAGGTCTGCTTAAAGTCGTTCGGCCCGACCTCCCTGATGTACATGGCGAACACGATCAGGTAGAAGTAGCGCTCGATGTTGTTCATAATCTTGTTCTTGAGGAAGACCTGCCAGTCGTCGGAGCTCACGTCGAAGGTCATCTTGTTCTCGATGATGATCTCGCGGATGTTCTGCACGCCGGTTCCCTTAGGGGGCGGCGCGGCGATGTCGATCAGTTTGTCGACCTAATTAAACGGAGACGACGTAGCTAATCGTCCAGTCAAGATGTAGCACTATAGCTCGATCGATCACCTGGGCCTTGGCGACTTTGGCCTCGGGGTACTTTGCCATCAGCTCGAGGATGACCTCGAACTCTCCCATGATGAGGGCGTTCCTCTCTGGCAGGGCCTCGATGTCGATGCCGGGCAGGCCGAGCTTCTTTTTCTTCAGCGCCTCGAGGATGTCGTCGGGCACGATTCCCTTCATCTGATTGAGCTCGAAGCTCAGCTGGAACTCCTTGACGATGGCGGCGATGACCATGCCCGTGCTGGTGCGGGAGATGCCGGCCTGGCAGTTGAACACGATCGGAGTCGACGCCGACGTGTCCTTGATGAGTGCAACGATCTGCCGGGCGACAAAGCGAAACCAATCTTTATTGCAGGAATGATTAATTGGCTATTGGCGGATTGCATTTATATACCTGATCGAAGCATCCCTCGTCCGGGGCAGTGTCCTGGTTCAGCGGGATCCTCAGAGCTTCAACCTTGGCATTCTGGAAGAAAAGGAAAGATAATAAACTGCTCATGCACAAGGCTTAACTATTCCAAGCACCTTCTCCTTCAGCTTGGTGAAGATATTGGTCAGGGTGTCGATCTCTCCGAGCTTCTCGCTGATCTCCTTGTTCTCCGCCGCTCTCTCGGTCGGGTGCTCGCCATATTGGTCCTGGTAGTACTTGAACTCGTCGCCCCGGGTCTTGACCTCCTCGGCAAAAGCATCCTCGTAGCGCTGAATATCCTCGGGGCTCTTGATCTCAACGTGATAGTTCAACCTTAGTCGAGGATCGAAATTTTAGTTCCAAGCGCATTTAGCATGCAGTGCCAGACAAAATTCTTTTTTCCAGCCGCATAATCGTTCGTTCGCCGGCCTTGCGTCCGCGCGCGCTCAATGCTGCGCGCGTGCCAAATCGTTTAACGGCCGACTGGCAGCTAGAAAGCTAATGGCCCGGTCGATCGATCGAGCGCTACGTAAACTCGAGGCTCGTATCTTGTTTACTACTTATTTGCAATCACCTTTCTGGCTCCCTGGCCGTCATGGGCTGTCCGTTGACGTAGATGACGGGCTCCTGCCTCAGATTCACCCAGTAGATGAACTTCTCATCGCCGTACTTCTTGTCGATCGGCTCCAGGCACTTCTCGAAGCCGGCGATGGTCGGCTGGCCAGTTCCGAACACGGGAAAACCGGGCAACTGTATCGAACGAAAAAGATCTTTAATGTGAATTGTCCCCCCTACGCATAACTTTGCTTCTAACCCTTCTGAAGTTTGGCGCTCCTTCCGTGTGCGGCGCCTCCTTGACCAGCTTGTCGATGCCCTCGAAGTGGTCGGTCATCGGCTTGCACGCGTGAATGTTCGGCATCTTGGCGCGGCTGGAGGTGCTGCTGGTCTACACCTAAAATGACCAACACCCCGATTTTTCCAAACGTAGATTTATTTCGACTATTACTTGATGTTTGTTATTAAGCTAGTTAAGCTAGTCTATAATGATGGCCTTTCAGAGATTGCATGGATTATTCTTGGCTGTTCTTTAGCAGGCTCGAAAATAAAGTGTGAAAAGCAGACTCGGATATTTCAGCGAATATCCCAAACTCAAAAGCATAATGATCTGTGGTTTTGAAACTTTTGACCTCGTACGGAGCGCATATTCTACGTTTACAAAATACGAAGCTGTATTCTTACGTTTACAAAATACGAAGCTGTATTCTTACCTTTGATAGTTAGTTAACGATGGACGTTATTTTAAGGACGCGCACTCACTCCCACACGCACTATGCAGTCACGCACCCAACACTGCCTACACTGGCGACCGACCGACCGACCGACCCGTGCGGTCGCACTCCCCCGCTCGCACGTCTGTCCACCGACCGACCGACCGACCTGCAGTCAGAGAGACACTAGCCTTGATCCTGCCTTCCCGCCTATGCTGCTCCGAAGTCGGAGAAAAAGTTACAGAGAGCTAGGAGGATGAGACTCAAAATCCGCTCGCTGCCCGCCCGAGAGAGAGTCTATAGTATGCTACGTAGTATTTTGTCCGTGTGGCCGACGCCGACCGGGTTTCCCAAACTACGTAGCTCTATCATGCATTCTATCGAGCAATATTGCGAAATTAAGTTATTCTTCGAGTAAACGTTCATATACGAATTGTATTTCCGAAGGAGTTTATGACTGCCACGAAAGATCTCAAGAAATTCCCCTGTCAGACACTGCCTTCAGTCGCGTCGACCTATCCCCGGGGCACAAACTCTCGCCCACGTACGCGTACGTACGCGTACGTGTATCGTAACCCGGCCGCCGAGCGAACGCACGCGTAGTAAACTGAGCTAGGGAGACATGGCCACGCTGACGGGAGTTGCATTATTAGCTGCGTGAAAAATATGAGCAAATTATCCTCATACAGAATGGAAGGTCACGAACAGTTTGTTCTTAAACTGTAGCAACTTTAACGAGAGCATATGTATTGAGCCTAGGTCCCCGCTCGTCCGTTCGGACTGCTTTCTCGAATCCGAAGTGTCAGTCAGACAGGCGTGACATGACCCAGCTGAGGCCGCCCCGACCGGCCGCGGCCGGCCGGCGTGACATGCAGGCCCGCTTTGGAGCGGCCTCACCGCCTATGAACCTCCCTCTCTCCTCCTCTCTCCCTGATGTAACCTTGCTCCCAACTTGGACTGGAAGACGTCCAATTTTGTCGATCGGGGCGGACTTTGTCGTTGTCACCGTCGAGCTCTGTTCTGTAGTACTAGGACAGGACATTGTAGTCGCCGATAGAGTGCTAGGGAGAATAGCTGGGTCGCCGGATGCCGCCTGCCCCTGTGGATAGAACTATGCCGAAAATTGCGATGGTGTTGATGGGTCTACCGCTTTAGAATATGCATATATATCTACGAAAAAAAATTTCCTATTGTACGATGGGCATGATGCCGCTCATCATGTAAGGGCAAAATTACATTAATTAAGGAGAGGCAAAAATCGGCGGCCCCGCTCAATTAAAATTGTAAAGTCTATATAACGCACAGTCAATATATGACCCATTCTATAAAAGTCAAAGTTGCATGCCCTCTTTTGGAGTTGAGGAAAGTTGAGCCTCACGTCTTTACGTAACTCGCGTTGATTGTGTAACCAACCCCTTCCAACGGAACACGCTGCTCATTCCATTCGTTTTCTTTTTGCGCTATCAACTCCTATAGCAAAACCTTCATGCGTACAGTATGCATGATGCCTTACTGCAAGAAATATGGGTTTTTCTCATAGCAGAAATTAACCTGATTCGGCGCCCCAGCTCACTCACTCGACCTGACTTGGCGTCGTACCTAGCTACGTAACTCCCAACTGGGCCTAGCTAGGCTGCCGAGACGAAAGGTGAAAGCTCGCAAACGGGGTGCCATTTATTGAGACGAGCTTCATTTTCTATTGAACACGTTAATCAATTGAACCTGTCTGCATAGTGAGCATGGCTACCTGAGGGTACATAGAATAATTAAAACTGCGTTGGTCACCCTACCAGGAAGTGTCTGTCGCGTCGACGGATCGTTCCCCTTTGTGCCTTCCGCCCGCTGTCCCTCCCCCGTCTCGCTCCGTGCAATTCCGGGGCAAGCAGGCTCGCTCGCTTGCTCACTTCCTCTCCTCCTCTCTTCCTTAATTCCACCGAGGCCGGGAGCGGAACAGCTAGCTAGGCCAACACCGCGACCGAACGGTCAAAGTGACCGTGATCAGCGGGAATGCTCTTCCTCAGCGAGTTCTTCGAGTTGACGCCCAACCTGTTCATCTCCGCGGCCACCGCCGTCACGGAGGAGAAGATCCGAGCGGCGGGAATCGGGCTGGTGGTGAACGCGGCCAGAGAGCTGCCGCTGGTCAGCTTCGGCGAGGGAGTCGACGTCCTAAAAGTGCCAGTGAGGGATGAGGCCAGCGAGGATCTTAAAAGCCACTTTCCAGTAAGTTAGTAGTACTCTCTTGCAAAGTCTTCCGACATGAGAGCTACATCTTTTTTGTATTTTCGCGTGCTGTTAGCAAAACTAGTAGACATATACTAGAGCTAGCTTCATTGTTATATAAAGAACGAGTAATTAATTTACCTCAAATTTGATTACGCTTTCAGACCGTGTGCGCCATGCTTGAGGAGGCCCGCCTGAACGACGTGAAGTGCCTGGTCCACTGCGTGGCCGGCATCAGCCGTTCTGCGGCCCTGTGCGCCGCCTACCTCATCCGGTACGAGGCAATGACGTCGGACGAGGCAGTGCAGCACGTGCGGGTGAGGAGGAAGGGTGCCAGGCCGAACGCAGGATTCCTCACGCAGCTGGCGGAGTGGCACGAGGAGTGTCAGTGGACGGACGCGGAGAGCGCGAGCAAGACCGAAATCAGGTCCATTCTATAGTATTTCTGTAGGCAGACTTCACTACCATCGTATTTTAATGTTCGTGCATTTTATTTTGTAAATATATAGCAACTTTACTCTAGGACTACATACTCTGTACTATAATCACACTTTCTTTACTGTGGCCGATATAGCCTCATTCCCCATCCGCACTAGACCTTCTCCGAGTCGGCGGATGATTTCGCTCTGGCCGTTCGACAGCGCCCGCAATCTCTCATACTTCTCTTGCAACTGCTTGATCTTGTCCGCCTGGTCCTCGTGGTTCGCTGTGTGATGTTCGCTGTGGGCACTGAGTTCGGCCTCCAAGTAGGATTTGTCCAGGCCTGATAGAAGCAGATATTACTTAACCCAACAATCGTATACGTACCATACTTTTTTACGTACCCGGAGCAGTGAGGACTAGGATGGTGAGCATGACGCACCAGACGAAGAGGAAGACAAACACAACTTCGGCCTTGTGCTTCCAAAACCTGGACGCCGCGAAAGACGGTTTGATGGGCACGTTGACGATGTCTCTCGTGTCTGGCACTCCGTCGGCCACGCTCTCCGTGGAGGGCATGGCGACGGACGTGTATAGCGACGAAGACATTTGGTTTTCTGTGCAGTACCAGCCGACTTGATTTTCAGGCCCCGGACGCACGCGTACGTTTTCACCTTTTAGTGCCACTCCAAGCAGACGTTGCTAGCAGTGCGCCCGGCCGCGTACGCGGAGGCAACCAAGCGAGCAAAGCAACCATACTGGGAGACTCGCTACGTAATCTCTCCTCAGTTCACTTTCCTTTGCTCCATGGTCGAGAAGAGGAAGGGCGCGCGGGTTGCCGCGGGGCATTCATTTTCCTTTAAGCCTTGTTTTTGCAAAGATACGCGTGTTAAGTACAAAGAGTGAATGCATGTACGTAGGTATATGGCGTACTTAAGGCTGTCCCTATTTATCGTTAACTTGGCACTGCTATATTCTCACGTAAAATGTCCAGTGCCATGGCTATGCATTACAAATCAAATTTGGACAAAAAAGTAATGTACGAGTGTATGTAGATAGAACGGAAAATATATACCACAATCACGAACCCTAGCTACAGATCTTTCTCAGAGTTCTCCGAAAAATTTGGCACCGAGCTGGCTACGAATAGGCAGGTGTTTATCTTTGTAGGCCATACCGTCCGTGTTCGCATTACACCATGTGTAGGTGTGTCTAGAACTGCGTACGCTAATCTTGGGCTGTGCAATCGCCGTGGTGTACGCAGCCCACCTGGTACGTTCGCTATCTCCATAGTCGAACTCATATTGATTGAGAGATAAGGTTCATTCATTGAGTTTCCAATTCCGAAGCACAATGGAAGGGATGGCTGACTTTGACCGTGTGTGCGAAATCACTCCCTGCCTTTACCTCACCTCCGCATCCGGCGCGAGCGAGATCAACGTGCGGAACATGGGCATCGGCCTGGTGATCAATGCGGCGCGCGAGCTGCCCATACTCGACTACGGGAAACTCGTACGCGTCGTCAAGATTGACGTGAGGGACCACTTCCAGGAGAATCTCAGGAGGCACTTTCCAGTAGGTGTAGTGGTTATGAAAAAGAAGGGTTGTAGCAAAGCAATTCTTCTCGATGTGTGTAGGAGACCTGTCGTCTTATCCACGAGGCGCATGAGGCGAACATGAAGGTGGTAGTTCACTGCATCGCCGGCATCAGCCGCTCGGCGTCCATCTGCGCCGCCTACCTCATCAAGCACCGCGGCATGAGCGCCATCGAGGCGCTGGAGTTCGTCAGGTCCAGGCGGAGAATGGCGAATCCGAACGCGGGCTTCATCGGACAGCTAGGCGACTGGGAAGAGGACTGTAAGGCATCCGCATAGAAAACATCGCCACTGCTTACTTCTTTGACTAATAATACTTAGTATTTGCTTTTCCATGTGCATTATAAACTTTTTACCGGCGGCGAAGCCACCGGTCTACAATTCGCGTTTTTCTCCCATTTCCTTCTCCATCATCATCATTTCCTTCTTTGCCACCCTCCTTCTTTTTGCAGGCCGAAAGCATAGGCTCATGGTGTACCCCATACCCATGGTGGACCCCATACCCATGGTGGACCCCATACCCATGGTGTACCCCATACCCATGGTGTACCCCATACCCATGGTGGACCCCATACCCATGGTGGACCCCATACCGATGGTGGCCCCCTACCCATGATGGACTCCATACG
>JAAUYK010164049.1_pt1 | contig 16234 bp, 18 predicted proteins | sample 7278021 | NCBI WGS metagenome assembly JAAUYK01 (sample SAMN14350223, study PRJNA611818) | marine sediment metagenome | isolation source: surface marine sediment (1.8m) | place: French Polynesia: Moorea | collected 2018-08
TACCCAAGATGAGACACGTTTATTGTTGCACAATGACGGCATCCCGCTGCCGCCCCATGCACAGAGACACCTATATGTGACGCACCCACTTGCTCGAAACCACACATTCTATAGCCTCATTTAAAACAATTTTAAGCGAAAAATATGTTCTTATTCAATTGCCTCCATGTTGCTTTCGTTGCTGGCGCTTTAAATTTTCCCGCACCTTCTGCCACGCGAGAATCCATCGGAGCGTGGAAAGGTTCACGCTCCGTGATCCCGCTTGACTCCACTGCTCTGCCTGTTCACCTGTGCGGCCAGGGAGCGTAAAGTCGTCAAAATCCATTTGGCGGTGAAAATACGTGAAAATTGGCTCCAGAAACGACAGAGGCGCCCAAAAGCCGCCCCCAAAGGTCTGATCGTCCGCCCACGCGAACAGGAAGCGACTTTGGCTAATCGATTCGGGCACGAAAAGTTGTGCAAGCCATCTAAAACTACGTTCAAAGGCAAAAACTCAGTACATTCCTTGTTAATTTCAACGTTTTAAGCCATTATCGCCTCGTATTAAGTTCTCTTGATTAGATGACTTCGTGGCGGGAAAATTCAAATGGGGTTAAGCGGCTCTGGCACGGTGGGCGCCAGAAAAAGCGCCGGCTAGCAGAGAAAAAAACGATTTTTGTGGGGAATTTTTGCCGTAAGAAGTGCTGCACACTTTTCCCTCCCTGATGGCAGGGGCATATGTTTTGGTCCATGTGGTGGCTTGGGGCTGGCACGGCTTGAATCGGGCAGACAGAGCCGTAGTGCGTAGTATCGAAACGCCATTCCGCTGACGCCAGCAGCACTTTTGGGCTCGTAAGATATATCTTACATTTTATCGCATTATTTTGTAGTAGAGTTGCGCGTACATGTATTTTATTAACTTTATTTACAGTCCTATTGAGTTTTCGAGCCGTCCTTGCACTGTCCGTGTCCGTCCATCAGTCCCGCGTCCGTCTCGTCCTGATGCCCTCGACGTTGAAGAGCGCCAGCATGGGCAATCTGCTGAAGCCGTTCATGTCCAAACCGGGGCAACAAGTACGCTAATTTTGTCATGGGAATAAGTCAAAAGCCGGGTTATAATAATTTTGCATCTTTCAGATGACCCCACCTAGGACCGTCCCGGACTTGCTTCGGGAGTTCGACAACGCCAAGGTGACCGACGCTGACTCCGCCATAGAGTCGAGTCTGTGGGCAAAGCGATTCCGCGACTACCTGAGGAAAAAGGGCCTCGACGACCTCGAGACGACCCTTAAGTTCATGGTACTGACTCAGCCGTTTAAGGCGAGGCATGCATCGAAGAAGGCGTCGTCGGCAAATAAGACAAGACAGGAGATGAACGAGATCTACACGAGAGCGGTAGAGCAGTTCTTTTCCGAGGAAAATGATCAGGTGAATATTAAACCCCGTACGTAAAACGTCTAATTATCCCAGAAATCATTATACATATACATTCACTTCAATTTTCGCCCTCATTAGTACATTTGGTATATGTTGCATTCGCTCTAGTACGTTTACTTGGTCATCGGAACAATGTCACATACCCATACGATTTTAAACGCACCTTTAACTGATTTAATTTCAGTTGTGCCTCTCCAACCAGCGGCTGTGGGGTGAGATATCAGAGGCTGGTCAACGAATCGCGTCGGGCGGTGGCCAGTCCATGACGGACAAGGACGCCGCGCTGCTGCTCAAGGCGAGGGAGGACCTCTCCGTGATGCAGAACGGCCTCGAGCCGAGGTTCATGGACTTCATCGTGAAGGCCACGCCGTCCTCCGCGGTCGCGTGCATCCTCAGCATTTTGTGATCGACGCCAACACGTGAACGGACGGTGGAAAAAAGTGTACAGAGTGCCAGACAAATACGTCTTATCAGGACGAGATGAAGAAGAGGTTCAATTTGTATGTTTCATATTTATCTAGCGAGCACCTAAAAAGTGTAGAGTAACCATGAGGAATAGATGACCAAGTGGCAAAGCATGTCCGGAGCTATCGTACGTGCGCCGCCTTTCCTCTGTGCAAGGGCATGCGTGTGTACGACAAGCAGTGTATTCGACCAGCAGCGCGGGGCAGGTTCCCTCTCCCCTCTCCTCTCCCTTTAGGAAGTGTGTAATGCTGCGGCGTCGGCGGCGGAGGCAAGGAAGGGAATCCGGCCGGCCAGCTAGCTGAAGCTAGTGTCTGTCGAGCGATGACGCTATAGTACGTGAAGTTGGACCGGCGCGTCGGCGCCGTCTGCTTCGCCTATCACACATCAGTCGGCGTGGGCTATATACAGAGCATACAAACACGACTTGGTGATACGTTTTTTGGGGCGTGGGGGCCTCACGAGGTCCGAGAGCGATAGATAAGGCATTGTATTTATACGCCAGTGTGCAAAAATGAGCGGGTCGGGCAAGAAGCCTACCGTGGGCGACTACGTCCGCACAGGAAGCTGTCTGGGAGAGCCGCAGGTATTGCTTGTTGAATGAATATGGCAGCATCGATTGATCTGAAGCATAATTAATCTCCCAAGTATGCAAGGGGTTGATGCTAATTGCAATGCTAATCCTTTCAAGGCGAACGCGCTCGAGTGTCTCCGGAGCAAGAACCTGACGCTGTTCAGCGACATCATCAACGATGTCGAAGGCGGCGACGGCGGGGAGTCTGGCAAGAATGAGTTCCCGATGCGCGACGACCACTGGATCAACCGGCCGCTGCCCGACGAGGACGACAAGACGCTGCTCATGGTCGCAATCGACCAGGGGCTGCACGAGTACATCGAGGTGCTCCTGCAGGCCGGGGCCAACGCCGCCCTGTTCAACTCCGAGGTGGACAGGGCGCCGATTCACACCGCCGTGGAGACGGGCGACCTCAGGAGCCTGCAGCTGCTCTTCGCCAACGTGCGAAACTGCGCCGAGGTGAACGCCGTGCGGAGGACGAACGGACGCACAGCGCTGCACATCTGCGCCGAGAAGGAGAAGACGGCCTGCATGGAGTTTCTCCTGAGGCAGCCCGGCGTCATGGTGGACGTGGTGGACGCCAAGGGCTCCCTCACGCCGCTCTACCTAGCCGCCAAGTCGGGAAACAGGATGATCGCGGAGGCTCTGATCAGAGCTGGAGCTGACACCGAGCTCATGTGCTTCGGGAAGACCATCGCCGAGCATCTCAAGACCAAGATCCCCGGCTTCGATCCCGACTCCGTTTCGCGGACCAAGGCTCCCCTGGCGACCGACCTGGACGTCGGCTCTGACAGCTTCCGCCGCCTTCTCGACATCGTCGACATATCCAGCGTCAACGACAGCGTGTCGCCGGCCAACCTGGATGAATTCAAGTCGATCCTGCTCGAGGTGGACACCAACGTGTTGAACAGGTCGGTTCCGGGCGGCTACACGCTCCTGCAGAAGAGTTGCGACGCCGGCCTCAGCCACATCGTGGAGGCGCTCCTCAAGGACGGGGACGTGGATCCGAACGGGACGACGGAAGGAGCTAGTATCGCGCCCGTGCTGATGGCCGCAAACAAGGGCTACGGCAAGGTGCTCGAGCTGCTCGCCCGCTACAGAGCCGACTTCACTGCCGTCCACGGCGACACGAAGGAGACGGTGCTGCACTGCCTCCTCAAGCACGGGAAGGAGGACAGGGCGAGGTACGAGGAGGCCCTAGAGATTGTCCTCACGCAAAGCGAGCTCTCCTCCGACGTTGCCAAGATCATCAACCGAAGGGACAAGGCTAAGAACACGGCGCTGCACTACGCCACCCAGATGTGGTCCCAGGACATCGTTCGCCGCCTGCTCGAGGTCGGCGCCAACATCGGCATGAAGAACCACTTCGACGAGGTGCCCATCTCCAAGATCCAGCCGGACACGATGGAGGCCTTCCTTGACGAGTTCTGCCTGACCGCCGAGGGCGACGTCAACCACGAGGACTTTGAGCTGGCCTTCAACTACTCCTTCCTCGCGCCACCCAGGGAAGACCTGCCGACGCACGCGAGTGGCGGCAACGCGGGGGCCGCCAACGGCAGCGTCTCCCCCTACGCCGTCGACCCCGAGAACCAGAAGCTGACCACGGACAACGGCGGGGACAAGATGGCCCTGCCGGAAACGCAGTCGCTGTGGCACATGGCGCAGTCCAAGGAGCACCGCCACCTCCTCAAGCACCCGGTGGTCACCAGCTTCCTGCACATGAAGTGGGACAGGATCAGGCGCCACTTTAACCGGAACCTCCGCTTCTACCTGGTCTTCGTCTTTCTCCTCACGTGGTACACCTTCGAGGAGTTCGGCTCTCCGGACCTGAGGCCCACTGACGGAGGCCCTATAGCCCTCTGGTACGGCCTATACGTCATTCTGACCATAATTATGCTGATGTTCATCGTCCGCGACTTTGTGCTCGACATCAAGGACATCCGCAAGGCCGACGAGATCAACCACAGTGGCGTTGGAGTCAAGCACGTCTGTTTCGTATTTGTCTCCAATTGGCTCGAGGTTCTCCTAGCAGGTTTCTTGATTGCCATCATGATAGTTGGACGCGACGCTCTCTGGTACGCCCTCCTGGCCCTTCTCTGTCTCCTGGCAGTGAGGGAGTTGTTCCAATTGGCCGTGTCCGTTAAGCGATACCTTTTGAGTCCGGAGAATCTGATTGAGGTGACTGTTATCGTCCTCCTTGGCGTCATGCTCTTCTCCAAGGAGGAGAACGTGGAGAGAGATTTGAAGCGCATCCTGTCCGCCTACGCGATCGTCCTCTCCTGGGCCGAGCTGATCGTGCTCATCGGCAAGCACCCCAAGCTGTCCCACCTGAACGTCTACGCGACCATGTTCTTCAAGGTGTTGGGCTCCTTCTCCCTCTTCCTGTGCTGGTACGCGCCCTTCATCGTCGCGTTCGCAATCGGATTCTACATCATGCTCCACTCCCCCGAAGCAGGGTTCTTCAGGTCCCCCTGGCTGGCCATGGTTAAGACGTCTACCATGTTCATCGGCGAGCTCGAGTTCGGCGACCTACCCATCGAGCAGGACGTCATGCACGGCGTGCCGGGATACATCTTTCTCCTGTTCTTCGTCTTCATCATTGTTGTCGTCCTGATGAACCTCCTCAACGGTCTTGCTGTCAGTGACACAGGCGTCATCCAGGAGAAGGCCGAGATCTTCGGCTACGTCTCCAGAGTGGACACAATCTCCTACACGGAGTCCGTTCTGCTCGGCGACCCCTTCAACTTCCTCTCCAACTGGCCGGCGCTGAAGGCATTGGCCAACGTGCCCAGCTGCTCCCTCTGTGTGCAGATCTACAAGAACGAGTGGGTGCAGAAGTTGTTCCACCGCATCACCGGCGCCACTGGCATCCTCCTCTTCTACAACTACCTGCCCGACAAGAGGCTGACCTTCAAGCCGAACCGCCCCGAGGACAGGTGTCTGGGCGTGAGGATCATGGACGAGGCGACTGTGGCGGCGGCAAAGAACATCGTCCTGAAGAAGAGGGCCGAGGAGGAGAGGGAGGAGGAGGAGGCGAGCAAGGCGAGGGCATTCGACCAGAGGCTCGTCAAGGTGGAGGAGAAGCTGGAGCAGATTCTGAGCCTGTTGCAGGCGAAAATGTAATTTAAGGAACTATCATGAAAGCACGGATCTTAGTTTGCCAAATCATATTGCACTACGTACGATTACCAAAAGAGAATATTATTAACCGCTCGCTGTATTTTAATGCTGTACAAATAGAGTATTAATAGTCGGCTACAGCACCCTGGTGAATATAACTGTCGAGTTCATGTTCCAAAATTTGGTGGAGATCGCGGCGGCGGCATCGCCATTGACCTCCATTTGCATTTTTTCAGCAGCTAGTGCAGGCGGCCTTTTCAGTGCCGTGAATGCGACTCTGATTTCGGAGATAAAGGGTTGCCAACACCGCTAAAATCACTACTATAACTATCGACAATTCGACGAATGCTGGAAGAATTAATCTGCTCTGCATTAAACGTGCGTAGACATACGTAAATGCGGGAAAACGGACAGAACATCAATGCCATTGAGTGGGTAAATGTCCTAGGCGTGGGCCCCAAATCGGCATCATCTCACTTTGCATGTGAAAGTAGCGCCATATTACACCCACACAATGGTTAATAAAAGCAGGAATTGTTTCCAGCTCGCTCTCTCTCTCCGCGTCCGCGTTCGTCCGATTCAATAGCTCGAATGCTGCAGTGTAACACACAGGCAGGCAGGCAGGTTAATTGACGCCTTGCTTATTATGCTCCGGCCCTCTCTTTTTGACGGCGTCCGTCCGTCCGTCCGGAGACATTTTCTTTTCCCTCGCGAGTGTTGGCGCTACCTACGCGACGCTTTTCAGCAGTAAGTCGTCGTTGTGCCGGCCGGCCGGCCGCCCGGCGTCGTATAGCGGTATGGTTCGTAGGATTCGAAACGGTCGGTCGGTCGGATGAGGAAGGCAGCCAGGCAACGTGAGGAACACGCTCCGATAACTGCAGAGTTCGTTCCTCTCGGAGGAATATTAAGAAAGAACTTGTATACGTAGACGCTTTTATGGCTAAAATGTTTGTCTACACGAAGTGACAATAGTATTAACATGTTGCGTTAAAAATTTGCTTCTCTGTTTGTCCGTCCGAGATTTCCCTCTGGCGAATATCGCTTGCGCGACCACCTGTTCGTCCGTTCGTTCGCCTTTGCCGCAGGTGCCATGCAGGCAGCGAAAAGGACGGACGGAGGCGGCATGCGTGACATTTTCTCCCCTTTTGTCTGCAACTACTGCTGATTGTTCATTTAGGTGTCTTCTTCGTCCATGCGTCCGAGTTTCTCAATCTAATCTATCTTTAAACACAGGTCTTCTGGCTTTTTCTTGAGGGAAGTTGGTATCTTATTTTCTATGCTAAATAGAGCGCAGGAAGCCGAGATTTGGAACCCCGACAACGCTTGTATGCACAGCTCCGGCCGGCCGGACGCGAACGCGCGCGCGGACAAAAATCTATCGCGCGCCGAATGGAACCATCTTTTTCCTTCCTCCCTCCCTCCAGCGGCCGACGATAAGCAGTCCGAATTCGCCGCGCCAGACATCGGACGAGAGCGGCGCCACCATGAGGTGATACAGTTATAGGCGCGGAAACGCTTTGCACAGACAGAATATGATGGACGGCAAGTGAGAGTGGATTGGGTGTTGATTGCGTCGAGATGAAAGATTTGGTCTGCCTCCTCCTCCTCTTCGGAGTCGTGGCGGCGGACGACGCGAGACTCCTGAGGGTGTCGACCGAGCACGGTGTCGTCCAGGGCACCTCCCTCGACGCCTCAGAGGGGAAGACGGTGTCTGCCTTCCTCGGGATACCCTACGCCAGGCCTCCGATCGGCGACCTCAGGCAAGTCGAAACTGCTGATTGAGTTTGAACGACCGGCTTTCACGGTCCAACGACCGCTCGGCCTTGTTGCCGCTCGATCGCGAATTAGCCGGGGAAAAAGTCAACGCCAGCTAATGACGGCCGTGAAAAAAGATATTGGCAGCATTATATTATGTATCTTGCTCTGCTCTCAGGTTTCGTCCCCCCCAGGACGTGCTCGACTGGAGGCGGAGTGGCGGCGACGGCGACGTGCGCGACGTGACGCAGCCGCCCAATAGCTGCATTCAGAGGCGGGACTACTTCTTCGGAGACTTTGAGGGCGCGACGGCCGCCGAGCCGAGGACCAAGCCCAGCGAGGACTGCCTCTACCTGAACGTTTTTGTCCCAGACTCGCATGATGATGAAGAAGAAGATGAGGACGACACGGCGCCGTACACGGGTGTGAATCACCGCGCGAACGGCAAGCCCGTCGTCGTCTGGTTCCACGGCGGGGGCTTCAACTCGGGTTCCGCGTTCCCCGTCGGTGCCGCGAATTGGACCGCGTCTGACGGAAGAGACATTGCGTCGTTCGGCAACGTCATTGTGGTCACCGTGCAGTACCGGCTCGGCAGCTTCGGCTTCCTCTTTCTCGATGACGAGGGGGCGCCGGGCAACGTGGGACTCTTAGATCAGAAGAAGGCTTTAGAATGGATACAGGTATATGTTGCAATTTTTTGTAGCCCCCATTTTTACCTCACCAAAGCTTTTGTTATAGCGCAATATTTTCGCGTTCGGGGGCGACCCTACCCGAATCACTCTGGCTGGTCAGGATGCCGGCGCCGTCTCCGCCCTCCTCCAGCTCGACCTGATCCTGGCAAGCCACCCCGAGGCCGAAGACGAACCTCAGCTCTTCCATCGGGTAATCCTGCAGTCGGCGGGCATCCAGCAGCCGTGGTCGTACGTGGCCCCAACGGAGGCCTTCCGACGCACCCTCAAGCTCGCCTCACTGGTCGGCTGCCCGGCGCAGGGGTCTACCAAGCAGGACATCATCCTCTGCCTGACCCGCAAGCCGGCTGACGAGATCGTCGCCAAGGAGATGGGCGTCGCCACGCCCGGAATCGGCCTCAACTTCTCGCCCTTTGTGGTGACCGCCGATGGACGGACGGTGCCGGCCGAGCCGAGGAAGCTGCTCCGAAAGCTGGTCTCTAGACTTAGACGACTCGAAGTTTTAGTCGGGAGTAACGAGGACGAGGGGAGCAAGTCCCTCATGTACTTCCTGCCCTACCTCTTCCCCAACAAGGAGGTGGCCAACCCAGCCCTGACGGGACACGAGTTCTCCTCGACGGTGGAGCGCATTTTTGCCGATAACTCCCAGCAGGTATGTCCGATTAATTGTTTCGTAGCATTTGCATGTTTGATCGATCGCTGCATGAACATAACGGGCATAACCAAATCGCTGTTAGATCGAGGCTAGGAAGCGCGTTCCGGCGGCTGCTCGCTGTAATGTGTGCGTGATTTTTGGCAGCCTCCCGGTTCCTCATTGCTCAGCACGCCCTCTTACTTTTTGACGCACGCAGCCGCAGAATCCGGCCGTAATAAAGCAAGAGGTAAACATTTCATCATACGTAGCTCCCCTAAAGCTGGCTAGAGAGCGCGATTTTTGGTGCCGACCGCATGCATTGTATGGTCGCCGTAATGATCAATCAACGCCGGTATTAACTTTTCATTTCGTCACCAGCCACGTGTGTGAGCGTTCGGTTATGCGCATACATACGAACGAGAATGGATTGTTTTACACGCGCCACTGGACAGTCAAAGCGGGCGAATCCTGTCAAAAATGATACGCTCGAAAAGTCCGATGCTGAAAGGAAGAGACGCGCTTTTTGGTTGGTGATCTGCATTACGTAAACTTCCAAATCAATCCCCTTCACCATGTGTACGATTATAATTGTATGTATATCCCGCAGGTACAGGACGCGATCAAGTTCCAATACACCGACTGGGAGAGGGAGGCTTCGGCTTCGGCGCGGTTCGCGATGGCCACAAAGATGGCCGCCGACTCGCAGTTCGTCTGCCCCATCGAGGACGTCGTCGACCAGATGGCGGGCAAGGAGCACATCCAGATTTTCAGGTTTGAAAACCAAGTTAATTGTCAGATGACAATTTGTCACGCCCACCTGCTTTTCCAAGAAGTAGTACGCTCTAATTGGGCAGTTAATGGTGCGATCGCATCCGCTCACCTTTTGAGATTGAACTTTTGGTTATGCCGAGCTCGCTCTCGAAGTCTCGATCGCTTGACTGGCTTTTTAAACGGGCTGCCGTTTCCCTTTCCTTCTGCTGCGTTCGTTCTGACTCATGTACGTACCTTGCTGCAAACGTCATAAATTCGTCGTCTAGCTGTCTGTCTGTCATGCTGCGTAGTCGCCGAATCGGCCTCGCTCCGGTTCCGTTCCGTCGTCCATATTATACGTAATGTTTCTCGTCATGGGCCTCTGGACAAGTCGGCGTTTCTTCTCAGAAAATCATGTCTCGAAAAAAAAGCGAGAATCCTTTTCCATCCTTCCAGGTATAAGTTTTCGCTCCGCTCTCCGGACGACCCTTGGCCGGCGTGGAGCGGCGTCAAGCACGGCGACGAGATCGACTACGTGTTCGGCCGGCCGATCGCGCAGCCGCAGATCTTCGGGCAGAGGCACATCAACGTCAGCAAGTTCATGATCAAGGCGTGGACGAACTTTGTCAAGACAGGGTAAAATTGTTTTCCTCTGCTTCAATTTCAAGCACTAACGAAATTGTTCTGCAGCCATCCTTCTGGAAGCGTTCGCGGCCGCAGTCGCACCAGCGGTGCCGGCGTCGTCACGTGGCCCCGGTACGAGCCGGCGGGCGGCCGACACTACGTCCAGTTCGACGCCGACCAGAGGGTGTCGGTGACGACGGACGCGAGCCGCGGCACGAGGGAGAACTGCGTCTTCTGGAACTCGCTCGTCCCGGCCATGGAGAGCGCGAGGAGCAGCGAGTGCGAGATGAGGCAGAAGTTGCGCGTCTCGGAGGCCACCAAGTTTCAGCCGCTGATAAAGAGCAGGTTTGTCTGAGCCACTGTCTACCTTCTTTTTCCGAGGCTTAACATGAATCTGATGTTCCAGCCCTGCGGTAAAAAATGACGTGCCTGCTCTCCTGAGACTGCCAGCTGCAACCGACTACGAAACATCGCTCTTCCAACAGCATAGGACAAGATTCAGACCGAGGATTCCTCCCGGCACAACAACGTCCACCACAACTACCCCAACAACCTCCACGACAACGCTGACAACGACGACAACGGCATCGACCACGCCACCGAGACTGGTTTTATTCTCCGACTATGATCCTCCGGCGGTGAACGTGCACCGCCGCCAGAGCGTGCTCACCGCCAACGACGCAAACTTCAAGGTGGTGCCGCCGAAGCAGAAGCTGAAGAAGAGGCGAAGGCCACAGCAACAGCAGCAGGACGTCCCGGCCCCGCTGCAGACGTCGAGCACCATCGAGGTATCGCCGCAAAAGTTCCACACGGAGAAGGTGAAGAGCAGCTCCGTGGGGACGATCAAGCGGGGCAAGAAGAACCAGAAGCAGCAGGAGCGGCGCAGGCAGAAGCCAGAGAACAAGTTGCTGTCCTATTCCTTGAGCGTGATGGACCGGCCGAAGCCGGCGGACATCGTGGCCAAGGACTGGACGCTCTACCGGCCGGAGGAGCCGGGCAACTCGCCGATCTACATCGCGACACAGATGCAGGGGCCGGAGGAGAAGGAGGAGGAAGAATTGGAATCCATTTCGGCACCTCCGCCCCAGCCTCAGAGACAGGAGAGCTATTTTAGCCGCCGCCAGCCCCCGGTCAGCTTCTTCAACCAGCCAGTGAAGAATAAAGCTCGAGAGCCTCAGCGCCAAGAGAAAAAGAAGCCTTCGAGCAGTGAGAACAACAACCGGTGGCAGCGCCCCGTCTCCTCCTACGACCCGTTCAACCCTCCCGCGGCCTCGCCCGACGTGTTCACCGGCGGCGGCAGCGGCAACACCTACTTTTCGAGGAGGAACGGCGCCGCTTTCGAGGGCAGCAGTTCGGATAAGAGCTTCGGACGTCACTACTTCCCGACGTCGACGTGATTACTACATACATTAAGTTCAGCACAACCATAGTTTACCGGCCTTGCTCGTTCGCTCTGTCCTTGCCCACCATCCCCGCCCCAGTCCCCACCTGGGACGGACATGGTCCGGCCGCGACGTGAACATTCGACAAGTGGCTAACTACGCCTCGTGCACGGTTCGTCGGCGTTGATCGCCGCAATCGACGCTCTATGATAATGACTGCCGTATACAGTATTCCGTATTCTACATTACGTACCTTCCAGTATGGTATAGTTGTTTCTCACTCAGCGTTAAATAAAATGATGACTGTAATTAAAACGACGATGCGGTTGCCCATGCCGAAGTCCTCGAGTCGGCCGGCGTCGTTTCCATAGTGCGACACGGAGCAAACTTCAAGGTAGTTTTGGGGTACAAAAATCGCCACGTGAGACGCCTTGCCTTGGACCAGGGTCGTGATCTGGAATGTGCAATGCAATAGGATTAAAATGTTTCACCTATTTCAACGAAATACTTCAATTCTCGACCTGTTCCCAATTCATGTTGGCCACGTTGAACTTGTAGACTCTGTTCTCGGCGGAGAGTCCGCTTCCCACAACGCCTCCGATGGCAAGGAACGCGTCGTGGCCGTACTCCAGAGAGACGCCTCTCGATACTGCCAGCGGAAGATTGGCCCCGGCGTTAATCCACTGACCCTGCATTGGCCAAATTAAGTTAGAAAGGGACCCTTCCTGAATGTCCATACCTTGTTGACGTGATAGATCTGCGTGTCGTCGAACAGCTGCCCAGACGGACTCTCGCCCCCGGCCAGGATAAAGAGTCGTTCGCCAGTGTCCGGGGGCCAGAGGGTTCCGCAGAAGGCAAAGTTTCGCCCAGGATCCTATAGTTAAGAATTCGTATGATCAATCAAATTCACGAGGTACGTACAGTATATTCCATACATGTTTTCCCAGCAAGGTCCATTTTTTCGATTCCATGTCTAGTCGGTAGAGCGCCGTCATGTTGGTCTCCAAGTCCAGGCCAGCGGCGAAGACCTGTGCCCTGTTCCCAAAGCCGATCTTGGCCACGCAGTGGTCGGCGATGGGCGCGGGCAGGTCCTTGAGAATAAATCCCGATTGGGGCGTGTAGAGCTCGGCGGTAGAGAGCACGGTGTTATTCCTGTCCCTACCGCCGATGACGAGCCAGGCGGTGTCGTTGATCATCACCCCAGCCGCATGAGACCTGATTAAACAATTTCAAAAATGCCTCTCTATACGAGGTGAAACAGATCTATATACATGTACTATAGTAGATTACCTCGGCACTTGCATCTCCGTCGGATGCACGGCCCAGCAGTTGAGCATTGGGTCGTACGAGTGACACCTGGCGTCAATGAGCCCCGTGGCCGGCCTGACCCCGCCGCAGACGAACGGCCGGCCGTCGACGAAGGCGCCCACGGCGTGCTGGATCGAGTTGGGCGGGTAGGCGTCAACCTCGCTGATGCAGCCGGCCTCGGGGTCGAGCAGGCTGTCGATCGAGACATCGTCGCTGCTACTGTCGCCGCTGCTCCCGCTGAAGCCCGTCGCCAGGAAGAGGGTGCCGTGACCTAAAGGAGTAGTGCTATAACGAGGCCAGCTATGAGGACTTGTATGTAAAATACTAACCTTGACACAGTGCGAAAGGAAGGTACGAAATAAGGACGGCAAGAATTAGCGTTGTCCACATTGCAATTGCTGAAGGTCAACTGAAGGGAGAATGGCACGGACGAGCCAAGTACGGATATGTGTGCAGGCCTCGATCTCCCTCTTATCATATCTCTCTCCGCTACTGCTCATCGGACATGGAAAGTTCCTCCTATTCATAAACCCCTGGGCAAATAAGGACACTGATCCAATGACGCCGCGACGGGCTTACCACCGACAAATCGCACCAGGACAAAACGGCGAAAGGCAAATTGTAGGCGCATATAAAAGTTGAGCAAAATTTGTTATATATGTATTTGCTACAGGTTTGGAAAATAGACGTTATCTCGACGCCATGAAGTAAATCCAGTAGACAGCGTTGAAGAAAATGTTCGCCACGGGGAATATGATGAGCGCCTTTTCATCCATATGCCAGCACAAAGTCTTGGCAGACATCTTTCGCTTTCCTCCGCCGCGTGAGCTCTCGTCGTCCACGCCCTTCTTCTTTCGATAGGTCAGCCAGAGGACGACCGCGTACTCCATTAACTCTGCATAATTTAATACTTTCAAAATAGAACATTTTTGCCAGCCACGAAAAATATTTTACCTGCTGCCAGAAACGTCATGCAGGAGAGCATCCAAACATCCAACGCTGTCATGGTTTCAGACTGAAATTAATTGATTTGTAAAATTTTGCGTGCCAGGAGGTAATTAATTTCCACCTCGGGCCCGATTGACCGTTCCGAGTTCGATATGTTGACGAGCATGAGGAAGATGGTGACTAGTAGGGCCATCCTGCCCGGGATCATCTCCACCGGAATGATGAAGCTGATGAAGGAGACGAACACCATGACGGCGGTGGGCAGGAACACGTTGATGGTGAACTTGTTGACGCGCCGCACGAAGGTGATGGTGAAGCCGGTGACTGAGCGGCCGCGCATACGCTTGTCCCGGGCCGACAACTTCGAGAAGGAGAAGGTGAACGGACGGGGGCGAGTCTCCACGCGGTCTTGCACAAAGTAGGTGCCGTTGTAAACCTGGACAAAGTGGGTTATTCATACCTCCTATGTGAAACAAAACAAAAAAGTCTTTACAATTTCTGTCGATGGAGTGATAAGGCTTCCGGCCTGGAAGTGGCAGGTCTGCGAGTCCATGGGGTAGTGCGAGAAGTGCATGTCGCACCGGATGCGCAGCATCATCTCCGCCGTGTGCAGGAACCTGCCCTCCTCGGGGACGAGTCTGAGGACGGAGACGACGCCGGTCCTGTCGCCGTACAGCCCGTTTGAGTCGGCGGTGTTGTAGATGTAGAAGTTCGGCTTCCACAGCTGCTCCTCCTCGGTCTCGTTGAACATGCAGATCTTCTTCTTCGAGCCCGGCGTCTTGAACCTTCTGTCGATCCATGACAGCGCAAACCTGAAGAGTACCTTTTACGTACTATAGGGGGCAAAAACAGTTTTAGTTATGCTCCTTACGCGACGTCGATGGTATAGGTCAGGTCGTGGTCGTCAATCTTCTGCACGTCATGCACCCTGAAGACGACGTCCACCTGATAGGGCTTCGTAACCGCTCCCTCCGCCTCAACCTCTGGCCGATCTTTGACGTACCCGGCCGGCAGGGAGATGCGGCAATCGCTGCAGAACACGGTCGCCATGGGCAAGATCAACAACGAGGAAAACGCCCATAACACCACGGAGCCCTTCATTAGCGTTGTTTACAGTCATGAATTTAATTAGCTTCGAACTGGTTGGCCTCCCGCATGCGACTGTCGTGAAAGCCGTCCGGAGGGTGCGCCTTCCAGGAAGATCGATTTGGAGAGCGGCCTACCAGGAAGAGAGCGGGCGGGCGAGTGGCGAAGGCCTACAAACGCATATGAAGACACCCTAACTTCCACGAAATGTGTACCTACGGAGTGTGTGTGTGTATGTACTCATTAAGAAGCCCGCGCCTAAAGGTCCAATGACTTGTATGCGACGCCCCGTCGAGCGAATGTGCCGCAGCGAGCGAGTGCATGGCCCATTAATTGATTTTAAATTATTCACCGAAGGCCGTACATTCGCCGTACGAGCACTTGAACTTGCGCAAGGCCAAGTTTATATTTGTTGAATTTGTGTGTTCAACTTTGCTTAATTGCATCGATATATTTTCTCCAAGCATTCTACGTCAGCGTGCGCAAAAACGCGCCTAATGGGTGTTTAGGACTATGCATAGGAGGAGTAATTAAGGCTAAAGCGACATTAAATCAACCGCTGAGAGGTGCTTAAGCTACGGAATATGTAAACTAGTTGCTCCCTTACCAGCAAGTTATGCCGCTTGCCTAATGTGTGCAACGTAGTTGACTGCGAAATTGCAAAAATGCGCTGTTTCAAAGTTCTTGCAGTATGTCGCGTCTCGGCCGTGAGCCATTTCCGTTTAATGGGTTATACAAACCCGCGAGCGTTCAGTTCACAATTACGCATCGAATTGGCGGTCGGTCCCTTTAATTCGCAGAGCATTCAGAACCGCGCGTATAGTATAAAGCGCTGAGTATAACGATTGGGCGTACTTAAGTATGCGTACAATAAAGGCGGGTTTAAGCAACAAGACTGTATTGAAGTGCGCCATTTGCCAAATGAATTCGCCTGCATCGGTTATCTGTCCCCTTCAATTTCATTGTATGCAGCACCACTAATGGAATGAACATATGCCTAGGAGTGTACGTATATGTACTCGTTTAAAAACTTGCAACGAAGTGGCTGCTTCCCCGTTTGTACACAAAGAGCGGCCTCCATAGCGAATGCTTGCATACGCAGTCGACATACGATGTCCCGACGCGATTGTTTAATCTCCTCAAGTCAAATCCGGATTTCTCCCTCTGCGACGAAGCTAGCTCGCGTCGGCAGAGAGAACAAAACTTGCGGAGAACATGATCGGAAGGGCCATTTCTTGGATTGTGCTCCTGCAGCTCGCGTTCGCAAAAGTCGTGGGTAAGTCAATCAAATTTCGCTTACACAATAAAACCTACTTTTTGTTTCAGAGATAAAAGTTCCCAAAAATGAAATTCAATATATGGATGTGGCCACAGATGAACTACGGGGAGACCTAATTGGACCTACGGGTGAAGCTTCAGGCATAAAACATTCATTTTGAGTTCTATCGATTCCTTCTTCGTACAAAACTCACCACATGTTTGCACA
>JAAUYK010125898.1_pt1 | contig 16221 bp, 15 predicted proteins | sample 7278021 | NCBI WGS metagenome assembly JAAUYK01 (sample SAMN14350223, study PRJNA611818) | marine sediment metagenome | isolation source: surface marine sediment (1.8m) | place: French Polynesia: Moorea | collected 2018-08
CACCCCGCCCCTCTCGACCTACCTCATCGCGCTGGCGGTGGGCGAGCTCTCGGCGTCGAAGCCGGTCTGCGTGGGCCCCACCCAGATCCGCGTCTGGCACACGCCGGGCAAGGGCAACCTCACCCGCTTCGGCCTCGAGGCGGCGAAGGAGAGCCTGGCGCGTCTCGAGAAGTGGTTCGCCTTGCCCTACCCCTACGCCAAGCTCGACCTCGTGGCCGTGCCGGACTTCGAATTCGGCGCCATGGAGAACGCGGGCGCCGTCTTCTTCCGCGAGACCCTGCTGCTCCTCGACCCCGCCACGGCGACCCTGGCCGAGAAGAAGCGCGCCGCCGAGGTGATCGCCCACGAGCTGGCGCACATGTGGTATGGCGACCTGGTCACGATGGCGTGGTGGGACGACCTCTGGCTCAACGAGGCCTTCGCCACCTGGATGGCTTTCAACGTGGTCGACGACTGGAAGCCCGAGTGGCGCATGTGGCACGACTTCCAGCACGGCCGGGCGGCGGCGCTCGAGCTCGACGCGCTGAAGCACACGCACCCGATCTACTGCAAGGTGCGTACGGCGGCCGAGGCCAACGAGAACTTCGACCTCATCACCTACGAGAAGGGCGCCTCGGTGGTGCGCATGATCGAGCGCTACCTCGGCCCGGCGACCTTCCGCAAGGGAGTGCGCCGCTACATCCGACGCCACCGCGAGGGGAATACCGTGGCCGCCGACCTCTGGGGCGCGCTCTCCGAAGCCTCGGGCGAGCCGGTCGAGAAGCTGGCCCGGGCCTGGATCGAGCGGCCCGGGCATCCGGTGCTCGCCATCCGCCGCAGTCGCGACGGGCGCGCCCTCGAGCTGCGTCAGGAACGCTTCCTCCAGCAGAGCGGCCGCGCGAAGGGGGCGCCCTGGCCGATTCCCTGGGTCGCGCGGATGGGCAGCGGAAGCGGCGCGGGGCGGCTCGAGCGTCGGCTCGTGACCCGGGCGCGCGAGCGGGTGACGCTTCCCGCCCGGGCCCCGCGCTTCGTGTACGGCAACGCCGAGGAGAGCGGCTTCTTCCGCCCGCTCCACGAGGGCCGCGAGCTCGAGGGGCTGCTCGGTTCGCTGGGCGCGCTCTCGGCGGTCGAGCGCATGGGGCTCGTGGACCACCAGTGGGCGCTGGTGCGGGCCCGGCGCGCCGGCATGGCGAGCTTCCTCGACGTGGTGGACGCCCTCGCAGCGGAAGGCGACCCCGACGTGCTCGACGCGCTCCGGGGCCCGCTCGGCTTCCTCGGCGGGGGCCTCGTGCCGGAGGCGGTCCCCGAGCTGGAGCCGGCCTTCCGCGGCTTCCTGGTGGATCGCTTCGGCCCCGCCTTCCAGGAGCTCGGCTGGAGTCCGCGACGCGGCGAGCGCCAGGAGCAGAGCCTGCGGCGAGCGGCCCTGCTCGGGATCGTCGGCAGCATCGCCGGCCAGCCGGAGGTGCTGGAGGAGGCCGCGAAGCGCTGCGACGCCTACCTGAAGAGCCGCCGCTCCCTCGACCCGAATCTCGCCGACGCCGTCGTCGGCCTCGCGGCTCGCACGGGCGACCGGACACGCCACGAGCGCTTCGTCGCCGCCATGCGCTCCGCGTCCACGCCGCAGGAGCAGCGTCGCTTCCTGCTCGCCCTCGGCTCCTTCCGCGAGCCGCGTCTGGTCGACAGGAGCCTGGCGCTCGCGCTCACGCCGGCGGTCGCGACACAGGACGTGGTCTTCCTGCTCACGCGCCTGCTCTCGAATCCAGCCGCCCGGGAGCGCGCCTGGCGCTTCGTCCGGAGCCGTTGGGCGAAGCTCGCGAAGCGGATGCCGCCGCTGCTCGCGAGCCGCCTCGTGGAGTCGACCTGGTGGCTCCTCACGCCGGCGTACCGCCGCGAGGTGGCCAGGCACTTCGCGGCCCATCCGCTCGCGAGCGGCGAGCGGGCGCTGCGCCAGACCCTCGAACGCTTCGACTGGTACCGCGGCTTCCGGCGCGACGCAGCGAAGGAGCTGCGAAGCTGGCTCGAGGAAAGCGCCGAGCGGTGAGGTGAGGCCGATGGCCCTGACCTTCCTCACAGGGGCCTCCTCCGGGATCGGGCGCAGCCTCGCGCGGCGCCTGGCGAGCGACGAGCCCCTCGCCCTCGTTGCCCGGCGGGCCGAGCTGCTCGACTCGCTGGCCGACGAGATCCGCGGCGGCGGCGGCCACGAGACGCTGACGCTCGCCTGCGACGTCACCGACCGCGCGGCCGTTCACGACGCGGTGGTCACTGCGGAGGGAAAGCTCGGGCCCGTGACGCGCCTCGTCGCCAATGCGGGCGGCGGCGACCCCACCTTCATCGAGGACTTCTCGTCCGACCACGTGCGCGCCGCCCTCGAGCTCAACGTGATGGGCGTAGTGCACTGCATCGAGGCGGTGCTGCCGGGCATGCTCGAGCGGCGCGCCGGACACATCGTGGTGGTGAGCAGCATCGCCGCCTACCGCGGCCTGCCGAACGCCGCGGCCTACTCGGCCTCGAAGGGAGCCGTCACGAACCTGGCCGAGAGCCTGCGCATGGACCTCCGCCCGCACGGCATCGACGTGACGGTGCTCGCTCCCGGCTTCGTGAACACGAAGCTGGCGAAGAAGGAAGGCGGTGGGGCCGGGAAGAAGAGCAAGCCCTTCCGCATGGAGCTCGAGCCGGCCACCGAGCGCATGGCCCGGGCCATCCGGGCCCGCAAGCCCGTCGACGCCTTTCCGCTCCCGCTGGTGGCCCTCGCCACCTGGGGGCGGCTGATGCCCGCCGGCGTCTACGACCGCATCATGGCCGGACGCGGCCGGAAGAAGAGGCGGGCACCGGGGGAGGAAGCATGACGAAGCTCCGCATCGAGGCCGGAGACGGCGAGGTCTACCGGGTCACGGTGTCCGACCGCGACGGGGAGACCGTGCACGAGGTCACCGTCAGCGAGGACGAGCGCCGGCGTTTCGGGGGCGACACCGTCGCCGAGGATCTGCTGCGGGAATCCTTCCGCTTCCTGCTCGAGCGCGAGCCGAAGGAGTCGATTCTCGGGCACTTCGAGCTCTCCGCCATCGAGCGCTACTTCCCCGAGTACGGCGACGAGATCCGGCGTCGCCTGCCATGAGCGCCCGGGCAGTGGAGGTCGCCGGCCCGGATCCCGTGCTCGAGTTCTGGTTCACCCACTGCGGCCCGGAAGGCCTGCCCTCGCAGCATGCGGTGAAGCAGTGGTTCTCGGGAGGGCGCGCCTTCGACGAGCTGTGCCGCGAGCGCTTCGCCGATCACGTCACCTCCGCCCTCGCCGGCGAGCTCGAGGCCTGGAGCGCGACGCCGCGCGGCCGCCTGGCCCTGGTGCTCCTGCTCGATCAGCTGCCGCGCCACCTCTTCCGCGACGGACCCGAGGCCTTCACGGGCGACGGCGAAGCGCTCCGCCACGCCGCCACGGCCGTCGACCGCGGCGAAGACCAGCGCCTGCTCCCGGTGGAGCGCTACTTCCTCTACATGCCCTTCGAGCACGCCGAGGACCTGGCCTGCCAGGACTTCGCCGTCGCCCTCTTCGAGGCGCTCGCGCAGCTGACCCGCGACTACGGGGGAACCTTCTTCGCCGGAGGCATCGAGTGGGCGCGCCGCCACCGCGCCGTGATCGAACGCTTCGGCCGCTTTCCGGCCCGCAACCGCGCCCTGGGGCGCGAGTCCACGGCCGCCGAGGAGGCCTTTCTCAGCGAGCATCCCGCGGGATTCTGACCCGAGTCAGGAGAGGCGCAGCACCCGCCCCGCGCCGAGGCTCGCGTCGAAGTGGCCCGCGCGAACGACGGGCACACCGTTCATCACCACCGTATCGATGCCGGTGGGCGAGCGCTGGGGGTCGCTGCGGGTGGTCTCGTCGCCCACCGTCTCCGGGTCGAAGACCACGAGGTCGGCGGCGAGGCCCGGCGCGATGCGGCCGCGGTCGCGCAGGCCCATGCGCTCGGCCGACCACGACGTCATGCGCCGGATCGCCTCGGGCAGGCTCACGAGACGCAGCTCGCGGACGTAGCGCCCGAGGATGCGCGGGAAGGTTCCGTAGGAGGCGGGGTTGTCGACGCCGTTTCCGGTGAGGATGGTGTCGGTCTCGAAGCAGGTGCGGGGGAAGGCGAGGACCTTGCGCAGGCTCTCTTCCTCGTCGTCGCGGCCGCTGTAGTTCCAGTTCATGATGCGGGTCTGGGGGCCGAGCTCGCCGATCAGGTCGAGGTAGGTCTCGGTGCCGTCCTTGCCGCGGTCGCGCGCGACGTCGGCCACGCTCCGTCCCTCGTAGTCGCGGTGGGCGGGATCGGGCACCCAGAGGATCTGGGTGTCCTCCCAGCGCATGCCCAGGAGCTGCTGCACGCGATCCAGGATCTCGGCCACCGGCTTGCGCTGCGCCGGGTCGGACACCACCTCGCCGAGCTTCGGCAGCGTGAAGGCCGGCATGAAGACCACGAGCGTCGTGTTGCCGCCCACGTAGGGGAAGGCGTCGCAGGCGATGTCGACGCCGTCCTCGACGAGCTGCTCCAGGTGCGAGAGGGCGCGATCGGTGGTGCGCCAGGAGTTGTCGCCCACGAAGATCAGGTGCGAGTGCTGCACGAGAACGCCGTGCGCGCGACAGACGGCGGCCGTCTCGTCGAGAGCCTGGATGTTCATGGGCGGCGTGGGGTCGTCGGGCGCGCGCGGCGGATCGAAGTAGGCGCGCGCGTGCGACGCATAGACGCCGCCGCGCTCGGCGAGGGGCGCGGTGACGCCCACCAGCTCGTTCAGGTCGGCGAAGACGCCGGGCGCATAGCCCAGGCCGGTCGAGATGCCGATTGCGCCCTCGTCGAGGGCCGCGCGCGCCAGGTCGGCCATGCGCGCCACCTCGGCCTCCGTGGCCGGCGACGGGTCGAGACCCTTCACCGCCGTGCGCAGCGCGCCGTGGCCCACGAACTGCGCCACGTTGAGCGCCACGCCCTGCTTCTCGAGCTGGCCGAGGAAGTCGCCCATGCCCGACCACGTGTAGTCGAGGTCGTGGTCGTGGAGGAGCCGACCGAGGAAGGGCACGAGGCCCGCGTTCTCGGGCAGGAAGGGCGCCGGGGAGAAGCCGCAGTTGCCCGCCACCAGCGTGGTGATGCCCTGCTCCACGAGCGGCCGCAGCACCGGGCCGTGATCGGCCTGCGGGAGCACCCAGTCGGCGTGGGAGTGCATGTCGATGAAGCCGGGGCAGAGCGCGCGACCGCCGCAGTCGATCGACTCGCCGGCCTCCGCGTCCTCGAGGACACCCACCGCCGCGATGCGTCCGTCGGAGACGCCGACGGAGCCCGGCCGCGGGTCACTCCCGGCGCCGTCGTGGACCTGGGCGTTGTGCAGCAGCAGATCGAAGGCCATGGGAGCTTTTCCTCGGATCGAGCCGGCCCGGCCCGCCGGGCAGACTAACACCCGCCGCGGCGCCGGGCCCGGGCGGCTCGGGCGGCTAGCCTCTCCGTATGGGCGACTGGGTGCCGCTGGGCAGGGTCTTGATGTTGGTGGGCGTGCTGCTCCTGGTGGTGGGTGCGCTGCTCGCGTTCGCTCCGCAGCTTCCGCTCCTGGGCAAGCTCCCGGGCGACATCCGCATCGAGCGCTCCGGGCTGCGCTTCTACTTCCCGATCACGACCTGCGTGGTGCTGAGCCTCGTCCTCTCGCTGATTCTCTCGCTCGTCTCGAAGCTGCGCTGAGGGCGCTCAGAAGACGTAGGGAACGAAGACCAGGAGCCCGGCGGCAGCGGCGGCGGCCGCCGCCACGAGCACCGCCGCGGCGCCCACGTCCTTGGCCTTGCGCACGAGCGGGTGGAAGTCGGGCGAGGCCACGTCGCAGAGCCACTCGAGGGCGGAGTTGCCCGCCTCGGCCGCCCAGACGAGGCCGATGGCCAGGGCGAGCACGGCCCACTCGAGGGCCGTGACGCCGAGCCAGAGGCCCGCCGCGACCACGGCGACCGTCACCGCCGCGTGGATGCGCGTGTTGTGCTGCTCGGCGAGCAGCGTCCCCACGCCGCGGAAGGCGTGGCGGAAGCTCCGCCCCCGGGCCGCCCAGGAGAAGGGCGCCCCGCGACCCTCTATATCGCCTTCTCGAGCCATTCTACGTCCCAGTAACGGTCGAACTTGTACCCCACTTCACGGAAGACGCCGATCGACGTGAAGCCGAAGCGCGCGTGCAGCGCGGCCGAGGCGGCGTTGGGCAGCGTCACGCCGGCCAGGGCGCGGTGCACGTCCTCGCCGGCCAGCACCTCGAAGAGCGCCGCGTAGAGCCGTCTTCCGATGCCCTGCCCCAGGGCCTCCGGCCCGAGGTAGATGGTCGTCTCCACCGAGCGGTCGTAGGCCGCCTTCGCCCGGAAGCGATGGCTGCACGCGTAACCCAGGGCCACCCCGTCGCCCTCGGCCACGAGCAGGCGATGGCGCCCGGCCGTCGCGAAGCCGTCGAACCAGGGGCGGCGGGTCTCCAACGTGTAGGGCTCGAGGTCGAAGGTGATCGGCGTCTCGCGGACGTAGTGGTTGTACACGTCGGTGAGTGCCGGCAGATCGGTCTCCATGGCCTCCCGGATCTCGACGCGCGCCATGGCCCCAATCTAGCGCTCGACGCGCGGTGGCGGCCCGTTGAGGCTCCAGTCGTAGTCGAGCGTGCGCACGCGCCAGTCGCCGGCGGCGAGCTCGCGAGCGAGCGCGGGGTCGTCGACGTAGCGCGCGATCCAGGCCAGGAGCGAGGGCGCCTCGGCCTCGAAGTCCTCGGCGTACCACTCGAAGATCGCCGACAGGTGGGCCACCCGCGCCTCGCCGTCGAAGCGGTTGCGCGACGGATCGTTCACGAAGCGCCGCGTCGCGACATCGAGCTGGCGATCGAGGCGCTCCGGCCGGTAGGCCTCCGATGCCAGGAGCGGGCACGAGGCCGAGGCACAGACGAGCGCGAAGTGGATGCGCGCCTCGCCGAGTGGCCGGATCCGCTCGTGCTCGAGGTCCCACAGCGTGATCTCCTCGCCCGCCACCGGCCAGCGGGTGCGCCAGAAGAAGCGATAGCGCCCGTAGAGCGTCGCCGGCGAGCCGCCGCCCAGGATCCCGGCGATGGCGAAGGCGTTGTAGGCGTTGATCAGGAAGGCGAGCCGCTCCTCCGGCGTGGCCCCGTCGAGGCCCACCCCGGCCACCGCGTCGAGGTAGCCCGCGAGCTCCAGACGCCCGGCCAGGGCGGGATAGTCGACGACCCCCGCGTCGACGTGCGCGCGCACCAGCGCGGCCCAGGCCTGGCTGTCGCGCGCCGCCACGGGCGGGGGCCGCTCGAGGGCGAGCGGCCGCGGGGCGGACACGCAGGCCAAGGCGGAGAGCGACCCCGCCAGCAGGACGATCGCCTCGCGGCGGCGGAGCGCTCCCGGCACGCTCCTGGGATGCCCGACGAGGCGCCCGCGGTGCACGGGTTGACAGACTGCCGATTTTCGCCTTATATTCGCCACCGAGGTCACCCCCTTATGGCCCAGCCCCCTCTGGCCCAGCCCCCTCTGGCCCAGCCCCAGCCGGGATCCCCCCACCCGGCGGGGCGCACACGCGGCGCCCCGGACAACCCGACCAACCGCTTCGAGCGGCTCGCCTACGAGGCCGACCCCGACCTGGTCGACCCCGATCCGGAGCCCGATCCCGACGCGCCCCGCCATCCGCCCGTCGTCCTCCTGCGCGACCCGTCGAAGCAGGCCCTGAGCTGGAACGAGAGCCCCGACCTCCCCTTCCAGGCCAGCCTCAACCCCTATCGCGGCTGCCAGCACGCCTGTGCCTACTGCTACGCCCGGCCCACCCACGAGTATCTCGGTTTCTCCGCGGGTCGCGACTTCGAGACGCGCATCCTCGTGAAGGAGGGGCTCCCCGAGCTGCTGCGCCGGACGCTGGCTTCGCCCCGCTGGAAGCCACAGACGGTCGCGATCTCGGGCGTGACCGACGCCTACCAGCCCGTGGAGCGGAAGCTGGGCCTCACCCGCCGCTGTCTCGAGGTGTTCGTCGCGTTCCGCAACCCCGTGGGCGTGGTGACGAAGAGCTCGCTGGTGGCGCGCGACATCGACCTGCTGAAGGTGCTCGCGGAGCACGACGCGGCCCACGTCTTCCTGTCGGTCACGACGCTCGATCGGCGGCTGCACCACGCCATGGAGCCCTGGGCCGCGGCGCCTTCCCAGCGGCTGCGCACCGTCGAGGCCCTCGCGCAGGCCGGCATTCCGGTGGGAGTGATGGTGGCACCGGTCGTGCCCGGGCTCACCGACCACGAGCTGCCCGCCATCGTCGCCGCGGCCGCCCGCGCCGGGGCACGCAGCGCCCGCTACCTGATGCTGCGTCTGCCCCATGGCAACGCAGCCCTCTTCGAGCGCTGGCTGGAGCAGCACTACCCCGAACGCCGCGCCAAGGTCATGCACCGGGTCCAGGCGATCCGCGGTGGGCGGCTCAACGAGTCGCGCTTCCACGTCCGGCACCGCGGCACGGGTGTCTTCGCCGATCACACCGAGTCGCTCTTCGCGCTCGCGCTGCGCCGCGCGGGGCTCGCGCAGGAGCTTCCGCCCGCGTCCACCGCCGCCTTCCGCCGCCCCCCGGACCCACAGCTGTCGTTGTTTTAGCCCTGAGCCGGGCCTTCGCGCTCGCTCTTCGCTCGCGCGCCGGCGCTTCGCTTGCCTCCGCTACGATGGGGTGTGGAGGTGAGACGGTGCGGAGCGAGGAGGATCTGCGCGGGGCGTTGCGGCGGATCGACGGCCGCGGCTACAAGGCGTACAAGGACGTTCGCGGCGCCTACGAGCTGGGCGACGTCCTGCTCTTCATCGACCACGTGCAGGGGGACCCCTTCGCCGCGCCGTCGAAGCTCCGCCTGCGCGTGCCGGACGGCGTCGCCGGGCTGCCCGCCGAGCTCTTCGCGGGACGCGTGCGGCAGGTCGCGCTCGAGGACTTCCTCGCCCGCCTGGCGGCGCGCGCCATCCGGCGCGGTGAAGGGCGCCGGCGCGGCAGCGGCAAGAGCGGCATCGTGCAGATCGACGCGGGCGGGCAGCAGGTGCTCGAACGCACGGCGGCGCGCGTCACCGAGGGCTTCGCGGAGCTGCGCATCCAGGTGGGCCTTCCCGCCGCCGGGCGACGCGTGCTCGGGCGCGAGGCCGAGATCCTGCTCTGCCAGGAGCTGCCGCGCGTGGCGGCCGCTGCCCTGCAGTGGGACGCGATCCCACGAGACGAGGCGCGGGCCTTCGTCGAGTGCGTCGAGAACCAGGAGCACCTGCGCGGCCAGCTCTCCGAGCGCGGGCTCGTCGCCTTCGTCGGCGACGGAGCCATCCTGCCGCGCGAGAGCGGCGCCAGCGACCGGCCCCTCACCCGGGACGCGGTGCCCTTCCGAGCACCGGAGTCGCTGCGCGCGACGCTCGACCTCGCCTACCCACGCGAGACGCCCGAAGGCCCGCGCGACACGATCACCGGCATGGGCATCCCGCGCGGCGTGACCCTGGTGGTGGGCGGCGGCTACCACGGGAAGTCGACCCTGCTGAAGGCGCTCGAGCGCGCCGTCTACCCGCACGTGCCGGGCGACGGCCGGGAGTGGGTGGTGAGCGACGCGCGGCTCGTGAAGATCCGCGCCGAAGACGGGCGCCGTGTCGAGCAGGTGGACATCGAAGCCTTCATCGGCGATCTGCCGCAGGGACGCAGCACGACGGCCTTCTCCAGCGACGACGCCAGCGGCAGCACCAGCCAGGCCGCGAACATCGTGGAGGCGGTGGAGGCGGGCGCCACCGGCCTGCTCCTCGACGAGGACACCTCGGCCACCAACTTCATGATTCGCGACGCCCGCATGCAGGCGCTGGTGCACCCCGAGGACGAGCCCATCACGCCCTTCCTCGATCGCGTGCGCGAGCTCTCGGATCAGCACCGGGTGTCGACCGTCCTCGTGATGGGCGGCTCCGGCGACTACTTCGACGTGGCCGACACCGTGATCACCATGCGCGAGTTCCTGCCCGTGGAGTGCACGAGCGAGGCGAAGAAGATCGCGGCCCGGCTGGCGACGGGCCGTCGCAGCGAGGTCCGGGCCCCCTTCTCGGCGGTCACCTCCCGCGTGCCGCGGGCCGAGAGCTTCGACCCCTCGCGGGGACGTCGCGACGTGAAGATCGATGCGAAGGCGCTCGACCTCGTGTGGTTCGGCAGCGAGGCCATCGATCTGCGCTGCGTCGAGCAGCTCGTGGAGCTCTCCCAGACCCGGGCCGTCGGGCACGCCCTCTACCTCGCGGCCACGCGGTTCATGGACGGTCGCGCCACGCTGCGCGAGGTGGTCGACCGGCTGGAGGCGCTCTTCGACGCCGAGGGGCTCGATGCACTCGATCCCTTCCACCGCGGCGATCACCACCCGGGCAACTTCGCAAGGCCCCGGGGCCTGGAGGTGGCCGCCGCCATCAACCGGCTGCGCAGCCTCCGCATGCGCCAGCAGCGCTGAGTCTGTTCGACTTCGCTCGACTTCGCTCGGCTTCGCCTCGCTGCGCGCCCTCCGGGCTTGCGGTTCGGCTACGGCCTTGGCTCTTCGGCCGGCCCGGCCCCGCGCGCATCCGCCACCAGTGAGTGGAGGAAGCCTCGGAAGAAGAGGTACCAGATCAGGAAGGGGAGGCCGTCGGCCAGGAGCAGGAAAGGGAAGAGCGCCCGGGCGACGTCGCCCGACCCGGTGTGGCGGGCGTGGGCCACGTCCACCGCCACCGTCAGCAGCACGTGCGAGAGGAAGATGAGGCCGGCGCCGGTCAGCAGGGCGAGCAGGCGCCGGCGCAGCGCCATGCCCGGGGTGATCGTCATCAGCGCCAGGAAGGGAACGTACGCGAGATAGCGGTGGCCGGCGGGGCTGCGGCGTACGTGGGTCGCCCCGAAGACATCGTAGAAGGGATCCATCACCGCGAAGAGGAGCTCGCCGTAGAGGGCCTGACCCCATTCGAGCCAGAGCCAGGTGAGAGGCGCCGACAGCGCCACGAACTCAAGCAGGAGCAGGAGGATCCGTCGCACGGCGCACCATCCAGAGCCAGAGCAGGAAGACCCCGGTCACCATGAGGACCATCGTCACCTGCCAGAAGTACACGTGCACGAAATCGAAGGACTCGGGGCGATAGCGGCCGACGGCCAGCAGCACCGCGATCCGGATCAGGTTGAGCGCGTAGATGATGGGGATGCCCATGGCCAGGCCCTGGAGCTTGCGGCCCCAGCTGTACGGGTAGGCCAGGATCGCAGCACCCAGGATCATCATCTCGTAGATGCCCGTGCACTCCTCGATGATCTCCACGGAGAAGGTGCCGAAGGTCACGAAGGAATCGCGCCAGCGCACGTCTTCGCCGAAGGGGACCATCATCCAGGCCACGATGCGGGCCGTGCCGTTCTCGGCGAGTTCGAGGACCACGTGCAGGTCTTCGCGGAAGAGCGGATACAGGGTGCCGATCGCGGCGAGGTAGAGCAGGAAGAGCAAGGCGAAACGATTGCTCGGCTGCGCGAGCAACGCGGCGATGCGCCCGAGGGATTGGGGCTCCTCCCGGGGGGTCGGGTCCGGCGTCCCGCCCCCGTCCTGCGGCTCCTCGGCCAGTGCCTTCTCCTCGCTCCTGCTCAGGGAGCCGGGAGCGTAGCGCGCTGGCCGCGGCCGAGCGGCGGCGCGCCCGACCCGGCCTCGCGGCAGAGGTCGGGCGCAAAGACGGTGCCCCCGCGACGCACCTGGCGCTCGCCGACGCGCACGCGTGCCGCGTCGCCGCCGCAGCGGAGCGTGTACGGGCCCGCCGCACGCACGCGACCCCGGGTCTCCGCGTTGGCATAGGGCACCACGAAGCGGTAGCGGCCCTCGTCGTCGGCCCGGGTGTGGTCCACGTAGCGAATCGGTCGCACGTCGTGGCTCACCAGGTCGAGCTCGAGCTCGACCTCGGCTCCGGGAGCCGCACGCCCCTCGATGCGCGCCCCCTGCACGAACAGGAAGAGCCGGTAGAGGGGCGGCTCGGTGGGCCCGGGCCGCAGACGGGCCGACTCGTAGAGCAGGCGCAGGCGACCCGCCGCGGGAAGCGAGGCGTCCGGCCGGCCGCTGCCGCTGCGCTGGGCCAGCGTCCGATAGAGCGAGCTTCTCGGGCGCTCCCTGTCGCGCAGGTCTCCGGAGCGGACGATCACGTAGCGCGCTCCCAGCGACTCGAGCGTGCGGTAGGCGTCGCCGTGCGAGCTCGACCAGAAGCGGGAGCCGAGGTCGTGCTCGCCGCTGGGCCCGACGCCGCCCACCACCGTGGGACGCTTCCCCACGTAGCGCAGCGTCGGGCCGGCCTCGGCGGGGCCGAGGACGGCGTAGTCGGGCTCCCCCGGTCCCCCCAGCCATCCGGCCACGGGCGGGCTGTTCGCCTCGAGCCAGCTCGCCACCCCGAAACGGATCCGGTCGATGCGCGCCGCTCGCGAGAGCTCCGGCGCGGCCCCCTCCCCGGCGAACAGGTTGCGCAGGTGCGGCACGTAGTTCGAGCGGAGCGGAAGCAGCAGCACGAGCAGGGCGAGGCCCACGATGCCCGAAGCGTCGGAGCCCCGCACGCGCAGCCGGCTCGCCAGCGATCCCACCGACCACGCCGTTCCCAGGGCGAAGGCGACGGCGAAGACACCGAGGAAGCGACGTTCGTAGATCGTGGCCGCGAAGAGGATGGCCGACCAGGCGAGAAGGAAGAAGAGCGGTGCACGACGCTCCATGCGCAAGGCCTCGCCCAGGCCGACGGTGAGCACGAGCGGATAGACGTAGATCAGGTACGAGAGGCTCCGCGTCGCCACGCGTCCGTCGAAGCTCCGGCCGATTCCGAACAGGGGCAGTGATTCCACGCCCGTGCCCCGGAACACCGATCGGGTGCCCCCGACGACGAGCTGCCAGGCCTCCCCCGGGCTGCCCGACCAGGGCAGGAGCAGGAAGCCTCCCGCGGCAACGGCGGCGAAGATCGCGAGCGTTGGACCGAGCCGGCGCAGCGCGCCGGCTCGCGACGGCGGGTCGGCGAGCAGCGCGCCCAGGACGAGCGCCGCCAGGGCCGTGACCGCGACGAGGGCTCCGTCGGGCGCGAGCAGCAGCACCAGCGCGGCGGCCAGCCCCGCAGCCAGCCAGGGTCCCCGCGCCTCGGAGCAGAGGGCCGCCATGGCCGCCGCGAGGAGCCCCGTCGAGGCCAGCGACATCGCCGCCGCGGGCGCGAAGGCCGAGAGCTGCGTGTCGTGGAAGTGGCCACCGAGCACCGCCAGGAAGAGGGCCGCGCCGAGGCCGATGCGGTCCCCGAACCAGCGGCGCCCGACGAGCCAGACGGCCACCACCGTGCCCGCCCCGAGCAGAGGCGGAACCCAGACGGCCGCGCGCTCGAGGGCCACCGGGCCACCCGCCGCAGCGAAGGGGGCCAGGGCGGCGACCATCACCAGGTCGAAGAGCGGGGGCCAGGACGCGGAGGCGCCCTGCGGAAACGCCGCGAAGGGGTCCAGGTCGAGCAGGGCGGGGAAGTTCTCGATGGTGTAGCGGACGCGCCGGAGGTGCTCGTAGGGCTCGCTGCCCAGGAGCTGGACCCGCTCCGGCGAGAGGACCGTGGCGGCCGGCAGGGCCCTCACACCGGCGGCGAGGGCGAAGAGCGCGCTCCCCGTCAACAGGCTCCGCGCGCGCGTCATCGCCGGACGCCCGGATCGCTCCAATCGACGGAGATCACGACGCCCTAGAGGTAGCAGCGAGCTGGCACCGGTGCAGCGGTCTCGCGCGCGGTGCTTGGAGAAGCATGCGCTGCGCCATAGAATCGCGGGCATGGAGCTCGTTCTCAGCTACGACATGCGCGCGCCCGACTTCGGCGCGCCCGCCCGCGAGCTCTACGCGGCCGCACTCGACCAGGTGGAGTGGGCCGACGAGCTGGGCTTCCACAGCGTGGGCCTCGGGGAGCACCACTGCTCGCCCGACGGCTACAACCCGTCACCGCTGATCCTGGCCGCCGCCATGGGCGGCCGCTCGAAGCGGATCCTGTTCCGCACGGCGGTGTTGCTCGCCCCGCTCTACGACCCGATCAAGCTGGCGGAGGACGCCGCGGTGACGCAGCTCGCCACCGGAGGCCGTCTCATCCTGGGCATCGGCGGCGGCTACCGGCCCACCGAGTTCGAGACCTTCGGCAGGAAGCTCGAGGACCGCTGGCGCGCCATCGGCGAGACCATCGAGCTGCTGCGCCTGGCCTGGCGGGGCGAGCCCTTCGAGTGGCAGGGTCGACACTGCATCGTGACGCCCCGACCGGACCCGCCGCCGCCGATCCTGCTCGGCGGCGGGTCGGCCGCCGCGGCGCGCCGGGCCGCGCGGATCGCCGACGGCTGGTTCCCGCCGCTCGACCCCAGGCTGTGGCCCCCCTATCGCGAGGAGTGCATCGAGCTCGGCAAGCCCGACCCCGGCGCGTACCCCGCCCAGGGGCCGATCTTCCTGTGGGTCTCGAAGGACCCGGCTCGCGACTGGGAGCGCCTGGCCCCGCACGCGCTCCACCAGCTGCGCTCGTACAGCGAGTGGACGGTCGAGGCCTTCGGCCGGCCCGCCGGCCCCTACGCCCAGGACATGACCGAGGACACGGTGCGCCAGAGCCCGGGCTACCAGGTGCTCACGCCGGAGGAGACGCTGGCGCTGGTGGAGCGCCTCGGCAAGCACAGCGTCTTCTACCTGAACCCGCTGCTGGCCGGCGTGGAGCCGGCCTTCGCCTGGGAGATGCTCCGGCTCTACGAGCGTGAGGTGCACCCCCACCTGCCCGCCGACTGAGCCTCCGGGGCCCGGCTCAGCCGGGCTGCTCGATCTTCGCGTCCCCCATGGACCAGTAGCCGCGCAGGTTCGTGAGCTTGCCCGCCTCGTCGACCGTGTAGGTGAAGATGCCGCGCACGGTCATCTTGACGCCGTTCGGGAAGGCGGTCTCGAGCACGAGCACGTGCGCCGACTCGTTGCCCGCCGCGTAGGACTCCTGCGGCTTCACCACGATGGTGGCCGGCTCCATGTTCTTCTTCCAGAACTCCTCGAGCGCGGCCTTGCCGCGCACGCCCTCGCCCGTCGGGTTGGTGGGCGCCACGCCGATCGGATCCTCGAAGCAGACGTCGTCGGCCATGAGGCCGAGCCACTCGTCGCGGTTCTTCTCCATGACGCAGCGCCACGAGCTGCGTGCCGCGGCCATGGCGGGATGGACTTCGCTCACCGTCGACCTCCTGATCCATGCGGGAACGGAGTGAGTATGGACCGGGTGGGCCGCGCGAGCGAGGCCGTTCTCCCGCGGAGCAACGTCCACAGCGAGCTCGACCCGCCCGGTGAGGAGCAGCCGGAGACGGATCAGGAGCTGCGCAGGCGGTCGAGCACCTTCGCCACGTCCGCATCGCGGCCGGGGTCCTCCGGCACGGGGAAGGTGATCCAGTCGGTGAGGCTCCCGTACCAGTCGGCGAGCACGTCCGCGATCTCTGCGTAGCTGCCCGTAGGCGCGAAGGCATCGAGCATCGCGTCGTCGACGATGCCCGCCATGTCGTCCCAGCGTCCTTCCCGTGTGAGCTGGTGCAGGCGCTCGCCGCGCTCCTTCCAGCCGAAGAGCTCGAGGCTCGGCCAGTAGGAGGGCGTCGAGTAGAGGAAGGTGAGCATCTGGCGCACACCCTCGCGAGCCTGCTTCACGTCGGCGTCGGTGAGGCCGGTGGCCGTGAGGGGCCCGATCATGAGGCCGACGCGTTCGTCGCGTGCCGCGCGCGCCGCACCGCGTTGCAGGCGCGGCCGCAGCACTTCGCGGACGTAGCGCGGCGCCGAGTTGGTGGGGTGCGACATCAGACCGTCCGCCACCTCGCCCGCCACCGCGACCATGGCCGGCCCGATGCCGCCCAGATAGATCGGGATGGCCGGGTGCTCGAGCGGCTCGGGGCGGAAGAAGGGCTGCATGCGGGTGAGCTGGTAGTGCTCGCCTTCGAAGCGGAGCTCGCCGCCCTGCTGCCAGCAGCCGAAGATCGCGCGCAGGGCCTGGACGTACTCGCGCATGCGGGGAGCCGGCGGCGTCCAGGGCACGCCGTAGCGTCCGACGATGTTGCCACGCACCTGGGAGCCGATCCCGAGCCCGAAGCGGCCGCCCGACATCTCCTGGAGGTCCCAGGCGGCGACGGCCGTCGTCATGGGGCTGCGCGGGAAGGCCACCAGCACACTCGTGGCGACGTGCAGCCCCATGACGACGGCCGTCGCCGCCTGGGACCTCCAGGAGATGTCGGGCGGCCGCTTCGGGCTCGGGATCGGCTCCCAGGTGCGTGGCAACATCGTCGGACG
>JAAUYK010147655.1_pt1 | contig 16221 bp, 21 predicted proteins | sample 7278021 | NCBI WGS metagenome assembly JAAUYK01 (sample SAMN14350223, study PRJNA611818) | marine sediment metagenome | isolation source: surface marine sediment (1.8m) | place: French Polynesia: Moorea | collected 2018-08
TGCTTGAGCGTGACGTCGGTCGGGTGGACGTCATTCGCGCCGCTGACCTCGTTTCGGATACCATAAACACTTTTTGTGAAGTCCAAAGTCGAAGGAAACGCCCGTTCATGCCATGCGCGCATAGCTAAGGGTTCTAATAAATTCAATACACATTATAATAGTATAGTATTTTCTACTACGATAGCCAAGCATGATACGTAACCTTAGGGCATAGTCAAAACTTCGAGCCCATGCAGATACTCGAGAACCTGATCCAACATGAGGGACATATGAACGCGAACTTGTTCTTTGCACTGAGGGCGGATAACAATTCTCGTCGGTGGAATCGTTCCTCGGCAAATTCAGTATTCGAGGGGCCGTCCGCCCGTCGAGTAGCCAGCAGCCAGCTAGCTCCTCTTACGCTCAGACTTGGCCAAAAAGAAAGACAATACAGAACAGAATAAGCGCGCGACCGACACGGAAAAATCAAGTCTGGGGTTTGAGGGGCGGAGGCTGGCGGCCGGCGGCGCGGCGGAATGAAAGGGACTGGACAGGTATGCAAGGTTAATTAATTCGTTTTTTATCAGTTCGCGATGTACAATGAATTTTATTTCAGTGTCGCCGCACCATCAGAAATAACTCCCCTCTCGGCCCCGAGAAATATCCCCGGCTTTCCCGATGAACGAAAGCACAAGTGAGTTAAAACATAATCGATCGTTGACCTTTCGAATATAAGCTCTTGTACTATACGTAATTTCAGATGAGGAGGAGAAGGCGACGGAAGAAGAAGACGAGAAAAAAGAGGAGAGAAAGCTATGTCAACGCACAAGACGTGGGCGGGGGGCGGCAGAGAAGGGAGGAGGAGAAGGAGGAGGAAGAGAGAGGATAGAGCCCGACGGATAGGATCGAAATGGACACCGACGAAGACGACGACGATTTGGACGACGATATGCTTAGGACTGCTAACATCATCAATTCAGGCGGGGGAACTTCCACCAGGTATGCGTAAGAATGAGGTTGTACCTGGGAATCAAAGTAATGAACTAATTAATCCTTTTACTAAAGGCTCCGTCGACCTAGTGGACGTGCTCAACCTTGCGTCCACGCCCGCGGGCATCGAGCGCGCCGTCGGCATGTGCGAGTCCAGGCCGGCTTACGGAGGGTCTGACGGCGTGGAGGAGGACGAGGCCTACAAGATCGGGTCACGAGCCGTCGCCAGCATCCCCACGGCGCAGGTCTTCCCCGACGGCTTTCCCCGGGACTTCTCCGTGCTGGCGACGTTCCGCGCCGACCAGAACTCCAAGTCGACCCTGTTCGCCGTCTACAGCGACCAGGGTGAGCTCGTGCTCAGCTTGAAGATCGGCCGCCGGATGAGGATGGTCTACAAGGGCGCCGAGGGGGAGAAGCCGAGGAAGGTCAAGTTCGGGCCCAACTTGGTTGACGGAAAGTAAGCCTCTTCCAGCTTTCCATTTGAACGCTATCTAAGCAAAAGCTCTTCTCCTCAAGGTGGCATCGGCTGGGCATAAGCGTGAAGGGCAACACCATGACAGCGATCTCGGACTGCGTTGGCAGGCCGCAGAACCGCGCCATCCCGAGGAAGAGCGCCTCCGACACCATCAGCACGTCGGGGATCATTCTTTTGGCTCAGCTCATTGACGACGACACTTTCTTCAACGTAAGGAACAAAGTCTCCACTCCTGTTGTAGTTTCTAAAATTCAACCTGATCTAGGGTGACCTCCAACAACTGCTCATCATCCCTAACCCCGAGGCTGCCTACGAGCTCTGCAACGACTACGTCACCGACTGCGACCGCCCGCTGTCCTACAAGCCGCCGCCGAGACTGCCGCCCGCCCCGGTCGAAGACGAGCTCGGCGACGGCGACCGTCAAGACGACGACAGCCGCGCCGGCTACCTGGGCATGTCTGAGGACGAGCTGCTCAACCGGGAGGGACTCTCGCCGCAGGAGTACCTCGAGTTCACCGAGAGGGAGCCGGAGGAGGTGCCGCCGCCGACAGAGCCGCCCATCGACGAAGACCAGTTCAACTATGTGTCCATGGCGGGCGAGCCGGGACTTAGGGGGAGGGAGGGGGTACGTTAGATATGCGTTCATTTTCTATGAAATGGTGATTAAAACCGTCCTAATAACCAGGATCCAGGTCCACCCGGCATGCCCGGCCCGAAAGGTGAAGCAGGGCGGGACGGCCTCGAGGGCATGGACGGCATCCAGGGCCCTCCCGGCAACGTCCTCATCATCCCGACCAGCCCGTCGAACAGCAAGGGGCCGGACAACTCGATGCAGGAGATGATCAAGCAGGCCATGGCCAACCTGATGGGTCCGAGAGGTCCCATGGGTCTGACCGGATTGCCGGGTGTCTCCGGACCGCCTGGAGAGCCCGGCATGAAGGGAGAGGAGGGCGAGCCGGGCGAGGCGGGGCCCAGAGGCCTCAGGGGTATGGTGGGGCCGCCCGGATTCGAGGGGAAGAGAGGCATGCCTGGCAGGGACGGAGAGCGGGGCCTGACCGGGCCGCCGGGGCCAAAGGGAGAGCCGGGAGTGAGGGGGCTGCCAGGGATGTTTGGCGACAAAGGCGACCGAGGCTACAAGGGGTCGACGGGACCTAAAGGCGCCACAGGTAACGTTCTCTCTTAAAAGATGGTCATAACTTCGCAAATATGTAACATATCCTTGCATTTAAAGGCACTCCTGGCATGGCTGGAGATGATGGCCCGCCCGGCTTGCCTGGCTTACCTGGCGAGATGGGGGCCCGCGGATTCCCCGGTCCCAGAGGCTTTGCCGGCCTGCCGGGACCGCCGGGGATTCCTGGAACTGAGGGCAGCAGCGGACCCAAGGGCAATGAAGGACCAATTGGCCCTCCTGGACCAACCGGAGTTCCAGGGAATAAGGGGCCTATTGGTCCTCCAGGTCCTGTGGGTCCTTTGGGGCCACCTGGCCAACCGGTATGTTGAATTGTAATCTTTACTTCGGTATTGAAAGTTATGTTCAGTTACTTTCCCTAGGGTCCTCGTGGAAAACCTGGCCTGCCGGGTCTTCCTGGAGCAGACGGCAATGCCGGCAATCCTGGAAATCCGGGGAAACCAGGAGAGAAGGGAACCAAGGGACCCGTTGGCCATACTGTAAGTTGTGTGAATCGTTCACCAACCATTTTTAGGAGACGATGTAACTGATCTTGTTCAGGGCCCGGTTGGCTTTCCCGGCCCTCGCGGCGTGAAAGGAGATCAAGGCGAGCGAGGCACTCCCGGCGACAAGGGGGACAAGGGCGAGATCGGCAACGAGGGCATCAAGGGAGACATGGGCGAGAAGGGAGTGCGAGGCAACCCGGGGCCGCAGGGCAAGCAGGGAGACGAGGGACCCCAGGGTCCAAAGGGCAGCGACGGTCCCAGAGGAGAGGCAGGGCCACTGGGGCCGCCGGGAGAGAAGGGAAAGATCGGACCGCCTGGCTTCGCCGGCTATCCCGGAGGGCCGGGAGAGAAGGGTGACAAGGGGCAGCAGGGCACGGACGGAACACCGGGACCGAAAGGAGAAAGAGTAAGCATGGGACACTATTAAAGTTTTTGTAATTTAATTTCAATGCTGTCGTCTTTTAGGGCCGGCCGGGAATAACGGGCGAGCGAGGCCAGATTGGACCCAGGGTACGTAGTTCTTTAAATGGCAGTAGTAGACACAGAAAATGCAGATGATATGTTCGCTCAGGGTTTTCGAGGGAAGCGAGGTCGCCGGGGCAGCCAAGGCTTTCCCGGTCCTAAGGGTGACACTGGGCAGCCAGGCCCACCTGGACCGGTTGGCCTTCCTGGCATTGACGGCCCTGAGGGTCAAAGGGGCATCACCGGTGAGCCGGGTCCGACTGGCATAGCTGGAAAGGACGGCATTCCGGGTCCACCCGGCGAGAGAGGACCTCCAGGAGAGAGTGGCCCTCCAGGCCCAATTGGACAGCCAGGCGTCATTGGCCCTTCAGGTCCTAACGGGGAGCCAGGTGCTGTAGGAGAACCCGGAGCTCCAGGTCCATCAGGAGTTCCTGGTGAGGCTGGCCGGCCAGGAGACTCTGGAAAGGAAGGGCCTCCTGGCCCACCGGGTCCTCGTGGAAAGGAGGGAATCTCTGGACAGCCAGGACTACCTGGATTCCCCGGAGAGCGCGGACTGCCTGGTTTACCGGTATTTATGATTATTTTACGTTTGGAAAATTTTACATATAGGTTTAACATCCTACTTCTGTTCAGGGCATGCCTGGCCTAAAAGGTGAACATGGCCCTCTCGGTCCAATGGGTCCGACCGGTGACAAGGGTGCCAGAGGCGAGGCTGGCCAAGAAGGCCCCCCTGGACAGCAAGGGAGGCCAGGGCCGAGAGGCGGACCGGGAAGACCTGGCGAAAAGGGAGAAAGGGTACGCTTTGCGGTTTTTTTGTTTTGTCTGAAGTTTATGAGCTCTCTGATCAGGGCATCAATGGCTTTCCTGGCCCTGCTGGTCCAGATGGTGTGGTCGGTCGACCTGGCCTGCCTGGACCGGCCGGTCCCATAGGCGAGCCAGGTGAAGACGGGGCCAAAGGTGAGGTCGGATCTCCTGGCGAGAAAGGCTACAAGGGTGGTAGAGGCTTGACCGGGCCACCGGGTCCAGCTGGCGTCCGGGGACCTCCAGGAGATAAAGGGGGATTAGGTAAGCGGCTCAAGTACTAAAATTTGGAAGAAAGACATACAGCATAATCATTGAACACTGAATCTTAGGACCGCCTGGCGACAAGGGTCCACCTGGTCTGATGGGCCGGCGTGGCTCCAAAGGAGAGGATGGTCCTCCGGGAAAACTGGGTCCAGCAGGTCCTGCAGGTCCTCAAGGCCTACCGGGAACACCTGGCCTCAAGGGAGAGATGGGAGACCACGGCATGAAGGGTCCACCTGGGCCAGCAGGGCAGCCAGGAGAGCCTGGACCACCTGGGGCAAAAGGAGGCGACGGAATTCCAGGGCCTCCGGGTCCAGAAGGCCGGCAAGGTCTCAAGGGACAAGCTGGGCTACCTGGCTTGCCCGGTCTCCCAGGAAAAGATGGAGCTCATGTAAGTTCTGTATATCTTTCGAATGGCAAAGAAATGGAATATTTTCTCGTGTACAGGGCAACCGAGGAGCTCCTGGGCCAAAAGGAGAGCAAGGAAAGTCAGGGCTTCAGGGCAGTCCTGGTCCCAGAGGGCCACTTGGTCCCGAGGGTCCCAAAGGCAATGCAGGAGCTCCTGGTTTTCCTGGCAATCCTGGAGAACAAGGGCCACAGGGCATCAAGGGAGAGCCCGGCCGGCCTGGCGACGACGGCAAAGAGGGTGATCCGGGGCCGCCAGGCGATCCAGGAATCAGAGGAGAGGTTGGGCTTCAGGGAGCTCCAGGACGACCGGTATATAAAAGCTTCTCATAGTAAAGGAAGTCATATTAACGTCTACAATTTTAATCGTAGGGAGCAGTCGGTCCACCCGGGAAGCAAGGAAATGCTGGTCCCGCTGGCATCAAGGGTGATCCCGGTCCGCCAGGTCCAACTGGTCCAAACGGCCCTCCTGGCGATCAGGGTCCAGCTGGTGTTGAAGGTCCAGTGGGTCTTCGAGGCTCCCCTGGACCTGCTGGCGACGTCGGCCCTCCCGGCAATCCAGGCAAACCCGGTCCTCACGGCAAGCCCGGCAACATCGGCCCCAGAGGTCTGAAGGGCAAGAGAGGCAGAAGAGGACTGAAAGGACACCGAGGAGAGATGGGCCGGTCTGGCATCAAGGGCGAGCTTGGAGAGAAGGGAGAGAGAGGTCTGAAGGGCCCCCTGGGACCTCTCGGAATGAAAGGAGAATCGGGTACGTAATACGTACAGCTTATATTCTGTTTAGAAGAGGCAATTTATCTACTCGATCAATGCTATTTATAGGACCTGTCGGACCACCTGGAATGAAGGGCTCCGAGGGCCCGCCCGGTCTGCCAGGCTTGGAAGGGCCCCCGGGTCCCAAGGGCACGGTTGGACCGAGCGGACCGAAAGGCGACCGGGGCGCGCAGGGAGTCGCCGGCGCGCCCGGACCGCCCGGAGAGCTGCCCCTGCTCCCGCCCGATGTCCTCTTCCAGAAGGACGAGCCGTTCCGCGGGAAGCGCGAGATCCGCGGCGACACCGTGCCCCGCGATCAGCAGGGCGACCTCGACGTCGACCTGGTCACCGTCTACACCGACGTCTACAACATGCGCATCGAGCTGGAGAAGATGCGGAAGCCGATCGGGACGAGGGACAGCCCGGCCAGGTCGTGCAAAGATCTCTCGCATGGACATTCAAAGTTGGAGGACGGTAATGATTGTTTCAATTGTGTGGTTTGTAACTTTATTGTCCTTCTTTAAGGCTACTACTGGGTGGACCCCAACCTGGGCATGATCGATGACGCGGTCAAGGTCTACTGCAACATGTCGAGCGGCGAGACCTGCGTCTACCCCGATCTGCACGCTAGCAAGATGCCCAACATCCCCTGGAGAAAGAGCAGCGAGGGGTGGTATTCAACGCTCAGGGGAGGCTTCAAGGTAATTAATGGAGAAAGTCATTTCATTCGCTGTCAAATTCAACGAATCCTCTTTTCCAAAGATCACCTACGACTCCGTGGGCCCCGTCCAGATGCGCTTCCTCCGCCTGCTGAGCGGCACCGCGCGGCAGAGCTTCACCTACACGTGCATCAACTCCGTCGCGTGGTACGACACGAGGGCGAGGAACTACCACAAGAGCATCAAGTTCCTCGGCGACAACGACGACGAGTTCTCGATAGCGAGGAACAAACCGAAGGTTGCACTGGACGGGTGCAGGGTACGTATACTTATGATTCTCAACGGAGGAGAGGTACGTACGTCATATTTCAACGACTTTTTCTAGACTCGCCGCTCGGAGGGCAAGACGGAGTTCGACCTTCGCACGAAGCGGCTCTCCCAGCTGCCGCTCGTCGACTTCCTCCCCGCCGACTACGGGATGCCGCACCAGGCGTTCGGATTCGAGGTCGGACCCGTCTGCTTTAACTAGAAAACTACACACACACACACACAGCATAGGAATTGAATTCAATCAAGTCTATCAGTCTATCGGTAACTTATGTGAATAATCGCGAACGAACCTCAACCTTAGCATTGTAAGATGATCACAGCATTTTAGCTACGTAAGGCACACACACACACCTAGTTCTTAAGCCGCTTGTCACGAACGCAACCCCAAAGAGACGAAAAGTATTCCTAGTTCTAGTCAGCAACTCACTTTGCGCGCGCCCTTCTCCTGCGGGACGGCGGAATGGACAGAAGGTCCTATCTCATCCATCCACCCCGGGAAATGATACGTAAAATGTTTATAGGCTTAAGAACTCAATGCAACTTGTCAATTTCGAACCTCGCGTACTCGTTCTTGTTTGAATCTGCGATTGTCTAGATGAATGCCACGTGTGAAATTGAGTTGAATATTGCGCTGTTAATACGATGCTTCGACGAATGTACGACTTCTACAGTGCAGTGGCATTGCAATAAAAGTATGAACAAACCCTTGTCCTGACGCAACTTTATCGAGCCGGGCTAAAAATAGATCTCAATTAGCCGAAATATCTACTGTATTAATCAGTCCCGGAAACATGAATATCGCGAACCGGACATCCTCCCCATTGCCTGTGAATAGAAAGATTATTCCAGCCTACGTATAGATTTTTCTCACTTCATCCTCTTGTTGGGCCGGCCTGTCGGCCACTTATCAATTTTTATCAGGTGGCTAGCGGCAGTTAGTATAAGTATTCGGCGGCCGTGTCAAGAGCATGCTGCGAACTGATTTTGTCCTACCTGTACGCAGTCTGCTATCTCTTATCTGACAAAATAGCAGTATACACGTACACTCACTCTTGCCGTTTCGGGGTCAGGGCTCATCGACATCAGCCGAGGTTAAAAACTACGCCACAGTATTCGCTTGAGAGATGGCTTCGACGCAGGGCAGCGGCATGAAAAAGACGCTAATACCTCCCCCCGAGTCAGGTGAGTTGCATATGTGCCTAAGAAACAATTATTTGTTTTCTCGTTGAGTGCGTATACTACGTATACGCCTAACTACGTCAACGTTACAAGTCACAAAAAGATTTATTTCCCTTCCTTCCACGTGAAATAGCGACTTTCTCGCCGTCCTAGTTTCTTTGAACACTACTACCTACAACAATACGGTTCCTTTTAGACCCTAGCGCCAAGGTCCCCGAGATCGTTGAGACACGGAAGGACCGGCCTCGAAAGTCCTCCTTCCTTCACGTGGGCGTTCCCAAGGATCTCGCGGACGGGGCGGACGGGCGGAAGAGGAGCGTCTCCTTCCGGCCCTCCTTTGATGTAGTCAAAGTGGAGATCCCGACCACCGCGACAGAGGAGCCGGCGGAGGACGAGGATGAGGAGGAGCTCAAACGTAAGTGCATGATTAATTTCATTAATGCGTGGCGCTACGCATTTGGACGCCTAATTCAATTCTTTCACGGGAATCGTATTACGGACGGTACATGCAAAATTGGAACCACATAACAGTTACATGTACTAATACGTACCTGACTCAACGTCCGGCATTTTATTGGACTTACACTACGTATTAAACTGAATTCCAACCCAATTTCCAATGGATATTTCTAGCTGATTTTCATGAGTTATTAATGTCTCCTTGCAGGCATGCAATCAGTAGACCTGGACGACGAGGAGGACGTGCCCGTGGCCACCGTGGTCATCCGGCCACCGACGCCGCCAATGTCGCTCAGAAAGAAGAGCTCGGAACAAGACCTGCAACGGACGGAGAAGGCCAAGAAATCGTAGCATACCTAGCACTAACACTCATAAGTTCATAACAATTCTAGAATATACATTATGACACTTGCGCAGATAAGACTTGTTTGTGAATCACGTATGACGAGCTCCGTAATTTGACAGTTCGAATCAGCGAAAAATGTCCAGCAACAGTAGTAGTTCACCTCCAGGGGCACCACAAATGGGCCTTGTTAGCCCACCGTCTCTCGCCTGCTAGTTGAGGACAAATAGGCGAATAATTACGCAAGAACACGCCCTCGAGGAATCAGATAGCAGCTAGCTATTACGACGTACCTCTTTATCTCAATGCCTTCTTAGCGTATGAACGCGAGCGATTAATCCTGCCAGTGGCTAATCAATCTCGAGTCATCATGGAGAAGCAGAGGGAAGCCACTGGGTACCGCAGCTACGGAAGCCGGTGGGGCGTCTGGGCCGCCGTCGTCGTGCTCAACTCGGCCATCAACGCCAGTTGGGTCAGGTAGGACATCAATAAAACAATGAACATTCAATTAATATGAGCTTAATTGCTTGATTTTCCATTTAGCTACTCTCCCGTGGCCACCCAGGCCGCCGCCTACTATGAGACGGATGCCAGCGGCGTGGACAACTTTGTGGCCATCGTGATGCTGGTGGGCATGCCGCTCGGCCTCATCACCACATGGCTGACTCAGAGGCTGGGATTGAGGTGATTAAGTCAATGCCTTTATTATATTTCCCTGTGAAATGGATAAGAAAGAAAATCATTTTAGGAAGACTGCCCTGGCGTCGGCCGTGCTTGCCTTCGCCGGCAACCTGATGCGCTGCATCACCACCTTCCCCGGCCTCGGCGACTCGTACGACAAGCAGACGCAGTACTACCTCGCGCTCACCGCGAACTTTATCATCGCCGTCGGCAACCCTCTGTGCTTCAGTCTCACAAACTTGGTGGAAAACACGCAGAACGACTAAAAAATTCGGCTCGTAATTCAACTCTTCCGTTGTCAGGTCGTCCGCCACTGGTTTCCTCCTGAGCAGTCCGTGCCGGCCGCCGGCGGCATCTCCATCTCCGTCATTTTCGGCATGGGCCTCGGCCAGTGCGTGACTCCGCTCTTCGTCTCCGTGCCGAACGACATCCAGGTGAACAACATCGTGTGGCTCGTGCCGACCGCCATCGCCCTCGTCATGGTGCTCGCCTTCATCCGGTCGGACAAGCCGCCGACGCCGCCGTCGAAGAGCGCGGAGGAGGGCGGGGACGGAACACCCTATCTGCTAAAGTATGAAATTAATGATAGTCATTGAACGCGTACGTTCTGTGTACTATGGCGATTTCATGAATCAGGATGAAGCTTCTTCTGACGAACAAGCAGTACCTGGTGCTGCTGATCACACTTGGCGGCTCCATCGGCTACTGCAACGCCATCGTCACGCAGATGCAGCAGATGCTGTGCTCCAGGAACTACGAGGACTGGGTGACGGCAGCAGCTAGCGCAGCGCTCATATTCGGTCTCATCTTCGGAGGAGTTGCTCAAGTGCGTGAGATATGACTGAACCTACTACGTAGGTTGAAATATGAAATCAAGCGAAATTTAACAGACTCTGATCGCGCACCGCATCGGCCGCATCGTGGACGTGGCCAAGGTCTCCTTCGACATCGGCGTCATCTTCCTCATCACGTGGCTGTTGTGCGCCAGAGAGTACGATCTCGAAGTGGTGCTCATTATCGCAGCCGGACTGTAAGTGCATCAACATGTTAGTCAGCGTATATTGCGTAATTTCGAGCCTTAACATATGTCTACAGCGGTGGCTTCTTCGCCGGCGGGATCATGCCCCTGGGCATGGAGCTCAGCCAGGAGGTCACCTATCCGCTGGACCCCGCGGCCCCTGCCGTCCTCATCCACTTTGTCGGGCTGACCACGGCGCTCGTATTTGTCCTGTCGGCCGGCTTCATGGAGACCAGCCTGCCGAACAATTCTCCTGAGGTAAGAAAAGCACCCTTTTGGGACTTATTTTCTCCTGTTTCCTACATGTCTCGTTTCAGACCTGCTCCGCCGTCGGCACCGACAGCGAGGGCAACGCGTTCGTGGAGCCCAAGGACCACACAAACTTCGCGATCTCAATGATGTGCTACGCCGGCGCCGTCGCCCTCTTCTTCACGACGCTGTTCCGACCCACGCTGAAGAGGACAGAGGCGAACAAGGCGGGGCAGATGATGAACGGAGGCGAGAGCCAGCGGGTCACGAAGTCGGCCGTCGTAGAGATTACCAAGATCACCCATACCACGTGATTTATTGCGTTCGAGTCGTCTACTAGAGAGCAAATCCTTCAGGTCATACATTCAGTCAGGAGGAATAAAGTTAAAGCTAATTGGTGTATTCTTGTCACTTTGCCGATAGGTAAAAATGCAGATTTTTGTACGAGAAGGTTGCGTTACAACTGCACCCGTACGTAAATCTGTCCTCCGGCCACGCCAATCTATCTTCGTATTTGCTCGAATTTCAGAGCGGAGACGCGCGCCAATATATCTTTTTATGCGTGCCAGTGCCGAGCTTCTGTTCAGTATAACGCTATGAGAATACTACTTGTGCTCCTTGTACACTACACTGCACATTGCGTCTCTGCGTAAGAAAAGAATTATCTGTTATAAGAATAAATTGTTATAGTCATTAAACCACTCAATTAATAGGGATCCGGACCTGACGCGGCCCCAGGTTAAGAGGATATCTGATGGGGAAGAGGTAAAAAAGCTTCTGGGATTCGACGACATCTTCAGCATGGTGAAAGAGATGGCGCCGACTCAAAACGCAGGGCACCCCAACACCTGGCACATGAACCACATGGTTCATCTGGCAAACAGCGCTATAGTCAACCTCAGGTACGTACGTATAATCTCATTGCTGCAATTAATCGAACGTGCAGCAATTAATATCTTTTTAGGCACGTTCTCTCATTGACCACCTAGAGAGCGGTGCCCAGAACCATATCCAACGCACCACGGAATACATCAACTTGGCCAAGGAGGCCCAGGAGAAGGCCAGAATGGTCTTCGAGGTCCTAGAAAACAGCATGGAGGGCAATGGGCAATAAATTTGCGCAACGGAATACCACCAGTCGCGCAACCTCGATTTAACTTCCGGCAAGCGAATTAAGGCGCGATTCTGTTTGTCTCGATGCCGGCATTTTGTTTTGGCGCCAATTCGGCCTAGCTTTGCCGCCTCCGAAGAGGACTTCATAGCCGACCCTCTGACCATCCTGTTCCTGAGTTTTCTCAACGTTAATGCCCCATGGTGTCCTCCTCGGCTCCCGCTCCCAGCTTTGGATCCTCGAACGAGCGCCGCGCATATTATCATTCCATGCCGCCGCCGCCGGTCTCTCTTCATGCATGCATTCGACGGACGGACGGACGGACGCCGTCTATCTCTCCCGTTTCGTTCGTTCGTTCGTTCTTTCGTTCGTTGGCTGGCTGGCTGGCTGGCATTCGTGTGATCGTCGTCGTCGCCGGACGCCGCCGTTGCTTTTTCCTCTTTCTCGCCCGCCGACCGAGGCGCGCGGAGACAGGGGGCCCATATGACAGCATCGAAATAGATCCGTACATCATGCATTCCCAAGGGTTGCTATTCCATTTCCGCAATGGATTATGATATATTTGCCTTTCGCCGGCTTCCGGCGCCTCTGTCCCCGCATTCAGACAAAGCCAGGGAGGACCGAGGCAGCGGGTCGGGCCGACTAACTCCCCGCCGCCGCCGGCGGCGCGATCGAGCGCGCGGTCTGTCGGCAGCTGGCTGCAGCTAGGCAGTGCCAGCCAGCCAGCCAGTTTAGTTCGTCCGTCCGTCCAACCCACATGCTCGCTCGCTCGCCCGCCCGTCCGACTCTCCCTACCTCTCTACGTCGGATCTCCGCCTCCTCGTCGCAGACGCCGACCGACCGACCGACTGCCGTCTGTCTTGCCTCCCTCCTCCCTCTCTCTCCCTCGTTTTAGTCGCTTCAGTCGAGCAACGTTGAGGAGTGAGCGAGCGTGCAAGAGAACTCGAACTCGAAATTCCTGTGAAGTGCGCACTCTTTCCTTCCCTCCCGTCCGACAACGCCGACGGACAGGGGGATCTCCGGCCGGCCGGCCGGCTGACCATTATAGACGGAGCGAGATTTAAATGCGAGGGTGGCAAAACTGTCAGTGAGAGAAAGGGACCTCGTTCAATCCAGTGCACATGTGAAACACATTGAAACACATTTGCGGCGCTGACGTTTCTGTGTTGTTTGCGGCTGACGCCATTCGGAGAGAAAGACAGATCGTGGCGGTGACGGCGTCAAACATACCGAATTCGGACGTACGCAATCGGAAGAGGGAGGCGTGGTGTCTGTCAGAATAGTGCACGGATATTTAAATCGCCCGCCAAGGGTGGGCCTGAATGCCGGCTAGCTCGCGGCTAGTCGAGTACTGTTGCTATTCCCGGGTCTTTCATTCCTTGCAACCAGTCCTTGGCCTTGGCCAGAGGGAGAGAGGCACCGATTTGATCAAGGTAAGCCCAACGAACAACGTTGCGTCATGACCGTCCAAATGGAGACTTTTCCGCGCTGCATCGATCGTCAGGCCTACGAGAGCTTTTCCTCTGACATAAGCATTTCCGGATCGACAGACTAGATGCGCGACCTGCTGCTTCATTTCTCGGAATCCCCTCTTTAAGATCCAGAACGAAATTTGATTTGGTCCACATTTTCTCGGGCCTTCTTTTCGAAAGCCGGCACATTAATTTTAGGCGCGTACGTATGGGCCTGCCGCTCACTTTCGGCTAGCCCTTTGGCCGCCGGCTAGCTGTCGACTCAAAAAAGCTAAAAAGCATTCGCGTTCGCTCGTCCGACCGACCGACCGACCGTCTCCTTTAAGTCAGTCAGCCAGCTCCCAACCGCCCATCGCATGAGTCGACGGTCGGTCGGTCGGCAGCAGCTGGTGGCGTTGGCGCCTCTCCTCCTCCTCCTCCTCAACTCAACTCGACTCAACTCAAGCGGACGAACTAGCCGCCATCGCCGCCGCCTCGAAACGAACAAGGAGCGAGCTAGCTCCGTCCGTCCGTCTTCGTCGTCGGCAAATGCTGCACGTCGAGTGAGCGAGGCAGCAGGCTGCTGGCTTGCTAGCTCCGTCCCTCGTCGTAAGTCGCGTTGCCTTCCTTTGCGCCGTCCGTCCGTCCGCTCGCTCGCTCGCTGGCTGCAGCTGCTCGATCGCTCCCCAGCCTGCCTGGCTGTTCTAGAGGATCGCGTCGAGCTAGAAAAGAATAGGGATCGAGCGTAAAAATTGTGCTCGCGTTCGCAAAAACGCGATGCCGACGCCGGTGACAAAGACGAGACGAGACGATTGGGCCGCCAAAGAAGGCCTCGTATCAATGAGGCAGGCCTCAGAGTCGCAACGGGACAGATAAATTCACAATCGTCGAGAATGCGTAATCGGGAAAACACGTGGGCATCTGCATGCAGCCTCAATCCGCTATAATGACTCACGCCGCCGGTAATATAGGCCTACTTAATGATGCATCTTCATGCCTGCTCGGCTTCAATCCCTCTTCTCCGCAACCGATTCGATTTACGTACGTGCATGTTTGAACTGTTTCCCTCCCTTCTCCGTGCCAGCCAGCCAGCCAGCCACCCGCCCCCTCCTTTGATAAACTCCCGGAGTATTTACGTGTACGTACTACGTGCGCGTTGTAATATACGTACGTACACATTCGGAGACTGGCTGGGCAGCATAGCGAGCGGACGAACGATCGAGCTAGCTGCCTCTCTCTCTCTCGCTCGCTCGGCCACCCTCCCCAACTATCGAGTGCTGGCTGCCGCCGCCGCCGCCGCCGTCGCTCCACGCTCGCTGCCTGCTTCCCTCCTCCTCCTCTTCGTATAGCCAACTAGCCAGCTACCAGCAGCCGCCGTCTGTCTGGCCGCCTCCTGTTATATACTTGCTGGCGTCGACCGACCGACCGACCGACCGGCCTAAACAGAAAATGTTCTCGGTATAGTCTGAGCGAACGAACGAACATGCAGCGAGTGGTGGTGGTGGAAAGAGGCAAGATAGCTCGCCGGCCGGCTGTCGCTTTCGATGATCTACTACCATTGCATTCGGGAGGAGGATGCAGCAGGAAAGGAGATAAATGCAGATTAGGATAAATGTGTTTTGGATAGATGGCTACATTGCATAACAGCATCATGCGGGATGATCCGCAATTTTGGCATGGTGGGCAGTAAACTGGGCCTCGGCAAAGTCCCTTAATTGCCGCGGTGAGTGAGCGCGCAAACGCAAGTTGTCTGAACAGCTCGGACAAAGAAGCCGAAGGGAGGGCCGCGTGGCCGACGTTACAAGGAAGGAAGCGAGCCAGCAGCAGCAGAAGCCGTCCAACCGTCCGCCGGCGTCGCGTCGTCTCGCCCCCTCCCTCCCTCCCTCTCTCCTTCCCTCCGAAGGGAGAGAGAGCCGATCCTAGCTAGTCGTCCTCTTTCCCAGCTTTGCTAGAGTGTCTGCAGCTAGCACAGCCGGCTCCGGCGCCGCCTCGCAAGTCCGATCTGCAGCAGCGTGGCAAGCAAGCAGCTAGTCTAGCTCCCTCCCCTAGCCTCCATCCTATCCTAGCTGCTTTTCCACGTACGTATATAGCGTCTACTATCCTCTCTCGACTCTCCTCGCCGCAAGGGAGCTGGATTGTGCCGCGGCCAAGTCCCTCGAAAGTTTGCAACTAGCCTGTACGTCCATCCTCCGCAAAAACGTTTGAGTATAGTGTGTATGGTTATTTGACGCATTTTATGCATTCGAGAACATAAGAATTTGTTGCCGGGGTCGTCGACCTTTTATCGCTTTGCGTCAGTTAATTGTTGCGTCACTCAGACTATGACGCAATTTCGCCTTCTCTGGGTTCCGATTTACAACAAGCAAGGCCTACTACTATGTCTAAGCCTTGTACGGTCTTTCGCTCTCCCCGCGTCTCAGTGTCAAGGCCACCGATGGCATGCAATGGGACAAGCTCGTTAGCGCTATATGTATGCACTCCTATAGAGCTACAAAAGAGCGGCCCTCCCCCAATTACTGCCATGGTAATGAAAATACGTCAAGAGCTATGAAATTGCTGCGAATACATGCAGCTTTTCTAGTCCAGTTTAGGGGAATTTAAAGCAGGCGGCCGTAGATTTGACTGTCCGATACCGGCGGACCCACGTGTCCGCGTTTTCTACGCAAGAAATGCACTGCGTATGCTAGATGCGTTTTTTCCCTCCGGCGCATTCCCGTCCCTGGCTCCCGACTGCTCGTCCCACCGTCCCCGACACCGGTCCCATCGTCCCGGGCTCTCTCCGAGGATTCCAATGCCTGGCGAACGGTCTCTGTGCGACCGCGGACAAGGATTCTGCGAGAGGGTCGAGCTGCGGCGTTGGATAGAGTATCGACCGCGACGGACGAGCGGACGGACGAACGGACGGCAGCAATGAATTTGTGTGCTGCTGCACTGAGAA